>Ga0335072_10001574_pt1 | contig 36884 bp, 24 predicted proteins | sample Lox_Sample_21_FD_206725 | JGI IMG/M metagenome (GOLD analysis project Ga0335072, IMG submission 206725) | Soil microbial communities from Loxahatchee National Wildlife Refuge, Florida, United States - Lox_Sample_2.1 | ecosystem: Environmental > Terrestrial > Soil > Wetlands | place: USA... | reverse complement strand
ACGACGTCGACCCGGATTCTAAGGACACTGGCGGTCGGACGCCGCTGTGGTGGGCAGCAGGGAAGGGGCACGAGGCGGTGGTCAAGCTGCTGCTCGCCCGAGACGGCGTCGACCCGGACTCTAAGGACACTCGCGGTCGGACGCCGCTGTCGTGGGCGGCAGAGAACGGGCACGAGGCGGTGGTTAAGCTGCTACAATGGAATGATGATCTGTCTTCATAATTTGTACTTCTGCTCAACCTCCTCCCCACCCACCACCTGTTGCGAACTGTTTCTTATGTATACGATTTAGGGGTGGCAAATAGAAGACCCTTGAAAACAGGAGAAAATTGCTTAGTAATTCCTCTTATAGTTGTGAGAATGAATGTAATGTGAAAATATAAGCTGGCATCGGATAGATGGGGATATATAAGCGTAGTATCATACAGAACGGAAACATGGCTATTACGGAAATGTGTCTGGACAAGCTCTCGTCAATATCGCGCGCTCAATGACAATTCACAGCATGATGCACCAGTTGTTCGCAGACACCGCGGAGCTCCAAGGGGATGGTGGTACTTGCTGAGTAAGCCCCATAGTCCCTCACTGACAAAACTCGTGCCCTGCCTATCCTCTGTTTCGTACTGGTGGATTTCAGGTATTCATCAGCGATCTTTGTGGCTGTAGCAGGGAACAGTGTACGCTGAGATGTTGAAGCGCAGAAGCCGCTGTCCGTAGCAAGGCGGTACGCAATTTGACCTGAAACGTATCAGCTTAGGTCAACTTGATTGCGAATGCGATAGACGATAAGGTTAGTTATATCGCCATTGGAGACCCTACTTAACACATACAAGCGGATAGTTGTGAAAGACAGCGCAGTGAATGCGATCTGCTACGGCGCCAAACTTATGATACTGGGGGTGATACTCGGTCATGTGGAATCAGGGATGAGGTGAGTGGGATGAATGGGCAGTGTTCATTTGCTATGAAGATTACCTATAGTGATATTGCGGCCGACGACTGAGAGATTCTATCAATGAGTGGAAGAGTGAGATCATTTAATGGCGTCTTCATACGAATAGACAACGACATAAAAGAGATACTAGGGCGAGAGAGGGCGTGCCCCTTAGCCGTGTAAAGCAATTAGCAATGGCAATGATGCTACTGTTGAAGATAGAAATGGGAGGAACAGAATGACAAAAAATCCGCCCCAAAGATTGGGAGGGGAGAATCATATCGCTTGCTCGTGTAAGATACGCATGATCTCACACAATCCACGCTCTATCATTCCATTTGATCCCGTATTTTTGACCTTTCTCCGTTCATGGTTCCTTGACTGCATGATGCCGGGACTTTCCGAGGACAACAGTCGATGTGATTTACTTGTCCGCGTATTGTACAGCCTCAAATTTTGGGATACCTAACAGTCAAAAACTCGGACCCTCGACTCATATCATCAAATGCTAGACTCTACAAATCAGGGCAATTCTATTTTCATCTCTTCTGGTCTTGGCCTTCTACTCTTCTCCTCCAGAGTCATCGGCAAACATATCGACCGCCCTCGGCCGCTGCCTCTTCACAGGCGGAGAGATCTGCTGTTGTTGGACGCCCACATCATTCGCTCCATCTCCCCCAGTATCTTGTGACTGAGACTCTTCCATTGGTTGCCCATTATCTTCGTCGCTGCTGTCCTCCATCGGCTCGCCATCGATGTCCGACACCGCCAATTCATCTTCATCGTCATCATCAACCATTTCCTCCCCATCCAAATCCTCCACATCTTCCATGACCTCATCTTCCCTCGTCGCACCTCCTTGCACGATACCTTCGCCACCATCCTCCACACTCCTCCACTTGCTGTTACTCTTCGTCCTCCTCAACTCTTCTTGTTCCCTCTCCTTCCTCTGGCTTTCTTCCCTCTCTGCCGCCTTCCTCTCCGCCTCAGTCAGCGGCGGGTTCAGGAAGCCCTCCACAAACGCTTCATGGCTCGTCTGTGGGAACACGCACCATCCTTCCCACAGACTCAATACCGCCTGCACGCTCCTCTTCCACTTCTCTGCCTTCAGCCTCCCCCATCCAAGCTCCTTGTCAACTCTTCCCAGCGTCTCAAATACCTTCTGGTTCTTCAGCGCCACCTCGAACAGCGATCGGTACCGCCATGCATGCCGCACTCCGGACGTCGAAGACGAGGACAGAATGTCGGAAATGAGATACAACCCCACCATACTCGCGCCCGTCATATCGATTTTCCCTTTGTCCTTTTCCATGTCCTCATTTTTCCCTTCCTCGTCATCTTCACTATTCCCTTCCCTCTTCTCCTTATTCGCCCCACAATAACACAAAGGCCTCACCACATTCCCACAACAAAGCTCCACCACCTCCTTCGCACCAGCTCCTGCATGCTCAATCGCAAAAGCCGTGACTCTCGCCACGTCTCCCTTCCTCAATCGCGCATTACTCTCCGGCAACCTCGCCAATAAATGCACAAGCTTCGCCTTCGCCAGTGGATTCAGATACCCCACCCCATCCGTCCCAAGATCCACTTCTGCAGGCGGACCACTCGCTAGATTATTGTGATCATTATACCTTCCGGCCAATCCTCCACCAGCATTATTGTTGTTAGATCTATCGTATCCGTCTTCTTCATCGCTGCTGTCATAATCCTCCGATTCTACAAATTCTTCCATTCTGGTAGTATATTCGAACTTCAGGTTCTGCTCTGGCGGGACCCATGGCGCCGAGTGCGCAAAGACTTCTTCCCCTCCTCCGTCGCCCCCAATTCGGTAACCACGTCGATTTTGTCGCCGATTGGTGCCGTCTGTCAGAATATCCCACAGCCGCCAGCGGTAGTAAACGCCACCCACACTCCGGGCATTCCACAGCCAGGCCCATTTCTCGTCGCTCTGGATGGCTGGCCGGGACATGAGCAAGGCTTCGAATTCTGGTCCATGCGTGAGCAAGGCCTCAAGCATTTTATGGATCAGTTTCAGCTGTGTTAGGTCAGTCGGTGGCTGGACGATAACTTGTGTTGCCGGTGTGCTGTTTCGGCCAGAGTATGGTGTCGAGGAGGTGTACGATGCCGGCGGCGCAAATCGTGATTGTGATTGACCGGGCGGGGGAGCGCGAGAAAGACTCGTGTGTTGGATGACAGGGCGGGCGTTGAAGGGTTGACTAGTTAGGCTGCTGGCTAGTGGGGCAGTAATTGCAGACGGTCCGGAGAGGGCGGCGGAGGAGAGATGTCGCGATATACTCAGGTTGAACCCGAAGCCGAGATAGCGGTTTTGGAGTTGTGACACGACGGTGTCGATATCTGTGGCAGGCGTTTCGGCGGCGAGCGTCACTATCGCGGAGGTGGACTTGCGTTCTGTGGATGTCGAGTTTGAGCTGCTTGGCGTGGTAGGCGGTATTATGCGAACATTCTCAACTGTGAGTAGTGACGGTATAAGTGCTTTGATAACAACTGGAGAAGTGCCTGGTGGGAGCGATGACAGATGTAGTGTGGGTTTCGCAGCGATTTTCGCTTCGTTCGATCCTTTCTGGTCTTCGTCATCCTCTGTGCGAAAAGCAGATATTGCGTTTGCCGAGTCTCTCGACGAAGCTGGAGGTCTGTCATCGTCATACGAAAACATGCCCTGGTTGCGATCTCTGTCCCTCTCCCTTCGACCAGACTGGAAATCCTCATACGGCCGCTTCCTCCCAAACGCCTGCGCCGGAGGTCCGAGACTCCCTGGTCCGCTTCTCGGTGCATTCAGACTAGAACCTAGACTTCCTGGCCCGCTCTTCAGACCCGTGCTTGTAAAGTGTCTCTTTCCTAGTCCTGCTCCTCCTCCAACCCAACCCCCCGACGCGGCAAAGCCTGCACCACTCCCCAGCCTGCCAGAGCCATGATCCCGCGAGGGTGCAGAGTCCCCATCATCGTCAAAACTCTTCACAAAGTCTTGGTAGACTGCCGCGGTCTCTGCCTCTGCCTTGGCGCGTTTGGCTTCGGCTTCGGCTTTCTGGCGCTCGAAAAGGGACTTTTTCGCAGGGGCGCCGAGCTTGGAGGATATGTCAGGGAAATCGTCGGTTGTCATCTTGACACACCAAGCATCTCGATGTTTTTTCACTACCGCAGTCTTGGAAACTATTCAGGGTGATTTAAGGGGCCCAAAGTTGGAGAAAGCTTGGACAGCCCGCGTCGAGCAGAACGCCAAGAACAGGTCGGAAAAACCGCGGAGGCGGGAGTTTCAAACTTTCAAACAAAGCGAATACGCCCTTTCGAGCTTCGACGGCTAAGGGAGTGCGTTGCCCCTATGATACGTTACCTTATGATACCTTTTACTGACCTCATATTCAAGGAAGCTCCACTGTGCCTAACCTCGAGAATTCCGAAAGAGGCATAGTCACCCATCTCGTATCGTTCAAATACGTCAAAAGCTTGGCGAGGCCGTTCCTTTGAGTCTCTTGGCCTTTGAACTCGTCTCTCATATGCATATTACGCGCGTCTATGTATGGTAGACGTGATGGTAAAGCTTGTTCCTGGGGCCCCACTGGCAATGTAAACCGAATACGATTGCGAGAGATGTGTGCTTCTGGGACGTGGATTGGAAGGATGAGTATATATAGATCTCTTTGATACAATTTCTGGCTTCCCTCTCACTTGCATCATTTAGCAAAATTTCCAATCCTTAGACTGCAATTTTGTATTTTTGCAAGCCCTTCTCAACACCCATAACGATCTCCACCTTTGGCAGTTGCGTCAGATCCACCCACCCACCCACACACACAGTCTCTCTCTCCCCCTCCCTCCCTCTCCCCCCCTTCGCAGCCGACCTCCTAAGCATGGGCCTTCCAACAGCCTCAGATCTGTACACCTATGACCCCTCAACCGCAGCGGCAATTCTGTTCAACGTCCTATACGGCATCTGCATAGGCCCCCATTTTTTCCTCTCCTGCTGTCGATGTCGTTCGCGGCCGATCAAACACAGATACACAATCTGTCTTCTGATTGCAGCAACAATCTCCACCGCCGGCTACAGCATACGGACCGCATCCATCCAAGTCAAGAACCGAGGCAATATCGGCCTCTACGCCGCATCCTCTTCTTTGATCGTCATATCTCCAATATTCATCTGTGCCACGCTGTACCTTCTTCTCGCCTGCCTGATCCAGGTATACCTCCCTCTCCGAGACCAGACATTCTTCCATATCTCGCCGCGGCTGCTGGGTAAACTCTTTATCTTGAGTGATGCCATCTCATTCATGACACAAGGTGCTGGGTCAGCCATTGCTGCCTCTGGGAACTGGGAAGGGAGCTCCAAGACCGCTGGCATCAACGTGCTGCTTGTCGGACTTGCCTTGCAGTTATTCACCTTCACATTTTTCGTTTTCGTATTTTGGCAGTTCATGTGCAGAGTCAGAATAGTTGAGGGAGAAAGCTTTGAGCCAAATCTCAAGAAGATGTTAAGAGGCGTTTTAATTGCAGCCATATTTGTTGAAGTAAGTGAGCTACCTCAGCATTCTCGGACGGTGGGAGGCTTTGTCTTTGGTGAATGTTGCTGATTTGGTTCTTTGCTTTTGTAGATACGATCCATCTACCGCGTTGTCGAATTTGCGCTTGGTATTGAAGGCTATCCCTTCCAACATGAGTGGCCGTTGTATGTCCTCGAGGCCACACCTATACTTTTTGCCCTTGGGACATTGGTAGTGTATCACCCTGTCAACTTAGTGCAGAAAAGCTCAGGAGTGGCATTGGACAGCGGAACTAATCTGGAGGATCCAAAGGCCAATTCCTCGTGGAAATTCAGCACACGTCTAGTGGGATTGAAGTGAAGCTATGGCAAGCATGTCTGAAGTTGTGGCTTGCAGCAGTGTGGAAATGATGGGTTCGATTAGAACCTAATTGTGAGTAAGGATCAAAGCGGGAGTTTGGAGTTAAGGAGTCGGAGAAATGACGGAGTGGATTGTGGTTATATGGTAAAAAAAAAAAGCCACTTCACGTTGGTGACCTGCTCCTTCCGTTCAATATCCTGCTTGTTTCAACTTTATGACCCGCAATCTCGGCACGAACTGTGCCCACGACCTCCATTGGCCACTGAAGATAGACCAGCAAATCTGCTGGTGTACTCTCAAAGATTTTCTCAGACCACTCGATCATACCTACCAAGGCTTCTGGTCTTTCAAACTCCGCCCGGTCCGGCCATTCGTGGGTAGACAAGGGTGTCATGACAAACTGTAACGAGATGAAGTATGCCAACAGAACCCGCATCACCAAATTATTCGGGTTCACGAAGGCGGAAAACTGCTCATGGCTCCCACTGTAGAAGATACTGTAGAGGTACATGAAGTTGATGTACCCTTGCCCAGGCGATTGCTGAAGGGAGTACAGCACATTCAACAAGGCCGCATGAAACTGGTGCTCTGAATAGGTATTGAGCAAAGGTTGTATTTGGTTCAAACATTCGATGCCGCCGGTCACAATTTCGAGATCAACCTCGGGAAGCTCATCCAACCTAGGACTCATAATGCGGAGGTGCTGATCTCTTTCGATGTTGAATGCTGTCGTTGATCCCTCCTGTTTAACCTTCTCCGTCACCAGTGCACAACCTCGGATCATGGTGATGAAGTCGACCATGCCGTCGCTCATGTGCGATGCTTGGAACGTCAATGCATAGCAGGCCGCAAGCATGGCGTCTGACTCTCCATACGTTCGGTCGGTCTTATTTAGGGCTTTATTCAAGCCTTCAATGGCGTGACCGCGATGAACGATGGCTTGTGTTGTGTAGTCCTCGCCTGGCGCGACGCGAGTGAGATGCGATGCGCCAAGGGCGAGGATTGCATTCATGAGGTAGGGATGCTGTCAAGGGTCAGCGACTGATTGATCATCCTGTTCAATACGGGTTGGAAGGAAATCAATGATCGAATGGACACATTGCTTCGAAGCGCGTACCTCTTGAGCAAATAAAGGGATCTTCTGAACCCACACTTCCTCATTGCCTAGCGGCAGATGAGGATGCGCAACAACGAGAAAGTGATGGAAGAATTTCAGATCTGTGAGCGAAAATTGCAAAGCATCGGACGCCGCAACTAAGGGCTGCGGTATCAAAGGCGTCGCAATGGCGATTGCACACGAGGCGTCGTTGGTACGCCGTTGGACATGTTGATCTGCTTTCGTCGGGTACTTGCACTCGAGCTCCTTGATTGTACAGTTTTCACAGCTTGGACGAGTTTCCTGACACTGTACAGGTAGGTGGTCAGGGCCAGTCTGTTGCGGTAGGTAGGAAGTCTTAATTGGGAGATGGCCGACATGGAAGTGTCGCCGTCGCGCTCTGCTCTTGATGAGGGAAAGGGCGTACCTTGATCTTCCTGGCTTTGCAATTGAAGCAGCCTCCGCGGGATTTCTTGTGGGACCTCCTCGTCAAGTTGGGTGCCAAAGTGCGATGTGCTCGAGCCTTTGGATGTGCTTCTTCGAGATCGCCAGAGCAGTCTGGCTCTGGCAGTGATGACACGGTTGACGAAGCGCTCGGGGTCGGGAAACGGTTCATCACGTAATGGCGCTCTAGGAATGAATCTTGCTTTTGTGGATAGCACAGACCGGCAGTTTGACCGCAGAAATGGGAGACTCGTCCCAAGTGTCCTAGGATTAGTGGGATATAGAGTCAAAAAGGAGAGCAAGGCATTAAACTACGCAAAAACTGCCGACCTACCTTTGAGGTTGCACGATAATTATAGCAGACCTTGCAAGCCCCTACCAAAGTGGGTGCGAGATTGGCAAAACAATGGAGACTTGCTATTGCACGGAATCAACCTACGGCCAACGTTAAACCCAATTGGTCGCTTTTGGCGAAGGGTCCCTCTTTACTTCAGAACGGCGACGCCGGCGCAGGGCGCAAGGCTGGGATAGTGCCAACCCCAAGAGCCAAAAACCTAAAAAGCGCACTGACAATTCAGGCACCCGCATACGCACATGACGACTCACGGCCGTATGAGCGAATAAAGGGAGGATGATGAAACGAACCAGGGCTCTTCACAATCAGAACCAACCCTGCCAAAGTCTCCGATGATCTTATAACGTGGCCAAGTATTGGTTATGGGGGGACACTTGGTGTGAAATTCACGCAGGCTCGGTTGGAGGACGTCATCAAACTAACGCGAAAGTACACGGTTCATCTCAGTTAAGAACACGCGCTGCACCCTTTCTCGCTGAGGCCACGTGGTGCGTCGTCGACGACCCCCTGAGAGACGCGCCTGCTTCTCCCGACGTTATTCATTCTCTTTTCGTTATGCTCTGATGTCACGGAAGAGATCGAAGTTCACGTTATGAGTCAAAGGTCCCGGACTGAACAGGAAGGAGCGTTACGAGCTTGCCGAGGATTTAAACATAGCACACGGAATCTCGCTACCACCCATCCGGGACTAGGCCATTACAGGAGGTCCCCGACCCAAGATGATTTGCACCCGCATTGGAAAAGAAAGAAATAGCCTCAAGTCGGGTGAACATTGTACTGTCACATTCAAATAGTCATGCAGGTGTCGGACATTTCGGCTTTTATGCGCCCGGCCTCAATTTCAAAATACTCTCCAGCTTAACCTGTCCCCTTTGTCCCCATCCAGCCTGCCCTTGTGCAACGTCAGGTCTGACGTGTAAATACCAACCCCACGCCCTTCTGTCCAAATCAGCCCTGTCTAATTTCGAGGCCCATGGTTCGAAGAGTCTGTCTAGAGCTTTTAGCAGTCTAGCCGCAGCCTCTTCTTTCTTGGCTAATAACTGCGCCGATGTCGGCTTTTTCCTGGCTGGAGAAGACTCGCTCTTAATCTCTGCTTCGTCATCAGCGTCCTCTCGTTCAACGATAGTGAAAGCCTTTAGAAGATAGTTCCTCGCGGCCTCTGGAGTATGGATCGGCAACCTAGAGTGGGCAGTCGCGCTCTTGCCCGCAACGAGCGGCCCATTAGACTTTCGCAACGCCTCGAGATCCAGACCCCAGAAGGCTGTGTGGTTGTGACTGTTTTGCGCCTCGTCCTTGCTTATAGCCTGGCTGTCGCCTTCGCTTGCCACCTCGCCCGTTGAATAATCCCCTCTTCTCATAACAGCAATTTCCCTGCCCAGCAGGGTTAATCTGGGTTGTCCTTTGGCCCATCCTTCCTCTTCTGCGGTCTTGCCGGTCTCTAGTCCAATAGAGCGAGCTTTGCTTTGGCTGTTGGCGCTGACAACCGCCTGCGCCAGGCTCAGTCTACTTGATAGTGGCTGCTCAGGCATTGTGTATTTTAGTAAAGTAACCGCAAACGCGAGTACCAATGGGGCACGATTGGTCTGTAAAGTGGTTCTCAGCAGCTCGTGTTCTTGGGCTTCTGTAATAGGTAGTGCAAGTTCGATCTCAATGTCCCGATCCGAGCCATGTTCTCCATTCGCAGACGAACCGCGGCTTCGTTTAGCAGAAGGTGAAGAGGCTGCTATAGAACTTGCAGGTCGCTTCTTAGGATTCGAGACACGCTTCGCCGCGGAGAGGATCTGCTTTGCGAGCTTTTCATTGGAGAAAATGCTTAGTAGTGTTGGTTGATCTGTTTTGGCTATACTCTCTGCGCTGGAACCCTCAGCCCCCGTCAGTCACAAGCAAAGGAGGCGACAAACGCCCTAGGGATTGTGTCGCTGAAACTTTTGCTTCTGCCTTACCTGTTCAGATTCGCTTGTCGTAACTCTCCGACCTTAGGCAAAGCTGCGGAGAGAGGAACCTTCGCATCCTGTGATAGGAATCTGAGGAGATTTTGTACCTCTGCTGCTGCCGCCATAACTATGATGGCAGTTCAGTTGGTTGTTGGCCCCAATCGCAACGACGATCATAGGCTCCAAGGCTGCGGAAGACGAGGCTTACCGCATCAAGGTTTACCCAAACCCCCCCCCCCCCCCAGTGGTATGATCCGAGATGCCGCAACGGACTAAATTAGCGCCTCCTGAAACATCAAGGTCAATGATGACCACCACAGCCTCAGTTCACCCTCTCCGCCACTACCAACCTTCCATTGCTCTCCCGTTTTTGCCAGTGGTCGCTGTGCCAGGCTCCGGCCTCGACTTCGTCGTCTATCTACCTTTGCTCGGCATTACAATCACGAGCTGAGGCAGCCGATCAAGCGCAGGGCCACCAGGGGAAAGATGGCCTCCGAAGCGCGCGATCGTGTATCCTCAGCCCCAAGACTTTCTCTACCACAGTTGACATCGATACGAACACCAGACCCGAACATTTTCAGCGATGAATATGCTCTCGACCCTCTCGAAAGTTCCGCCAGCTCCTCTCCCACATCCCCAATCCGACACTCCCCCGATGAACCAGCAGTCGACATATTTTCTACCCCTCGAGCATCTACCGAAAACCGTCGATCACTCTCAGACGCGCCCCCATTATTCAATCGTCCAAACTCTACACTGAAAAGACCACGTGAAGTGCAAGATGCCACAGTGCGTCGATCCATATCTACAGCTTCAAATGCGGAGTCAGGAACCCACCGGACTTCAAGCACATCATCCCGGTTTTCGATGCCCCGGTCACAAAGCCCATATGTGGGTGCATCAGGCCCGAGCCATCCCTATGCAATGTATCCTCAAGTTACAAGAGCATCCAGCATAGCCAGTGCTTCAACCATCAGACCTGCCGAGCGTGCTCCCATTCCCTCGGCGCGACCAGAACACCCATATGCCATGTATACTCAGAACATTGTACCTGAAGAGGACGATGTACGGCCCCCTCCCATGTCGATTCCATTGGGATTTCCGGGAATGGGAGAAGTGTATCAACAAGGCTCGAGGTCAGTAGGTCATGACATCGCGGACATAGTAGGAGTCGATGGCCACGTTGAGCAGTTGCCGCCCTACAGTCGCTACCCAGACAATGGCGTCCCAAAGGACCCCGTGCCGCAACTTAACACAGCAACGGGTGGCCAAACCCAGGACCGGTCTGACGCACCAATGTTGCCACAACCCACAGCCTCGCCCTCCTCCGACCACCACGTTCCCTTAAATGTGGCTGCAGCATGTACGGCAGGTAGCGATTCGGACAGCAGCTTCAAGGAGAGATGGAGAGAGAAAAGCAAGAGAAGAGTACTTTGCGGCCTACCAATGTGGTGTCTACTGATACTGATCGCCGTAATCATATTGGTGGGAGCTGCCGGTGGAGTCATTGGCGGTATTGTTGCAAACAGACGCCAAGGCGATGCCATCACTGATGCCCAGCCGGACCGTTCACCGTCAACGTAAGCACACCCGCGATTCTGCTGTTCAGTGCTAACATAACTTTACAGGCCATCTACTGGGGTGACTGTTACCGTGACATCGTGGATCGATGCCAGTCCTCTCCCAACTGCATCAGGCATTCCTACCATCCCAACAGGCATCTATAATGTCCCAACCGACCAGCCCAACCTCGACTCCAACTCCTGCGTTGTAGACAATGCATTGTCTGCTGCCTGGGGATGCATGGGACCTGGTAGCTTTTGGGTCGATGTTCAGCCGCTTGGCTCCCTCTACCAGATTTCCTTCCAGTCTTTCCCTATTAATATAGACTTCCAGTACGGTCCTCAACCCCCCAATCTAGATGGCGTGGCCCAGCCTCTCTTCCCTTTCATGGACAAAGATGCCTCAGCACTTGGCCCAGCAATGTTTTTTTATGACTTGTATGACAAACTTACGATTTGTAAGTGTCCCTAATTCTTTAAAGCCCATGCTCTCCAAACTTAACTCCTTTTTAGTGCCTGCTGAAGCTCTCAACAATTACTCTGCCAGCAAACGTTCCCTGTCGGTCGATGATGTCGCAGCCCGAAGTGTTCCGAACGGACAAATTGGAAAACTCGGCGATCAACCCTGGTTCTGCTGGTTCAACCAGACCATCCTGGAATTCTTCATCTACCCGGAACAGAACACCACATCGTCCACTACGTCCGCCTCGCCTTCCTCAACGTCCATGCCCCACAATGGCGCCGGACCCTCATCCTACCCAACTAACCTAAACCGACCGTCCTACACCAGTGCCTACTCAAGTTCGCCATCATGGCCTGCACAGAGAGAGAAAAGGCATTACGGCTATGGCTATGACGAAAGGTATTCCAGAGAGTCGGCTTCCTTAGCAAATTACCCGCTTTGGATCAAGATGGAAGAAAAGCGCAAACCTGAGAATAACATCCAGCCCTACTGTCAACAGATGCGAGTCCTTGACTCTGGATTGATCGTCCCTCAAGAAGGTGTGTCCATCATCAACGTCACGGAAATCGAGCCTAGTAGTTCTAGCACCCAGAAGCGAGGTAGTATGGATGGTTCTACAACAGAACTAGGGAGTAATTGTGTTTGCGAGTGGTTGACTACAACATAAAGATCCGGGTCGAAAACATCTGCGTCTTGGGCAATGATTCTGTCTGCTACTGTTCGCATTTCTTACTACATAACTTGTACGCATTTTCTTTCATCTCAACGGACGCGGATGGGGGGATCCCCTTGGTGCCGGAATTGGAATAGGGTAGTTTCAATTGGGAAACGAAATCGATTTCGGTGGCAGGCACATCGACATGAGAGGCAGGCGGGTCGCGTTCTTGCCCTTTTGTCTCGGCACGTCGACCGAGTCACGTACGAAGGAACTGAAAAAAGCTGGATGGCGCTTTGGTCCGTTTCATTGATCGGCAGCATATTTTCCCTCTGGAGTAGATTTATCTATACCACATCGAATCAATGATATGACCAACAAATCCTCCTGCTTACGTCATGGCCTATCGATCAGATCATCGGGCCATTCTTGAATTGCACAAGCTACAATTCTCTGTTCTAAGTTCAGCCGGCTAATTTAGCCGGCTTAAATCTTTTGCACTACTGCTTTAGCGTCCATCACAAAACCAGCTGGAGATGGCCAAACCATGAAGGGATGTTCGCGGCTGTTCGCAGAGATGGAACAGCTGGTTGCCTTTAGAATTAGGGCTGTGGCTGTGACTGTGCGCCACTTCCGTACCCAGCTGAAACATCCCGCCGTTGCCTGATTTGCCACGACTCGACGTATTCGCACTTGCGAATCCGAGGCTGGTCGACGGACTTCTGTAATGGGCAGCTCCGCTACTTTATGCGGGTGTTGGACATGCAGCATTGGGGCTTTCTTTTCTTCATCACCAGTCAAGGTTTCCGGAATGGGGCCGTCTCTCTGCAGTCGTGAGTGGAAAAGGAAGGGCATTGCGGCTAGTTGAGCAAGGACTACCCCTTGAACGTAGCGGGCATCGTAGCCGAATTTGGGACCTGAACCAGGCCCACTTCGGTATTGTTGGCGCTGTTGTAAAGTCCGCTTTTGTCAGGCGGTCCGGTTCCTAGATATCCTACGTTGGTGCTGGAGAGTATGGAGGCGGGGCATTTTCGGGTTCATTTCCAGAAGTGATCCTGGATCCATCGTGAGCAATGTGGAAGGGCATTCCATCAAAGATCAGATCTAGGCTGTGCTGGTCTTCCTCTAGTGTCGTAGTCGTGCTGAGCTTCGTTCTTGTCGTGACGATACTTGAAGTCCGGCTGGTGCCAAGGCTAACCCATTCCGCGTCAAGCATTGTCACGCCGCTTCGACTAGCCATCCCAAGTTCTGTTGCTGGCTTGCCCTTGTCGGGACTTTCCTTCCGGGACACCTCCTGCAGGGCTGAGCCGAAAGCCGAGCGAGTCTCAAGTACCTCCTGCAAAAATTCTGCAACGATTCCAAGATGCTGAAGAACTTGAAGCGTTTGGTGGACCAAGCGGGGCATTTCCGCTTGATCAGCAGCGTCAGACTGCTTCGTTCGATGTTCCGGTATGCTTGAGGCAGAATTCACCCAATCAAGCTCCGGAGATGAGTAGATTTTCCGGATATTGCGGTCCGTGTCCTTGAAAGCCTTGTCGACATATATCCTCTCCTCCAGGTCGAGCATATGAAGGGCAGTCTTATAAAGAGCTTGCAACATTCTGAATTGCGAACTCAAGGTAGCCATGTCTTCACTTAGGGCATCCTCAACCTGGCTGAACGAATTTGTCGAGTTTATGTTTTCGAACTTGCGAATGATTGCGCCCCAAACTTCCCGATCATAGCCCAAAGGAGAAATGGCGTGATGGCCAAGCTTCCTAGCCCTGATCTGCTGCTCTATCAAGCCTTGGACCACTTGCAATTTCCCGTCGGCGGTGAAAATGATGGCGACATTGTAGTCTTTGCGCAGATTTTTCGTAACTGAATTCCAGACGCCAAAGCGCTTGCGCAAGTGAGGATTGTCGCTGAAACCTCCGGACATAACAAGTAGGATGTCTTTGCCTGGGAGGAGTTCCTGTGCAGCGTCAAGCTCTTGCTCGATAATCGCGATCAGCTTGTCGAGCTGCTGGTCAACGAGTGCTCGGAAATCTGCTTCTTCTATGCTGAAGTCTTTCTGAGGCAGATTGTCGAGTCTAGAGACATGCATGTCAACGCTAAGCTCTTGTATCGGCAAATCCAAGGTCGAGAAGTGAAGTTCTTCGGAGCCGAAAGTATTCTTATATGTCCTGTATCGCCCTTGCATCATCTTCCGCGGCAGAGAATCCGAGACGGTCGCTTGACCCATATTCATAGAACGGAGGCCATCCTTGATCAGGTCATGGACTTGATAATCTATTCGGGCTGACCCAATGAATCTAGCCCTTGTACATGCCTTGGTCTTGTAGGCATATCCCACGTCTGTCGAGGCCACCCTTTGGAGTAGCGCGAGTTCAGTAAATAGGGCACCGGTGTGGCAAATAAGTACTGCTGCTTCGGTTTTGGCGTCGTAGGGTAAGGCAGAAAATGCCGTTGCTTCAGCCTCAGACATATCAATGTCGATTCGGTGCTGAGGGTGTTTATTGAACCCAGCAGTGGCGACCAATGCGCGAAATCTGTCTTGCATCCTTGATTTCACCCATGACGACGGCACGCTAAACAGAAATTGGACCTTGCGTTCGGGGGATTCCAAGGAGAAGCTTGCTAGGTGCGAGCAGATATATTGGTAGATACATCGAAGGAAATCAACGGTATATCTGCAGGCAGCTCTCAAGCTAGGACGATCGGGAGCTTGGCCGTAGTAGTCGGGATCAAGGGCAGCCTTGAAGCTCACCTTGATGTCCTCATCTTTGTTGTCGTAATCGCAGCGGAAGCCCCATGATTTGACTTGGTTCGGATTGTTCTTGTAGTAGGAGATTCTGCTTGGAACCTTTATCGCCAGGACGTCACCGTTGAGACCCGGCCATGAGGTTATTAATTCTGCCTCCGGCCAGTAGGGCGCATTGGAGAAAGCCACTGCCGTTCCCACTGATCCAAAATCAATCCCAATGACAACGTCGGGAGTCCATTGTGCTGTTCTGCGAGAGCGGACTTTGCTGTCAATGATCATCTTTGCCATATCTAGCGACTCTGTGAATTGGCATTGATCCTTGTTCCTCTGATGAGAATATGTGGGCAAGTTAAAGTATTCAAGAGGAGGGGGGGCCCGGGCTTTTGGCCTCAGGCCCTGAAACCACCAGGCAACAGTTTATCATACATGCAGGCTGCAACAATCGCCAGAACCTGCCTTAAGTACAAACAATGCCTCTCAGGGGTTCAAGGCATCACGATATCAAACTCCTTTTTGCATGTTAACGGCTCCAGAGTCGTGGGAGGAACAGCATGGAACAAATAAAGGAATCCCTAACTCCCGCACCCCATTTCTTCGCGTCCCCGGGGGGGGCAGCATGGTTCTTGGCAAGCCTGTCCCGAAAAGTCCTCCAAGACTACGAGACATCACAGAAATAATAGAACATCATAAGCAATGTTCGGTCACTAACTAATGAATACATTGTGTGCATAGGCCACTCTTGCCAAGGGATAAATCGTTCATAGTCACTACAATAGCAGCCCTGTATCGAAGTTCTAAAACCTGCGCCCAAATTTGATACAATTGCATATTTCATTTTCCTTTTCATCACTTTTCCCCTTGAAGTTGACTTGCACTAATTAGGCCCCACCTACAACTCCTTCTTGATGCTGGAAGTCGCTGATGCAGCTCTGCTCGCAGCAGAATCTGCAGCTTTCTGACCTTCCACCTTGCCTTGTTTTGCACCGAGTTGCAACTGAGACAAAACCCAATTGGCACCCTCCTTTATCTTCTCGAAGAGGGTTCCTTGTGGAGTAGAGGTGCCGTATTTGAAGTAGGTAGCCTGTTCCTTGGCCTTGGCTCGGAGTTCATTCGTCGTAGAGCCTTGGTAGTTCGGAACACCATAGCTGTCGAGATATGACTTCAAATCGCTGTCAGACCATGTGTCGAAAGTGGTATCTTTGGCAGCAGCTGTTTGTTTAGCTAGGTAGTTTGTGACCGAAGCATATGAAGAGCCACCAGCCTTGGATGCCCTGGCATAGGTGTCTTGCGCAGACTTCACAAGCTCATCTCTTGATGCGGCGGCATTCTTCTTTGCCTTCTTGCCATTAGCCGAAAGATACTTTTCCAAATTTTCCTTGGTCCAAGTATCGAATGTCCAAGCCGACCAACCTGTGGCTGCCTTATGCTTGTTGAGACGGACCTTGGCCAAGAGCTCATCGCGCTTCCCGCCTTGAGGTACAGGAACGCCTCGAGCGTCAAGGAAGGCTTTGAGTCGAGAGTCAGACCAGGTTTCAACGGCAGAGTCGAACATATGTTCAGCCTTCGCGGAAGCATCCTCTGTAGCTTTGGAGTATTCATTTCCTGCTTTTGTGGTTGCCGCGCCATACGCGGAGGATGCTGATGACTTTGCAGAATCGTAGGCCGAGGCTCCTGCTGAAGACACGGACGATCTTGCGCTGGAAGCACTACCGGTGAGTCGAGCGTGGTGTTTGCGAGCAAGGGCAATGAGTTCATTCTTCTTGCTGCCTTGTGGCACAGGAATGCCATGCTCATCAAGAAACTCCTTCAGCTTGCTCTCCGACCATGCGTCGAAAAGATTGTCAGCCAGATAAGCTTGGGCACTGGCCGCAGAAGCACTGGCCGCAGAGACGCCGCTGGCGGCGGATGAGCTGGCCGCAGCTGCAGCACTCGACATGTTGATGCTGGCCAAGCGTGCATTGCGACGTACCGACGCAATAAGCCTGTCGCGCGAGGTAGGCTGGGGAACGGGAATGCCACGAGCGTCTAGGAATTCCTTTAGATCGGACTCTGACCAAGTGGTGTAGAGCCAGTCGCCTGGGTAAGAAGCATACTGATCAATCTTCTTGGCAATGGCGTCGTAATTCTGGCGTGCAGTGGCAAGGAGTGAGTCTCGTGCATGTGGCTGGGGACACGGAATGTTGTGGTGGTCGAGGAAGGACTTCAAGGAAGACTCGCTCCAGCTGCGTTCGACGTGTCAGTCAGGTGTCGCAAAAGATAGAAAGACATACCTGTCAAAAATCCAGTCCTTGATACTGCCATAGTGATCGCTAGCGGTGTCGCCCGCTACAGAGGCGGGATTTATAACCTTGGACTGCCAATTTGCCTTGACCAGGTTCTCAAGATCTTTTCTGTCAGCAGGAGTAGGGTATGGAATATCGTGATCTGAGAGCCAGCGCTCCAGCTCAGTCTCATGCCATTTGTTGTAAGCTGGGCTGTGGTCAGCAATGTTGAGTTCAGGCAGGAAGGCAACAAGCATACCAGCTTTGGAAAACCAGTTAGATGCTGCAGCCAATTCAGTCGAGGCAAGTGCCAGGACTAGCACTTTGGCAAAGGAGAACTTCATCTTGTCTTGCGTTATGAGTAGAGGCCGGGCAAGAATGAATGAGGCACAGGACAGACAATTATGAAGGCAAGGAAAACTTGGTTCTACATTATTCTACATTTTGTGATGGAAGCTGCCTGGGGCGCTACGTCAGAAGGACAACGATGGAGAAAAACCTGAAGCTAGCATACGTCTCTTGTTGCGCTTGAGCCAATGGTCTCGCAGGCTCAATGCGGAGAATACGCCCGCATGCCAGTGACATCATATTTCATATTTCAGAACGATTAACGAGGCTTCGGAAGACGAGTCCAAAGCCACTCAATCAACGTCTCAAGCTTAAGGAAGAAACCAGATATGTTCACATGCACTGTACAGCAGTAGATCTCGCTTACACCAAAGATCGAGGTCATGTTTTAACGTACGAAAACCAGTCAGAAAAGACTGCTTCAAGCCCCAATCGTTGATTGCTCCAACTTATGACGACACCAAAGAGGTGCAGCATCGCGCCTCAGTTTCCAGCTATGTCATTCTTGACACACCACTCCGTTGTAAATATCAGCAATTTGTCTTGCACCGATTTCCCCCCTGAACTTGAACTGTGTATTGTGAATCCCAGCTTGCATTGGCCTCCACTATCATGCATTCAATTCTTCGCTCCACGAGGCTTCCAGCCTACATTCTCCGCCCCACCCGTCTCATTTCATCTGCGTCCCAACGCTACGCTTCCGAGTCTTATGGCGGTTCGCAATCTGGAAAGCAAGCAGTGAACAAAGACACACCCAAAGCGGACCAAGGGCATCCAGGCCCTAAAGCGCCGGCGGACAAAGGGACAGCACAATCAGCACAGCCACAAAGCTCAGGCTCTAGCAGCGGTGTAAAGCCTGTTATTCATTCACCAGGTCCACCACCCGAAGGTAGAGATGCTGAAGTCAAAGCTCATAACAAGGATATGGAAAAACGAAGCGATAGGACTGTAAATCAGTTGTACGAAGAGGATAACAAGGTGGATAAGAAGTTTTGGTCAGGTTCGTGATTCTTCTTTGCTGCTAGCACTTGTGCTCTATTCAGGTCTTCTTCCCTTTGTCTGAATCTGAGGGACATTCCTGCTGACCGATGCATGTTGGGGAGAAAGGAGACGTGGGACCAAAGTCTGGAGAGAAGAGTAATCAACGGTGAAGATGAATCGAAGCTCCTTGGGAATTGGAAAGAGCAGATGCCATCCAGAATCAATTTTCTATCTCCTGTGAAGAATGTATGATACCAGAAAACTACCAGGTGGATGCTCTCATGGTATATTATCAGAGCGTTAAACGGCAGGGTGTTCACTGCCTCAAATAGTAATCTTCTGAAAGTCTGTGTCGTGAAATCGCGTTGTTGCTGCATGGGCTTTTAGGTAGAACAATGTGCCAAGACCCTTTAAGCAGTACCCCACACTTCGTAAAGAGTCAGCACCCGCACCCGAATTGCTCTGAATTATCGTGACAAATTACAAGATCTCCTGTCCCCGGCCCAAACCGCTGGTGTGTGCAGCGGACTTCCAGATCTCTTCGAGATACGAGCGACGATCTATTAACGTTCCTTGCGTGTTCTAGCCTGAGCGCAGAGACATGGAGGAGCCACAGCAGGAGCAGTTGGTCCCACAAGTGTATGGCGGAGCATGCATTTCACTTAGCTATCTTCGTTAACTGATGCTTCAACAGGGCAACCGTCGCAACACCCATCAACTTCATCCTCCTCGCTCTGTTCCTCCTTCTTGCCTACTACCGCCTTCGCCCGGCCCCACCCGCCATCCTCCCCAAAGGTCCCCCTCCCGTCGTCTTCAAGACCTTCACCCCCCGCACCCTCCTCAAGAACAACGGTGAGAACGGCAAGCCCGTCTACCTAGCCGTCCGCGGAAAAGTCTACGATGTCTCCTCCGGACGAAACTTCTATGGCCCTGGCGGGCCGTACGAAAACTTCGCTGGCAGAGATGCGACGAGGGGGTTGGCTTGTCAGTCATTTGATGAGGACATGTTGACCAAGGATCTTGATGGGCCGTTGGACGATTGTAAGGACCTGAATAAAGACCAGGTTGAAAATTTGAATGGGTGGATTGAGAGGTTCGATGAGAAGGTAAGATGAATCAAAGGCTCTGCTGCGTTTATTCGAAATGCTGACCTTGGGGATCTAGTATCTTGTTGTTGGCAAGCTCGAGGCATTTGATAGAAAGAAACTCGAGTTTCCAAACGACGGTATCTAGGCTGGACAAGAGCTGTGATTAGCGGATATGCTTTATCGCCTAGCATGACAACAAGCCACAGACCGAGTGCAACAATGCACCAATAACACTTACATGGCAATGAGGTTCATGTAGGATTGCCGCGAGTATGGCTCCTTTCCCCCGAACTTTGAGTGCTAAGTAAGATCTACTGTGACACGAGTAACGAAATGCAAAAGATCGTTTTGCCGTGTCAGTCTACTGCCCACTCCACCCTTGTCATACTATACTTGGGCGGCTCATATAGACCTGGTCTAGCATCGCCTTCATCTACAATTATGAGTTGCTCGTCTATGAACTAGGTGAACTATGCCTCTGTTACCGCGCCTCAGCCGTTATCTTTTCAAGTCCATTCGAATGCGTGCAGTTATCAGGTACTAGCCATGCAGCTGGCCGAGATTTCAGAGCTCTGGAAAAAGGACTTATCAGAGAATTCTGCGATGGCTACATTCATGTCCCAAACCTCCGCCCCTTTGGAGAGTAAGAGCATTTCGAGGTGTTGACTGAGAATATAGATTCATTAGCGCTCGTGTCAATGTGCTGCATGACTCGCGCGGTTAGGACGGCTGATTTTCTTTATCTCCTGCGGCCGGGAGTGATCTCGGCCCCATCCAAAAATTGGTCATCTTTCGGATTTCGCATCTCGGCCATCTCGGACATGTCCCACATTTTCTTAGCATATTTCAGTACTTCCTAACAATCTTCCCTCCTTGCTTATAGTGTTGCCAGTAGGTTAAGGATTTCGAGATTTCGTCTATATGTTTTGATTTGTCGCCATTGGTTGTCCGTGTGCTCGCATTCATCTGGATATTGCTACTTTGATCGCTGTGTTTCCTTCTGCTTCTCTCAATCTCGGTCTCTTTGAGTATCGTTACGATGGCTGAGAAGCATCGGCTTCCAGAAAAGCCCCAGCTCAATGTTGACAGCCAAGAGAATACGCCCGGGTCCCTAGGTCAGGTGGTAGACAACCCCGCCGCAGCAAAACTCACACCTATTCGATCTATTGGCGCACCTCTCCACCTTGTCGAGACCGATCCCTATGGGAGCCGTCCTGCCTGCTTCAATACAACACTGCAAGAATGTCTTTTTATCCTGACTACCACGATGGCCATAGGCCAAACATCTATATTTATTGGAGCCGCAATATGCGTTACGTCTCGCATCGGCGTTGACTTGAACATGACCGCTGCAGAAGTGGCCTGGATCAGTGCTGCGCAGTCCTTGGCTTCTGGTTGCTTTCTCCTCTTCTTCGGTCGTATCGCCGACCTGTTTGGCCGCCGAGAGATGTTTCTATGGTCAATGGCTTCATTTACTGCGTGCCTGCTGATCATTGGTTTTGCTAGAGATGCATACTACATGGATATCTTTTGCGGACTTTCGGGAGTATGCTCGGCAGCTGCGGTTCCTCCCGCAATTGGCACGCTCGGTGCGGTTTACGATAAACCGTCAAGGAGGAAGAACAGAGCCTTTGCGTGCTTCAGCGCCGGAAATCCTCTCGGTTTTGTTCTGGGTGCCTTCGTGGCTGGTGTCGTGATGCTGGCATCGACATGGCGTGCTGTCTTCTGGGTGCTTTGCATAATCTACTTCATTTTCACAATCATTGCCTGGTGGATTGTACCTAAGGACGACGGCCAGGTCAAGGGTAAATTGGACATGGAGACATTAGCCAAATTCGATTTCCTCGGCGCCTTCCTCGCCGTCGTCGGTATTGCCATGTTCACAGGCGCACTCACACTCGCCAACACCGCACCTCACGGCTGGCGGACAAACTACGTCATCGCATTGCTCGTCATCGGTATCGTCCTCATTGCCTTGTTCATCTACTGGCAAAGCATCTTTGAGTATCCTCTAATGCCACTACACGTGTGGCGAGATCGAAACTTCACTCTGTTAAACTTGATACTCTGTCTTGGCTATTACGGTTTCTCAAACAACATCTTCTGGCTAACAGTCGTCTGGCAGCGGATCGACCGCTGTTCCCCACTTGAGGTTGCTCTTAGGCTCCTGCCACAGGCGGTGGGTGGTTTGATCGTCAACTTCATCGCAGCGCTAGTCATGCATCGTGTGAGCAATAAACTGCTTATGATCATTGGCGCCGTCGCGTATGCAATCTCGAGCGCACTGATCAGTGCCATGCCGGCAGGAAGCTCTTGGTGGGCGTTTACGTTCCCTTCCTTGATATTTTCCGTGATTGGCGCGGATTTTGAGTTCACGGTCACGAATATGTACGTGATGTCGTCATTGCCGTCGGAGCAGCAGTCTGTCGCAGGCGGCATGTTCAATACTGTGTCGCGCGTTAGCTCGAGTATGGGACTCGGTATTTCGACGGCAGTCTTTAGTGGACTGAGTGGCTCAGCTGATGGTGGTTTGCACGCGCCCTTCCATGCATATCAAGCCACATTCTGGGTCGCGCTTGCCGGGGCTGGCTTGGCTCTATTCTTCCTGCCGTTCCTGACAATCAAATCACAAGGCGCCAAAACGAAGAAAGAATCACCTGCATGAGTTTCGCTGTCAAACATTACCATTCCACCCACCTCTGCCTTTCGCGCCGCGCCGCGCCGCTCTCCCTTTCTTTCAGTTTGGGGCTGTGAGACTGATACATGAATGCTTTGGCTGCATCCGTGGCGACCAAGCTTGAGCCGTGTGTCCAGCTACCAATACATGCCTCCAAAAAGAGCCCCGTGTCTCGATCGGTGGATGCAGAAGGCTATGATGTCGCCCATCCGGTAGACGGGTGCTTCTTCCGCTGAGACATATTACGTTCTCGATCGCTGTAAGCCACACGTCTGAGAACCACTTGCTCGCCATGTGCAAGAAGGATTACGTTGGATTTTCCTCATTCACGACATTCGGGTTCCAGCACATCTCTCCGAGCCTTTAGTTTAGGAAGCAATGCTCAGCAGGCACTTGACTTTCTGCGCGGGATAGAGAGCAGGACTGGGAATGGCTTAGAAGGACTCATCAGATGCACAGCATAGTTTCAACGCCGAAGCACGAGCACCTAATGGGTAATCGGGGAGGTTGGTAGGGGAGGCCGTTAGCCCTCTGTCTATGGGCTTTGGTTTGTGACAGGACGATTTTCTGTTGTTCGTCCTGAAGAATAACCTGTTCCTGCCGGGGGGTTACTTGGGCTCTTCTCGCCTCCTCTGCGGGAGAAGCTGTTTAGATTACATTCTGGAAGGATAGAGCCTCGAGAGTAAACCGAATGGATGTACGTAACCATAAAGTGTATCCCTACGAGATGCACTCGTGAGATGCACGCCCGCGAAGTGCATGCCTGTGAAATATGCACCCGCAAGATACACGCCCACAAAGTACACGCTCGGAGAATGCACGTCTATGGGATGCATGCCCTGAAGATGCACGCCTATGAGATACACGCCTGCCAGATGCACGCTCGTCAAATACTCGTCCATGAAATCAATCCTATAAAGTATACCCTGATGAGCCAGTCATAACTGCGGGCTGCACTTGAAGAACATTGGCTCTGCGGATTTCTATCAGCGTGGCCAATACATTCAATGCGATAGGAAACGGGATTCCCTCTCTCCCTCCCGCCCTTCCCCACCAGACCTTGCAGACAAATCTAGCCTGGTCTTACAAATACTTACCTTGAACCGGAAACCAGCGACCATTCACGCAGTCGTGCTAGCTCTCTATCCCTGGCTTTGCCAATCATTCCTACACGCTTTCGTAATCTCCTTGAGTGTTGCTGTACAATGAGTTCCTGATCAACAGCGTTACAATACCATCAAAGATACTCATCATGGACCACCTCCAGGTTCCCGATGGAGCGGAGCACGTAAAGTTACCGTATCTTGGTAGAGAAGAATACGACGGTGGCGAGCTCAACAATTACCCCCAGCGGAAAAAATGGACGAGGGCGGAGCTCCGTGGAGAGAACGATTACGGGGGGCGCACAACGGACGTCAACGCCTTCTTCCAGACGTGGCTGTTCTTCGGCTGCCTGATCACCATTTTCCGCTCCGTTGGTGTTGAGGTACGAACGGCAGACTTTATCTACACGACCGACGATGGCAATAAATGGATAACAACCGCGAAGCTTCTCGAGTTCCTACAACAATGGAGGACGGGCTCACGGAAAGGCGGCACTTGGGTAAATACCAAACACCTCGAGACAGTACACCTAAACTCCTACCTCGGGCGCAAGATCCTTACACCGGTGAAATCAGCCCTCGAAGATCACCGCCGTTACATGGAGAGATATTGTGGCCCTGGCGGGGCTCTCCTCCCAGAGGTAGCAATCGCTGTAGTGACCCTTCAGTGGACACTATCCTCTTGGGAGAGGGGTATTAATTATTCCGACTGGAATCTGCTCCAAAACTTCGAAGTCCCAGAAAAGGCTCGTACATTCCTGAAAGACAGGCTGCTGAAGGCCCGATGGTGCCCCAGCGACATTGCCTTGGTGATGCGAGATATGCATCTCGATGGCCAGTACTATATTGGACATTTGCAATGCCCTCGCTACGAAGACGACCACTCGAACTGCGACGCCAAAAATCAGAAATGCGGATACAGCAACAAGGAGTGGAAGTACGAGACCCGGCACACGACCAAGGACTGCAAATGCAACTTTGAACCAGCCCCGGACACTACGCTCGACATTATCCGCCGCGGGGGGATACCTATCATGTCGTGGAAGGAGGGGAAACTGCGTGTTGTTAATTTCGACAATGCGAAGATGCGATACGTTGCAATCTCACATGTGTAAGACTGCCCACTTCCCCTGAAACCCCTAAGACCCTTCGGGAAACATCGGCCCTGCTAACGGCACAGTTGGTCGGACGGAATGGGGAACGAGGTGGCAAACGCCCTTCCTCGATGTCAACTCGAACGCCTGCAAAGACTCACCGAAGAGGTCGACTACTGCCGACGCCACGAGCCGCCACCCCTCCCTATTAACGAAAGGCTTGCGCTTGCCTCTACTCCGTCCGAGAGTTCTGACGAAGAACCTCTAGACCATTACGCCGATACGGAGTTGGCTGGATTCTGGACTGACACGCTTTGTGTGCCCTTGCAGCCCAACGACCTCCGCATCGACCAGATTGGAAAGATGCGACATATCTACAAAGACGCCAGCTGTGTTCTCGTCCTCGATCGCTGGGTGCAGGAAGTCGCTATGACGGCGGACATCAGTGAGAAATTTGCCCGGTTATATCTTTCCAATTGGCAGCACCGGCTTTGGACGTGCCAAGAGGGTGTTTTTGCCTCAACGCTGTACTTCCAGTTCCATGACGGTCAGGGACGGCTGACGGAGCTAACGGAAGAGGCGGGCTTGAGAAAAAGCGAGGGGCCGCGCAAGTGTTCGATTCCTGCCCTAGCATTGGACATCCCGGCTTTTAATGAAGGAAAGCTAGAAAGGTTCGACCTATCCCACAGAGTCCAACCAATTCTCGAAGCGGTTCGAAGGCGTACCACGACTAAGAAGAAAGACGAGACTGTCTGCATCGCCACCCTGCTTGGGCTGGACCCCACCCCGATCCTTCGTATGGATGTCGATTCCCACAGAGATGTATGTGAGCAGAGGATGGAGAAGCTGATCGGGATGATCGAGACGTTGCCGCAGGGGTTGATCTTCAACAAAATGGAACGTTTAACCACACCCGGTTATCGGTGGGCGCCACGCACTTTCTTAGGCCAGAACCTTTCGGATCCGCTCTGGGTGTACCACCCCGACGACCGAGATCTCCTCAATGGAGATGATGGCGTCTTTGTCCCCGGCCACGGCTTGATCGTGCATTTCCCAGCCTACCTCCTTGCCATCAATGGTGAGCAAGCAGCCGTCGCGATGGCCATCAGTGACGGGAAGCAGCATTTCCAAGTGCGCCTCGACATGGACGAATCTGCGCTCCGCTTGCGTTTGGAGGAGCACAAGCCCGAGGCTGAACCGGTGCACCGCATATGGGAGCATCGTGACTACGATGTCCGGGACGAGAAGTATGCTCTTATCACGAGCTGCTTTGGTGCCTCGGATGCCATCCTCTGCGCACTAGACACGATCATAGGGCCAGATTTTCTTCCGTGGCCGATCCATAAGTTACGATATATTTGTCTAGCAAGAGTAGAGCCAACGAAGCGGAAACGGGGCAAGGATGATCTTCCGTTCAGGTTCCATAAGAAATGGGAATGGTTAATTTATTGAGGGCACTGGGCAGTTGACAGGTTTCAGTGGGCAACATTTTCTGTATCTCTACATCCATGATCCAGTCTCAACAGAAGTCATCGTGTTAGGTGGCTTTACATTTCTAGCGAACGACTATATCTACGTCTGTGGAAATAGTTACAGCAGCATAGTTCGCAGCTGCGCCATTTAGGAATGGCCAACCGAATCCAATGTCACAACTTGTTACCCAAAGCTGTCAGCTTTCGTAATGTTGGCTTGCTTTCTGACCCTTTGAAGCAGGGGCGGATGACTTGACGACATTGTTCAGCAATTAAGCTGTCCGATAGACAGGTCATTCCAAGTCCAGAAGAATCTCATCTTGGTCTCGTAGATTAAGACCCCTACCTCGAGGCAGCGATCCAATGACTGTAAGGGATCGTCTTTATCAGTCACATACTATTTGTCATGTCCCAAGCATGTGCTCAAAGGAACCGACTTGAAGGTGTGTAATCTCAAATTCTGTCTCTCCAAAACCACACAGGACTCGAACCATATCAAAGCTACTTGTCGTCGGAGGTGCCACAGGCGGTCAAGGCAGCAGCGTTGTCTCCACTTTCCTCAAATCCGGCTCTTATAAGATCCACGGCCTTATTCATAAAAGCGACAGCCCAGCCTCACAAAAGCTGGTCAGCCAAGGCGTGGGAGATGGTCTATGCCGACCTGAATGACGAAGATTCCCTCGCCGACGCCTTTTCCGGCGCAGCGACCATCTTCACCGTGACGGATTTCTTCGAGTCATTTGCAGTCTCAGGTCCGGACGCAGCGATGAAAATCGAATACTAGCAAGGCGTTAATATGGCCAAGGCGGCGTTCCGGACTCCGACACTGGAGCACTATATCTGGCCTGCGTACCCAATTAGCTCAAAGGTCTCAGGGGGGAGTATGTCGTGCCGCATTTTGCTGCAAAGATCAAGATCGACGAATTCATCCAGTCGAAACCGGAATTACTCGCAAAGACGACATTCTTCTATACCACGTTCTACGCGAGCAATCTGAAATACCCGTCTACGCGCCGATCGAAGTTGGGAGCGTCGGAAAGTACATGTGGCTCCTTCCATGTCCCAAGGAGACTCCTTTCTTCGCCATTGGAAATCATCGCATAAACTTGGGGATCTTCGTGGAGGGCATCCACTCTCGGCCGGATTTGACTAGCAATGGCAGCAGCAAATGTACTGAATTATTTACGCGTGTGGTGTGAACGCGTGTGTTTTTCTACAGCACCATTAGCTTGCTTCTGCTAGAGGGCTACATAGTGAACCCCATGTTCAAAACCACATTGTCGGACACGGCTTTGTGACTTCCCACCCTTTCCAAAGAGAGGTCTCATTTACCATGAAGTAAATGATAACAAAGAACACAGTAACTGTCATGAAAACGTCCCCAACTTCCAGAAAGTAGAATTGCCACTGTCCAGCAAGTGCCGTAACTTTGCCCCAGAATGTATCTGGCCTTCTTGGGGAATTGACTGGCCTGCTAACGTTCTCAGAAGATGGTAACTGTGAGGCCGGGTCTGGCTGTGTGCCAAGGAAAGTTCTCATTGCGAAATTTTCATGTTGTTCCACCGAGAAATAATAGATTGGCATGAATATAATGAAGACTAGGTAAATAGCGACCGTACTCAGATCGGCCAAATTATGCGGTCGTTGAGGGATCAGATTGGATTCGGTGAGACGAAGGGTCAAGACAACTTGCATCAGATTACATGATGCATCTGTCGTGGCGATCCAACTGAAATTCGTGTAGTTCAGCTTTTCCAAGGCCGCAACGCGGAGATCTGGGTTGTTTTGAACAGCTTCTCGACAGCACCTCACCTGACAGTGAGGAGAGGAACACGGCTGGGTGTCTGTCTGAATTTCCCAAGACACGTTGACAAGGGAAATGATGATGGATTGAACAAGGCCACTGATTCCGGCGATCGACAAGAATAAAATCTCGCAGTCCACAATGGCGGCCGTTCGAGTGGTGACTCTACGAATGATCAAGATTATCGTTTGAATGTATTGCGAGAAGGTGAAGCAAAGTAAAAAGAGTCGACCGAACCAGAGGAGTGACTTGGGTAATTTGTTTTGCTTGAGATGTCGATAGGATGTGCCTCCAAGGAAGACGTTCTTCGAGGTAGTCATGCCATTTCCATTCGCATGAACCAAACACAAGCGAGACAGGGTGTATCTTAGATCACCAGGAGGAAGTTGACGAACAAGATGTGTCAAAGAGAAAATCTCCTCGGAGAGCCGGCCTATAAATTCAAAGGCTGCGCCTATTGGTGCAAAAAGGACTTGAAAAGTAGAAATGAGCTCTGTTCGACTGACACTGACGCTCCTGAGTGAGTTGAGGTGTCCAAAGACCGCCAAGGTGGTCACGAGCGTCGATAGAAGCTTGATCAAAACTGCAGTTTGGGTTCTTCTGTTACCCTTGGGACAATAGTGCCTAAACTTTTTCAGGTCGCCGAAGCCTGCCGACCCTATATTCGCTGAGGGCGAGTAGTACGGACGCATAAGTAACACTACAGCGCCTCTGAGGGCTAAGCCTGACGGGACGGCGATCAAAATGGGCCGACGGATTGCTTTGAAATTTCTTATATGTCGTTCCCCAATTCTCGAAGTCAAATAGACCTCTAGATCATTGACCCCGGATTTGATCATCGAGGGAAAGCCATCCAATTTCAAGCCAAGTCGGTGCAATATCCCAGTAGTGGACTGTAGTTGTGTGTCTGCAGTACCCGAATGGTTCTCTGCGTTTGTATTTTCTCTTGTCGCTATAAATGAAGAGCCTTCTGCATTGAGAGAGGCATCAGCAGCATGACGTCCATCGGTAGCATCAGGTCCATCGGCAGCATCAGGTCCGTCGGTAGCGTCAGGTTCATGAGCAGCATTGTGTCCATCAACAGAAGGAGATTGGTCAATAGTCCGATGCTCTTCTGCAGCGATGCTCTCTTCAACTGCCATGTAACTTTCTCGAGAAGTATTCGACGTTTCTAGTTCGTTCATCTCGACCATAGAGGTTGCCATCATGGATAAGGGTTGAGTGTTTTCGCTTGCTGCCAGGGTAGGATAGGATATCTGATGCGCATTTGCGGACCCCGCCCATTTAGATACTTTGTCTGGTAAGCTGAACTGTTGCAGAGATTTCCAAGCAGCCTTGGTGGCCGGCCGATGCCAAGCCAAGCCAAGCCTTTCACCTCCACAGGATCCTGATTGACTCGAAATGCGGACAAAAAGCGCACAAGCACTTCGTGCAGCTCTAGAAATCGAGGCCTACAACAAAGGTCATTGAACGGCATCTCTGCGGATCTTGGTTCACCGCCTTCCTTGCTGCATCTTGGATTTGTCCTTGCGTTGTAGGCCTCTCATTCTAACACAGCCTCGCAGCTGGACCCATGTCCTTTTCGAATGCCAATAGCCACGTCACAGAGGCAAACAACTCGACCATGATGCAGGTATACGCATGGCTCCGACAAGCTCATCGAGATGGATATTTCTCGATTGGCCAGGCAAGTTGTAGGCCTCTAGACTTGCCATAAGCCTGCAGGAGTTGGAGTGCGCTCCTTGAGTACCAGTGGATACATCGGAGAGGCCTACAACCCCACCTTATGCAGGTACAGGGCAGGATAACGCAAGCTCAGCCACCGTGGATTTTATTGATTGGCCCGGCAGTCTTGTAGGCCACTTCAGCCTCGTCGCTGCGAATGACTAGATAAAGCTCCACCTCTTCCCTCAGACTTTTTCTCTCTCCATCCTGCTTGCAAAACTGGCAAGTGGGCCATAGCTCAGTTACTGGGCTTTTTCCTCCATTATTTTGACGGGTCTCCGTCCACCGTCAAGGCGGAGACCCATTTGGAGCGTCCCTTATTTCAAGTAATTGGTCCACTTCTTTCTCCTGGAACTTCGACGACTGCCCTGAGGAATTTGTTGATCCGCGAAACCTTCACATTCACTTAGACCCCAATTCCGCCTTGACGGATCGAGGCCTTTACATTCATTCAAACGCAACTCCAGACTCAAGCAATCAAGACCCTCTCACTCTCGGTTCCCTCACGTCCTTCTCAACCGAAGCACTCTCTTTTACAGGAGCACCCGACCGAGGACTGCCTTCTCCATCGCGTGTTCAGTCGGTGCGTGCAACAAGCTCAATCTCGGATTTGGATCTTTCGTCAAGAGCCACTCACGACGTCAGTTCGGCTCCATCGTCACTGCCCGCCCCCATTGACTCCCCGTCGGTGTTGGCAGTTGTCCCCACTGTTCACGTTTGCAACCGCTGCGACAGGTCATTTGAAGCCAGGTGGCAGTTGAAGTAAGCATGCATTCTTCGTTGGTCAAATCACATGCTCATGTGGGCGTACAGTCGCCATGCCAAAGCTCATGAAAAGCCTTTTGTGTGCTCCCATCCTGCCTGTGACGACGGCTTCAGATATCGCAAGGATAGGTTACGTCACGAGAAAGCAAGACATCCAGAGCTCTTCGCCTCAGCGCTATCAGTATACGCTTGTTCAGCCATGGGTATCGTCGGTTGCTCATTTTCAAGTAGCAGACGGGACAGTTGGCACAAGCACATCAAGGCCAAGCATCCGGGAGTTGCTCCAGGCTGAGTTATGCTGTTTAGCAATTCACGTTGCTAGGGACCACAGGCGTTACTGCCGCGTCCCCGCAAACTACAGAGTAGGTATTGGATAATATAGGGTTGTTGGCGGTTCTTGGGTTGCCTAGTTATAAGCGCCGATTGTTGTAGAGTTGGAACCCATACGTGGGTTTTGCGTACCTAGAGACGTGATTTCGCTTACTTTCTCCAGCCTGACCCTTAGCCAGTCATTACAGGTACATAGCAGGGCCCGCTACAGAATTAAGAAAGTCGTTCAAAAAAGGTTGATTTCGACATGCACTTGTAGATGATAATGCACTGACCTTTGAAATAACTTGTTTTTGGGGAAGGCCTGTACGAGGTTTGAATTTGGCATAGAGGTATATGCTTTTTAGTGAATTCCCAACGACTGCTAGGCGGCAACAAGGCGGTTACAGACAAAGGACTGATATAGGGAAATACTAGGCGAGAACGTGGGAAAGATGACGGCCGAATCTGGGGAAGGTATAGCGTGATCTGCAGCGCATGCAGCTCCTCAATGTGTATCTAAAGCTTCGGCACCAGAACATGTGATAGGCCGCAGTTCCAAAGCATTTTTCCATTACCAATAGGACAGAGATAAGAACTGCTCATATATCTCGTTGAAAAACTCATAGATAACCTTGCTAGCCATTCAACAGCGAGTGTTTATTCTGACCCTCACGGCAAGTTTTGACTTCGGAACCGACGCGGGCAATGCTCCGTCGCCGGTTGCGTTGAGCTTCAGTCCGCTCATATGCGAGCAATATTACCCGGCAGACCTCCGCCGAAACAGCAGGCTCTTTGCACTGCTCTCTGGGATAGGCTGCGTGTCATTGTAAGGAACCATCTCAAATCTCCCGCCAATACAGCACTGACAAGACTCGAAATCTTTAGGCATACGTCTCCGGCAATGCTGTCGTTATCTTCAAAGGCCCGCAAGACATCCTCCAGACAATATATATCGACGATGTTGAGTCCCTCGAAGCGATAACGATAGAGGAGAGCTCTGGGACCATTGCGGTCTGCGGAGGCATAAATGTCTACATCTACAAACCCTTTGGAAGGCAGGAGGACGTACTCAAGGTTCGCGCTTCTGCAGGATGACAACAGGCTCTAAGCTAACAAAAGGTGGAAAGTGGTCGCAGGTGCACGTATTGAGCGATTGCGACGTCCTAAAACACCCTACCGCCCTCTCATGGGGCTCATCTGAAGAGCTGCTAGCAAGTGGTTCGAGCCTAGTCCTGTGGTCGACGTCAGAATCAGACAGGCCCTCAGAAATATGGTCAGAAAAGCTCTCAAGTCCTGCCCGGCTCGCCCTTTTTTCTCCTGACGCCGGGCTCATCGCCTCTGTTGGTAACTACGACCGTTTGGTGAAAATATGGAGACGCTTGTCATTCGAGGCCGACAATGTGCGATTCGATATATCATACCTACCTCATCCGACGGCGGTGACAAACTTGCACTGGCGGAAGCCGTGGCATGCGGAGCAGAATCTTGACAACTTGCTTTACACCATCTGTGCAGACAACAATATCAGGATCTGGACCCACTCGGATCCTCATGCCCTCTCAACCATGGAGCTCTTGAACGTCATTGACATGAATGCTTCAATTCAACCTCGGAGACCCAGTGTGGGATCGATGAGCGACCGACGTTACGGCTTCATCGTCGACAGTCGAGACTTCTCAATGGCTACGGAGAAAGCGGTCCAAAGCGGTCCGAGCAACGACTCTGATCACGCCTTAGAGCATCTCATAGAAATCGCTACTAGGAGCCCTGAGATCTGTGTCGTATTAGACGGACGTGGGCATATGTCTGCCTGGGGACTTGAGAATGCCGGATGCAAGAACAAGAAACCTGCTAGCATGTTCAACATCGCTCACGTGGAGGGTATGAACATTTCCTTCGGCAAGCGGAGCAACTCCGATGAGGACTACGCCCAATTTTGCGTCTTTGCAGGAGGAAGCACGGAATCGTCTCTGACCTTCTTGGTTCACTATTACGATGGGCGCATCAACTGGTTTGATGCACAAATAACACAGCTTTTCGACGCGGCACCTACCGAAAAGCGTGTACATTTTAGGGCTTCCTGGTCTGGACATGATGCGCCTGTCAGACATATCTCGCGTAGCGTTCGTGGCAGCACGGCAATGTCTCGGACAGATGACAATCATGGTATTATCTGGCACGAGAAGGCCGGCGAAACCGGACCTGTGCTGACTCGTCAGAGTTCACTGGAATCAGAGGACCACATCCGGAGGAGCTGCGTAATCGGGGAAGGGCGATTTGTGGTCAACCTGCACCGTGCGCGCATTTCCCTGTGGGATACGCAAAGCCTACGAGCCCGAGAACTTGCGTCTTGCAACTTCTCGGTGGAGAGCAAGCCGCTATGCATCTTGGAACTGCCATCAGAGCAAAGTTCGCTGTATATGGCTATCGTTTGCGCTGATACGACAGGTGTGGTTTGGAAGCTTGACTTGCCAATTTCACAAGGGGAGGATTCTCTTCTGACCAACGGGCATCCATCCATTATTCGCCACTTTTGCGATTTCAAAATTGACCTCTCAGAACCTTTGGCCTTCATGACGCCAGTGGACCCGGCAGGCTCTCAAGTCCAGGCCTCAAGCTATCTTGATATCTTCGCCCCTGACATTGCCCTATCATTCTCGGCTGATGGGACATTGAACATGTTCACAGCAAGGATAGATCACGTGAAGCAGAGGGTCGAATGGCTTGCAACTTCGACCGTCGATACTGGGATAACGAATCCGTCTTTGGCAAGTGCCAGCTCAATCAGGAAAGCAGCAGTGGTCGACCAAGTCCGAACCAGCCTTACGATATGGGACACAAGTGGTGCACAGCTCGAATTCGAAGAACGATTTTCTGAAACTGAAGTAATACAAGATCTTGACTGGACATCTACGCCGGACGATCAGTCAATTCTTGCTGTTGGCTTTCCGCATCGTGTGCTTCTGCTTTCTCAGCTGCGGTATAACTACCTCAACAAGCAGCCAGTGTGGTGTGCAATTCATGAGATCCAAACTCGAGGACTGTCTGCTCATCCGATTGGAGATTCTTGCTGGCTTGGAAATGGCCACCTTATTGTCGGAGCAGGAAATCAACTATTTGTCTATGACAAAAAAGTTGAGGTCCTTGACCAGGCCCTTTCTGAACTCAGACTACCTTCGAAGCGCACACGCACCATGGACCTTTTCCAAATTGTTCGTCAGCTCAACGGTTCGCTGCCCGTTTTCCACCCTCAATTTCTCGGACAGTGTGTACTTAGCGGCAAAATGGATCTCGTGCACAAGATCCTACTTACCTTACTCCAGAAGCTCAAATTCTGGGTTGAAGGAGATGATATTCCAAGCTTCTTGGACCTGCCGTTGGATCTGTTCTTTACGGAAGTCGAACCTCTGTCGAAGGCTGCTTCGAAGGAGATGCGATCATCGTATGCAGAATTCGCCGTCGAAGAAGAGGAACAGTCCGTCACGGAAGCCGTCGCTCGTATACTGAACGAGAATCTCTCCAAGGTAACATTGTCTCAGATTTCCAGTCGCGAACAATTCTATTTGGCAGACATCGTTGAGTGTGTGGCGTCGGTTGAGAAGCACCGACGTTCTTTGGATGATAATGCTGCTCGGTATTTACTCTTCTTTCGGCAGCACCTTCTGCGAAAAAATCAGGCTCTGGACGAGCGAGTCAACATCTCCTGGCGAGAGATTGTCTGGGCATTCCACAGTGACAGCCAAGACATTCTCATTGATCTCGTTTCGCGATCTTACCATGGCAAAATGCTATGGGAGCAGGCCCGGGAAAGCGGCATGTTCATGTGGTTGATGGATATTAATGCATTGCGTGCTCAACTTGAGATTATTGCACGCAATGAGTACACCAAACGGGAGGACCGATCTCCCGTTGATTGCAGTCTGTACTACCTCGCCCTCAGGAAAAAGTCGGTGCTCCAGGGTTTATGGCGCATGTGCTACAGCCCTGAACAAGCTGCTACACTCAAGCTCTTGGCCAACAATTTCTCCGACCATCGATGGAAGATAACGGCTCGAAAGAATGCATACGCACTACTCAGCAAGCGCCGCTTCCAATATGCTGCGGCTTTCTTCCTTTTAGGCGACGCGGTAACCGATGCCATCAACGTTTGTGTGAATCAACTGAAAGATATGCAGCTTGCAATCACCATAGCACGAGCATACGATGGAGATGACAGTCCTATTTTGCATGATCTCATTTTGGACAAGGTTCTTCCCGAAGCAGCTGAAACCGGTAACAGATGGATGGCGAATTGGGCATTTTGGATAATCAACAGACGCGCCAAAGCCGTTCGGAGTCTTATATCTCCAATCCACACATTACTCGAAGACACTCCAGCATCGCCTAAATCAGAATCGCCGGCCAGAAATTCCTTACAGGCTAAAAGCTATCTGTCGAATGATCCTGCTCTGGTAGTGCTCTATCGACATATCCGCGAGAAGACAGTTCAGACCCTGAAAGGCGCCCTTATGATCAACCCGCGCGAGGAATGGAATTTCATTGTTCAAAATGCGAGGCTGTACTCTCGCATGGGTTGCGATTTACTGGCTCTTGACTTGACGCGCAATTGGGAGTTCCTGCTACCGTCTCCATCACCTGCGAAGAGGCTCAGTATGGATGCGAATGCCCTGGACGATCCGAGGAAATTTTTGCGCAGGCGTAGCAGTCTAGTTGTCGACGACATACAGCATGCACTAGGCAACATTAGAGCTGCGCAGAGCGCGGAGGCAACAATTTGGGAAGATCCTTTCAAGATGCCTAAGGCAACGGACGGAGCAAAGAAGCCTCCGGCGACTGTATTTGAAGAACCTGAGGCGAGTAGTTTACTGGATAGTTTCGGATTCTAGCATTGTATTCCTTAGTTAGCAGGAGACCCTGGGTCTGCCAGGGTGGCGTTGGGCGAGCGCCTTTTATCTCAAATCCTTGGGTTCATGTATCCCTAATGCACAATTACATATATAACTGGCGAAGCCACCTTTCCCTGCGCCCTCTTTCTCACTCGCTTCGCTAGCCAATCATCCAAGTTTATTCTTGTCTCCTCTCACACTCCCACCCACACTTGTATATGCCCACATTAGCCGGTGTGCTCACCGCTCACACTGCACCCCCGCCGCGTCATCCCGCTCCGTATTTTCACTCATCCGATGTCTTTTCTTCGCCCCGGAATCTTTCCCTCCGCCATCAAATCCGTACCTCTTCAGCACCACCAGGCCCACCATCCCCTCCGACCAGAAATGGTGGCTTTGACGACCCTCAAAGTTAGGATCGCGAAGCAGTATCTCTGACGTCTCGGCAATTGTCTTCTCCAGCAGACTGCGGTCCATGTTGGATATGAGCATCGTGAATAGATTGCTCTTGTGGGTATCAAAGTGGACCTTTGTCAGGGTTGGGATGTCTACGGGAGTGGCAGTAGGTAGGTTGAAGACATTCTTTCCGTTACAGGAGTAGAATACGATTCTATTCGCCCTATAGCCCTTGTGTCCCCTGTGTGAATCTGATCCATAACAGAATGGTGCCCCCAAGCCAACCTCCCTTACCACCTTTCATTATTCCAACGTTGGATGGCCGAATTTGTGTATCAACGCCTGCCAAAGCTGATCCATGATAACGCCCCAAGCTCACCCTGGGCTCACCCAAAAGGGCTCACCTTGCTCAATGGGGGACGGGGTAAGCCAATCTTACTACCTAGTACGTAGAACGAACGAAATCTCTGCAACACTATAATACTTCTTGGGCTCGACTTGGACGGTACGGCCTTGGCACTTGGCGCATACAGGTTGTCTTTTGTACCTAGTGGCCCTGCTTCCTCTTCCTCTCTTCTTTAGATTTGTTGTCCTAGTTTCATGACACCTCTATTGATTCGCTCTAGACTGGCCTCCTAACACGACGTTAATCAACCTCTACTTCAATTGCTTTGTAGAAATGCGGGCAAAGAAGCTATTGAATTTGAGCCAAGCCACTGCTCTGCTAAAAGCAAATGCAGGAGTCTACCGGTACAGTGCTGGCGGAAAATTCCATGTGGCCACTCACGGCAGCAACAACCCTCCAGAGGATGACTTTGACTCCACCTCAGACAAATTGCACAAAGATCCTGCCCTTCTGAAACAAAGGACAAGTATAATAGGACGGGAGAACTGGCCCATATGGGGTATATATGATGGACACGAGTAC
>Ga0335072_10001573_pt1 | contig 36915 bp, 26 predicted proteins | sample Lox_Sample_21_FD_206725 | JGI IMG/M metagenome (GOLD analysis project Ga0335072, IMG submission 206725) | Soil microbial communities from Loxahatchee National Wildlife Refuge, Florida, United States - Lox_Sample_2.1 | ecosystem: Environmental > Terrestrial > Soil > Wetlands | place: USA... | reverse complement strand
GCCGCTATCACCTTACCGATACCTCGGAAATTCAGATGCAGGAGGCCGAGCCCTTTCCGGTGCTCCGCGTCTACACCAACCGGCAGATCGAGCGGCTCTTCGAAGGATTCTCCGCGAACCGATTCTTCCTCGCCAAAGACAACCTGTACGAGGTGATCATTACGCGCTGAACCGGCCCTGGAGAGCTATGCAAGATATTCGCGGATGAAGGGATCTTTCGAGTGCACCAGCTCCGCGGTCGAGCCGTCGAAGACCAGGCGCCGGTTGTGCAGCATCAGGAAACTGGTGTGGGGATCGGCCTGGTGCGGGGGCAGCGGTTCCATCCGATTCTTCTCGCGGCTGAAGCGGTGCGTCGCCAGCATAAAGGCGTCCTGCAGGCGGTGCGTCACTACCAGGGAGCTGGTGCGGGAGACATCGCGCTGCTTCATGACCAGCTCGATGATGGTCGTCGAGGTAATCGGGTCGAGGCCGCCGGTGGGCGAGTCGTAGAGGATGAGCCTGGGATTCGTCACGATGGCGCGGGCGATGGCAACGCGGCGACGCATGCCTCCGGAGAGCTGAGAGGGAAACTTGTACAGAGTCTCTTCCAGTTCCACGAAGCGCAGGGCTTCGGTGACGCGGCGGGTGATCTCGTCGTCCGGCAGGTGTTCCTCCAGCAGCCGGTAGCCGACGTTGTCGCGCACGTTGAGGGAGTCGAAGAGGGCACCCTCCTGGAAGACGGTTCCGATGGAGCCGCGCAGCTGAAACAAATCCTGTTCGCGCAAGGCGCTGATTTCTTCGCCGAAGACAATGATGCGGCCGGAGTCGGGACACAGAAGACCGTTGACCAGCTTCAGGAGCACGCTCTTGCCCACGCCGGCAGGGCCGAGGAGGATGCGGGTTTCGCCGGGGCGAACGCGAAAGGATATGTTCTCGAGCACCGGCTCGGGACCGAAGCTGATGGTGACGTTGTCGAAAGCAACGACGGCCTCGTCCGGCGATCCCGGCGGCGGTGCGGGTTCGGGCAGGGTTGCGGCTCCGCTGGCGCCCACCGGGGTCACCGTCCGAAGATGCCGATCATGAACCGGCTGATGAGGAAGTCCGTGGCGATGATCAGCACCGAGGAAACGACCACCGCCTGTGTGGTGGAACGGCCCACGCCCTGGGTGCCGCCGCGGGTGCGCATGCCGTAGAAGCAGCCGATGGTGGCGATGATAAAGCCGAAGAAGATGGGTTTGACGAGCCCCTGGAGGATGTCGGGGTACTGGAGCGACTGGTAAGCGATGTGGAAGTACTGGGAGCCGTTCTGGCCGAGCATCACCACGGAAACCATGCCGCCGCCGAGGATGCCGACGGTGTCGGAGATGATGACGAGGAAGAAGAGCATCACGATGGTGGCGACGATGCGCGGCATGACCAGCTTCTTCAGCGGATCGGTGCCCAGCGAGCGCATGGCGTCGATCTGCTCGGTGACGATCATCGATCCCAGCTCGCTGGCCATGCCCGAGGCATTGCGGCCGGAAACCATCAGCGCGGTGACCACCGGGCCGATCTCCTTGATCATGGAAAAGCTGACCAGCTGCCCGGTGAAGTCGGTGGCGCCGAACTGGGTGAGCGTGGAGGAAGACTGCAGGGCCAGCACGCCTCCCAGGAAGAAGCCGGTGAGGATGACGATGGGGAGGGAGCCGACGCCGATGGTGTCGGCCTGCATAAAGATCTCGGTGCGGTAAAAGGGGCGGCGAAAGAGATTGCCGAGCGCGCGAGCCGACAGCAGGGCGTAATCCTGCACAGCCAGCACCCCGCGCTTTGCGGCGGCGTCAATGGTTTCCAGGGCCATAGTCCAGCTACCGCGGATTGGATGCCGAAGCCGTGGCTTCCGCTCCGAAGTTTGAGCGTAGCACAGGAAACGCGCCCGGCGAACAGCGCCCGGCGTTCAGCGTACACCACTCAGGAGTGCCGGGGACCCTGATTCCCCGGGGCGCTAGAATCCGGGCAGGAGTTTGTATGACGAAGAGTGCGGTAGTTCTGGCGGCGGCAGGTTTGGTGTGCGTGGCGATGGCGGGCGCGCAGACGATCCAGGTAGACAGGAACAACCGCACCATCGCGGTGACGGCATCGGACAAAGCGTCAGCCGAGGCCGACGTGGCCACCGTGACCGTGGGCTTCCAGATTTACGCTCCGGATGCGGCGACGGCCTACAGTCACGGATCGGAAATGTCGAATGCGATCATGGATGCGCTGAAGAAGGCAGGCGTGGCCGACAAGTCGATCGAGAGCCAGGATCAAAAGCTGAATTACACCGATTTCCCGGAGTACGACAAGAGCACGCCGGAGGAGCGGGCGCAGAAACAGTTCACGCTCTCGCAGAGCTGGACGGTGCGGGTTCCGGCCACAGACGCCGCTGCAACCCTGCACGTCGCCATCGAGGCGGGTGCGAACCAGAGCGGCAATATCGATTGGGATGTGGCCGATCACGACGCCCTGCAGGCGAAGGCGGCAGAGAAGGCGCTGGAGCATGCGCGCGAGATTGCCACCCGAATGGCCGCGGGCCTGGGCGCGCACCTCGGGCCGCTGATCTATGCGAGCAATCAGACGCCGGTGCAGAGGATGTTCAACACAATGAGCTCTGAAGCAGCCAGCAGGATTGGAGCGCCGCCACCGCCGGCGCCCGTGCCTCTCGCCATCCGGCCGCAGGAGGTCGAGGAGACGGCAACCGTGTATGCGGTCTTCGCGATCGAGTAAGGCGGCTTATTCGCGGTTGCGCTTGCGGATCTCGATGTTGAGGCGCTTGATCTTCTGGTTGAGGGTGGAGAGCGGAATGCGGAACTGCTCAGCCGCTTCGGTCTGGTTCCAGTTGCAGCGCTCCAGTTTGTCGACGATGATGCGCCGTTCGATGTCCTCGATGATGTCGAAGAGGGACGCATCCGGATTGTGTTCGAGCAGGCTGCTGGAGTAGCTGGAACCGGTGAGATGGCCGGGAAGAAGATCGGCGCCGATGGTGGCCCCGGAGGACAGCACCACGCCGCGCTCCACGACATTCTCCAGTTCGCGAACGTTGCCAGGCCATTCGTAATCCACCAGAGCGCGCATGGCGTCCGGGGTAAAGCTGCGGGCGGCCAGGCCGTTTTCTTCAGAGAACCGGCGCAGGAAGTGGGCGGCGAGCAGCGGGATATCTTCGCGACGGCTGCGCAGAGGAGGTAATTCGATGGCGATGACGTTGAGGCGGTAGAAGAGGTCTTCGCGGAATTTGCCTTCGCGGACCTGTTGGCGCAGATCCACGTTTGTGGCGGCGATGATGCGGACATCGACCTGGATCTCCTGCACGCCGCCCAGGTGCATGAAGCGGCGATCCTGCAGGACGCGCAGGATTTTGGCCTGCGTATCCATGCCCATGGTGCCGATCTCATCCAGAAACAGCGTGCCGCCGTTGGCCACTTCGAACAGGCCCTTTTTGGCGGCGATGGCCGAGGTAAAGGCGCCCTTCACGTGGCCGAAGAGCGTCGATTCCAGCAGATCGGTAGGCATGGCGCCGGTGTTGACGGGAACGAAAGGCTTGTCCTTGCGCGGCGAGTTGGAGTGCAGGGCCTTGGCGATCAGCTCCTTGCCGGTGCCGCTCTCGCCCTGGATCAGGACCGTGGAGCGCGTGGGAGCAACCTGCGCCACCAGATCGAAGATGCGCAGCATCGCCTCGCTCTTGCCCACGATGTTGGGAAAGTTGTAGCGCTGGCGCAGCGCGCGCTTGAGCTGGACGTTCTCTTCCTCGGCGCGGTACCGCGCGATGGCGGCGCGGATGTCGGCAAGCAGCTTCTCGTTGTCCCAGGGCTTCTGAACGAAGTTCTGCGCGCCGCCGCGAATGGCGTCGACGACGTTGCCCACCGTGCCGTAGGCGGTGATCATGATGACCGGCAGCGCGGGCTGGCGCTCGCGGATGGTGCTCAGGATCTCGATGCCGTTGCGGCCGGGCAGGGCCAGGTCGAGCAGGACCAGATCGAAGGGCTGCTCGGCGATGCGCTCCACACCCTGCTCGCCGTTCTCGACGGATTCAACCGCGTAGCCCTCCAGCGAGAGCAGCGTCTCCAGCGACTCGCGGATGGCGGCTTCGTCGTCGATGATGAGGATGCGCGGCGCACCCTCGGCGCCAGCGGCGGCGCCGTTGATCGTTGCGGCCATGATTCCTTCAGACATGGGCCGGCTTCCTCAGCATCGGAAACTCGAGATGAAAGGTGGTTCCCTGTCCCAGCTGGCTCTCCACATGGATCTTCCCCGAGTGCTCCTGAATGATTCCATAAGTGACGGCAAGGCCGAGTCCGGTGCCGCGCGGCTGCCCGTCCCTGCGCGATGTCTTGGTGGTAAAGAACGGATCGTAGATGCGGCGCAGGTGCTCGGGCGCGATGCCGGAGCCGCTGTCGGCAATGGAGACGCTCACATGTCCGTTCATCTCCGTGGACACGCGCAGGGTTCGCGCTTCGCCCGCACCGGTCATCGCATCCCTGGCGTTGAGAAACAGATTCAGGAAGACCTGCTGCAGCTTGCCCGCATTGCCGAGGATGGCCGGCAAATCCTGCATCAGGCTGGTCTCGATACGAATCTGGGCCGTCTTGAACTGATGTTCCAGCAAAGTAAGCGTCTCCCGGATGATCGCGTTCACATCCGTTTCGCGAAACTCAGCGCCGCCGGTACGCGAGAAGTTCAACAGTCCGTTGACGATCTCCGAAGCGCGGAAGGTCTGCTGAGTAATCTTCTCCAGCAGCGGCGCCAGCCGGTTATCGCCGCGCAGTTGCCGCGTGAGCATCTGCGTATACGACGAAATCACCGCCAGCGGCGTGTTCACTTCGTGGGCCACGCCGGCGGCGAGCAGACCGATGGAGGAAAGCTTCTCGGCCTGGGCGAGCTGACCTTCCATCTGCGTCTGATCGGTGATGTCGTCGATCAGGATGATGCGGCCCACGATGCGCAGATCGCGTGCGATGAGGGGCGCAATGGCGATGTTGGCGATGCGCGTCTCTTCCGGACCGGTCTCCAGCCGGAACTTGTAGAAGTTGTGCACCCCCGGCTGATCCCTGACGCGATGGAACTCTTCGACCAGGTCGCGGGGAAAGACGGATTCAAGCGGCTGGCGCAGCGCGTCCCTGCGCGGCAGGGCGAACATCACTTCCATCTGCGAATTCCAGCTCTCGATGCGCTCCTCGGGGTCGACCGCCAGGATGCCCACATTGATCGATTCGACGATGTTTTCGTTGAACTCCTTCAGCTGCTCGTATTCGACGATTTTTTCCTCGAGGCTGGCGTAGAGCCGGGCGTTTTGCAGGGCGATGCCGATGTAGCCGGCGAGGGATTCAAGCAACTCCATGTCCTCGCTGGAGAGGAACTCGCCGCCCGCGCGGCGCCCGAGACCGATGACGGCAATAGTGCGGTCCTGCACCTGCCAGTCGCGCGCTCCCGGCACACCCACACGGCAGGGTAGGAAGTAATTCATGTCGAGCACGGCGACCGAAGTCTGCTGGGACGGCGTCAGGTGCAGCGCCAGCTGCGGATTCTCGAGGAACATGTGGCTGCGCGCGCCTGGACGATCGAAGTCGAGGAATCCGAGGTCGAGATTGGCGGTATCGATCGTCGCCGGCAAGCCGTGTTCCCCAGCCAGCCGGTAGCTTCCCGGGGCATCGGATAGGAAGACGCCCACCCGCTCCACGAGCAGCGTGCGCGGCAGGCGATCCACGATGGCGTGCAGCAGCGCTTCAAGATTCGTGAACGAGCTGAGGCCGCGGCCGAAGTCGATGAGCGTGGCCCGGTAGTCGTAGCTTTGCCGGTCGAAGACGCGGTCCACACGCCCCTGGATGGAGCGCTTGAGCGGATCGAAGAGCAGCGCGGTGATGATGATGGCCGCCATCAGGCCCCACACGCCGGCGCCGGGCAGGCGGGTATGCACCACCTCCGCGGCCACTGCGACCAGCGCGAAGTAGACGCCCACCAGCGCCGCGGTAGCCAGCGTGTAGGTGACCCCACGCTTAAAGATGAGATCGACATCCATCATCCGGTAGCGGACGATGGCCCAGCTGAAGGTGAGCGGCAGAAAGACCATGCAGATGCCGGCCAGCTTGGTGAGCCCGTCGGGCATGAGCAGGTCGGCCAGGTAAGGGATGGCGACCAGCAGCGTGAAAGGCGCTACGGCCAGCACAGTGCCGCGCGTGATCCACTTCAGCTGCTGCCGCTCCAGCGGGGCCTCAGCCTGGCGGTAGTGCACATAGAAGACTGCCGCCGCCAGCACGTAAAACAGCGCCTGATAACCGGTCGATGCCTGGTCCAGGCGATGCCTCAGCAGCTCTGTGGCTGCCCATAGCTGAACGGCCAGAACCTGCAGGGTGACGAGGATAGCGCCCGGCAGATAGGTGAGCATCACCAGCGGGGTGTTGCGGCGGCGGCGGCCGTTCGAAAACACCAGCGCGAAATGGAGAAAAAGCGCCGGCTGCAGCGCATTGGCGGTGATGCCGCTCCAGTAGACTATCCAGTCGAACTCGTTGAACTTGCCTGTGTACCAGAACGAGTAGAGGACGAAGGAAACCAGGCAGAAGAGGTAGAAATGGGTCGCGTGGGGGGCGGTCCAGCGCCGCAGCAGCACATACAGGCCAATACCCAGGTAGATGAGCGCGATGAGCCGGAATCCCTGGTTGAAGCTGTGATCCTGGGGCACCAGGTCCACCTGCACGTCGGGCAAACGGACGCCGTCCCGCATCAGGGTGTAGTGGATTGTGTTCCAGGGACCGACCCGCCACATTTCGCGCGTCAGCTGGGCGACGCGCGTCGTTGGCAGCGGTGTATCCAGGGCTGAGGCTCGCGCTCCCTCCAGCAGATCGCCGGCCTTAACGCCGGCACGCTCCCCGGGGCTGTCAGGCGGAACGCGCTGCGCCACCAGGGCGCCATGACCCTCGATCCACCAGACGCCGTCGGTGGGTGTCTGGTACTTGTTTTCCTGGGAAAGATTGAATCCCGCAAAGACGATCGCCGCCGCGGTCATCAGCGCCAGCAGGACGGCAGTAATGCGGGTTTGGAAGGATCGTTGCATCGTGCGAGATGGACGCGAGCAGCTTCTCGCTTCGGGGGAGACTGGGGACCGACAGGCTATCGTCCGAGGCGGGATTCGCCGATCAAGTGGCTATGGTGCAAACCATCGGCCACGGCCGGGCGCGGATACAGTTTTTTTCATCTGCGATATCTAATTGAAAAAGTGGAAGATATCTCCAGAGGCTCGGGCTGGGAAGCGTATCCTGCCGTGCCGAAATACCAAAAGTTGGTCTAAGGATATGAAAAATCATATCTTGCTGCCGGGTCAGCGCTTCTGTTGGCTGCTCCGCAGCTTACGAGTGATGCTCGTCGGCATGCTGACGAGTGGCCCAGATAATGCTCCCGAGGAAGATCACTGCAAAGCTGCCGATCACCAGTGCGGCCATGGTCGTACTCTCCGTGCTGTGAAGTGGTCCGATTGAGCATAAGCATACCTGAATGCCGGAAAGCCGTGCTGCTCCACGCGACCGGGGGCGGGGTAGAGTTTAAGTTGGAATCCCAGATGAAACGAACCTTGCTGTCCGGAGCTCTTCTTCTCGCTCTGCCTCTTGCAGCACAAACGGGAGCTGTTCCTGGCGCCGGGGCGGCCGCTCCGGTGCCGACGGCCGCTTCTGCGGTCGCTGCGGGACTGGCGGCGCTCCACGCTGGAAAGTCGCGCGAAGCTCTGGCGGATTTTCAGCAGGCGATCCGGGCCGATCCGTCGAATGCCGCCGCCAACCTGTACGCCGCGACGGCGGCGCTGGAACTCTACGAGGGACAGCTGGCGGTGGGCTATGCGGAAAAGGCGCGGCAACTCGATCCCAGTGACTGGAAGGTGGACACTACCCTGGTCGCGGCTTATGCCGAAGCAGGGATGAAGCAGCAGCGCGACGCCCTGCGGGCGCGGCTGCGCGCGCTGCACGCTGCTGGGACGGGCGAGGATGCGCACGCCCGTGACGCGCGGCTGGCCAATGGCTTCCTGCTGGAGATGTTTCCGGTCGAGTCGCACGGCACGGCGTATCAGGTGGACGCCGTCGAGTACTTTGAGCCGATGGGCGAGATGCGCACCTATTACCGATTTCTGGTGCGGCAAGCCGACGGCCGGCTTGTGTGGGAAATCGACGTCGAGAGCAACAATTTCGACGAGCGGTCGTGGGCGCAGGCGCATTCCGGAGAAGCTGCGGCGGGAGAGCGGCAGTTCCAGCTGATCGGCCACGGCGAGAGCGCGCAGGGCAGAGAGGTGGACTACCGAATGTTCACCGGCAAGCCGGATTACGACGCATTTCGCGCGATGGTGGTGACAATCCTGGAGCAGCAGCCGCCCGCTGCTCCAGCCCAGTGAGCTTTCCCTCGACCCCGGCGCTCTTTTTCTACGTCAGCTTCCAGTTTGAAGTCAGTTCGGAATTGAGCAACTCATAGAAGTCGTTACTCTCGTTGTCGACATCGCTGCCCAGCTCGAAGAGGCCGCAGGGGGTTGGGATGGGTGGCGTCACCACTGGCAACGCCGGCACCGAAATATCGGGGCTGCTGAAGTTCAGCGCCTGGGCCAGGTTGGCGATTTCGCCGGACGCGTCGCGTTTAGTGAGCGGTGGCAGGTTATAGCGCCATTCAATCAGCTTCAGCACCGAGGTGTGATCGTACAGTCCGGAGTCGATGCGCGGCGTGGCCGTGTTGCCGCGCGTCCACGGCGAGACGACGAGCACAGGTACGCGGCAGCCCAGCAGGGCATTGCCGTCGACAAGGTCGGTATCGACGTCGTTGGGGGCGATGATGCGCGGAGGCACGATGGTGTCATAAAATCCGCCCCACTCGTCCCGATTGATGATGAGCACCGTATTCTTCCAGCCCGGCCCGCCGGTAATGGCGCGGTACACCTGGCCGAGGAAGGCTTCGCCAGCCTGCACATTGGCGTGAGGGTGGTCGTCGTTGCCTTCGCCGTCATCGAGGATGGTGAACTTCGGGTCGAGAAAGGACACGGCGGGCAGCGTTCCCGCGGCGGCATCGGCAAGAAAATCAGTGAAGAATGCTGAGATTCCGATGTATTTGTCTCCCCAGAGCGCCAGGAAGGGAACGTTGGAGAAATAGTATTTGTGGCTGATCCCGGCCGCCGCGAGATTGTCCCAGATCGTCGGCAGGGTGGAGATGTCCAGCGTGTTCGAGAGGCGATCGGTCTGCGCCGCGTGCTGGAAGACGCGGTTGGGAAAAGTGGAGGAGAGGATCGAGGGGAAGTAGTTGTCGAGGGTCGTGAAGTTGCGCGCTGCAGCGCTAAAGAAGGGGAGGTCCGCTTCCTCGTAGTAGCCGATGCAGAAGGTGTCGTTGGTGGTGGTGCGCAGCCAGCCGTCCATTTTGCCGTCGTCATATTCGCTGCGCCCGCCGGCGTAGGAGTGGTCGGGATCGGGATGAGAGCAGCCCACGAATGTGTTCAGGCGCCAGGTGGGGTGGGCCTCGCCGTCGGAATCGAGGTAGCTGAGGCCGGCCTGGCGTCCGCGCGAGCCGGGAAGCCAGCCGAGGAAGTGATCGAAGCTGCGGTTTTCCATCATGACCACGACGATGTGCTCGATCTGCGAGGCGCCGGGCGAGGGCAGGTCCTGCGCGTCTGCCGAAGTTGCGCGGATCGTTCCGGTGAGGGCCGCGGCGGAGGCGACTCCCGCGCCGCGAAGAAAGTCTCTGCGATTGATTCCGGTGGTCACAACAGTCCTCCTGGGGCGGATGTGAGGAGATAGATGCCCGCGGAGATGAACGCCGGGTCAACGGCAGATGAAATTGGCGAGGGGGGCGCTGCATGGGTACTTCGGTGCACGTTCACGCGCCGCATTTCTGTGCGATGTCCGGCAGCTGGGCGCGAACCTGTGTGCGCCGGGGGCAAGAGCAGGACGATCGTGCTGCCTCACCGGGCGATGTTCGTCCCGCACACTCTTCTGCTGCAGCACCGGGAAGGACTTTCCGGCATCCATCGAAAAGTTGGGTGTGATGCGCGAGATGACGCAATGAGCCCGCGCGGGGTCACGCAGCAGAGGGCGTTCCGGCGACGGATTGACCGACGTCCATCACCTGCGTCATCGGGCCGGACCGCCGTGGATTGAATCGTTTGGCCGAGGTCGGGAGTTTTGGCATGCGGTTTGCTGAGGGTATGGCATCGGCCCGCAGATCGTGGGTCACCTTTGAGCGAGGTCTGGTTATGTACAGCACGATGGCAGTTGCGAATCGGAAAACTCTGCCTGAACCGGCGCCGGCATTGGCGCATGGCGAGGCGGTTGCCCGTCTGGCCGGCATCGCGGCAGCGCTGGCGGAACTGGATCGCCAGATCGAACATTGCACGGATCCTCGGGCAGAAAGCTGTCTGCTGACGCTCAGAGTCGAGCATGAGGTGGCGTATCTGGAGGTTCTTTACCGCTGGGCGTATGAGAGCAGCGACGCCGCTCTGCCTGTTTAAGCTGCGGAACGCATGGCAGCTGCGCCGCCTGCTGCAGCCCGCCGGCAACGGGTTCCGGAATTACCGTTCTCAGCAATCGCGCCTGCGACTGCTAACCACGAAGACCCACGCGATCCTTCGTACTCCGCTTAAATCCCTTCGCCCATGCTGACGAGGCCGGAGCCGGCCTGCTGGCTGCGGTACTGATCGCTCTCCTCTTCCTCGACCGTGAAGGAGCGCACCTCATCCAGATCGCGCGTCGCCTGCTCGAGCTGGCCGTCGAGACAATCGACGCGCGCGCGCAGCCGCTTCACCTCTTCGGCCAGCGCGACGATGACGTGGGAGAGCGGATCCTTCACCTGATTGGGGTCGGTGATCAGCACGCGCTCGCCGTTCTGATAGACGACGTGCGCGGGGACGCCGACCACGGTCGAGTTCGGCGGCACATCGCGCAGCACCACCGAGCCCGCACCGACGCGCGAGTTCTCTCCGATGCAGATGTTTCCGAGGATCTGCGCGTTGCTGCCGGCGTAGACGCCGTCGCGCAGCGTGGGATGCCGCTTGCCGTGCTCGCGCCCGGTGCCGCCGAGGGTCACGCCCTGGTAGAGAGTGACGTCGTCGCCGACGATGGCTGTCTCGCCGATGACCACGCCGGCGCCGTGGTCGATGAACAGCCGCCGGCCGATCAGCGCGCCGGGGTGGATCTCGATGCCGGTCGAGAAGCGGGCGATCTGCGAAAGGATGCGGGCCGGCAGACGCAGGCGGGCACGCCAGAGACGGGAGCTGATGCGATGCGCCCAGACGGCGTGGAGACCTGGATAGCACAGCACCACCGTCAGCCGCGAATTGGCCGCGGGATCGCGCTCCAGGATAGAGCGAACATCTTCGCGGAGGTGGTCGATCAGGCCCATAGGCGAAAGACAGCGTATAGCGCTTAGCGGCTAGCGTATAGCGATTCGGCGCTGCGCGAAAGCCAAGGCGCCGGCAGGAATGGCGTCAGGCATCACTCAGATCGCCGTGGTGGCGAGGTTCTGAGCCTGGCTGCGCGCGCTCTCGAAGAGCACTGACGAGATGTACCGCTCGCCGAAATCCGGGAGCACCACGACGATCAGCTTGCCCGCGTTTTCGGGGCGCTTCGCCACCTCGACGGCGGCGTGCACCGCGGCGCCCGACGAGATGCCGACCAGCAGACCCTCTTCAAGCGGCAGGCGGCGCGCCATGGCGATGGCTTCGTCGTTGCTGACCTGCACGATCTCGTCGATCAGCTTCGTATTCAGCACGCCGGGAACGAAGCCCGCGCCGATGCCCTGAATCTTGTGCGGGCCCGGTTTGCCGCCGGAGAGGACGGGGCTGTCGGTGGGCTCGACGGCAACGGCACGGAACGAGGGCTTGCGTGCCTTGATGTACTCGGCGACGCCGGTGAGCGTGCCGCCGGTGCCGATGCCGGAGACGAGGATATCAACCTGGCCTTCGCTGTCGTTCCAGATCTCCGGTCCGGTGGTGTCGAAGTGGATCTTCGGGTTCGCCGGGTTCTCGAACTGCTGCAGCATGTATCCGTTGGGGGTTTCGGCGAGGATCTGCTTCGCCTTTGCGATCGCGCCGCTCATGCCGTTGGGCCCGGGGGTGAGAACGATCTCGGCGCCGAAGGCGAGCAGCAGCACGCGCCGCTCCAGGCTCATCGTGTCGGGCATGGTCAGGATGAGTTTGTATCCGCGCACCGCAGCGACGAAGGCAAGGCCGATGCCGGTGTTGCCGCTGGTGGGCTCGATGAGCACGGTTTCGCCAGGTTTGATCCGCCCTTCTCGTTCGGCGGCGTCAATCATGGCGAAGCCGATACGGTCTTTCACGCTGTTGGCCGGGTTAGCTCCTTCGAGCTTCGCAACCACGCGGCCGTGCGCGCCTGTGGTGACGCGGTTCAGCTGCACAAGAGGCGTATTGCCGATGAGTTCCGTGACGCTGGCGGCGATTTTCATGGCTTCGTCCTTTAGAAAAGCTTCATGGATACCCACTGTAGATGCGCGGGCGGCGCGGCGGATTAGACTTTTCTCACCCGCCGAGCTTTTGCAGGGCAGCCGCCGAGCGCAGGCGCCGTTCCAGGTGCCGTTCCAGCGCCTGGGCGGTGAAGCGGCGCAGATCGGCCGCGCGGCTTGCCGGCCAGTCATCCTGGGCGAGGGCGGCAATGGGGGACTGAAAGATCCTGCGCGCCAGAGCCAGCGATTCCGAGGAAAGCCTGCGGCTGGCGGCATGCTTATGGCGCGCGCAGGTGAGGCCGTCGGTTTCCGGGTGGAACCACGCGTCGCCGGCGAAGGCTTCGCCGCAAACCGCGCAGTGGGTGACAGAGGCCATCCAGCCGAGCAGGCGGGTGATCCAGAGAGAAAAATAGGTGACCGGCATCCAGATGCGGTTCGAGCGCGTGTGGCCGAGCACGGCGAGCACCAGGCGAAAGGCGGCCTCGTGAGGATCGTGATCGGGCAGGGCTTCTTCGAGGACCTCTGCGTAGAAGGCGAGGGCGGCGGCGCGGGCGTAATCGACGGGATCGGAGAGCGGGGAAGCGATCACCTCGCAGGAATCGAGCCGCACCAGATCCTGCTTCGGTTTCTCGACATAGCTGGCCGAGACCCAGGTCATCGGCTCGAGCGCGCCGCCGAAGCGGCGGCGGGACTTGGCGGCGGATTTAGCCACGCCGCGGATGCGTCCCTGCTCCCGCGTGAAGAGCGACACCACCTGATCGGCCTCATGGACCGGCCAGGTGCGGAGAATGACGGCTTCGGACTGCCAGGCGTTCACGGCTGCTCAGGACCAGATTAATCCGGTCCCGAGCGCCGCAGCTTATTCGCCCCAGACGGCCAGCTCGTTGCCGGCGGGGTCGGCGAAGTGGAAGCGCCGCCCGCCCGGGAAGGAAAAGATGGGCTTGAGGATGGGCGCGCCTGCTGCGCGGACGCGGGCGGAGGCTTGAGATTCCTGAAACGCGGAGATTAGCTGCCGCTTCGCGGGTGAACGCGCCGGTGTACGATTCATGGCAAGGGAGACCGCAATGCGCGCTTCCGTGTGGGCTTGCCTTGTGTGTGCGGGTATGCCGCTGTGCGCGGCGGCGCCTGACACGGTGCAACACGCCGCCCAGCGCTTCGCGGAAGTATCCGCCAGGGTCCCCGCGCCACTTCGGTCACAGTTCCGTATTATGGCGGCGAACGTATTGCAGGCCCGCCATCCTGAGCTCGCGCGGGAGCTGATGCCAAAAGGGCCGGCAGCCGGGAAATCGCCACTCGGACCGCAGGAAGAACCCTCAATCTCACCGGGCGAAGCAGCTATATATCGGGAGTTTGGACGATTCGGTCAGGTTTCGAATGACGCTGATCGCGCTAAACTCATCCTCGATCTGGCGTCCCAGGTGCGGGCGCTCCCTCCCGGAGCAACGAAGCTGGAGCTGGCGCGGGAGCTGTGCGGCGCAGTTAGCGAAGGGGATCCGGGCCAGCAGGCGGTTGCGTTCGTCGCGGAAACCTTTGCCGAAGCCATGAAGGGCGCTCAGCCACCCGATGCCGGCACATATTTGGAACTGGCGAGCCTCATTCACTACGAGCACGTGCCGCCTCCCAAGGAAGACAAGGCGCTCGACGCCGCGCTTGCCTTGCTGGAACTCCGCGACAGCCTTGCCCAGGAAGCGCGCTTTTCACTCCCGGCTCTCGATGGCCGAATCTACTCTCTGGCAGCGTTGCGGGGCCGGGTGGTACTCGTGAACTTCTGGGCCACCTGGTGCGCGCCGTGCCGCATAGAGATGCCGGAGCTGGAGAAGCTGTATCGGGAGTTCCGCGACCAGGGACTTGTGATATTGGCCATTTCGCCTGAGGAGCGCACGACGGTCGCGAAATTCATCGCGGATAAGGGCTACTCGTTTCCGGTTCTGCTCGATCGCGAGGGAAAAGCCAGGGCGGATTTTAGTGTCGACGGCGTTCCGCAGAGTTTCCTGTTCGATCGCGATGGCAAGTTGGTAGCTGAAGCTGTGGACAGACGCAACGAGGCGCAGTTCCGGTTCATGCTGAGGCAGGCCGGTCTGCCCCAGGCAGCTCAGGGTCCGTTTTAACGTGCCGATGATCGCTCGCGATGCCTCCATCCGGACTCTCCGCGAGCGGGAGAACGCGAGTAGAGTCCCGACGGCCGGGCCTCGCGAGGTACAGGAAGGTTGTAGCGCGCAATGTGGGGGTGGTCAGGATGTGCGTGGAACTGAAGAGGCCGCTGGCCTGAGCCGCCCGATAAAGATCCTCGATATTCACAATCAGCTTTTTTTATGACGGGACAGGCCCCTGTCGCGCGCGATACCCTGAAGGCGAGCCGCAAAACCCCCTCGTTTCGAGCGCCCAGGACTGTGCCGGCGATACCGCCCGGCAGAAGGGCGGGGTTCGAGACTCATCATCACGATTTCGAGGAGAAGCATGTCGACTGATTACCGGAATTTCCTGGCGCTGTCGTACGAGGAGCTGGAGGAACTCAACCTGAAGTCGAAGGAGCAGCGCAGGAAGCGCGTCTCGCTGGATAAGCTCCAGGAAGAGCGGCTGAAGTACCTCACCGATCAGAAAGGCATCAAGGCGGTCACGGTGCTGTTTTCGGATCTCGAAGGCCGCCTGCACATGCTGGATTACGACAAGAAATTCCTGATCAAGAGCTACGACAATCTCACCTTCGACGGGTCATCCATCCGCGGCTTCACGGCGCAGCGCGAAAGCGACCTGCGGCTCGGCATCGACTGGAGCTCCTTCTACTTTGCGCCCGCGGACATCTTCGGTCCGGGCAAAGTGCTCGTCTTCGGCGATGTGATCGACAAGGGCGGCACTCCTTACAGCGGCGACACGCGCGGCGTGCTGAAGACCTTCGCCCAGGAGCTGCACAAGAAGCAGGGTTACACGCTGAATGCCGCCAACGAGATTGAAGGCTTCCTCTTCGCCGGCGTCGACGCGGAGCGGCGCTTTCCGGAGGCCGGCAAATTCGACTACGTGAACACCGGCGGCTACTATCACTCGCTGCCCGGCGATCCGCTGCGCAGCTTCATCGACACGGTTGCCGAAGTGCAGCGAGCGATGGGCTTCGAGAACGAGAAGGACCACCCGGAAGTGGCGCCGTCGCAATTCGAAATCAACTACGGATACGGCGAAGTGGTCGCGGCCGCCGATCAGATCCAGATTTACAAACTGGTCTGCCGGCAGGTGGCGACGCGCCTCGGCATGACGGCCTCATTCCTGCCCAAGCCGGTCGTCGGAGTGAACGGCAGCGGCATGCACACCAACGTCTCCATCAGCAAGGACGGCAAGAATCTTTTCTGGGATCCGAAGGGCCAGGAGAAGCTCTCTAAATTCGGATGGGAGTTCGTCGACCGCATCCTGACCCACGGCAACGATATCTGCCTGCTGCTGAATTCCAGCGTGAACGCGTACCGCCGGCTCGATCCGCACTTCGAGGCGCCGAACCAGATCAAGGCGTCGGCGGTCGACCGCGGTTCGATGATCCGCATCCCCATCGGCAACGAGCGTTCGATGCGCGTGGAGGTGCGGTCGGTGGCGCCTGACTCGAATCCATACCTTGTGATGCTCTCGGTCTTCCGCTCCGGCATTGAGGGAGAAACCGCGAAGATCAAGAACCTGCGTCAGGCAGAGCGCTATCTGCCGGACAACATCTACACGGCGCTCGAGAACTTCCGCAACGCCGCGTGGACCACCAAGCTGCTGGGCGAGGACGTGAAAGGCCGCTACGCGGACCTGAAGCAGGCCTCGGCCGACCGCTGTCCGCGGTTGCTGGGCACCTTCGTGAAGCCCTCGGAGGTGCAGTTCCACCACGAGGTCTACAACCAGTTCCTCTGGAACCAGTTCTAAGGACTGGCCGGGACTTGCCGTCCCGGCGGGCGCGGCTTTGCCGCAAGAATCTAAGAGGGAAAGGCCCCGATAAAAATCGGGGCCTTTCCCTTTCGGCGAAATTTCTGCCAAATTTATGAGCCGATGAAGCGCGCGTAGAAGCTGCGCGCCTGCGCCACGTCCGTCGTTCCCTGCAGGATGGCGCGGCCGTCGGGGAAGAGCGTCAGCGTATGCGGGCCGTGCTCGAAGCGCAGCAGCATTTCGTTGCGGCGCACTGTGCCATGCGGACGCAGCCGCCGTTCCATCTCCCCGAGGTCGACCGGTCGGGAATGCTCGTGAATCTGGACCGAGTTGCGCCCGCACAGGGTGATGTGCGGCCGCCCTTCGCCGCGCAGATGAACGAAGTCGCGCACGCCGCAGACGGAGCAGTCCGGCCGAGGATGGGCGGCGGAGACCGAGGACCACTCGTTGCTCCAGAGGTCGCAGGAAAGGAGGGTGCGCCGCATTTGCTCGCGCGCCCCCACCAGCCATTTCAGTGCCTCGGTCACCTGAATCGAGGCCGCCAGATTCACGGCGCTGTTCAGGATGCCCGCCGTGTCGCAGGTCTCCACGGCTCCGCCCGGAGGATCAGGGAAGAGACAGGCCAGGCAGGCGGTTTCGCCGGGCAGAATGTTCATCGTGGCGGCGTAGGCGCCCACCGCCGCGGCATAGATCCACGGCTTGCCCTGCGCCACTGCGTAGTCGTTGACGAGGTAACGCGTCTCGAAATTGTCGGTTGCGTCGAGGACGATCTCGGCGCAGTCCAGCAGCTCGTGCACATTGCCGGGAACCAGATCGGCTACCTGGGCGCGCACCTCGATCTCGCTGTTGAAGGCCGCGATCTTTCGCCGTGCCGCTTCGGCTTTGGGCAGCGCGTCGCGGGCATCGGTTTCGTCGAAGAGCACCTGGCGCTGCAGGTTGCTCTCCTCCACAAAGTCGCGGTCGATCAGCGTGAGCGTGCCCACCCCCGCGCGCGCCAGCAGGCTCGCAGAGGCAGCCCCGGTGGCGCCGACGCCGACCATGGCCACGTGGGCGCGGCCGAGCTTTTCCTGGCCCTCCAGTCCCACGCCCGCAAAGAGTATCTGGCGCGAGTACCGTTCCGACAGAATCTGAGACGAAGCTGCCATCAGTCAGTAGTATAGAAACTTGCTTCATCGGGGGGCTGGGCTGCCATCGGAGCAACCAGGGGAACTGCACTTTTTTACTTTGCAGCGCTGCCGCTCCCCGGCGGTCGCGCTGGACACGGCAGATCGTTTCTGGTTTTGCCGGAACCGGGCTGGCCGCGCGCACCCTTGTGGCTGGCATCTCATGAATTTTGGAATCGATTTTTCCGATGCATGACGAGGGCACCCTTTCCAGCGACGGCGCGGCCAGGCCGCGTCCAGCGGGCCCGGGCGTGCCGCATTTCCGCCTTGTCGCCTGGCTGTTGGCCCTCGTTATCGCATGGGGCGTGACACCTCTGAGCGCCCAGCAGACGGTGAGTCCCACCCAGCAGGTGCCCAATCCCGGATCTCCGGAGCAGCAGCGCAAAAAGACGCCGCCTGTGCCCCCGGGCAGCGTGCTGCCTTCCTACAACAACATCATTTCCGCGCCGAACGCGAAGGTCTCGCCCACGCCCACGGCCGACGTCCTCCGGGGATGGGCCGGCCTGAACGTGGTGGAGATCCGTTTTGAGGGAGTGAGCCGCGACGTACTCGAGCCCGTGCCGGAGCAGTTGCCGCAGCAGCCGAACATGCCGCTCGATCCTGTAAAGGTGCGGGACAGCCTGCGCCGACTCTACGCAACCGGGCTGTACCTCACCATTGCCGTGGATGGAGAGAAGACCGCCAACGGAGTCGTCCTCAACTTTAACGGGACCCCAACCCTGTTTCTGGGCCGCATCCTGGTGAGGGGCGTCAAAAATAGCCAGTTGTCCAATCAGCTCAGCTACTCGACGCGGCTTAATCCGGGCACGCCGTTTTCAGACACAAAGGTGAAGCGGGCCATGGCGCTGCTGCAGCAGACCCTCCAGGACAACGGCTACTATCAAAGCGCGATCACACCGCACACGGCGATTGACCGCAGGAATGCGGAAATGGACGTGCAGCTGAATGTGAAGACCGGCCAACAGGCGCGCATCGGGAACGTGGCCGTCGAAGGCGACAGCGGTATGACCATTCCTCAGTTTCGCAAGCGGGCGAAGCTGAAGGCCGGCGCGAAGGTCAATAGCGACACTGTGAGCCGCGCGCTCAACGACCTGCGCAAACATTACCAGAACGAGCAGCGGCTGGAGGCAAACGTCAGCCTCGCATCGAGGAGCTACCAGCGGCCGGCCAATCACCTGAATTACGATTTCCACGCCGATCGCGGCCCGGTCGTGGACGTGGTGGTGGAGGGCGTGAAACTGAGCAAGGGCAAAATCCGGAACCTCGTTCCGGTTTATGCGGAAGGAACGCTGGACGAAGACCTGCTGAACGAAGGCAGCAAGCGCATTCGCGACTATTTCCAGCGGGAAGGCTACTTTGAGGCGAAAGTGGAGTTCCGGGACTCGTCTGCCGCGGGAGCCACCCACATCACCTATCTCGTGACTCTCGGGCCACGCGACCGCATCGACTCGGTCTCGGTCACCGGCAATCACTATTTCGGGACAGATCTTATCCAGCAGCGGCTGGGCGTGCAGGCGGCATCGTTCTTCGTCCGGCACGGCATCTACAGCCTTGCTCTGCAACAGGCCGATGTCACGTCCATTACCGCGCTTTACCAGAGCAATGGATTCACCAACGTGAACGTGACGCCTGAAATCCGCGAAGTCGGCCATGGTCCCAAAACCGGCGAGCGGAACCTGGCGGTAATTTATCGCATCGACGAGGGCGTCCAGCAGAAGGTGGGGGCCTACAAAATCGTGGGCGTTACTCCTGAACAGCTGGCCGCCATCCGGCCGCGGCTGAGCCTGGAGCCCGGCCAGCCCTATTCCGGATCGAACCTGGCCAGCGACCGCGATACGATCATGGGCTACTTCCTCGACAACGGATACGACCACGCCCAGGTGAACCTGAAGCAGGAGCCCTCGCCGAAGGACAAGAACCTGATCGACGTGACGCTGAACGTCGAGCCCGGCGATCGGATTTTCATCCGCCACATCCTCATCAGCGGGCTGCACTACACGCGCCCCTCCACGGTGCAGCATGAAATCCTGGTCAAGCCGGGCCAGCCTCTCGATCAGGCGAAATTGCTGGAGACGCAGCGCCAGCTTTATAACCTGACCCTCTTCAACCAGGTGAACACGGCGGTGGAAAATCCCGGCGGAGACGAGCCGCGCAAGAACGTTCTCATCCAGTTTGACGAGGCGCGGCGCTGGGACGTGAACTACGGGGCCGGTTTTCAGGCGCAGACCGGGACCCCGAGCACCAACTGCCCCACGCCGGCCAGCCTGGTGGCGCTGGGCATCAATCCCGTGGGCTATGTCTGCAATCCGAACGGCAAGTTCGGGCTCAGCGCTCTGGTGGAGCTGGATGTATCGCGCATCAATCTGTTCGGCAGGAATCAGAGCCTGGGTTTCCGGGGCGAGTACGGATCGCTGGAGCAGGAATTCACCGCCAACTACAGCGCGCCGCGATTCCTGAACCACCCCACCCTCGACCTTTCCATCAGCGGCGGCTACATCAACGCCATGAACGTGATCACCTTCGCGTCGTCCACCTCGGAAGGCGACCTGCGGCTGACGCATCGGCCCAACCTGGTGGACACGCTGATCTATCAGATCTCCTACCGGCGCGTGAAAGTGGATCCGAACACCATCCAGGTCTCGCCCAACCTGATTCCTCTGCTGACCGAGCCGATACGGGTGGGAGGCCCGGAACTGACCTGGATCCACGACACGCGCAGGCCGGAGCCGCTGGATGCGCGGGCCGGGATGTACAACAGCATCCAGGTCTTCGCCACCGACAACTACTTCATGACGTCGCAGTCGAACTTTGCCCACTTCGACTGGACCAACTCGACGTACTACGCTCTGGGCAAGCGGAAGGATTACGTGCTGGCGCGCAACACGCGCTTCGGCATGGAGCGGGCCTTTGGCGAGGATCGCTACGAATTTATTCCGCTGCCGGAACGCCTGTATGCGGGCGGCCCCGAATCGCTGCGCGGCTTCCCGCTGAATTCGGCAGGGCCGCGCGACGCCGAAACAGGATTCCCGATCGGCGGCACGGGCGCTTTCGTGAACCAGACAGAGCTTCGACTCCCCAATCCCCAGTTGCCCTATTTTGGCCGGGCGCTGGGCTTCGTGCTCTTCGAGGACATGGGCAACGTCTTCAACAACTCCTCGGAAATCTGGCCGAGCGCAATCCGGATCAAGCAGCCGCACTCGTACACGTGCACGGCTCCGCAGTACCTGACGGCCGCGGAGCAGGAGAAGGTCACGCGCTCCTCGAGCACCAACCCGACGGGCACCTGCGACTTCGACGATTTTTCCCATGCGGTGGGCATTGGACTTCGTTACCACACCCCCATCGGGCCCATCCGCCTTGACACCAGCTATAACCTGAATCCCCCGGTCTATCCGGTGATCGTGAACTACGGGGCGACCTCGACTTCGACCTCCAGCGCCTGCGAAAACTCCGCTCTGACGCCGCCCTGCGTGGGCCGCGCCGGGCGTTTCAATTTCTTCTTCAGCATTGGGCAGGCATTCTGATGAGGCGCCTAATTTTCATCCAGGTTGTTTGCGCGATGCTGATCGCTGCGGGGACGGCGCACGCGCAGGAGACAGAGCCGGGGTATGGGCAGACCGATGTGCAGCCCAAACCCCGTCCCGCTCCAGCGCCACCGGCGGGCGCCGTCCAGCTGGATCACGTGGTCGCCGCCATCGGCACGAATGTCATTCTGCAGAGCGACGTTTTCGAAGAGATGCGCTTTGCCGCCCTCGAGCCGCTCCAGGTGGTTGCCGGAGAGAACACCCCCGACCGCGCGCTGCGCCGGCTCATCGACCGGACGCTGATCCTGGAGCAGATGAAGCAGCAGCAGCTGGCGGTGACCACCCCCGAGGAGCAGGTCACGAAGGCGCTTGACGAGTTGCGGCGCCAAATCCCCGCCTGCAGGAAATACCATTGCGAGACCGATCAGGGGTGGGAAGAGTTTCTCCATGTGGAGAACCTGACGCCGGGGATAGTGCGGCAGCGCTGGAGCCAGCGCATGGCCATCCTGCGCTTCATCGATCTCCGCTTCCGCGCGGGCATCCGCGTCTCATCCGATCAGATTGCCGCGTATTACCGGAAGACACTGCTGCCGGCGCTCGCCAAAGAGCACGAACCGGCGCCGCCGCTCGCGGAGGTTTCCTCGCGCATCCAGGAAATCCTGTTGCAGCAGCAGGTCAGCGGGCTCTTTCAGGACTGGCTTTCGAGCCTGCGCGACGAGGGGAACGTCCGCATCGTCGACCCGGCCTACAGCGCCGACCTCGATGCGCAGTCGCAGGAGAGCGCGCAATGAGCATCACGCCGCGTCCCGAGCCCCCCGCGCCGCCACGCCGGCCGCGGCGCCATGCCGGGCGTGTCGCGCTCATCGTCGTCTTCTGGGGTCTGGTCGCAGCGATTGCCTTTATCGGCGCACTCGCGTGGTACGCCACTACGCCGTCCTTCGAGAATCGCGTCCGCCACGCTGTCATTGCGGAGCTGGAAAAGACCACGGGCGGCCGCGTGACGCTGCAGCGCTTCTCCTGGCAGCTGTCCCACCTTGCCTTTGAAGCCGACGACCTCACCATCCATGGCCTCGAAGCGCCCGGCGAGGTCCCTTATGCTCACTTCGACCGGTTGTACGTGCGCCTGCAAATCCTTTCGTTTTTCCGGCCCAAGATCAGCCTGAATTATCTCGAGGCGGACCATCCGGTTGTGCACCTGATTGTCTATCCCGACGGCTCGACGAATGCGCCGCGGCCGAAGCACCCCAGCAGCAAATCGACGACGAATGAGATCTTCGACCTCGCCATCGGCCGCACCGTGGTCGATAACGGCCTGGCGATTGTGAACGAGCGATCGATCCCCTTCAGCCTGACCGCCAGCAATCTGGGCGCGCAGGTCAGCTACGTTCCTTCGGATGGCCATTACGTAGGGAACCTGCACGCCGAAGACGTTGTCGCTCAGCGGGGAGTCGATCCGCCGGTTCACTCGCAGCTCGACGCCTCGCTCGATGTCGGCCGCAATACCGCGAAGCTGATTTCGCTTACGCTGCAGAGCGGGCCGACGAGCCGCCGGCAAAAAACGGTGATCCGGCTGAACGGCACCCTCAGCGACTTCGCCGATCCGCGCTGGGTCTTTGCGGTGCAGGGCGCGATTGATACGAGCGAGGTGCGCGCTCTCACCGGCGTGCCCGGGCTCGAGGCGGGTGTGGCGCAGCTCAGCGCTGCCGGCCATGGCACACGCGAGCAATTCACCATCGATGGATCGGCGGGCATCACCGGCGGCGCCTTCCGCGAGGGCACGGTGAACATCGCCGGGGTTTCAGCCCACTCCATCGTCCACATCACCCAGGATCTGATCGCCGTAACCGGCGTTCACGCCACCGTAGCAACGGGCGGATCCCTGAATGGCGCGCTCACCATCGCCAACTGGCAAACGCCGGTCTCCGGCGCCGCGACCGCCGCTTCGGAAAAGGGAACCATCCGCACGCGCATCGCCGGATTCTCGCTCGACTCCATCCTCGACATGGTCGCTCCGCGTCACTACCGCCGCCTCGGCTTTGACACCGCCGCCTCGGGAACTGCCAACGTGGACTGGACCGGCGGCGCAACGTCGCTGGTGGGCACCGTTCAGGTCGCGTTGGCTCCGACGCACGCTCCGGCGCCGGGCGAAGTGCCTGTCACCGGGGTCGTCGACGCAAAGTACGTTCATCGCACCGGAACGGTCAGCGTGGAAGACCTTGACGTTCACACCCCCGCCTCGCAGATCCGCGTGGCTGGAACGCTGGGCGTTTATCCGCTGACGGGCCGCTCTGAGATCACAGGCAGCCTGGTCACGACCAACCTGGCGGAATTCAATCCAATCCTGGCGACCTTCGGCATATCCGCGGAGGGACGGCCCAGCCCGATTCCCGCGCAACTGAACGGCCAGGCGCAATTTCACGGCATGGTGACAGGCAGCCTGGACTCGCCGGATTTCCGTGGCCATCTGGAAGCGACTGATTTCACCGTCGTCCCGAACTCCTCCGCGCCTTCGGCGGAACAGCCGCTCGGCAACGTGCATTTCGACAGCCTCACCGCGGACGCCGATTATTCCTCCGGGTCGCTCTCCGTCAGCGCTGCGACCCTGGTCCAGGGCCAGACGACGATCCGGTTCCACGGCGAGGTGCACGGCGACCCCGAGAAGCCCGAAGAACTTTTCGCCGGCACATCGACCATCCGGGGCGGCGTCGAGGTGGAGAACGCGGATCTCGCGCAATGGATCGCCCTCACCGGCAAGAGCTCGCCGGTTTCCGGCGTCCTGAATCTCCATGCTGAGACGGCAGGCACGATCGGCGACCTGCGCGGCAGCGGGCAGGTGAGCCTGACGCATGGCGCGATCGATGACGAGCCGTTCAGGTCGCTGACCGCCGATCTCGAAGTCCAGGGCAAGGACATCGCCGCGAGCCATCTGGTCTTCACACTGGACGGCGGCCGCGTCACCGGCAGCGGCGGCTACAACTTCGCCGATCGCACGGTGCAGTTCGACTTGCAGGGCAGCGGCTTTCAGCTCGCGCATATCCGCCGCATCCAGAACGAGCAGTATCCCGTGTCAGGCCTCGTTGTCTTCAGCGCGCATGGCAGCGGACCGCTGCGCTCGCCCTCGCTGCAGGCCAGCTTCCACGTCCGCAATCTCAGCCTCGCGCATCAGTTCAGCGGCTTTGTGGACGCTGCGGCTCACACCCAGGGCGGCGCGCTCGATCTCCATCTGACCGCGCATCTCGACGCGTCCACGCTCGACCTGAGCAGCGAGACCCAGCTCAGCGGCGATTACCTCACCCATGCCAGCCTGAACGTCGCAAAATTCAACATCGATCCGCTGCTGCGCACCTTCTCGCTCACCGGCATTCGCGGCAGTTCCGACATCGACGCCGCCATCACGGTCTCCGGACCGCTGCGGCATCCGAAGCAGCTCAGCGGAGACGCGAGGGCGAGCGAACTGGCCATCACGCTCGAAGACGTGCCCATCCACTCGGACGGCACGCTGCATGGCACGCTCAGCAACGGAACGCTGCGGCTCGATCCCGTGCACATCGTCGGCACCGATACCGATTTGAAGGCGCAGGGCTCGCTCGGCGTTTTTGCCAATCCCCGCCCGCTGCACGCCAGCGCCAGCGGGTCCATCAACATGTCGCTGGCCGAGTCTCTCGACACGGACATTATCTCTTCCGGCCACGTCGACTTCAGTGTGACCGCGCAGGGAACCACTCAGGCGCCGGATCTCAACGGCCAGGTGAAGTTCACCAACGTCAACCTGGCTCTCGAGGATTACACCAACGGCCTCAGCCGCATGAACGGCACCCTGGTCTTCGACCAGGACCGGCTCGATTTCCGCGACGTCACGGCGTACTCCGGCGGCGGCCTCATCAAAGTGGGAGGCTTCGCCACCTATCATCACGGCCTCTACGCCGACCTGACCGCAACTGCCAATCAGGTGCGCATCCGGTATCCGGAAGGGATCACCTCCACCGCGAACGCCAGCCTGCGATTCCAGGGAACCCGCGCCAGCATGGTGCTGAGCGGGCGTGTGCTGCTGACCGGCTTTTCGGTCAGCCCCAATCTCGACGTGGCCGCGCTGGCCGCCAGCACCAGCGGTGTCTCCCTGCCGCCGAATCCGGAATCGCCATCGAATCGGGTGCGCCTCGACGTCCGCATCAGTTCGGCTCCTTCCCTGAATTTCCAGAATTCCTTCGCTCGCCTCGCCGGGAACGTCGATCTCTCCATCCGCGGAACGCTCGCCCAGCCGACGGTGCTGGGCCGGGTCACCATCACCGAGGGCGCCGCCAGTTTCAACGGCGACAAATTCGAGCTGCAGCACGGCGAAATCTACTTCAGCAATCCCGTTCGCATCCAGCCGGTCGTCGACATCACGGCGACCACGCGGGTTGAGGATTACAACATCACCATCGGCCTGCAGGGATCGACCTCCAACCTGAATCCCACCTTTCGCTCCGAGCCGCCGCTCTCCGAGCAGGACATCTTCTCCCTGCTGGCCATGGGTCGGACCCAGGAGGAACAGCAGGTTTACGAAAACGAGGAGAACCAGGCCGGGGTCAATTCCACCGCGGACGCGCTGCTGGGCGGCGCGCTCAACGCCACCATCAGCAGCCGCATCCAGAAGCTCTTCGGCGGCGGATCGGTGCGCATCGACCCGACTTTCATCAGCGGCGTGGGCAACGCAACCGCGCGCATCACGGTCACCGAACCAATTTCCAAGCAGGCGACCCTCACCTACGCCACCAACGTCAACTCCACCGCCGAGCAGCTCATCCAGGGCGAATGGCGGCTGACGCAGGATTTTTCCATTCTTGCCGTCCGCGACGAATCCGGCGTCTTCAGCCTCATCTTCCGCCTCCATCGCCGCTACCATTGAGGCTGGCGCCGCGGTTGCGACGGCGCGAGTGCGAAAAAGTTGCAGAATCATCCCTTTCGCCACTGAGAAAGATCGCTTCGCGCATTTGCATTTTGCGCATTTTTTGCGCATCCAATTGCCGCCTGGCAGTGTCTGAATAGATGGAATGGCTGCCCTTGCAGTCAGAGAATTCACCGCCTCAGCAGCGGTGGGTCGTGACCTGTAAATCCAAATCCCCACAGGGCAGCCGGGAGATGATCACATGAAAGCCTTTGCAATTCTTGCAGTTGCCTCAGCCCTCGCCGTTCCTGCGGCGTTCTCTCAAAATAACGGGCTTCAGCAGAAGGTCGAGAAGGCCCTCCATGGGCCTCAGTTCAAAAACGTGCAGGTCGCGGTAGATAACAACAATGTTGTCACGCTGACCGGCACAGTAGAGGACTACCAGGCCAAAGTCACCGCTGACCAGAAAGCCCACCACGCCGCCCACGACGACGCCGTTCGCAATGAGATTCAGGTCGCCGGACCCACGGTGCCCGATCAGCAGCTTCAGGCGAAGGTCATCAAGGCCGTCAATTACGGGCTGCTCGGCTATGTACCCGTGGCTTTTCAGGCCATCACCGTCCAGGTCCAGAACGGGACGGTCATTCTGGGCGGGCATGCCGCGGGCCCCATTGCCGCCTCCGATGCCGTGGCCATTGCTGAAAACGTGAAGGGCGTGAAGGATCTGGTCGACAACATCCAGGTCGATCCTCTGTCTCCAATGGACAACCAGATTCGAATCGCCGAGTTTCGCGCCGTCTACAGCTCTCCGTTCCTGAGCCAGTACACGATCGATCCGGAGAAGCCGATTCGCATCCAGGTGGCGAACGGGCACGTGACCCTGTACGGCGTGGTCGACACTGAGGCGCAAAAGAACGCGGCGGGCATCAAGGCCAATACCGTTCCCAACGTTTTCAGCGTGACCAACAATATCGTGGTCGCAGGCGCACCGGCGGAGAAGCCGCAGAAGTAGGCGGCCTCGCTGGCGCGCGCATGGGGCCTGCCGTTAAAACAGGCCCCTTCGTTTTCGGTGGTCTGCGGCTCGCTGCCGGCGGCTGTTCCGTCGCTGCACGCCGCACCCTGTACCCTGAATGCATGCCCTTTTTGCGCAGCGTGGGTGTCACGCTGGAAATGATCAAGTGGGAGCACTCGGTTTTTGCGCTGCCCTTCGCGCTGACGGGAGCGATGCTGGCCGCGCACGGCTGGCCTTCCGCCTCGAAGCTGCTCTGGATTGTCGTCTGCATGATCGCGGCGCGCTCCGCTGCGATGGCCTTGAACCGCTGGGCCGACGCGGAGCTGGATGCGCATAATCCGCGCACGCGGATGCGGGCCATCCCGGCGGGAATGCTCACTCGCCGTTTCGCCGCTGGATTTACGGTGGTCATGTCCGCGGTTTTCCTGCTCGGCGCGGCGAAGCTGAACTGGCTGACGCTGCTGCTGGCGCCCCTGGTGCTGGCGGTGCTGTTTTTTTATTCCTGGACGAAGCGCTTCACGCGCTGGTCGCACCTCTTCCTCGGGCTGGCCCTCGGTCTGGCGCCCGCCGGCGCCTGGATTGCGGTGCGGGGCTCGCTCGATCCGCGCATCCTGGTGCTAACGGTGGCGGTGCTGTTCTGGGTGGCGGGATTTGACGTGCTGTACGCCTGCCAGGATGAGGCGCACGACCGCTCCAGCGGGCTCTTCAGCATTCCGGCGACGGTCGGCACCGAGGCCGCATTTCTGGTCGCCCGCTCCATGCACCTGACCATGCTCGGACTGCTGGTCTGGCTGATCGCGCTCTTTCACCTCGGCGGTTTCGCGATCGCCGGCATCGTGGCTGTGGCCGCGCTGCTGCTGTGGGAGCACCTGCTGGTGTCGCCGCGCGATCTGAGCCGCCTGAACGCCGCTTTCTTCACCATGAACGGCGTCATCTCGGTGATCTTCTTCGCCTTTGTCGCTGCGGATCTGCTGGTGCGGCGCGGATAAGAGGCGTGAGTCAGGCGCTCTTCCGTACCGTTCTCCGTTCGATGCGCTTCTGGTGTTTCTCGCCGAGCACGATGCGCTGCACATAAACCCCGGGCGTGACAATGCGATCGGGGTCGATCTCGCCCGGTTCGACCAGCTCTTCCACTTCGGCAACGGTGATGCGCGCCGCCGCCGCCATCATCGGATTGAAATTCCGTGCGGTCCTGCGGTAGATCAGGTTCCCGGTGCGGTCGCCCTTCCAGGCTTTGATCAGCGCGTAATCGGCGCGCAGCCAGCGTTCGAGCAGATACGCCTTGCCCTCGAATTCGCGCGTCTCCTTGCCCTCGGCGACGATCGTCCCGACCCCGGCCGGCGTGTAGAAGGCGGGGATGCCCGCGCCTCCGGCGCGAATTCGCTCCGCCAGGGTTCCCTGCGGGGTCAGGCGGAGGTCCAGTTCGCCCTTCAGCACCTTTTCTTCGAGGAGTTTGTTCTCGCCGACGTAGCTGCCGGTGTGCGAGGCGATCATCCCCGCTTCGAGCATCAGCCCCATGCCGAAGCCGTCCACGCCCATGTTGTTGCTGACGGTATGCAGGCTGCCCAGGCCGCGCCGCGCGTGCTCGGCGACCAGTGCCGCAATCAGATTCTCCGGGATGCCGCACAGCCCGAAGCCGCCCAACATTATCGTTGCGCCCGATGGGATATCGGCCACGGCCGCTTCGGCGCTGGCAAAGACCTTATTCAAATCGCACCCTCCGCAAAGACTGAACAGGATAGCCAGAACCCGGTGGTCTTCGCCAATCCACCCCGGCGGGAGCTCAGCGGGACGATCGAATACCGTCTCCCGCAAATGCTCCCGTATCATCTCCTGCAGCGATGAGCACAACGCCCGACCCTCGAAATCTGCTGCGGGAAACGCTGATCTTCGACTGGCCCAAATGGAACCCGGGCATCGCCTGGCGCGGCCTGCCTGCCCTCGCCATCTCGCTGGCTGCGGGCATCGCCTTTGGGCATCCCGCCGCCGGATTGGTCGCCGCAGCCGGCGCTTTTACCACCGGGCTGGGCTCGCTGCACCGGATCCGCGGCTCCTGCGTGCTCCCCATGCTTCTGGCAGCTGTGGGCATGGCGGTCTCCACCTTCGTGGGAATGACCGTCGGGCACGAGAGCTTCTTTTTCGTCCTCATCGCGGGAGTCTGGGCGGCGGCTTATGCGCTGCTGACCGTGTTGCGAGGCGGCACAAGCTGGGTGGGCCTGCAGTGGACGGTGTTTCTGCTGGTGGCCAGCGCCTTTCACACCACGCCGCGCGGCGCGCTGGTGCGTTGCTCGCTGGTCCTTGCCGGCGGACTCTTCCAGGCGCTGATCATCGCGGCAATCGTACACGGACCGTGGGGCCTGGGCTGCGATGAGCCGCCGGAGTCTGAAACGGGACCGCCGGCCTCGTTCGGCAGCCTGCGCCAATGCGCCACGCTGCGTACCCCGGTTTGCCTCTACAGCCTCCGCATGGCGGTGGTGGTGATGGTCTCCACCGAGGTTTTTCGCCATCTCAACTTTCTCAGCGGCTACTGGATTCCAATGACCACGCTGCTGGTGGTGCGGCCCGACTTCTTCCAGACCCTGACCCGCGGCACGATGCGTGTGGCCGGGACACTCATCGGCGCAGGCGTCGCGGGGCTCATCGCCGCGCATCTGCATCCCTCGCCGGCGATCCTTGCGGTATTCGTGCTCTTCTTTGCGTGGTGGTCTTACTCGGTGCTCAACGTCAACTACGCCCTCTACACGCTCAATCTGACCGCGTATATCGTCTTCCTGCTCTCGCTTTCCGGATTACCCCCGTCGGCCGTCGTTCATCGCCGCGCCGCCTACACGCTGCTCGGGGGTGCGATCGCGCTGCTCGCCTACATCGATGTCTTCGTCAGGACGCGCCGCTGGATTCGCGCCGAAGGGCTCACCTTGTTGCGCGGGAAGCGTGCGGCATGAAAAAAGGCAACGAGGCCGTCGCCGCTTAGCCATCAGTGGCGGCCTCGTTGTCCGAGGAGGGTTGCTGATTGCAGGAAGCCCGCCGGGACTTCCCACAGTTTCGTGGACCCGGTCCCCCGGACAAAGTTGCGGCGGGAAGGTTAACAGGCTCCGATTTTCGCGTTCCCCCGGCTTCGGGACCCGCTTCGCCCCCGCGCACCATGCAATACACTGAAACCAGTTGAGGACTCCACCATGCTCGTCGTGATGAAGGCGCAGGCCACCCGGGAAGAGATTCAGGCGGTCTGCGAGCAGATCGAAGCGATGGGATTCCGCGCCCACCCGCTCCCCGGCGCCCAGCGCACCGCCATCGGCATTACCGGAAACCAGGGAGAGGTCGACCGCGGCAATCTCGAGGAGATGTCCGGCGTCGCGGAAGTGATCCGCGTCTCCAAGCCCTACAAACTGGTGAGCCGCGATGTGAAGGAAGACGATACAGTCATCCGTTTTCCGGGAACGAATGCCACCATCGGCGGCACGAGCATCGCCATGATTGCCGGCCCCTGCTCGATCGAATCGCGCGAGCAGGCCTTCGCCATTGCCGAACAGGTGGCGCTGGCCGGGGCACAGTTTTTCCGCGGCGGTGCCTGGAAGCCCCGCACCTCGCCGTACACCTTTCAGGGTCTCGGCGAAGAAGCTCTGAAGATCATGGCCGAGATCCGCGACCGCTTCGGTCTGCGCATCGTGACCGAAGCCATCGACCATGAAGCGCTGGAGCTGGTGAGCGAATATGCCGACGTGATTCAGATCGGCGCGCGCAACATGCAGAATTATTCGCTGCTGAAGGCCGCCGGCCGCAAGCGCAAGCCGGTGCTGCTGAAGCGCGGCCTCGCTGCCACCCTCGATGAGTTCCTGATGGCTGCCGAATACATCATGAGCGAGGGCAATTATCAGGTGATCCTGTGCGAACGCGGCGTGCGTACCTTCGCCGATCACACCCGCAACACGCTCGATCTCTCCATCGTCCCGGCCGTGCAGCGCCTCAGCCACCTGCCCATTCTGGTCGACCCGAGCCACGGCACCGGCAAGCGCAACAAGGTTCTGCCGCTGGGCCGCGCAGCCATCGCGGTGGGCGCCGACGGGCTCATCGTGGAAGTGCACCACCAGCCCGACAAGGCTCTTTCCGACGGGCCGCAGTCGATCCTGCCCGACCAGTTTGCTCAGCTCATGGACGAGTGCTCGCAGATCGCCGCGGTGCTGCACCGCGACCTGCCTCGGGGCATTCGCGTTGAACAGGCCGCGGGCGTGGCCGCTGCCGCGCGATAGCGCCGGTTTGCCGCCGCCTCTTTTCATCTCGCTGCGCCGTTCGCGGTTTGCCGGGCGGCGCGCCCCGCGTATTCTGGTGCGGATGGTCCACGGCTCTCCGTACTACAGGCGGGCAGGGAAGCGCTGCGCTGCCCTGATGGCGGCGCTGCCACTGCTTCTCGCCGGCTGCCGGCACAAGGGATTCCCCCATTACCCCGCCGATTTTCGCGAATATGCGTGGATCACGAATGGCGGAGGCAATTCCGTCACCGTCCTGAATCTCGTGGATATGACCACGGCGACCACCATCCCTGTCGGCGCTGATCCCGTTGCCGTCGCGGCCAGCCCCACGCGCGATGAAGTTTATGTGGTCAACTCCGGCAGCGGCACGGTCAGCGTCGTCGATGCCGTCTCCAACCGTGTTACCGCGACCATCGGCGTGCGCCGCCAGCCCGTTTCCATCGACGTGGATGCCGCCGGGCAGCGCGCCTACGTGGCGAATGCCGGCTCGAACAACGTCTCTGTCCTCGACCTCAAGACGCGCCGCCAGATCGGCGTAGCCGGCGTGGGCGAATCGCCCGCGGAAGCGCGCATCTCGCCCGACGGCGATTCTCTGGTGGTCACCAACCGCCGCAGCGGCAGCGTCACCGTGCTGGACGCGCGCAGCCTTGCGGTCCGCGCAGTCTTCAGCGGTTGCCCCGGCGCTTCCGATGCAGTTATTTTGCCCGACTCCTCGAAAGCTTTCGTGGCCTGCTCCGGCGGCCATCAGGTGATGGTCATCGGCCTGGCCCGTCCCAAGAGCGAGTTGCCGGTCGAACGCGCCGATCATCTGCTCGATTTTCTGGACGTGGCTTCGCAGCCTATCCACCTGGCGCTGAAGCCCGACGGGGGCGAGATATTCGTTTCGAATTTCGGGAGCGATTCCGTCTCTGAGATCGCCACCAACAACGACGAAGTCGGCGGCGCCTATGTGATGGGCCTGCATCCGTGGGGCGGCGTGGTCAGCTCCGACAACTCCACGCTGTGGGTGAGCAATTTCAGCGACGACACCGTCGCCGCGTACTCCATCGACGACGGCCAGCGAGTGAACACGGTGCAAGTTGGCAGTGGTCCCGGACCGCTGGCGCTCTCCAGCGACGGATTCCTGCTGCTCGCCGTCGATACGCTTTCCGGCGATGTTTCGGTGCTGCGCACCCTCAGCTATACGCCGAAAGGCCAGCCGGTCACGGGTTCGCTCTTCACCGTGCTGGCTGCCGGAAAACAACCGAATGCCATCGCGATTAAAGGATTTCGCTTGCGCTGAGGAAGCTCTACCTTCGGCTGCGGGAGAAGCCGGGTTTCGGGTTTCGCCAAGCGATGGTGATTTCTTCGCGGTCCAGGATCTTGCGCGCCTGCAATCGCGCGTGATTCGCCCACGGACCGACGGGATCGAGCCGTGCGTAGGCCTGCCAGTGGCGCAGGGCGCGCCGCCGCTCGTTCGAGCGCTCGCAGGCCAGGGCGAGATTGTAGTGCGCATCGGCATAGCCGGGCGCCAGCCGAATCGCCGCGCAATAGGCGCCGATCGCCTCCGGCAGGCGCTGCAGTTCGTCCAGGGCGTTCCCCAGGTCGAAATAGGCCAGCGCGTAGTCCGGGCAGGCAACGGTGGCGCGCCGGTAAAGCTGCTCAGCGCGGTGGAAATGGCGCTGGTTGTAGAGAATCGTTCCCAGATTGATCGCCGCCGGCGCGTGTTCCTCGATCGCCAGCGTCTGCTCGTAGAGCGCGATCGCCTCTTCGGTCTTCCCCAGTTCCTCGCAGCGCACCGCCTCCAGGAACAGCGCTCCGATTTCGCTCTGCCGCCGCGCCTGCGGAACCGCGCCCTCGTTCACGGCCGCCAGCCGCGGTCCGCCCGCCTCGAAGTCGAACTCGAACTGCAGGGCCACGGGATCCATGGCCGCGCCCGAATGCCGGAATACCACCCGCGGCCCGCGCCTCGTTACGCCTGCTTCCAGCAGCGGATTGGCCATGCCCGATACGGCTTTCATGGCGCTCACGCTGGCGCGAATGCTGGACGCGGAAATGCGCTCGGCGCGCAGGTCGCGAAGTTTTCTCAGCTGGACGAGGTCTTCAAAGCCGTAGTCGACGGCGGCGGCGACGAGTCCCGATCTCTCCCACGCGCTCAGTTGCCGGGAAGAGATGCGCAGTATGCGAAGAACATCCTGGCGGCTGTATCGGTTCACTCGGCGGAGCATAGCTCCTGTTATGTTGCCCCGATTATCCGGGGCGCGCAGGACAAGAGCAAGCTCGCAGCGAAAAATTTCCGTGGATAAGCAGGTACGAAACAGGTACGTCCTCTGTGCCCGATCCGCTGCCGGGCCGTGCATTCACAGTGTCGCAACACTTACCCGCAGCTCGATCGCACGCGCGGCCTGCTTACTGGCCGCCGCTGCTCGCCGAACCTGCAGCAGCGGGAGATGGGGCCGTCGCCGGCCGGATCAGCACCGCCGTACGCGGAAACGTGAAGGTTCCGCCGGCGTCGTCGATGACGTTGATCTGGCAGATATACGTTCCCGGCTTCAGACTGTCGAGCGGCAAATCGAACTGGAAGGCGATCGCATCGCGCTCCGGCTCATTGATGCGCGTTGCCTGAATCACCGGCGTCTCAAACACCTTTGCCGACCCGCTCAGAAACTCGATGCTGGTCATCACCCGCACCGGCTCGCCTTCCGGCTTCGCGCTCTTCTCCGGTTTTGTCTCCGCCGTTTTTTCCAGCGTGGCGTGCGCCGGATCGTAGACCTCATACAGCAGGTAAAGATGCTGGTTCTGCCGGAAGACGTGCGGCAGGTTCGGCACCAGCTCCTCGCCGTCGCGGACGAGCAGATTGTCCTGCTTCTTCCCCGCGGGCACGCGCTGGCTGGCCAGCACCACCGAGCTCATCTTCAGCGGCACCTTGCGCAGGTCGGGCACAAACAAATCCGTCTCGAACGAGCCCATGCGCCCCGTCTCGTTCTCACGCACCACAAACTTCACGTGATATTTGCCCGTGGGCAGGTTGAATCCGGTGGTGTACTGCACGTTCTTCTGCCGCACCTGTTCCGACTCGTTGACAGCCAGCTTCACGGTGTCGCGAATATCGCCGATGTCGTGCCCGGCGGCATCGCGCACCTGGCCGATGATGTCCAGCGTCGCTTTGTCGCGGTCGCCGCCCTTCACAAACGGAATCGCCGAGCCGGGAACCACCAGGGAAATGGGCACGAAGAAGCGCTCCGGGGACAACCGGAAATACATCGCCTGCAGGTAGACCGGCAGGTCCGTATCCGGTAGTCCGCTGGCTAATTCGTCTTCCAGCTGCTGCTCGCGCTCGTCTCGGTTCGCGTGTTTGAAGTCCGCGGGCGCATAGTAGCCGCGCCGGTATTCGACCTTCACATCCGGGCGATCCACCTTGACGGTCAGCCGGCGGTAGCCTCCGTCGCGCTTCAGGTTGGTCGAGTGATACCCGAGGACGTAATACGCCGAGGTGTCATTCTGGATCTGGGTGAAGGCCGGAGAGAAGTCGTTGGAGTCGAAGAACGCCTTGCCGCCGGTGTCCGAGGAGAGCGTCGCCATCACTTCCTGGGTGTTGAAATTGGAGTCCAGATTGTTCTGCAGCGCCGCGCCGTTGTAGGCGCTGGCTCCCCTCAGGCTTCCGGTGGTGGCGTCGCCCAGCGGCGAAATCGCCTGCAGGCCGCGCGCGTCCACGCTGTAAACGGCCAGGTTGGAGCGCACCGCGGCGTTGATGGCCGCGTCCAGCGACGCCTGGTTCTCGATGCCATCGCGCTGGATGCCTCCCGAAAAATAGAGCAGCGACTTCTTCTCGTCGAGATAGCGCAGCGACTTCGCGATGTCCTCGATGGCGAACAGCTCGCGGTCGGTATTGATGTCGTTGTACTCTTCCTCGTCGGCCGTGAAGGAGGTCGCATCCTCCACCTGATTGGTTGTGCTGGTGGCGCCGGCGCCAAAGCCCTGCCCCTGAGTTCCCGAGTAGCTGTTGACCGCGCGCAGCAGCAATTGCTTGTTGGCCGTGAAATCCTGGTCGAGCGACAGGGTCTCGTCCAGCGAAACCACGGCCACCAGGTCTGCCGGATGCATCTGTTTGTCGATGTAATCCCGCGCCGCTTCCTGCGCGCGCTCCACGTCTTCCGGCTGCATCGAAGTCAGATCGAAAAAGATCACGATCAGCCGGTGATTGCGCAGCTCCGCCTGGGTCGCCACGCCCGTCTTCGCGCCAAAAACTCCGTTGGGCGCGCTGGCGTCGATGGTCGCCTCGTTCAGCGGCGCGGCTTCGTCCACATTCTCAAAGTCGAAGCTGATAATCCGCTGCGGCTTGCCGTCTTCGCTGATGCTGAAATCCTTCTGCGTCAGCCCGCGCACCAGCTGGCCGGTTTTCTTGTCGCGTACCACCACGTTGGTGAGCACCAGGTCGGCGTTCACACGAAAGGTGACGGTCGTGTCGCTGGCCTGCTGCTGAGTCTGTTCCTGCGCTGCTGCACCGCCAGCCAGCAGCAGGGCCGCAAGCGCCAGTCCGGAGACGCGGGTTCTCATACCATGCCTCCTCAAAACCGGTACCGCCCCAGAAACGCGAACTGCCGCATCTTGCCCGCCGAAACCACTTGGCCGTAGGTCGCGTCCCCCAGCGTCGAGTCCACGCTGGAATACTGCACGGTGTTAAAGACGTTGTCCGCCCTTGCCCGTACTTCGAGGGTTTTGAAATCGCCGAAACGGACGCTCTTCGAGATCGACATGTTGATCGAAACCAGCCCCGGTCCCGGAATGCTCAGGCGCGATGCGGTGCCGTACAGCCCGGCCGGCGGCGCAAACGCCGCTTTGTTGAACCAGTTCGTCAGGCTGCCGCCGCCCGAGGTCAGGGATGCGCCCGTCACGCGGTCGGGCCGCAGTGTGTTGGTCGTCCCGGTGGCGACTTCCTGCGACGTCACCTCGTAGTGCGGCGTCAGCGGATTGCCCGAGGCGAACTCATAGGTGCCCGAGAAGTTCATATTCGCCAGAACGTGGCCGAACCAGTCCGCCGTCATCAGGTGGGTGTTCGGTCCGAAGGGCAGCTCATAAAGGAAGCTTCCCGTAACGTTGTTCCGGACGTCGAAGCTCGAGTTCGATTCCTCCGCGCGCAGATTCTGCCAGTTCTGCGCGAGGCAGTTGCCGCCGCAGGTCGTGCCGCCGTTGCCGCCGATCGAGCTGGCATCGTCGATGGCGTGCGAGTATGTGTAGGTCGCCTGCAGCGAGATGCCCCCGCTCAGCCTCTTGCGCACGCTCAGCGTGCCGGCGTTGTAGCTCGAAAACGCCAGTGCCTGTTCGTAGTCATAGGCCACCGTCTGCGCCGGATTGTTATACGCTACCGGCTGGGTTGTGGTCAGCGCTCCGTTCACGGTGACCGGATAGCGCCCCGGCGCATCGATCACGTCGAGCCGATTTCCTCTTTGCCCGTTGTAGCCGGCATTGATGACGATGTTCCACGGAATCGTCCGCTGCAGGTTGAGGTTCCACACCTGCACCCAGGGCAGCCGATAATTCTTGTCCACGGCGTAGGTGCCGATCTGGGCGCTTTCCGGCACCGGAAAACCATTCGCCAGGCAGAACGAGCTGCAATCCACCACGGCCGCCTCGCCCGCTTCGCTGTCGACCAGATTGTTCTGCACGTTCGCAAATGGCGGCGCGAAGGCAAAGTTCTGCACGAACTTCACGTACTGCCCCACCGTGAAATTGGTCCCGTAGCCGCCGCGAATCACCGTATCGCGCCACGGATGCACCGCAAACCCCAGCCGCGGCTCAAAATTGTCTCGCTCCGGATACACCAGGTCGCGCGGAT
>Ga0335072_10001572_pt1 | contig 36927 bp, 28 predicted proteins | sample Lox_Sample_21_FD_206725 | JGI IMG/M metagenome (GOLD analysis project Ga0335072, IMG submission 206725) | Soil microbial communities from Loxahatchee National Wildlife Refuge, Florida, United States - Lox_Sample_2.1 | ecosystem: Environmental > Terrestrial > Soil > Wetlands | place: USA... | reverse complement strand
CTCTAACCCGGTATGATAATCGCAACCTATCATGATCATGACGTTGGCTCCTTCCTCCATGCGGGAGCCCTGGCCGTCGACAACTGCCACGAGCTTACCCGCCGGCGGGAGCCGACGTCGTTATGCAATCAGGAAAGCGATTGGTTCTGATGTGAAGCTCCTTGGAATCCCACGTCTGCCAACGGCGGGCAGACATGGGGCACCCCGGCAGGTCGCTCAGGACAGGTCATGGGGCACGGCTCAGGCGGCGGTACTGGTGGCTACTTCTTTCTGCGCCATCTTCATGCCGGGGAGGATCGCGCCCGATACGATCAGCGACAGCGACATCAGCAGAAATCCTGCCTTCGAGTTGCCGGTCCAGGCTTGGAGCAGCCCGACGAGATAGGTTCCGAAGAATCCGCCCAGCGCCCCACAGCAGTTGATGACGGCCATGACTTCGCCGGCCACATGCTTCGACAACATCTCGGGCACGATGGCAAAGAAGGGTCCATAGGGCGCGTACATGGCGGCGCCAGCCACGATGATCGAAGCGTAGGCGAGCAGGAAGGAGCGGCCGACGGTGAGGTAAGAACCGTAGAGTGCGATGCCCGAGAGGATCAGAAGCGGCCAGATGTAGCCCTTGCGGCGCGCGCTGCGATCGGAAAGATGCGAGACCACCAGCATGGCGATGGAGGCGGCGAGATAGGGGACAGCGACCAGCAGACCGGTGATATCGATCCCTTGAGCTGAAGCGTTGTGGATGACCACGGGAAGCCAGAGGACGAAGCCGTAGACGCCCACGCTCCAGAAGAAAAACTGAATGCAGAGGCGCGGGACATTGCGGTAGCGCAGGGCGCGGCCGATGTTGACCACCTGGGGCAGGGACTGCTGTTCCTGCTCCAGTTCAAGCTCGAGGGCCGTGCGGGCCGGCTGGCTCAGCCATGCAGCTTGTTCGGGTCCGTCGCGAATCACGGCCAGCCACACGAAGGCCCAGAGGACGGAGAGTGCGCCCTCGATGACGAAGGTGTGCTGCCAGCCGATGGCGCGGATCAGAAAGCCGGTGGCCGCGGACATCCACAGGACCGTGACGGGATTGCCCAGGATGAGAAAAGTGTTGGCGCGGGAGCGCTCGCTGCGCGTGAACCAGCGCATGAGCAGGATGAGCATGGCGGGAAGCACAACGCTCTCTGCCACGCCCAGCAGCATGCGATCGATGGCCAGCAGCCAGAAGTTGCGAATGACGCCGGTGAGGGCGGCGAAGACTCCCCAGCCGAGCAGCGCGATGAAGATGAGGCGTCGCGCGCTGCGGCGGTTGGCGTAGGTTGCGCCGGGGATTTGCGGCAGCAGATAACCTAGGAAAAACAGCGAAGCCAGCAGCGCCGACTGCTGGCCGGTGATGTGCAGCGTTTTGGCTAATCCCGCCGCCGCACCGAAGCCGTAATTGGCGCGATCGAGGTAAGCCAGGCTGTAGGTGATGAAGACGGCAGGGAGGATGCGGGTCCAGCGCCTGCGCAGTTCCGGCTCGTTCAATGCACGCTCCCGCGTCGAATTCAGCTCCCAGGCGATGATCGCATATCGGCGCGATGGGAGAATGGAGGCATGAGCATGCCGCTCCCTCCGCTGACGTCAGTTCTGGAAACCGAAGGCTTCGATTACCGCAGCGTTCGCACGCATGCTGCGGGGCCTGCGGGCGCGCTGCCGATCACGCCGGAGATGCTGCTGCGGCAGCCTTCCGGCAATCTGTTTGCGCTGACGCAGAACGCGGGCATGGGGTGGGCGCCGGAGCGGCTGCTGGATCCGGAGTTTTTGATTCTGAGCACCCATGGCGGGGTGAGGGCCGAGGATGGCACGCCGATCGCGCTGGGGTTTCATACGGGTCATTGGGAGGTGGGCCTGCTGGTGGCTGCAGCGGCTCGCGAATTGCGCGCGCTCGACAGCATTCCCTTTGCCGGAAGCTGCACCGATCCGTGCGACGGGCGTTCGCAGGGCACCGCGGCCATGCTGGATTCGCTGCCCTATCGCAACGATGCGGCCATTGTGCTGCGGCGGCTGATGCGCTCGCTGCCGACACGCAGAGGCGTGATGGGCATCGCCACCTGCGACAAGGGATTGCCGGCGATGATGATGGCGCTGGCCTCCTCGGGGAAGGTTCCTGCCATCCTGGTGCCGGGCGGCGTGACGCTGCTGCCGGAGAGCGGCGAAGACGCCGGGAAGGTGCAGACCATCGGGGCGCGTTATGCGCAGGGGCAGATCACGGCGGAATATGCGGCGGAGGTGGGCTGCCGCGCCTGTGCTTCGCCTGGCGGCGGCTGCCAGTTCCTCGGCACCGCGGCTACTGCGCAGGTGGTGGCGGAGGCGCTGGGCATTGCGCTGCCTCACTCCGCGCTGGCCCCCTCGGGTCATCCTGTGTGGCTCGACGCGGCGCGGCGCTCGGCACGCGCGCTGCTGCGCATGCATGCCGGCGGGGTGGGGGTTGAGGGGGTGCTCACCGATGCGGCCATCGAGAACGCGATGGTGCTGCATGCCGCGTTTGGAGGGTCGACGAATCTGCTGCTGCACATCCCGGCCATTGCGCATGCGGCTGGACTGCGCCGCCCCACCGTCGATGACTGGACGCGGATCAATCGGCAGACTCCGCGGCTGGTGGATGCGCTGCCCAACGGGCCGCGGCACTTTGCTACGGTGCAGGTGTTTCTGGCGGGCGGCGTTCCTGAGGTGATGCTGCATCTGCGACGCGCGGGCTTGCTCGACACCAGCGTGCGCACCGTGACCGGCCAGACGCTCGATGAAAATCTGAACTGGTGGGAGCAGAGCGCGCGACGGCGGCAGCTGCGGGAAGAGCTGCGCACGCAGGATGGGATCGATCCGGACGATGTGATCATGGCGCCCGATCGCGCACGCGAACGCGGATTGATGCCTACAGTCTGCTTTCCGGTGGGGAATCTCGCGCCCGAGGGCTGCGTGATCAAGAGCACGGCCATCGATCCGTCCCTGGTCGACGAGCATCAGGTGTATCGGCATACAGGGCCGGCGCGCGTCTTTACCAGCGAAACAGCGGCCATCGCTTCGATCAAGAATGCTGCCGTGAAGGAAGGCGACGTGATCGTGCTCATCTGCGGGGGACCGGCGGGGGCAGGCATGGAGGAGATTTATCAGGTCACGTCGGCGCTCAAGGCTCTGCCGTTTTGTAAGCATATTGCAGTGCTGACCGATGCGCGCTTCAGCGGAGTGTCGACCGGCGCGTGCCTGGGCCACATCTCGCCCGAAGCCCTGGCCGGCGGCCCGATCGGCCGCGTGCACGATGGCGACGTTATTGAGATTGCGATCGACCGCAGCCGGCTGGCGGGCTCGGTTGATCTGGTAGGCGGCGGCGGAGAGCGATTCGGCGCTGAAGAGGGAGCTGCCATTCTCGCCGGACGGCGGCCGCGCGCGGATCTTGCGCCGCATCCCGAGCTGCCGGAAGACACGCGGCTGTGGGCGGCGCTGGTGCAGGCCAGCGGCGGTGTGTGGGGCGGCTGCGTCTACGACGCGGAGAGCATCATCGCCCGGCTGCAGAGCGGGGATCGATAACGAGTGTGCCGGCGCTGGTTCTCCCGGCCTGGAGGCGGCTTCGGCTGCATTCGACGAAATGGCCGGAAGGGGAGTGGAAGCCCACATCTGCCAGAGACGGGCAGAGCCAGCTCCGCCTCGTTCTACCGCAGTCCCGCTGGCGCGGGACCCTCTTCTGTGAGACACGCGCGATGTTCTGCGTGCGAAGAGGAGTGGTATCGCACATCTGCCGGAGGCGGGCGGATGCGGGGCACCCGGCGACTCTGCAGGGCAGGCCACCAACAGACCCGAACCGATCCGCCGGCGTTGAGAGCGCAGTGGGGCCAGCTCCTTCGACCACAGCGTCGCGTTCTGCGCCATCCCGCTTTCGTGGTACTCGGGCAGTCGAAAAGACCGCGATTCACTAACACTTAATGCTGAGTCTCCGGCGATCCACTATATATATAGTTTCAATAACTCCTCAGTTAATGCAGTGATCCCCCGGGAGGGCCCGCATGCCTTCGATGAGACTTTGTCTCTTTTCCATGCTTCTGATTGTCGGAAGCGCAGCTGCACAGGATGTTCCCAGGTCTTCGCACGTTTGGGTTATCAATGAAGAGAACCACGGGTTTGAAGATATCGTCGGCAATCCTCAAATGCCTTACTACAACCAACTTATTTCAGAATATGGATTGGCGACGCAGTTCTATTCCGACCAGCATAGTTCGCTGCCCGCGCTGATGTGGTTTGTGGCCGGGGCGGACATCGAACCGAATAACGATACGGTTTCGTGCGGACATACCGAAGATAATGTGGTTCGCGAACTTCTGAAGCAGGGTTATACGTGGAAGAGCTATCAGGAAAACCTGCCCTATGCCGGGTTTCAGGGACTCTACAGTCCGGATAACCTCTACTATCGCCGACATAATCCGCTGATTGATTTCTCGGATGTATGTCCGGGAACAGGGCAGGACACGAAGAGCGTGCCTTATACGCAGTTAGCGTCGGATCTCGCAGAAAGTAACGTCGTCAACTACGCCTGGATCACTCCGAACGTCAACGACGATGCGCATAACGGCACCGTTCAGGGGGCAGATCAATGGCTGGAGGCGAACGTACCGAACATCCTGGCGCGGCCGGAATTTAGTCCTGGTGGCGACGGCATCCTGTTTATTGTCTGGGATGAAAGCGATCTCGGTTCGGACAACCGGTGCTCGGCCACGGTGAGCCAGGGGTGCGGGGGACGGACGGCGACGCTGGTGATTGGTCCGCAGGTGAAGCGCGGCTATCAGTCGACGGTTACGTATCACAACGAAAACGTGCTGGCGACGGTGTGCGCAGCCATGGGGCTGTCGCCCTGTCCGGGGGCTGCGCAGAATGCTGCTCCGATGGGCGATTTCTTTACCGCCGGCAGTTCCGAGGGTGCGACGAACAGCATCGTTATTTCGAATCCGGGCAATGGGGCAACGATCACGGGAGCCGTTCATCTGATGGCTACGGCGTCGGAGAACCAGCCGATCAGCCATACAGAGGTGTGGGATAACGGCCGAAAGCTGGGCGTGTACGGCGCGCAGATCGATGCTATTTATAACCTGGCTGCGGGTGGACATACAACGACGGTCCTCGATCTGGATAAGTCGTATAAGGTGATTCGGGGAAACTCGGTAACTTATAACGTGCAGGCGCTGATGAACGGCGTGCAGGTTATCTCGCCCACTCCTGATGAAACGGTCGGTATGTCAACGGTTCATGTTGTGGCGCAGGCGAATGAGTCGGCGCCCGTCAATCAGATGCAGGTGTGGGATAACGGTGTGAAGCTGGGGTGGTATCCGGGGGCGAGCGTCAATCAGTATTTCAATCTTGCGCCCGGGGTTCATGTCGTGACGGTGCTGGATATTGACAGCCATTATTATGTTCTTCATCAGTCGAGCGTGACGTATTCGGTGCAGTAGATTCCGGGCCTGAAGGCCCGTTCTCCTCAGGCATCGGCTTTTCCACGGGCTGAAGCCCGTGGCTTCTACCGCCGTGCCGCTGCGCGGCCCCTTTGACTTCATTCGTGGATGGTGAGGGTAGAGTCGAATCCCACATCTGCCAATGGCGGGCAGAGCCATTCGACGCGCCTTCGGCTTGCTCAGGCCAGGTTATGGGGCACCCTGGGTTGGCTGCCGGGGGATACAAAAAAAACGCAGCCGGTTATCAATCGCCGGCTGCGCACAGGACAAAGGTTGTGGGTTAACCCTGGGAGGAATGCAGGACGCGGAAGACCTGGCCGCCGTTGCTCCAGATCAGCACCAACGCATCCTGTCCGCTGGGAATGCCGGAGAGTTGCTGCGCTGCTGCTGCGGCATCGCTGGTCGGCTTGCGGTTGACGGAGACGATGACGTCGCCGTTGCTGAGGCCGGCGTCGTCGGCCGGGCTGCCGGGGCGTACCTGTTCGACGACGGCGCCGTGGACGTTATCCGGCAGCTGCATCTGCTGGCGCACATCGGGCGTCAGGTTGCCGAGGCCAATACCCCAGCGTCCGTTGCCGTTGCCGTTGTGGGCCACCTGCTGCTCGGGGCCGCCGTTCATGGAGCCCAGCGTGACGGGCAGATTCAGCGTCTTGCCGTTGCGCATGACGGAAAGCTGAACGGTATCGCCAGGCTGCTTCTGGTCGACCTTCATCTGCAGATCGCCGGCGTCATTTACCTGTTTGCCGTTGAGCTCGGTGATGACGTCGCCGGTTTTGAGGCCAGCCTTGCTGCCCGGAGAATCGGACGAGACATCGGTCACCACGGCGCCGACTGCCTTGGTCATGTTGAAGAATTTGGCGTTCTCAGGCGTGACGTCGTTGATGGAGATGCCCATGTAGCCGTGACGAACATGGCCGTCCTTGATCAGCGTTTCGACGGTGGGCTGCACGATCTCGGTGGGGATGGCGAATCCCATGCCGGAGAAGGTGCCGCTGGGCGAGATGAGGAAGGTATTGATGCCGATCAGCTGGCCGCGGGCATCGACCAGCGCTCCGCCGGAGTTGCCGGGGTTGATGGCGGCGTCGGTCTGAATGAATTCGCCAGGCTTGCGGCGATCGGCTTCGGGGTTCGGGCGGTTGAGCGCGCTGATGATGCCGCGGGTGACGGTGAAGCGGAATCCATAAGGATTGCCGAAAGCCAGCACCAGTTCGCCGGGCTTCAGCTGGGAGGAGTCGCCCCACGGAACGCTGGGCAGATCATGGCCGTCGATTTTGATGACGGCGAGGTCGGTGAGCGGATCGGTACCGATCAGCTTCGCCTTGTAGACATCGCGATTGCTCATGGTGACGTGGATATCGATTGCGCCCTTCACCACGTGGTTGTTGGTGACGATGTAGCCGTCAGGCGAGATGATGACGCCGCTGCCCAGTCCCTTTTCGATCTGCGGGCCCTGCTGCATGCGGCCGGGACCCTGGAAAAACTGGCCGAAGGGCGAACCGGGGCCGAAGAACTGCTGCATCTGCTGCTGTTGGTCGGGCTGCTGATCCTGATCCTGCTGCTGGTCTGGTCCCTGGTCCTCGCCGGAGTCTTCTGCGATCTGGCGAGGCGAGAGCTTCGAGGTCACGGTGACGTTGACCACGGCGGGGGTGATGCGCGCGGCGAGCGCTTCCATGGCGTGGTCGACGGAGAGCAGCGACGCGACGCTCGCGTCATCGAGCGGAGGGGCGGCCGGAGCCGCTGCCGCTGCTGAAGCCGGCCGTGCGTAGGTCCAGATACCAAGACCGGCAATGGCTGCCGCAAGGACGACGGGAATGGCGACCTTGCGCGTGAGTAACGATTTCACTTTCTGGTAAGGCATGTTATTATCTCCTGCTTGCAACTAATGATTTAGTTGTTGAGGTTAAAAAAATTTCAGCTAAATCGAGTGCGACTGAACTTCGTTCGCATTCGTCATCGGCACCACCACGACCCGATAAATCTGTACGTGCACGCCCGTTTCGTCGGCAAAGACGATTTGCAGCTCCTGCACGGTCATACTTTTCTTACCTGCTTCGTCCTTTCCGGCGGCAGGGGCAACATCCGCAGAACTCTGCGGGATCTCCATCGTGACCAGAAACATCACCGGGGCTGCCGCGGGTTTGCTCTTCGCCTGATTTTCAGGCGGCGGCTGCTGGAGGCCGGCCATGATAGGCTGCAAAGAAGCCTGCGCCGACTTCATCGAAGGCTGGACTACGGAGTTCTGCGGCTGGCTCTGCGGTTGCCGGAGGCTGGCCTGCACCACGAAATCGGAGTTCACCTGAGACGCGGGCAGCGCAGCCGATGCCAGGGTTACGGCCGGTACTGGCTTGCAATGCAGCGCCACGTGTTTCAGGACTGCCGGATGCACCAGCGATGGGGTCTGCGCAGGGTGAAAGGTGGCCGGTACGACTGCGGCGTGGAGAAGTCCCGAGACAGCCACTGAATGGGCGGCTAAATGAATGCCGGGCGGAGACAGTCGGCCATCGTAGTGCGCCTCAAGTGCGGACGGCGACAGCATCTCGGCCTGCTGAGGCGCAAACACCAGCAGCTGGGGCGTCGAGAGCAGGACGCCAAAGCTGGTGACGCAGGCTGCTCCAGCGAGAGCCAGCGCGCCACGGCCGACGCGGGTGCTGGCTGGCGCTCCGGTTTGCAGAATGCGCGCGATGCGCAGCGAGGCGTCACGCGCGCGGGCCACGGCGGCCTGAGCCATGCTCCAGCCGCGGCGCGCGCAGCTCTTTTCGAGCAGGCTGATGAGGCATCCGGCATAACCGCGGGGATTTCCGGTTGCCGCCAGCACGGCATCGTCGCAGGCCATCTCGCGTTCGAGGGAGAGGCGCGCATCGATCCACCAAACGGCGGGTTGAAAGAAGAAGACGGCGCACACCGCCTTTTGCAGCAGGTTTGTCCAGTCGTCGCGGCGGCGCAGATGGGCGAGTTCGTGGATCAGGATCGGTTTGAGCTCAAGGGCCGTCAGATCGCGGAGGGTCCACGCGGGGAGAACGATGGCCGGCTTCAGGAAGCCGATGGCAGCCGGTACGCGGGCCTGGTCGGAGACGAGCAGGCGTACCGGTCTTCTGACCGGGCGCAGAATCTCGTCGAGGGCGGAATCAAGCTGATCGGGGGATACTGTCCTGCAGCCTTGCCGCAGACGCCGCACCTGCCACAGGCCGGCGGCCAGGCGGACAAAGGCCAGGCAAGCCGCTGCGATCCAGACCGCGGAAAAGGCCACTGCCCAGAAGGCCGAAACGGTGATGGGAGCATGCACGCGCAGCGCTGCTCCTCCTGAGCCGCTCCCACTCAGGAAGGGCAGCGCTGCGACACCCAGCAGTGCAACCATCCAGACAGCAAAGCGCGTGCCGGAGTTCTGGCGGCCCATGACGCGCAGCAAGAGCCATGCGGAAAGGGCGAGCAGCAGCCCTTCGGGCAGCGAGTTGAGCACTCGCCCGACGACAAATTGCGCGGCCAGCTCGACGCCGGGAGGGATCACCGCAGCCCGCTCCCTTCCGCCGCTTTCTGATCGGCTTCTTCGAGCATGCGACGGAGGCGGTCGAGCTCCTGCGGGGCGATGCCGCGGTCTTCGAGGATATTCAGCACCAGATCTTCATGGGAGTTGCGGAAGAAGCGGCTGACCAGGTGGCGAATCTCGGAGCGGCTGGCCTCCTCCTGGGCGACCAAGGGGATGTAGACGTGGGCCCGGCCGTCCTTGGAGTGCTCGACGTAGCCCTTGCGCTCCAGGATGCGGATGGTGGTCAGGACCGTGTTGTAGGCCAGAGGCGACTGCTCCACGGGCAGCGCGTCAAGAACCTGCTGCACGGTGCCGGGGCCTTTTTGCCAGAGCACCTGCATGATGCGCAGTTCAGCTTCGGTCAGCGTTTCTGAGGTCTTCCGCGGCACCCTGAAGCTCCTTCAATCTTTTGGACGAGCTACGGACAAGAAAGTAACTAATTTTTTAGTTGTTGTCCAGTGGGGGTGGGAAATTCTTGTCCGAAGGAGAGAATAAAGGCCGGTTTGTGGGGCATCCGACATCTGGCCGGCAACGTTCCGGGCCTGAAGGCCCTGAATTTCATGGCTTCGTTCCCCCGGCCTAAAGGCCGGGGCTTCTACCGCCGTCCCGCTTGCGCGGGACCACCTAGCCCGGAGGAACGATTGATCTGGTCGAGAAAGCGTGATTGTTCTGAGGGCGGAGATGGGCGACCCCATCCCTGTGGGCAGTTGGTTGTCGGGACAGAAGGGTTAAGGGCGGGGTTCGGGCGGATTCCCACATCTGCCAGGAGCGCCACCTGCCAGCTGATATCCCCAACACGGCAGATGATCGGGCACCCGGAGGGGCTGCCGGGACAGAACACAGAAGGCCGAGTTGGATGGGATCCGCATTTGCCAGCGTTTCCGGGACTAAAGGCCCTGAATTTTCGTGGCTTCGTTCCCCCGGCCTAAAGGCCGGGGCTTCTACCGCCGTCCCGCTTGCGCGGGACCACTTCCGGGACCACTTCGTTCGTTATTAATGGCGGGTTTTTTCGTCGGGCACGATGAGGGGGCGGCGCAGGGGAACCATAGCGGCTCCGGGCTGACCCATGTGCTGCATGCGCGAAATCATCTCGGAGCGCACGTACTCCACGAAATCCTGCATCTGCCGGTTCATCTCCTCCATGCGCTCGCGCATCTGGAGGATGATGGCGATGCCGGCGATATTGACGCCCAGGTCGCGCGCGAGGTTGAGGATGAACTCGAGGCGCTCCAGGTCCTCATCCGTGTAGAGGCGGGTGTTGCCCTCGGTGCGGGAGGGCTTGAGGAGACCTTCGCGTTCGTAGAGGCGCAGCGTCTGCGGATGAATGTCGTACATCTCGGCCACCGCCGAGATCATGTAAGCGCCTTTGGATTTTCGTTTGGTGGGCATACGCGTCTCACATTATGCACTGGAGCCGTTGTCAGCTTCGTGGACTGGCGATGAACGGCCGGGTGCCTTTCCGGGTACGCCTGCTGTAAAGATGCGGCAGACGGTCTCCTCCGCCTCCATTTTGCCGAGCGCGATGCGGCGGGGCAGGACGTTGTGAAGCTGGCCGCCGTAAATGCGGTAGGGGATGGTCACCTCAAGGGCATAGCCGTTGTCCCGTTCGATGTTGAGGACCACGGCATCTCGATAACCCTCCGATGAGGGCTGAGGCAGGGTCACGTTGGCCACCATGGCCGCGGCCTGAATGCGTCCGCGGCGGGCGCGGTCCTGGATGTGTTCGGCCAGCAGCTTCCACAGGCGGGCGGGATCCCGCGGCAGCTTCGGCAGCTCCAGCGTCTCGCGGGCGATCTGCCCCTCACGGTCCATAGCGAAACCAAAGGGCGCCAGCTCGCCGTATTTGCGCAGGATGAGCCGGGCGTAGGACATCGACGCGTTCAGCAGCTGCGTGGCCGCGCGGCGGTTGGGATCCTGCGCCTCTTCGACCGGGCGCTCCCGTTGCAGCCATGCCCTCATGGCGCCACCGCCTTATCGCTGCGGTAGATGCAGTGGTCGAATCCATGCCAGAAGACGACGCGCTGCAGCGTGAGGCCGTTCTTCTCGGCGACGCGGCGGGAGGGAAGATTCTCGGGCCGGATGAGCGAGATGATGTGGTCGCAGCCGAGGGTGGTGAAGGCATAGTCGCGCACGGCATGGGCGGCTTCAGTGGCCAGGCCCTGCCCCCAGTACGAGCGGTGGACGTGATAGCCGATTTCGGGCTCCAGCACGCCTTCCACATCCTGCCAGACCAGGCCGCAATCGCCGATCAGCTCTCCGCTTTGCTTCGATACCATTCCCAACAATCCTGCTCCCGAGGGATAGCGTTCGATTTGCCGCGCGATGCTTTCTTCCACGCGCGCCCGGCTGTAGGGCTGGGGATAATATCGCATGGTCTCGGCGTCGCCGAGGACGGCGAAGAGAGCAGGCGCGTCGAGAGGCGTGAGCGCGCGCAGCCGCAGGCGAGTGGTTTCGAGGAAAGGCACAGCTAAACCTTTCCTTTTCTGCACTGGAACCTCACCGGGCACGCCGCTTATTCCGGCGGCTCTGGCCCGCGCGCACGCTGGCTCGCAGTACGACTCGCAGGGCGGCGTTTACCGATTCGGAGTCGGGGAAAACGTCGGCTACATCCCGAGCGAGGAGCACCAGATTGGTTCCCTCTTCGAATCGCTTCGCGTAGCGGCCACGCTGGCCGCCCTGAAAGTCAATTTCAGGCGGCATGTCGTCATGCGAGATCTTCGCCTTGCTCACAGGTCCTGGTTTCTTTCGCTGTTGCATTTCGCGCATTGATAATCCGAATCGTATCTCCATTTTCAATATGCGCCACCACAATCAGGCGGCCATTCAAAGTGCGCCCCATGCTGAAGAATCGTTACTCTGCCATGGAGTGCGCGCGGTCGGGAACGGTGAGAAGCAGAGGATCTCCAAAAATCGCGACTGCTTCTTCGAAGCTGATTCGATGTTGGCGCAGATTCCTTGCGGCCTTCCGGTCGTCCCATGTAAACACCAGGGCCACACGCGCTCCCTAAACCTTGGCCCAGATGGTTTCCCGGGGGTCTTCGGGGTTGAGTTTGGCAAATTCGCGCAGGATCTCGCGTGAGCGTTCGTCGCGTACCTGCGGAACTGCCACTTCAACGGTTACGATTTCGTCGCCGCGGGCACCTTCGCGGGTCGCCGAGGGCACACCGCGCTCGCGCATCCTGAGCTTCTGGCCGCTTTGCGTGCCGGGCGGGATGCGGAGCTGCGCACGGCCGTCGATGGTTGGTACTTCGATGCGTCCGCCGAGCGCCGCTTCGGCTACGGTAATCGGGACGGTCAGCAGGATATCGTCTGCCTGGCGGGTGAAGACCGGATGCGTGCCGGTGCGGACGACGAGGTAAAGGTCGCCCGGGCCGCCACCATTGACGCCCGCATTGCCTTTGCCGGCGAGACGGATGCGCTGGCCATCGCGGGTGCCGGGCTTGATGCGAAATTCGAGCGGCTCGGTGCGGTAGACCGTGCCTTCGCCGTGGCAGGTGGGGCAGGCGTTCTGCACCTTGCCGCTTCCTCCGCAGCGGGGGCACTGAATGTTGAACTTCATGCGGCCACCCATCTGCGTCACTTGGCCGGAGCCGTGACATTCAGGGCAGGTTTGCGCTCCGCCCACCGAGGCGCGTCCATGACACGTGGGGCAAACCTCCTGGCGCTGGATGTCGAGGCGTACAGTACCGCCGCGAATAGCGGTCCAGAAATCGACATTGACCTGATACTCAAGGTCGGTTCCGGCCTGCGGTCCCTGACCCTGGGCCTGACGGTCGCGGCTGAACATGCCGGAGAAGATGTCGCGGAAGCTGCCCCATCCCGTGCCGCCGGGCTGCGCTTCTTCCGAGAAGTCGAAGCCGCCAAAGTCGAAGGGAACGCCCTGACCGTGTGCTCCCCCGCCCTGCGAGGCGCCGGCGCGCGCGGCTGCTTCGGCCGCAGCGGGATCGATCTGGTCGGAATAAAAGCCGAACTGGTCGTAGATTTTGCGCTTCTTCTCGTCGCTCAGGATGTCGTTGGCCTCGGAGATTTCCTTGAACTTCTCCTCAGCCTTCTTATCGCCCGGATTGACGTCGGGATGATACTTGCGGGCGAGTTTGCGGAAGGCTTTGCGGATGTCGTCCGCCGTAGCCGATTTTTTCACGCCCAGCGCGGCGTAATAGTCTTTGTGCTGAGTTGGTGGCATGTGTGGATGAGGTCCTTACGCGGTTACCTTTTGCAGCAACTCGCCGGTTTTCCGGTCGCGGGGCGCAGGCTGCACTTCAGCGCGGATGCGCGTCCGCAGTTCCTTGTCCGCGATGGCGAGTTCCCAGGCCTTTTGCACGTTCACCCAGAACTCCGTGGTGGTCCCGAAATAGTGTCCCAGGCGCATGGCAGTTTCAACCGTAATGGCCCGCCGTTCTCTCACGATTTCAGAGATACGGGTTACCGGCACGCGCAAAGCAATGGCCAGGGCATTCGCGGACAGTCCGAGCGGCTTCATGAAGTCCTCGCGCAGGAATTCGCCAGGATGAATGGGGATGCTGTGCTCATCCGGCTGCCGGGCTATCGCCATGGCTTCCTCCTCAGTGATAATCCGCGATTTCTACATCCCAGGCGTGCCCCTGTTCCCACCTGAAGCACACCCGATATTGATCGTTGATGCGGATGCTGTACTGACCCTTTCGATCGCCTTGCAGCTTCTCCAGACGATTTCCTGGTGGGTTTCTGAGATCGTCAACTTTTGCTGCGAAGTCCAGTGCCTGAAGCTTGCGGATGGCGACTCTGGCAATCTTCCCCAGTTGGCGGCTATGGCCAGTCAACCAGAAGCGTCGGGTCTCGTCATCCGCAAAGGACCGGATCACCGCTTTAGCGTAGCACGTTAAACGTCATCCGTTAAACACAACCCGATCCCTCTCAGCTCCACACCAGCTGCGCATCCACCGGTTCCACCCGCCAGAACAGGTCAGGCTCGACGCGCCGCATCTGAGCGACAAAGTGAGTCGCCTGCTGCTCGGTGTCGAAGACCACTTTGTTCGTGACCTGTCCGGCGCGCGACTGCTCGCACTTCCAAACCCTGTTGGTCATTCCTTCAGTTCCCCTCACTTCTGATCCTTACGTCGCTAAATTGCGGGGCGTTCCCATGGGAACGCCCCTTGTTGAGCCCGGCAGCTATCCCATACCTGCCAAAGGAGGCAGATAGGGGGACCCATTTATTTCTTGTCGTCGACGTCCACGTACTCGGCATCGATCACGCCTTCGTCCTTCTTCCCGTCGGCTGTGCCGGCGGCTGCGCTGGCTCCGTCGGTGGGCGGAACGCCCGCGCCGGGGTTGGCTGCGTTGGCTTTGTACATCGCCTCGGCCAGCTTGTGCGAGGCCTGGGTCAGTTTCTCGCGCGCCGCATTCATCTCGGCAGGGCTGGCCTGGCCTTCAAGCGTCTTCTTGGCATCGGCCAGAGCCGCTTCGACGTCAGCCTTCTCGCTGCCCGAAACCTTGTCGCCGTTCTCCTTCAGCATCTTCTCGATGTTGTAGACGAGTCCGTCGAGCTGGTTGCGCGCCTCGATCTCCTCGCGCTTCTGCTTGTCTTCGGCAGAGTGCGATTCAGCTTCCTTCGCCATCCGCTCCACCTCTTCCTTGCTGAGGCCCGAGGAGGAAGTGATGGTGATTTTCTGATCCTTGCCGGTGGCGTTGTCTTTCGCCGTCACGTTGAGGATGCCGTTGGCATCGATGTCGAAGGTGACCTCGATCTGCGGCACGCCGCGCGGAGCCGGGGGAATCCCGCTCAGCTTGAACTTGCCGAGGGTCCGGTTCTGCGCCGCCATCGGACGCTCGCCCTGCAGAACGTGGACTTCGACTTCGGTCTGGCTGTCGGCCGCCGTCGAGAAGGTTTCCGTCTTCTTGGTCGGGATCGTCGTATTGCGCGGGATCATCGGCGTCGCCACACCACCCAGGGTCTCGATGGACAGGGTAAGCGGAGTTACGTCGAGCAACAGCAGATCCTTCACTTCTCCAGCCAGCACGCCGGCCTGCACGGCTGCGCCGATCGCCACGACTTCGTCGGGATTGACGCCCTTATGGCCCTCTCTGCCAAACAGGTCCTTGACCAGCTGCTGAATGCGCGGCATGCGCGTCTGACCGCCGACGAGCACCACCTCGTTGATCTTGCTCGCGTCCACACCGGCATCGGCCATGGCCTTTTTGCAGGGCTCGACCGAGCGCTGGATGAGGTCTTCCACCAGTTGCTCGAGCTTGGCGCGGGTCAGCTTCTTGACCAGGTGCTTCGGGCCGGAGGCGTCTGCCGTAATGAAGGGCAGGTTGATCTCGGTTTCGATCGCTGTGGACAGCTCGATCTTAGCCCGCTCCGCGGCGTCCTTGAGGCGCTGCAGCGCCATCTCGTTGCCCTTGGCGCGCAGGTCGAGGCCTTCGTCCTTCTTGAACTCATCGATGAGCCAGTCGACGATGCGCTGGTCGATATTGTCGCCGCCCAGATGGGTATCGCCGTTGGTCGACTTCACCTCGATGACGCCTTCGCCAACTTCGAGGATGGAGATATCGAAGGTTCCGCCCCCGAAGTCATACACGGCGATAGTCTCGTCCTTCTTCTTGTCAAGGCCGTAGGCGAGAGCGGCGGCCGTCGGCTCGTTGACAATGCGCTTTACATCGAGCCCGGCGATTTTGCCCGCGTCTTTGGTGGCCTGGCGCTGCGCGTCGTTGAAGTAAGCCGGAACGGTGATTACCGCTTCCGTGACGGTAGTGCCAAGGTGGTCTTCGGCAGCCTTCTTGAGCTTCTGAAGGATCATCGCCGAAATCTCAGGCGGGGTATAGAGTTTGCCCTGCGCCTCGATGGCCACGTGGTCGCCCTGCTGGACCACCTTATAGGGCACCATCTTCATTTCGTCGTTGACTTCGTTGTAGCGGCGCCCCATGAACCGCTTGATGGAATAAATCGTGTTGGCGGGGTTAGTGATGGCCTGGCGCTTTGCGACCTGGCCCACCAGCCGTTCGCCGGACTTAGTGAATGCCACCACGGAGGGGGTAGTCCGGCCACCCTCTTCGTTGGCGATGACTTTGGGCTCACCGCCCTCCATAACGGCCACGACCGAGTTAGTCGTGCCGAGATCGATACCGATAATCTTTGCCATTGAAATGCCTGCTCCTGAAACCAGTGATTCGGCAAGTGCCGCCTGCGTTTCCTCTCAGATTGACACTTGAGTCACTTATTGTCAATCTATCTGATGCGGAAAACAGCGTTCGCGATGCAGAATGGGAAGTTGCGGAAAAATCGAGGCTTGCGGCGTTTGAAGGGGGGATCGCGGGGGGGCCGACCGGAGTCGCGCGCTCTAGGGGTGGCACAGTTCCTCCTGAAATGTTAAGGTGCGGAATCCGCTGGTTGTTCCTCGAGGCGCCTTGCATCCAGGCGCGGCTCTCGGGTATCCAAAGGGCATAACAGAAGCTGGGATCGTCTGGTTTTTCTATTACTTCACCCCACATTTTGTGAGATCGGCAGAGGTGCATGGCAGACGCGGGCAGCGGTCAGCAGGCGCAGAATCTTGGCGTAAATCCGTGGCTTATCGCGGTTTCCGTGATGCTGGCGACCTTCATGGAGGTGCTGGACACGGCGATTGCCTCGGTGGCCCTGCCCTATATTGCAGGGTCGCTTTCGGCTTCGAATGACGAAGCCACCTGGGTTCTGACCAGCTATCTTGTTGCAAATGCAGTCATTTTGCCGGCCAGCAACTGGTTTTCGCTGAGGTTCGGGCGCAAGCGATTTCTGATCACCTGCGTAATCATCTTTACGATCGCATCCTTCTTCTGCGGGGCAGCGCCGACGCTGGGCTTCATTCTGATCGCGCGCGTGATTCAGGGGGCTGGCGGGGGAGCATTGCAGCCGCTGTCGCAGTCGATCCTGCTGGAGAGCTTTCCCCCGGAGAAGCGCGGAGCGGCGATGGCTCTGTTTGCCTTCGGAGTGGTGGTAGCCCCGGTGCTGGGGCCGACGCTGGGCGGCTGGCTGACCGATACCTATAGCTGGCGGTACGCCTTCTATATCAATATCCCGGTTGGTGCGCTGGCGGTCTTCATGATCAGCCGGTACATTCACGATCCCGAGTACATCTCCAAGGGCAAGGCCAGCGCATTTGACGGACTGGGATTTGGGCTGCTGGCGGTCTGGACCGGATGCCTGCAGGTGATCCTCGACAAGGGCCAGGAAGACGACTGGTTCGGGGCGATCTGGATCCGCTGGGCTTTCATCTTTCTGGTCGTCGCCTTTACTTGGTTCGTGATCCATTCGTGGAGGAGCAAGACGCCGCTGGTGAACCTCCGCACCCTGAAGAATCGGAATTTCGGGCTGGGCTGCGGGCTGATGATCCTGTTCGGCCTCTGCATTTACTCGATGATTACCGTGCTGCCGCTCTTTTATCAGGAGCTGCTGGGGTATACGGCGTTCGCGGCCGGCCTGGTGGTGGGGCCGCGCGGCATCGGATCGATTCTGGGGATGCCGGTGATCGGGTATTTAGGGAACAAGGTCGATCCACGATATCTGCTGACGTTTGGGTTTGTCGGCTTCGGGATCATGTCGCTGTATTTCGGCAACATCAACCTGGGGATCAGTCCGTGGACGCTGATCGTGCCGATTGTGGTGACGGGATTTGCACTGAGCTTTGTGTTCGTTCCCATCACGACGCAGGCGTACAGCACGCTGCGTAACGACCAGATCGGGAATGCCAGCGGCATTTTCAACCTGGTGCGCAATATTGGCGGGTCGATCGGGATCTCGATCGCGCAGACTCTGCTGGTGCGGCGCAGCGATCTGCATCAGAACGAGATCGGCGGCTACGTTTCGCAGACGCAGTACTGGTTTGAGCAGCGCCTGAGCGCGCTGACCGGCTATCTGACGCAGCACACTGCGGCCCCCAACGCTCAACGTGCGGCAGAGCAAACGATGTATCAGCAGCTGGGGCAGCAGTCGCTGCTGTGGGCGTTTGTGGACGTCTTTCGATGGATGTCGCTGATCTGCTTTGCCTGTGTGATCCTGGTCTGGTTCTTCAAGAAGGCCAGGCCGGGGAAGGCTCCGGTGGGAGTCCACTGACGCAGCTGGAAGCGGGAAGCTGGTAGCCGGACGCCACCAGCGGCCAGCTTCCAGTCGCCCGCCCCAGCTACCAGCTGCCCGCTACAGGCTTCCAGCTTCCGACTTCCAGCTTCTGACTTCCAGCTTCTGACTTCCCGCTTCCAGCTTCCTTACGATGGATGATTTGGATTCGTTGGGTGGTGCGGCGGTGCGGTAGGCGGATTCTGGAATCGTGGTCAGGCGCGAATCGCGGAGACGTGGCCCCAGTCCGTAGAAGTGTTGGAAGCTCATGATCAGCGGCCTCCATTTGTCAGGATCGATGCGGTCCTCGTGCCCGTCCAGCTGAATGCTGGATCGACGTGGACGCGTTCGATCTGGACTTCGAGAGCGATGAGTCGTCCTCTGAGATCGTCGGATTCTGCGGCGATGGGGTGAGCGTGCTTCAGAGTCGCTTCGAGATGAACGGGGCACTCGCGTGCACGCGGTGGCTGAACCCGCTCTGAGGGAGTCGATGTGAAGCCGGACAAGCCGAACTTGTCGGGCTCATGTCGGTAGCCGCGTTTGATTTTCATTTCCGGAACCGGATTCGATGCAGTGGTGAGCGCCAGGCGATCCACCATGCCGGCCTGTGCCGCCGAGGGAAGATTCAGGACACATTCGCCGGTGCGCAGGATATTCTGCGGCGTTTTAGAGCGGGCGCCAAAGCCGAGCACGCAGCGTGAGCCCAGCCACCATGCCGACGACATGGGGGCGAGATTGGCAGAGCCATCTTTGTTGAGACTGCTGACCAGCACGACCGGCGTGCCGAAGTAAAGGATTGCGGAATTGATGACGCGGTGCATCGCGTTCCTCCGATGATCAGGCTGCTATGAGCATGGAGGATGCGTTCGCCGAGCTGCTATCCAGAGATTGCGTTCAAAGAGGCAGCGGGAAGCGGTTAGGTAAGGGTCCGGTCAGCTAAAAAGCGGTTAGCTGAAGGCCGGTTAGCGGAAAGCGAGGAGTCGCCAGCTGCCAGCTTCCCACTTCCAGCTTCCCGCTTCCTGGGTTGTGTTCAAAGCGCGCATCATCTTTGGTCCTGATCGCTCCGCTACACTGGGTTCGCTGTCAGGAGGCCCGGTTGGAACGAGAACAGAACGCATACGACGTGGTGGAGTATCCGGCTTTTTCTTATCCCAATATGCATCCCGATCGGCTGGCGGTGATGGCGGCGCTGCATGGAGTGGGGGCGGCTCCGGTGATGAATTGCCGGGTGCTGGAGGTCGGATGCGGCGAGGGGGCGAACCTCATTCCGATGGCTTATGCGCTGCCGGGTTCGGAGTTCACGGGGTTCGATCTGGCGGGGGTTCCCGTGGCTCGCGGCCAGGAGCGGATTCTCGAGTTGGGGCTCGCGAATATACGCCTGTTTCAGGGCGATGTACTGGAGGTGGGGAGCGCGCCAGAACGTGGCGGTCTGAGCGAGTACGACTACATCCTTGTGCATGGTTTGTATGCATGGGTTCCGCCGCCGGTGCAGGAGCGGCTGCTGGCGATCTGCGCTGAGCATCTCGCTGAGAACGGCATTGCGTTTATCAGCTATAACGCGCTGCCTGGCAGCCATATGCGCGACATGGTGCGCGACATCATCGACTCGTCCGGAAGGAACGACGACAGCCGGGCGGAGAAGGTGAGGACCGGGCTGGAGCTGCTGGGGCTACTGGTGGGGAGCCGGCCCGAGAACGATCCTTATCGGCAGCTGTTGCAGGAGCAACTGACGAAACTGAGCAGGCGCAGCTTCGCGTCGATTTATCACGACGAGCTGAGCCCGGTGTATGCGCCGCTGCTGGTGGGAACGTTTGTGGAGCACGCGCGGCGCCACGGCCTCGAGTATCTGTGTGAAGCGGTGCTGCCGATTCCAAGCGATCCGTGCTTTCGGCCGGAGCTGATGGAGAAGATCCGCGGGATGGCCGGCGACGATGAGGTCGCTGTGGAGCAGATGCTGGACTTTGCGCGGATGCGGATGTTTCGCGAGACGCTGCTCGTTCGCAGCGGGCAGAGGGTGCGGCGAGAGATTGCGGTTGAGCCGCTGCACGGAATGCGCTTTGCTTCGTCGGCTACGGCTGCGGAGCGAGACGGCTCCGGCACGCAGGTGTACACGTTGGCAGGCGGACTGCGCGTGGGCAGCGACGATGCGCCGGCGATTGCGGTGATGGAGCGGTTAATTGCAGCCTGGCCGCGCACGCTCGGCTATGCCGAAATGCGGGAGGTGCTGAACGGGGCTGGCGTCGGGGCGGAAGCACGCGCCGATCGGCTGCTGCAGCAGATGGCGGTGGCACGGATGATCGAGCTGCATATGTGGGAGCCGCCGGTGGCTGGCGTGGTTTCAGAGCGGCCGCGTGCGACGGCGGCTTGCCGGCAGGAATCGCGGTCGCGCACCTATCTTGCGAATCTGTGGCATGGAACCGTGCAGGTGGATGATCCGGTGGTGCGGGCGTTGCTGCAACTGCTGGATGGCACGCGGGACCGCGATGCTCTGTTAGTCGCACTGCGCGAGGCATTCCCTGCCATCGATGCCGGCGAACTGAAGAACGGGCTCGAGCCCAATCTCAGGCATTTCCTGCGAGCGGCCCTGCTGGAGGCCTGACGGTGCTCACGACCTGACACCACTCAGGCTGGGGCAGATGGGGATCTCTGTGTCGCCATTTCCTCGAGCGGCACGAAGCGGCGAACCTCGTGGTCCCACGCATCGATGGCGCCGGTGAGGATGTCGTAAAACCAGCCGTGCACCTGAAGGGTCTGCTGAGCAAGGCCGCGAGCGACCTCGGGATGGGTTTTCAGGTTCTCCAGCTGAGCGACGACGTTGGCGTGAATAAGCGCGGTGTGGAGTTCGCGGGGATCGTTGTGTTTAATGCCCGGTTCGACGAATTTCCAGGCAGGCTCGATGAAGCCGAGCCATTTTGCGGTGAGCGGCAGATGGCTGAGATCGCGCCGCGTTCCCGGTTCGGCGCCGTCGGGAGGCAGCGCCGCCTTGACAGCACCGCAGTCCGAGTGGCCACAGACCACGACGTGGCGAACGTGGAGGACGGCGACGGCGTACTCAATGGTCGCTGAGACACCGCCGGCCATGGAGCCATGCGGGGGAACGATGTTGCCGGCGTTGCGGCAGAGGAAGAGGTCGCCGGGCTCGGTTTGAAAGATGAGATTAGGAACGACGCGGGAGTCGGCGCAGGTGATGAAGAGGGTGTCGGGTGCCTGACTGTCAGCGAGGAGGTGGAAATGGTGTTGCCACTTCGGAAAAACATTGCTGCGGAAGCGGGCATAGCCCCGGAGGAGTCGTTTCATAGGCGTCAGCGGTTAGCGTACAGCGTTTAGGGTACAGGATTGGGCAGGCAGAGAGGTGTTTAGAACCGCAAAGCTACGAATTGGCCGCTTTGGTGCGCGCGCCTCGCCAGTAGAGAGCCAGGCCGATGAGGATGGACGCAAGGGTTCCGATGAGGAGCTTCAGCTCGAAGCCGAACTTAGAGGAGGAATCGCCGGGAGGGATGAGTGAGACGGCGATCCCGATGAGCACAACCACGAAGCCGAGGCCGCCGCAGATCCAGATGCCAACACCGCCACCGGGAACGAGGATGGCCTGCGGGTTCGTGGCGCGATCGGACCGGCGGGCGAGGCGGATGACCGCGGCGAACATGTAGAGGAAGGGGATGAAGTAGAGGATGATGGCGGCGTCGATGAGGAATTGGTAGGCGCCGCGGGTGGTGTCGTTGATCTGGCTGATGAGGAGGATGGCGCCGGATAGACCGCCCTGGATCAGGATGGAGATCCAGGGAGTCTTCCAGCGGGGATGGATCTTTCCGAAGGCTGCCGGCAGGTAGCGGTCGATACCGACGACGAAAGGGACGCGCGCGATGCCGGCCACGGTGGATCCAACTCCACCGGCATTGCCGACGGTGACGAGGATGGCGGCGAGGATGCCAAGAAAACCGACCTTCAGAGCGACGGAGCCTACGGTGATGGCGTGAAAGACGCCGCTTTGCGGATCGAGGTCTGCGGCGGGAACCAGAGCCAGGACGGCGAAGGTTCCCGCAATGTAGATGAAGGCGATGAGGGCTCCGGCGGCGTAGACAGCGCGGGGCAGTGTACGGCGCGGGTCGCGGACTTCTTCGCTCATAGCCGAGACCAACTCAAGACCAGTGAAGGCAAAGGCAATCTGGGACCAGAAATTCACGGTGTCCCAGTCCCAGGCGGGCACCATGTTGCGGGCGGTGAAATGAGTGACCGACCCGAAGCCTGAGCCGTGGCGCAGCGCGACCAGCGCTCCGACGGCCACAAGGATGAGGAGAGGAACGAAGGTGCCGACGCCGCCGGCGTTCTGGAGCCATTTGCCGATGTTGAGGCCGACGATGTTCATGGCCACCGCGACGAAGAGCAGGCCGAGCGAGACCCAGAGCTGGAAGGCGCGATCCTGGGACAGCGTGGCGCCGTGGGGTCCGATGATGTACGCGGCCATGGAGGCGCTGGCGAGCAGCAGGCCAGGGAAGTAGAAGACGGTGTAGATCCAGTAGGTCCAGCCGGCGATGAAGCCGTGGAAGTCGCCGAAGGCTTCTTTGGCCCAGATGTAGAGGCCGCCTTCTTCAGGGAAGCGCGAGGAGAGCTCGTTGATGACCAGGGCTCCGGGCACGAAGAAGAAGACCGCGGCCAGGATCCAGAGGCTGATTGACGAGGGTCCGTTGTGGCCGGCGGCGGCGATCCAGCGAGGACCGAGGACGCAGGCGATGTTGAAGAGAAGGACGTCCCAGAAGCCCATGGTTTTGCGGAGCTGGGATTTGGTGTCGGTGGCGGGCGCTGGGATCATGGGGCGGACGGGAGAGGCAAGCTCCGATCATACGACGGGCGAGCAAAGATCTCCCTTCCCGCGTCTCTGGCGAATTTGCGGCGACTGGAAAGGATAGGATTCCGCCGGATGCCTCTCGAAGGAGGAAGATTGGAGGCTGCCCAAACCGGCCCCCAATTGGCAGATATAGGATTTCTACTCACCTTCGCCTTCACAAAGCCAGGGGAACCAGGCTCAAACCCCGCGCGCAGTGGAGGCTGGAAATGGTCTCATAAACCCCTGGGCTCAGTGAAACCTCGTATGAGACCCACCATCGAAGCGGCGATCATCCAGTTCGCCGAAGCCGCTGCACTATTGATGAGACCGGTTCTAAGTGTCCCCGCGGTAGAGCAAGTCGCGGATGGCGCGGCGGCGGGCGGCGTTGGCTTCGGGGTCGTGCCCGAGCGCGTCGGGTCCGGCCACTTTAGCGCCGGGTTCGTCTTCAGGCTCACTGCAGGAAGGGCAGCGGTTGGCGAAACCAGGCTTGTCCGGTTTCAGCTCAAACTCCTCGCCACAGCTCGTACAAGTTCGAATCGGGAATGCCATTTTTTCCTTATGATATTCGACGTCGCAGGGGGCGAAGAAGTGACAGATTCTTAGTTAAAAGCTGGCCTGGCTGACGAAGCGATCTGCTGAAGCCAGGCACTGCTCTCTGTCTCCACTTCTCTGGCTGAGAAAAGAAGGTTCTCGCCCTCATCAGTCTTCGATTTCCCTGATGGTTACAGCGGGTAGGCGTGCAGGATTTCTTTGGGTATTGTGGACAATGTCAGGGAACTTGTGAAGCGACAACTATGTTGATGAGACGACGCACATTTCTTGCCGGTGTGGCCGCGGCCGCAGGATCGGAGATGCTGAGGGCTTCGGCATTCGGGAGCACGGGGCTGGATGCTGGTTTGGCGTCACTGCTCAGTCACGACCCACGGCGTCCGCAGTATCATCTGCTGCCCGCGGCGAACTGGATGAACGATCCGAATGGGCCAATTTTCTGGCGCGGCGAGTATCACATGTTCTGCCAGTACAATCCTCACGCCGCGATTTGGGGCGACATGCACTGGGGGCATGCGATCAGTCCAAACATGGTGCACTGGCGGCACCTGCCGGTGGCGCTGGCCCCCACGCCCGGGGGTCCCGATGCCGGAGGCTGCTTCTCCGGGACGGCGTTGCCGGATGGAGATCGCGTGGCAGTTCTGTACACGGGAGTGGTGCCTGCTGCGGAGAACGAAGCCACGATTCGCGATGGAGCGCACAGCCTGCGAGAGGCGCAGTGTCTGGCCTTTGGCACCGGTAAGGATTTGACGACGTGGACGAAGGATCCGGCGCCGGTGATTGCTGCTCCGCCGCCGGGGCTCGATGTGACGGGGTTCCGCGATCCTGCTCCATGGCGGCAGGGCGATACGTGGTATCTGGCGGTGGGCTCAGGCATTCGCGGTAAAGGCGGAGCGGTACTGCTCTATCGCTCGAAGGATCTGCGCCACTGGGAGTATCTGCACCTGCTCGCCGAGGGCTCGGCCAGCTGCGCGGAGGCGACCAATCCGGTGGATTCGGGCGATATGTGGGAGTGCCCGGATTTCTTTCCGCTGGGGCAGAAGCATGTGCTGATTCATTCGACCGGGGGCAAGGCGTACTGGCAGTCGGGCGTCTTCGACCCGAGCGTCCTGGTGTTTCATGCGGAGCGCGGAGGAGTGCTGGATTACGGCTCTTATTACGCGCCGAAGACGCAGCTGGATCAAGCCGGCGATCGGATTCTGTGGGGTTGGATCACGGAGGCGCGTCCGGAGGCGGAGTATCACGCTGCCGGATGGGCTGGCATGATGTCGCTGCCGCGGCTACTGAGCCTCGATGATCACGGTGAGCTGCGGATCGGAGTGGCTGCTGAGGTGGATCGGTTGCGCGGACGGCAACAGCGGCTGCGCATCGGTGGAGACGATGCAGCGGTCCGTCGGCAGCTGGCGAAGATGCGCGTAGAGGAATGCTGCGGGGAGATTCGTTGTTCGTTTCCGCAAGGGCAGGACCCGGTGGAGTTCTCGCTGGTGACGGCGGACGGCGGCGACGAGGCGTGGCTGAGCTGTCGGTATGATCCTGCGCATGCCGGAGAGATGGTGATCGAGGACCAGCGCGTGCCGCTGGGCGCAGGGCCGGGCCAGGAGGCGGAACTCCGCTTTTATATTGATGGTTCGGTGATTGAGTGCTTCGCAAACGGCTATGGCGCGTTGACGAAGCGCTTTTACTATCCGGGCACGTCGGCGCCCGCGATTGGTGTTCGGGTAAAGGAAGGGCTCAGAAGCATTTCGGGGTTGTCGATGTGGCAGCTTTCGCCGATCTCGCGTGATCGGCTGACGACGTAAAGACTGCGGCGGAGCAGGCATGATTCCGCATGCAGCGAAGCCGAAAGGAGGCGATTGAGCGATGGGCGAAGGGCTCACCGGAGCGTTGAATCACGTCGACGAGATCCTGGTCCTCCTGATCGGTTTGCTCTTTGCCGTGGCAGCCGTGGCGGGTCTGGCGAGGCGCTTTTCCGTCTCTTATCCCATCGTTCTGGTCGTCTTCGGATTGTTTTGCTCGCTGCTTCCGCATGTTCCCCGCATCCCTCTTCCCCCTTCAGTCGTATTCCTGGTGATTCTGCCGCCGCTGCTGTACATCGCGGCGTGGCAGACCTCGTGGCGGGAGTTCAAATACAACCTGGTGTCGATTTCCAGTCTCGCGGTTCTGCTGGTTTTCTTCACAGCGATCGGCGTGGCGTTTGCCGCCAAGTGGTGGCTGCCGGGATTCGATTGGCGGCTGGGCTTTCTTCTGGGGGCGGTGGTTTCGCCCACTGACGCCGTCGCGGCTACGTCAATCGCCCGCAAAGTGGGCATGCCGCAGCGCATTGTGGACCTGCTGGAGGGCGAGAGCCTGCTGAACGATGCGACCGGTCTGCTGGCGCTGGAATTCGGCGTGGAGATGGTGGTGCAGCGAACGACGCCAACCATCGCGCGCGGTCTGCTCGAATTTGCATGGCTTACCATCGGCGGAGTTCTGGTGGGGCTGGCGATTGGATGGGCGTTGACGTGGCTGGAACGCTGGGTAGATGATGGGCCGGTCGAGATCGCGCTGTCGCTGATTGTGCCCTACGCGGCTTATCTGGCCGGCGATGCGATCCATGCTTCCGGCGTGATTGCCGTGGTGGTGTGCGGTCTGCTGATCAGCCGGCAAAGCTCCGGTTTCTTTTCGGCGCGCGTGCGGCTGCAGGCCGAGGCAGTCTGGGATGCCTTGGAATTCCTGCTGAATGGGCTGGTGTTTGTGTTGCTCGGTCTCCAGCTGCCCTATGTTCTGTCCGGACTGGGAGGATGGAGCCGGCTGAGCCTGCTCGGGTGGGGGCTGGCTTTCAGTGCGGTGCTGGTCCTGCTGCGCTTGGCGTGGATGTTTCCCGCGGCAAAGGCTGCGTGGTGGGTTCGCCACCGTATCGGACGTCAGGCCTACGAAAAGCCACCATCGAATCAGGTATTCGTGGTGGGGTGGACGGGCATGCGCGGTGTTGTCGCTCTGGCGGCTGCGGATTCATTGCCCCTGACCCTGCAGGATGGGAGCCCGTTTCCGCAGCGAAGCTTCATCATCTTTCTCACCTTTTCGCTGATCCTCGTCACTGTGGTGTTGCAGGGCCTTTCGCTGCCGTGGCTGGTGCGCAAACTGGGATTGGCCGGCAGCGATACCCGATTCTGCGAGGAAGGCGAGGCGCGGCACCTGCTGATGCAGGCGGCGATCGAGTTTCTCAGCGAGCGCAAAAGGTCGGCGAAGGGCGAGAGCGAGAGCCATTTGTATGACGACCTGCTCCATCAGTACGAGCACAAGATGATGGAGCTGGATCTCTGCAGTCCCGATGGCAAGCTTCCTGAAGAAGACGTGGTAGGGCTGACGATGGGACAGATGCTGCTGGCCACGATCCGACGGCAGCGTGAGGAGCTGAATCAGCTGCGGGAAAACGGAAGGATCGGAGACGGTGTTCATCGCAGCCTGGAACGCGAACTGGATTTGAGCGAAAGCCGACTGGCTTAGCTCGTTTGCTGCTGGCGATCGGCTGAGCGCAGCAGGCGAGCGCGGGCGGATTGAAAGGCGCGCATGCGAGCAGGAACCGGTCACACAGACAATGGCCAGGACCTGCTGGTCGCCCGATCTCGCCGCCACGGAACGCCCGTAGCCGATGACCGTACTGGCTCGTGGCCCCAGTTCTCTCTTATGTCACCTGTGATCCTCTCAAAACATGGCGCTGTTCCTCGCCCCGTGGGGCGTCCGCCAGGGTGCTGGGTGTGGAGAGAAGCACAGCCCTTGAGAAAAAAATCTCACCGTTTGTGAAAACGTGCTTGACAGTCGGAGAAATGCCGCAGTATTTTCGTGACTACGTCGCTCAGTCATCGCGGACATCTTTGTGAAGAGCGTCTCATCGACCAGACGGAAGAAGCGATCGAAATCGACCGAAGCTCCCGGCGTTCGCTGTGTGTACGCTGAGAAATTCCGAGGACGTTCATCACCAAGGGGTGGCAATTGACCGTAGAAACTCTCAGAATCCGGCAGTTCAAGGCGGGTAAGCTCAAATTCGAAATTTACCCGGACAGCAGGGCGGCTGGTTTAGCCGCGGCTGAGGCCGCGGCCAGCGTGTTCAGGGCGCTCGCGGAGGTTCGCGATTCTTTTGCAGTGATCTTCGCCACCGGCGCATCGCAGATCGACACGCTCGCGGCGCTCACGTCCATGCAGAAACTGCCTTGGGAGAAGATCAGCGGCTTCCACATGGATGAATATGTCGGTGTGCCCATTGAGCACCCGGCGTCGTTTCGGCGGTATCTTCGCGAGCGGCTCACGGGCAAAGTACGGATGCGCGAGTTTCACGAGATCGACGGTACTGCGGCGGACCCGGAAGAGGCTGGGCGGCAGTACGGCGAGATGTTACGCGCAGCAAACCCGCAGGTTTGTTTGCTGGGGGTTGGAGAGAACGGTCATCTGGCCTTCAACGATCCCGATGTTGCGGATTTCTCCGATGCGATGGATGTAAAGACGATCGTTCTCGACCCGGTTTGCCGGCAGCAGCAGGCCGCGGAGGGGTGGTTTCCCAGCGTGGACGACGTGGCGAAGTCGGCAATTACGCTGACCATCCCGACACTCATGCGAGTGCCGAAGCTCATCGTTTCCGTACCGGGCTCGCGGAAGGCGGCGATTGTGCGGCGGACGGTCGAAGAGGCTATTTCGACAGAGTGTCCGGCGACCATTCTGCGTACCCATCCGGATGCTACGGTCTATCTCGACGCTAAGTCGGCGGCTGAGTTAGAAGGGATTGATTTCACGAGATAGCAGGCGCGCAGAGGCTCGATTCAAACGTCGGACGGCCTGGAACAAAGATGGGCGGAGGCTGAGAGGCAAGATATGGCGGACAAAGAAAACGGGACGAATCGTCGCACCTTTATCAGGCAGGCGGCAGGCACAGTGGCAGCCGCGAGCATGAGCGCGCATTCCTACGGGCGGATTCTGGGCGCGAACGATCGCATCCGCCTGGGGCAGTTGGGATGCGGGGGGCGCAGCCACGGCCACGTGCACATGGTGCAGCTGGCATCGAAGCAGATCCCGGTCGAGACCATGGCGGTATGCGATATCTGGAGCCTGGCGCGTGAGCGCCGGGCTGCACAGGTGAAAGAAGCATTTAGTCTCGAGCCGCAAAGCTATAAGTACTCCGAGCAGATGCTGGAGAACAAGGATATCGACGGCGTGATGATTGCAACGGGCGATTTTCAGCATGCGAAATTGTGTGCGGAAGTCGTGCAGGCGGGTAAGGACTGCTATGTTGAAAAGCCCTTTGCCAACGTCCTCTCAGAGGCAAAAGCCACACGCGATATCGTGAAAGCCTCGAAGCAGGTGGTGCAAATGGGATCGCAACACCGTTCGGAGCCTTATCAACTGGCGGTTCGGGACCTGGTGCGGTCGGGGCGGATCGGGAAGGTCGTCCATATCGAGCAGGAATGGAATGTGAACGAGGAGCGCTGGCGTTTCACTCCATGGGATACTGGAATTTCGCAAGAGCGGCTCCAGGATCGGGACATGGAGTGGAAGACCTGGATGGCGCAGCCCTCGCAACTGCGCGAGGAAGATACCGACTGGAATCGATGGCTGCTGGGTAAGCCGCATCGCCCCTTTGATCCGCACGTCTATCTGGAATTCCGCCTGTATAAGGATTATTCTTCCGGTATCTTCGACCAGTGGATGAGCCATGGCAGCGACTTAGTGCACTTATGGATGGACGAAAGCTATCCGGAGAGCGTGGTTGCCAACGGCGGGGTATTTACCTGGACGGACGGAAGAGAGAACCCGGACACCTGCGTAGCCGCGGTTACTTATCCGAAGGGCTTTCTTTATACTTATAAGACGGTCTTTGGGAACAGCTTTCGCAGCTTCTCCCGGATTATGGGACGCGACGGCACGATCGCGAACTACGGAGGCGAAGGCGCCTCGCTGTTTACCATCAGCAAAGAGGGCGGTCGCGACGAATACAGCGGTTCGGTGGACACGAAGAGCGTGCCGATCGTCTGTCCGGCGGCGGATGGGGAGCAGGTGATGTCCGTGCCTGGCGCGGAACCGCCGGACACGCGTGGCCCGGGCGACGACAGCGTCGTGCACATCATGAACTGGCTGAAGGCCATCCAGTCGCGCAGCGAACCGAACGCCAACGTCGACCATGGATTTTCGCATTCCATCGTCATCATCATGGCCGCGCAGTCGTATTGGAGCGGAAAAAAGCTCTACTGGGATCCTGCAAGAGAAGAGATTGTTGACGAGCCGGTACGGCGATCGGCCTGAAGCCAGCGGCGCGGTCAACAATCAGCTCCACAGTGTGCAGGCCAATCGCTGATCCGCCACGTCGCGGAGAGTTCTGAATTTCCTGTCCGTGTCATGCGGCGCATTGACGCCGCCATCTTGCCGCAGTGTGTCAATGCAAGCACTGCCTGGAGGTACGCATGTATTCCGACGCGATGCATCGACTGAAGAAAATGAGCGGCTCCCTTCAGGTGCTGGCTGCGCTCGCATGCCTGGCGCTGGCGTTGCATGCAGGGGCACAGACCGCGGGAACCGGCAATATTCAGGGCGCGGTCACGGACGCCACCGGATCGGTGATCCAGAATGCGTCGGTGGTGGTGATCAACGGCGCGACCCAGTTGAAACACGAAGCTACCACGGATGTCAACGGACTATATAGTTTTCCGAATCTGCCTATCGGAACTTATAACGTTCAGGTATCGGCAGCGGGTTTCGAAAACTATCGACAGTCTAACGTCGTTCTCGACGTGGGCAGCAGTATCGCCGTCAACGTGCATATGAAGATTGGCGCACGGGACGAGACGGTTGAAGTGCAGGCCAGCGGCCTGGCGCTGCAGACGGAAGACAGCTCGCTCAAACAGACCGTCGATGAGAAAACCCTGACCGAAATGCCGCTGAACGGGCGGCAGATGACTGATCTGGTAACGCTGATGGGCGGCGCGGTGAATGCCAATGAGGAAAATGACGTTCAGGGAACCAAGACCTTCTATAGCTCGGCTGTGATCTCGATCGCAGGCGGGCAGGGTAACTTCACGGATTACCGGTTAGATGGCGGCGATAACAACGACTACATGACCAACATCAACCTGCCCTTCCCGTTCCCCGATGCTGTGGCACAGTTCAGCGTGGAGACGACGGACCTGACCGCGCAAAGCGGCTTGCATCCCGGTGGGCTGGTGAATGTGGTGACGCGGTCGGGAGCGAACCAGTGGCACGGATCGGCCTTTGAGTTTATCCGGAACAATCTGATCGACGCGACAAACTTCTTCTCGACAACCAAGGACTCGCTCCATCAGAACCAATATGGCGGGACATTCGGCGGACGAGTTATTCCGAACCGCCTATTCTTCTTCGCCGGTTATCAGCGGACCACCGCCGAGCAGAGCCAGTCGCTGACTAAAGCCTACGTCCCGACGGACGCGAATCTCGCCGGAGACTTTTCTGCGAGCGATGGGGCGGGCTGCGGCTCCGCGCCGATCCAGCTGGTGAACCCAGTCACTGGTGGGGTGTTGCCCAACAACCAGATCAGTCCCGGCTACTTCGATCCAGCCGCGCTGGCGCTGGTGAAGTATCTGCCGAAGGCGACGAATGCGTGTGGTCTGGCGACCTATGCGATTCCGAATCAGACGGCGGAGAATCAATTTGTTTCGCGCATCGATTCCACGCTGAGCCAGAAGCACAGCCTGTATGGACGTTACTATCTGGATGGATATCAGCACCCGGCGTTCTATTCGCCGAATAACATTTTGATTACCAACTCGACCGGTAATTATGAGCGCGTGCAGGGACTGACGCTGGGCGAGACGTGGGTGGTTTCGTCGCACTTGGTCAATACGTTTCATGCAACGGGCACGAGGCGGGCGATCGATCGCGGTCCGGCTGCGACGGGCATCAATGCCGGAACGCTTGGCGTGAATATCTTTAACACATCCCCGGTGGGATTCTCGCTGGCTGTGAGCAATAAGTGGACGGTGTACTCGTCGCACGGTGCCCCGGCGATCTTCAACCAGAATACGTTCTCTTATGCCGATGACGTGAACTGGGTGCATGGCAAGCATCAGATTGCCTTTGGTGGCGAATTCGTCCGGTCACAGTTCAACGAGAACAACGTGTATCAGGGAAATGGGGCGTTCAGCTTCTCGGGAGAATTCAGCCAGTTTGGCCCGGATGGGCAGAGCGTGGGCGGGACGGGCGAGGACGCGAACCTCGACTTCCTGACCGGCTCGATGAATAACTTCCAGCAGAGCAACGCGCAGTTAGATGCACTGCGGGCTCCGATTCCCAGCCTCTATGCGATGGACACGTATCACGCGACCAATAAGCTGACGCTGAGCGTGGGCGTGCGATGGGATCCGGACTTCTTTCCGACGGATTACTTTGGACGTGGCTCGATTTTCAACATGAGCGATTTTTTGGCTAATAAGACCAGCACGGTTTATCCTTATGCGGCACCTGGGAGTCTCTATTACGGCGACCCGGGGGTGCCCAAGGCGTTCACTAGGAATCTGCTGTGGCAATTCTCCCCCCGTGTTGGCGCGACCTATGATCCCACAGGCAAAGGCCAGACTGTGCTCAGGGTGGGAGGGGCGATTGTGTATGACACGGTCGACTTCTTCATGGGACAGAACATGAACGAGAATCCGCCGTTTTCGCAGTCGATTGAGAATCTGCCGCTGAATGCTCCGGTGAGCTTCAGCAATCCATGGTCGGCGGGGACAGTGACCAGCAATCCGTTTCCACTGCCGACGAAGCCGTCGTCGAACACGGTCATCCAGCCGGATTCGCAGTACATTGAGTTACCCCGGGTCTATCAACCTCCGGCTATGTTTCAATACACCGCCAGCATTCAGCAGCAGTTCGGGCACGGATGGCAGGCGCAGATCGACTATGTGGGCAACCGCACGAACTTCAATAGCTATGCTCTGCCGATGAATCCGGCGGTCTATGCTCCCGGGAGCTGTAATGGCGCACCCTGTTCGACCCTGGGCAATACTTCGGCGCGGCTGGCCTTGACATTGGCGAATCCCACGGGTGGACCTTACTACTCGGGCGGCGGTCAGGGATCGGCTTATGTAGTAACCGGAGCGAATGCGAGTTATAACGGCGTGATTGCTACCGTAGAGCATCGGATGTCTTCGAGCTTTGTGTTCATGGCGAACTATGCGTGGTCGCACTGCATCGACATCGCCGATAACGTCGGAGATACCGAGGCAGTTACTGTCCAGAATCCGGAGAATATCAAAGGGGATCGCGCCAACTGCGGGTTCGACTATCGGCACGTCTTCAACAGCAGCCTGGTGGCAACCAGCCATTTCAATCTGAATAGCTGGGCGGCAGCGGTCGTCAATCGCTGGGAGATTGCGCCGCTGGTTCATGCTACCGACGGCGCTTCTTTCACGGTTTTGTCGGGCGTGGATAACTCGCTGACCGACATTGGCAACGATCGGCCGAACCTGATCAATGTGCAGATGGTCTACACGCACGCGAAGATCAGAAGCGGCGATTCATCGAATGCCCAATATCTCAACCCGGCGGCCTTCACGCAGAACCCCACCGGGACCTTCGGCAATGTGGGGAGAGATCAGTTTCGCGGACCGAAGTTTCTGCAGGCGGACTGCGCGCTGAGCCGTGCCTTTCCGCTGCGGGAAGCGCTGGCGCTGAACCTGCGCTTCGAGGCGTTCAACCTTCTCAACCATCCGAACTTTGCGCCGCCGGAGAGCGATGGGTATATCGGAGAGACGACGTCGCTGATTTCGCCGACGTTTGGGGAGATTACGTCGACTCCTTATAACTATGGGGCGCGGATCTTCCAGGGTGCAGTGAAGCTGACCTTCTGAGGAACGGGCGCTGTCCTTCAGTGCTTGGAGCGTGGAGGCAGCGCGATCTGCGGGGCAGAGTCTTCGGACAAGGGCCTGGAGGAGACAATCTGGCGGCAGGAATCGCGTTTGATCAACTCTGTGGGGATGCTGACCTGCCGGCGCGGCTGATGGGGCTGGGCAACGCGGCTGATGGCGAGCTCGACCATCTGGCGGCCGAGGTGTTCGGGGAATTCACGAATGGTGGTGAGGCCCGGGTGCAGCCATCCGCCGATGGTGTCGTCGCAGCCGGCGACGCTGATGTCATCGGGGATGCGGACGCCGCTGTCGCGGAGGCCGCGGTAGACGCCATGGGCGGTGGGATCATTACCGGCAAAGATGGCAGTAACCTCCTCGCCGTGCGCGAGGATCGACTTACTGCCGAGATAGCCGATTTCGGTTTCATCTTCGGAGTCGATATGACGGTGACGGGGCTCGAAACCGGCCTCTGTCATGGCGCGGCGATAGCCCTCGAAGCAGCGGGCGAACCAGGGGAGCCGGATATTGCCGACGAACCAGATGTGCTGATGGCCGAGGGTGAGCAGGTGGCGGGTCATGTCGTAGCCGCCCTGGATGTCATCGGCGGTGACAACGTCATAACTGCCATCCTGCAACTCGCCGATGACGTTATTGCCGAGCACCACAAAGGTGATTTCCTTCTGGAGCAGGAGTTCGATGAGGTTGGTGGAATTTGTGCCGGCCAGAACGACTCCGCGCACCACGTCCTGCCGCTCGATAACGCGGGGGAGATGGATTTCTTTCCAGTGCGCCTGGGGCTGATAGTTGACAGAGAGAAAGATCATGTCCCAGCCATGGGACGCGCAACCAGCTTCGGCTCCGAGCAAAATGCGCGAGTGATAGGCGTGCTGCATGGCGCGGTTGCTGAGAAGGAAGGCCAGGGCCTTGGTCTTGTTGCGCTGAGAAAGGTCGACGTTCAGCTTGTTCGCAGCCTCGAGTACGAGCTTCTGGATTTCAGGATCAACGCGTTTATTGCCGCTCAGGACGCGAGAGACGGTGGCTACACTCACCTTGGCGAGCGCAGCAATTTCGCGGAGACGAACCTTGGCTTTCTTCTGCGTATCGCTCATGGGCACGACCGTTATGGACTGGTTTTCGGCCCCAGCCATCGCGCGCAGCAGAGGGCCGGGCTGACCCTCCTGACAATACAGAAAAGTTTCCCGGGAGGCAAGAACAAGGAGCAGTTCGGGATTTGGGGCAGCGGCTGGGCCTGTTAGTTGAAGTTTGGCAGATTATGGGAATCGGGAGTTAGTGAAAAGCAGGTATTTTGGGCAACAGGTGCCGGCAAGTTTTCACTGGTTGCGCGCAGGTGTTGCTGGTAGATGCGGAGATTTTCATGCTTGAATGGTCGGGCCGGTGCTGTTTAGCGCTGCCTGTCTCTCTCGCAACAAACAGTCCGCTCACGCAGAAATCATGCCAGAAAGGAACTCTATCGATGAACGAAAAGAGCACAGGCGGAATTGACCGAAGGACATTCGTAAAACAGGCGGGCGGGGCGATGCTGGTCGCCGGGATGGAGGCGAAGTCCTACGCGCGGATTCTGGGCGCGAACGACCGCATACGGCTGGCGCAGTTGGGGTGCGGGGATCGCAGCGAAGGGCATGTGCACATGGTGCAGATGGCTGCGAAGCACACGCCGGTGGAGACGGTGGCGGTCTGCGACATCTGGTCGCTGGCGCGGGAGAAGCGGGCCGCCCAGGTGAAGCAGATCTTCGGGACGCCGCCCCAGGTCTTCAAGTATTCGGAAGAGATGCTGGCAAAGAACGACATCGACGGGGTGATGATCGCGACCGGGGATTTTCAGCACGCGAAGCTGTGCACGGAGGTGGTGAGGGCGGGCAAGGACTGCTATGTGGAGAAGCCGTTTGCCAACGTTCTGGCCGAGGCGAAAGAGGCGCGGCAGACGGTGAAGGGGTCGAAGCAGATGGTGCAGATGGGCACACAGCATCGCAGCCAGCCTTATCCACTCGCGGTGCGCGACATCATCCGCTCGGGACGGATCGGCGATGTCGTGCACATCGAGCAGGAATGGAATGTGAACGAGGAGCGCTGGCGGTTCACGCCGATGGATACCGGCATTTCGCGGGAGCGGCTGAAGGATGTGGACATGCGGTGGAAGCAGTGGCTGGATGAGCCATCGAAGCTGCGGGAGGAAGATACAGACTGGAAGCGCTGGCTGCTGGGCAAGCCGGATCGGCCCTTCGATCCACATGTGTATCTGGAGTTTCGGCTGTATAAGGATTATTCATCCGGAATCTTCGATCAGTGGCTTAGTCATGGCGCCGACTTGGTGCACTTATGGACGGACGAGAGTTATCCGGAGAGCGTGATGGCGACGGGCGGAATCTATGTGTGGAAGGATCAGCGGGAGAACCCGGATACCTGCGTGGCGGCTGTCACTTATCCTAAGGGATTTCTCTACACTTATAAAACAATGTTCGGGAACAGCTATCGAAGCTTCTCACGGATTCAGGGACGAGACGGAACGATTATGAATTATGGAGGCGAAGGCGCCTCGCTGTTCACGGTGAGCAACGAAGGGGGCAGGGAAGAATGGGATCCAACGGAATCGGGGCCGGTGTACACGAAGACTCCGATTGTGGGGTCGGCGAATGATAAGGAGACCACGGTCCAGGTGCCGGGCGCACCTGCGCCGAACTCGCTGGGACCGGACGACGACGACACCACGCACCTGATGAACTGGCTGAATGCCATTCGGGACCGCAGGGAGCCGAACGCAAACGTCGATCATGGATTCTCGCATTCGATTGTGACGATCATGGCGGCGCAGTCGTACTGGAGCGGGAAAAAGCTGTATTGGGATCCGAAGAGCGAGGAGATCGTGGACCAGCCCGTCTAGTTGAGGGTGCCCGAAGTGCGTGCCGGTGGCCGGAATTTCTTGAATCGAGCTGAGAGCGTGTCAGGACAGTGTTGAAAGCCAAGTCTGATCCTTCGAACCCTGCGCCGATATCCGCACCGGGGCCGGCGCGCACGTCGTCGCGCGTGCGCTGGTGGATCGTGTGGACGCTGTTCTTCTCCACGGTGACGAATTACCTGAGCCGGCAGACGTTTGCGGTGCTGTCGCCGCTGATCACCACTCAGTTCCATCTGACGCACACGGAGCTGGCGAGGATCCTGGGAGCATTTCAAATCTCGTACGCCATCGCATGGCTGCTGGGCGGGATATTCCTGGATGCGGTAGGGACGCGGATCGGGCTCGCCCTCGCGGCTGCGCTGTGGTCTGTTGTGAATATTCTGACCGGGTTTGCCTCGTCGGTCTTCGCCTTCGCGGCGTTTCGATTCCTGCTGGGCATCGGAGAGGGGTTTAACTGGCCGGGGGCGAGCAAGGCGGTCGCGGAGTGGTTTCCGGATTCGGAACGCAGCCTGGCGGTCGCGATCTTTGACAGCGGGTCGAGCGTGGGTGGCGCTTTGGCGGCGCTCACCATTCCCTGGATCGCGATTGCTTTCGGCTGGCGTTCCGCCTTTGCGTTCTCCGGCGTTCTCGGGCTGGTATGGCTGGTGCTGTGGCTGCGCGTCTATCGAACGCCTGACCGGCATCCGCGCGTCAACGCGGAAGAGCTGGCGCTGATTCGGGGTGGTAGTGCGGCGCGTGCCCAGGCTGCGCG
>Ga0335072_10001571_pt1 | contig 36933 bp, 26 predicted proteins | sample Lox_Sample_21_FD_206725 | JGI IMG/M metagenome (GOLD analysis project Ga0335072, IMG submission 206725) | Soil microbial communities from Loxahatchee National Wildlife Refuge, Florida, United States - Lox_Sample_2.1 | ecosystem: Environmental > Terrestrial > Soil > Wetlands | place: USA... | reverse complement strand
CGTATGAGGTTGCCCATCCCGATTCGACGTCGCCGCAACGGCTCTACAAGCAAGATCCGGAGACCGCTTTGCCGGTCTCGACGGGTAGTTACGTGCAAAAGAATCCGCAAGGCGAATGGGTGCCGGCCAGGCCTGCGGCGCGCGCGATGCAGATAACGCCGGTCAAGGTGTCGGGCGACCCTTTGAATTACCTCATCAAGGATCCTTCCAATACCCGCACGTCCCAGCCGCTTTACGTCCAGAACGCCGAAGGCGGCCTCAAGCAGACGTCCAAGCAGGGCACTTACGATGGCAAGGGCGGGGTGAAGCTGGACGATGGCCTCAAGGGCGGGGTGCGGCGCCCGTGGGAAAAAAGCACCACGCGGCACCCGTGGGCTGGCGGGGAACCGGGCGCATCGGGCAGCGAGGCCTCCACGTCAAGGAGTGCGCAAATCAGGCGAGTCCAAGCGCTAAAGGATCAGATGCACCGGCAGGTCGAGGAAAAGCTTGCCAAAAAGAATGAAGCGCAGGCGGAACTCCATTCTGCTGAGGCTAAAGTATCAGCCAGCAGCGACGCAGTTAGCGGCGCAGAAATGTACAGAGAGCTTATGCGCGGGGAGATGCAGGATGCCGAGCGCAAAGTAGACACGGTGAAACGTCATGGAAGTAGCAGCGAGGTGGCTGCCGCCGAGCAACGGTTTTACACGTGCACCGAGGCCTTCATTCAATCCCATCGTGCCTGGTGGAACGCCAAGTTCGAGCACGCTAAGGTTGCATTTTCGCTAGGGACGGCGCGAGCAAAATCCCAGGGCGCCGATCGGGAGTATCGAGAAGCCTGTCAGGAGGAGCAGGCGTTGGCGCAGCAGTTGACGAATCTGCAGGGAGGATAATCGCGCCAGTGATTACGTTATGCGCCGCACGTTGCCAGGGTGGCATCATGGGGCGCGTTCCGGCGATGGCCGACGTAAGCAGGGCGGCACTGCGCCGGTACAACGGCGCAATGGCCGGATCCTTCAAACCGCCGGCTCGATGCGCGCCGGCGGCGTCAGCACCAGCCGAAAGCAACTGCCGCCGCCGGCCACGCGCACGTATTCCAGCGCCGCCTGGTTTGCTTCGGCCATCTGCCGCGCCAGGTATAGGCCAAGCCCGGTGCCATATTCGTGCGTGGTATAGAACGGCTCGAAAATCTGCGCCGCGACTTTCGGTGCGATGCCCGGCCCGCGATCGATCACTTCCAGAATCGGCACGCCATGTTCGCCGTGGCGCACCACCACCATCACGCGCGCGGGTTCGCCCGGCATGCGTCCATAGCGCAGCGCGTTCTGCACCAGGTTCCAGATCACCTGCTGAAGCTGTTGCGGATCGGCCACCGCCACCACCGGCGAGGCGCTGTTGTCGATCACACGCAGCGAATCGGCGCCAAGGTCGTTGCCCTGCTTGTATTCCTCGACGAACGAATGCGACCAGTCGCCGAGATTGAGCGTTTCCGGACGCGAGCGTTCGCGCCGCGACAGCTGCAGGATGTTTTCGATGATTTCGTTGAGGCGGCTGCAATGGTTGTTGATGATTTCCACCATGCGCAGGTCGGTGGCGTTCATGTCGGTCGATTCGGCCAACAGCTGCGCGGAATAGCGGATGGCCGCAAGTGGATTGCGGATTTCATGTGCGATCGACGCTGACAGGCGCCCCAGCGAACTGAGCGTCAGCTCCTCGGCGCGGCGCGACACCAGCGAGGTATCGTCCAGGAAGATCAGCACCAGCGAATCGTCGTTGGGGGCCAGGCGGCTGAAGCGCGGCACCACTTCGGGCATGCCATCGGCCAGTTGCGTGGCCGTTTCGTCCAGCTTGCCCGAGGTGATCCAGTGATACAGGCGGCGCGAAAGCTCCGGTGCGACGCGGCCCAGGTCGCGCTGGTCCGAAGAGGGGTTGCCCAGCAGCATCCACGCCGATTCGTTGATCTGGTGGATGCGGTTGGCGTCATCGACCAGCATCACGCCGGTTTTCATGCGCCGGATGATCAATTCGTTGACCTGCGACAGATTGACCAGGTCGATGCTGCGCTGCTCGGCCAGCGCCTCGCTGGCGCGCAACTGGCGGCCGAGCACGTTGCACAGCACCACGATCGAGAAATAGGCCATGCCGAACAGGCCCGATTCGAGCAGATCCCGATCGTCGGCCGAAGCCATGTGCGGCAGGGACAGCAGAGTGCGGCCCAACACGCCCAGCGTGGCCAGCGCGGCGAGAAACAGCGCCAGCCGCAGCGGCAACAGCAGTGCGCCCGCGGCCAGGTTGACCGCCAGCATCATCGCAATGCCGATGCGCGCGTCGTTCATGGCGGTGATCGCCAGCACCGCCGCGCCGATGTCCACCAATAGCGTGCCCAGGACCGCCAGCCAGCCCAGCGCGCGGGACATATGGTTGATCGACACCACCGCGATGGCGAACAGCAGGTAGACCACCGCCACCAGGCGCGCCAGCCCGGCGCTGTCCAGGTGCGGCCAGCCCATCCCGGCCGGGGTGAAGGCCAGGCCCACGTACACCAGCGCCTGGGCCAGCCTGAAATAATTCAGGAACAACAATTCGTGGCGGGTCGTCGTGCTGTTGGGCGGGTCGGACATCACGCGGCTGGACACGGGTTGTGACACCTCGGCGGCAGGTTCGGACCAGTGTATCGACAGCGCCGGGCCTGTCTACGGCCCCCTTGGCCGGCTGGGGTGGGCGCTTGATCACAGGCCGGTTTGCGGCCCTTTTTCGCCCCCTTGGGGCACGGGTTCGGGGCGCGCCCCTTTCCATCGGGTCCGGCTGCTGCGAAAATACCGGGCCGTATTGCGCGGTTTTCGTCGTGTCTGGGCCCATCCAGCCATGCGTGCGGCGCACTGCACGCCGGCAGTGCCGTATCACCGCCGTTCGTTCGTCCCCGCCTGTGCCGTTGCCATCGCGCAGGCTCGATCTTTCCCCATTCACTCGAGGTATCGAATGAATTTCCACGAGTACCAGGCTAAAGAGCTGTTCGCGCAGTACGGCATCGCCGTGCCGCCGGGCAAAGTCGCCAATTCCCCCGACGCCGCCGTCGATGCCGCCAAGCACCTGGGCGGCTCGCAGTGGATGGTCAAGGCCCAGATCCACGCAGGCGGTCGCGGCAAGGCCGGTGGCGTCAAGTTCTGCAAGAGCCTGGATGACGTGCATGCCGCCGCCAAGGGCATGCTTGGCAAGAACATGGAAACCTACCAGTCCGCCGGCCGTGCGCTGCCGGTGAACCTGGTGCTGGTGACCGATGCCACCAACATCGCCAAGGAACTGTACCTGTCGATCCTGGTCGACCGCGACAGCAAGGCCATCACCTTCATCGCCTCCAAGCACGGCGGCGTGGACATCGAACAGGTGGCCAGGGAAACGCCGGACGACATCCACACCATCGTGGTGGATTTCATCGAAGGCCTGCAGCCCTACCAGTGCCGCCAGCTTGGCTTCGCGATGGACCTCAATGCCAAGCAGGTCGCGCAGCTGACCAAGATCATGCTGGGCCTGTACAAGCTGTTCAACGAGAAAGACCTCTCGCTGGTCGAACTCAACCCGCTGGCCATCCTCGAAGACGGCAACCTCGCCGCGCTCGACGGCAAGGTCAACTCCGACGACAACGCCGAGTTCCGCCACGCGGACCTGGCCAAGATGCGCGACCTCACGCAGGAAGACGCTGCCGAAGCCGCGGCCGTGCAGCACAACCTCAACTACGTGACGATGGACGGCAACATCGGTTGCATGGTCAACGGCGCGGGCCTGGCGATGGCCACCATGGACGTGATCAAGCTGGCGGGCGGCGAACCGGCCAACTTCCTCGACGTCGGCGGCGGCGCCACCAAGGAGCGCGTCACCGAGGCGTTCAAGCTGATTCTTTCCTCGGACAAGGTGCGCGCCATTCTGGTGAACATCTTCGGCGGCATCGTGCGCTGCGACCTGATCGCCGAGGGCATCATCGCCGCGGTCAAGGAAGTGGGCCTGAAGATTCCGGTGGTGGTGCGCCTGCAGGGCACCAACGTGGAGAAGGGCCGCGAACTGCTGGCCAACTCCGGCCTGGCGATCACGCCGGCCGACGATCTCAACGACGCGGCGAAGAAAGCCGTGGCTGCCGCGAAGTGAGGAGCGAGTAAACCATGAGCGTTCTGGTCAATAAAAACACCAAGGTGATCGTGCAGGGCTTTACCGGCCAGCAGGGCACCTTCCACGCCGAGCAGGCGATCGACTACGGCACCAAGGTGGTCGGCGGCGTGACCCCGGGCAAGGGCGGCACCGAGCACATCGGCCTGCCGGTCTTCAACAGCGTGGCCGAAGCGGTCGACGAAACCGGCGCCGACGCGTCGGTGATCTTCGTGCCGCCGCCGTTCGCGGCCGACTCGATCCTCGAAGCGATCGATGCGGGCGTGCGCGTCATCGTCACCATCACCGAAGGCATCCCGGTGCTGGACATGCTGCGCGTGAAGAACGTGCTGGCGCAGCATCCGGAAACCGTGCTGATCGGGCCCAACTGCCCCGGCATCATCACCCCGGGCGAATGCAAGATCGGCATCATGCCCGGCCACATCCATAAGCCGGGCAAGGTCGGTATCGTGTCGCGTTCGGGCACCCTCACCTATGAAGCGGTGTTCCAAACCACCAACGAAGGCCTGGGCCAGTCCACCTGCATCGGCATCGGCGGCGATCCGATCAACGGCCTGAACTTCATCGACTGCCTGAAGCTGTTCCAGGACGATCCGCAGACCGAAGGCATCATCATGGTCGGCGAAATCGGCGGCAGCGCGGAAGAAGAAGCGGCCGAATTCATCGGCGAATACGTCAAGAAGCCGGTGGTGTCGTTCATCGCGGGCGCCTCCGCTCCGGCGGGCAAGCGCATGGGCCATGCCGGCGCCATCATCTCCGGCGGCAAGGGCACGGCGGCAGCCAAGTTCGCGGCGCTGGAAAAGGCGGGCGTGACGACGGTGAAGTCGCCGGCCGACCTCGGCAAGACGCTGGCGGGTCTGTTGAAGAAATAAGCCCGTCGCCGCAAGCGATTGGCAAAAGGGCCGCGGCGACGCGGCCCTTTTTTCATGCGCGGCCCGGGTGTCGATTCATGCTTGGCTATTTATCGGATGGATGCGGCCCAATTCAATGAGAGGCTTGCGGGTTCATGGGATGGACTGGAATCAAGTAAAGGCCTGCCAGCGAACCATCGTACTCATCGAACTTCACTATTGCTTGGATGTGCGGCGCGTCGATGCGAGGGGAGGTCACCGATGGGGATGGTAATGCGGTCAATGCGAGTGATTCTCGGGTAAACATAGAACGATCGGCCGCTCTGCGCATGGGTGGCCTTGATCATGAAAGGATCCATTGAACCTGCAGTGCCAGTCATTTCGGTTCGATAACCTTGCTGCTGCAACAGCAATTGGACTACTTCAGTCGCATAGACCGTGTTTTCGCGCGCTCTTTGTGGAAATTCGCCATTGGCGGAACGGTGTGGGAGTCGCCCTGACGTAAAGCGAGCAAACATGTGAAGAATGTCGGTGGATATCAATTCCCTGGCGTGAGCCATCGCCGTGTTGCGCAATGCGGCGTCCAGAATGGGAAGCTGACCGATGGAAGTGACATGCCATGAGGCCGGGGCGGGGTTTTGTCGCAACGCGGCTGCGCCGGCTGCCGGGGTATTTATGGGATGGACATGACCCGTTAAATGAGAGGCTGACGGCTTTGATGGACGGAACGGGATCAAGTAAAGGCGTGCCAGGGAACCATCGTGGCGGTCGAACGTCATTCTTGCCACGACGTGGGGCGCGTCGTTGAGGTTGGAATTTACCGTCGGGATCACAATTTTGTTAATGGAGGTCATTCGCGGGTGAACATAGAACGATTGGCCGCTCCGCCGATCGGTGGCCTTGATCATGAACGCACTCCTTGGACTTGAATTGCCAGTCATTTCGGTCCGGTAGCCTTGCTGCTGCAGCAGCGATTCGACTACTTGGGCGCCATAGGCCGTATTTTTGCCTGGCTGTGCCGAAAACGTGCCATTGGGTGAACGGTACGGGAGCTGTCCTGAAGTAAAGTCAGCAAACTTATGAAGCCCGGCGATGGCTCGCTCATCGCCGGGGTAAGACATTTGCCCGCGGCGCCATGCGGCTTCCAAAAGAGGAAGCTGGCCGATGGAGGTGACATGCCATGAGGCCGGGGCGGGGTATGCTCGCGCCGTGGCTTCGCCGGCTACCGTTTGCAATGGGTGTTGCGGTCGTTGAGGCGCGGCAGACGATGAGCGAGCGGGATGGATTGCCGCCGGCCTGCCGCTGGCGCCGGGGAGCGCTTGTTGATAGGTGAGGCTGGCCGCCCACGTCGGATGCCGCGAACCCCAGGACGGCGTGGCCGATGCACGAGGCCCGAAAGTTTGCGAAGAGCTTCCCGCTTGCGAGGAAGTCTGCGCAGGGTTCCCTTGTGCATGGTTTGCCTGGGGATGGAGTACTTCTGGCCGATGGAGTTGCTGCGTGACCGGGGCGGGGTGGTCAACTGTGCGTGCGTCGAATGTGCCTTGAGCCTGCGACGTAAGTTGATCGTAGATGGCAATGATTTCGTCCAGGTCTTCATCCAAACTGCGCTCAGGCTGCGGCGATGGGCGCGGGGCACCGGCTCCCGTCGGTGCCTGGTCGTTCCGGTCCATGCCGCCCTTGGTCCCCAGGATTTTTCCACCGGTTCGGACATGCTTGCCGGTTCCGGTCAGATGGCCGCTCGGGTCGAGCGTATACAGTTCGCGCGGGCGGTTTGGATCGGCGTTGCGATAGGCCAAATAGGTGGTCGAATCATCCGGCAGCGTTACTGCCGTCATGCCATCGGGGATGTGTTTGCCGCCAGTGCTGTCGTCGGATTTAACAGATGCGTGCGCGCGATCGGGCGATAAAGTTTGTGCCACACGTGCAGGGGCGTTTGGTTTGGCTTGCACCTTTTCCAGCATCTTGGGTGCGCCCGCCAGCGCACTCTGCATTACGCCATTGATGACATCGTCGGCCCAGCGAGCCTTGCTGCGAGTTTCCTCATCCAGCCCGATACCCATGTTGGTCGCGCCACTCGCCAGATCGGTGCCCATCGCCAGCGTACTGAGTACCCGCGCACCTTGACCGGCCATGGACAAGGGCATCAGTGCGGCACTCATGACGGTGCTGGCGATGTTCAGATATTTCATGACGCTCCGCTCGGTGACATCCTTGTCGGATGTGACCTGCGTGCTGGCGTCTTGATAGCTGCGGTCTTTGACTTGCTGAGCCAGGCTGTCGAAGGGATCGCCGTTCCTGGGCAGCAGTGCAATCTCCGCGCCGGGATCCCACACCCCTTTGTGCCACAGCAGATTTTTCGGTGCGTAAGCCTGCGGATACGCCGCGATGCCGGCGAGTGCGCTCTCCACGCCGCTGCGGGAAAACAGATTGCTGGTGCCGTCCTGGCGATCGTAGGCGGAAAAGTGCGCGGCAAATGCCGCCCGCTTCGCCGGATCTTTCATCTCCCCGGCCAGCCAGCCGTGGAGCTGATCGGCGGTATCGAAGCCATGCAGGGGGTGCTCTTCGCCCGGTACATAAAGCAGGATACGGCCCGTAGCTTTGTCGTGGGCATACAGCACGTCGGTCGCGGCGTAGCCATGGATGCTCAACAGCCCGCGTTCCACCTCGGGGACGGCGGACGGTTTGAGCCATTGTGCCGCCAGGTTCTTGTCCTGGGGCTTCAAGTCGCCCGGTTCGGCGTTCGCCACGGGAGCGGAAGGAATGAACTGGCTGGCAGCGGCAAAAAACGACACGCGCGCCTGTTGCGCGTAAGTCTTTTCGTGTTCGCTCCAGAAGGTATCCAACTGCGTGCTGACAACCTTGGAAGGGTCGTTCTTCCATACCATCGACCGGAAGTCCTTGGGATCGATTGGCAGTTGCGTTGCGGCACTGTAGCGAGCGTCGTCGCCGTCTTTGTAGATGCCTTCGTGGGTGTAGGTGTAATCGGCCTGCTCATCGTGGCCGTGCACCCAGTAACGATCGATCAGATCGCCCACGCCACGGGGCGTTTTGATCGGCAGGTTCGCCGTGATCTGGATGTCGGGGCCGCCGGGCCGATACGGAACCAGCGTATTGCCCGCTTTCCCGACATCGGCCTCCTGGGTGTTGTTCATCGCTGCGGCCGTCAACAACGATTCCTTGCGCACGACTTGACCCGGATAAGGCCCCTGATCCGGCTTGCCGCCGGTGTTGTAGTTCAAGCTCACCAAATAGGTGTGGTCAGGGTCGATGTCTTGCCCGTGTTGCTTGAAGGTTTGCCTTATCCAGTGCGACAGCGAGGCTTCGGGCGTGGGCGAGGCAGGTGTGTGGCCCAGTTCATGGATGCGTTGAGTGATGGAATCGGGCGCGGCGGCCTGTTGCCCAAGGGGATGCATCGGTATGGATTGCTTGGGCTTATCGACCGCCGGTGCGCCGCCGAAAGGCGATGTTTGATGGAATACGTCCGGTCCTGCCGATCTAGGTTGCGCCTGGCTCGATGAGGACGTTTTGTCGCCGTCGGCGGAGACGTTGCGATAGTCGTCCGCGCGGGAGGTGGGCGGGATGGCGTTCATGGCATGCAATCGCGACTTGGGTATGGCGACCCTACGCGTGGGTGGCCGGCAACTGGCTGTATCGCGTTATCGGATCAAATGTAGGCAAGTATGAGATGGCTCATGGCATGACGCCGGATGTGGCGGCCCATCGTCATGGCAACGATGCCTTGATCGACAGGCGTGCTTGCGCCGACCTCGTATGGACGTCCATGCGCGCCGGACCGCGGCACGCCTGCGACCGTGTCAATGAAAAGTGAAAACGTGCGCCGGCAGCCGCCTGGCATGGCCGTCATTGAATGGAAATCGACAAACACGACATTTCGTGCCAGCGTTAAGCTCCACGCATAGCCGCACTGGGGGGTGCTTCGCATGGCTTCACGTCCGTTGTTCCTCTATCCGCCGGGCTCGCCGTTGATGCACCCGCCGCTCGCGCTGGACAAGGCGCGCCTGTACGGCTTCTGGGTGGCCGGCGATCTGGCCAAGCTGCAGGCAAGTGTCGATCGCACGCTCAACGCATGCAGCCGCGGCGAACTGCACTTCACCGTCTTGACGCATTACGTGCTGCTGAGCTTCGCCCAGATCAGCCACGCGCACAGCGCCTATCCCGAAGACATCGTCAAAGGATGGGGCGTGGAGGTCGACATCGTCACCTGGGTGATGGTGGGTGCGACCAGGCCCGGCGACATATGGCCGTCCTTTTACGCCTATCCGCTGCACATCTGGGTCGATGACTGCATGGCGTTGATCAACGGCCGCGAGTTGTACGGCTATCCGAAATACGAATGCCTGTACGCGATGCCTGGCCCCGATCAACTGCCCACGACCTTCCGTCTTGCCGCGAAAGGTTTCCAACCGTATTCGCCGGAGACAGAACTGGCGATGCATCCGTTGATCGACCTCGATGCGCAGCCGGGCCTGAAGGACGAGCCGACGCAGGACGTCAACGTGTGGCGCGAAGGACTGATCGAGTGCATGCACAGGACGCCCGGTTTCTGGGATACGCATCCTGGCTGGCGCAGAACGTTCGACGAATGGTTCAATTTTTTCCCCGGGGTAAGCCAGGTGTTTCTAAAGCAGTTTCCGGACGGCAGCGGCCAGCGCGCGGTGTATCAGGCCATTGTGGCCGCACCGGCGAAGGTGAAGGACATTCGCGGGCTGTCCTTGCTGACCGGGGAATACGACCTGCGCCTGCACGCCTTTGACAGCTTTCCGCTCGATCGCACGCTGGGCTGGAACATCGGTACGCAACCGGCGCATTGCGGTTTTCGCATCGATTTCGATTTCAACGTCGAGGACGGCGTTGAGCTGGTCAACAATTCCATCATCGCGGGAGAAGCTTGATGGTCGATCAACCCAAGCGCATCGCCATTCTTGGTGGCGGTGTCGGCGCCATGACGGCGGCATTCTGGCTGACCAGCAGCGAAGACTGGCAGCAGCGTTATCAGGTCGATGTATATCAGATGGGCTGGCGCCTGGGCGGCAAGGGCGCCAGCGGGCGCAACGCCGATATCGCGCAGCGCATCGAAGAACACGGCCTGCATATCTGGTTCGGTTTCTACGACAACGCGTTCCAGGTGATGCAGCGGGCGTACCAGGAGCTGGGCCGCCCGCCGGGTCGTCCGCTGGCGAGCTGGACCGATGCGTTCAAGCCGCAGAACTACGTGTGCCTGGCGGAATGGATCCAGAGCGATTGGCGCGTGTGGCCGGTGCAGACGCCGCAACTGCCTGGCACACCGGGCACGCCGCGCGAGCCGGAAACGCCGGGCGCCGCCATTGCCGAGCTGATGGAGTGGCAGCGCTCGTGGATCGAGTCCTGGGCGCTGACGTATCTGAAGCACAAGGGATCGCCGTTTCGCATGGGCGAACACCGCGAAAGCCGGCTGCACGACCTGCTGGCCGCCGCGCGCGCCGGGCTGACCGCATTCGAGGACGTCGGCGATCCGCTGGTGGTGGCGAGCAAGGCGCGCGATCTGGCGCACGCATCCGCGCGCACGCCCAACGCGAACAGCGCCACGACCGCCGACTGGCCCACCGTGCTCAAGTTGCTGCAGGATCTGCAGCACGCGTTGCACGATGTCGCCGCGCCGTTCGGCAATCCCGATACGTGGTCCGACGATTGGCGCAGGCTTTACCTGGCCATGGACCTGTCGCTGGCCGTAGGCATCGGCATGTTGGTGGACGATGTGCTCGGCAAGGGCTTCGAGGCGATCAACGACATCGATTTCCGCGCATGGCTAGCTCGCCATGGCGCGCAGCCGGTGAGCATCGACGGTGCGCCGGTGCGTGGTTTCTACGACCTGGTTTTTGCCTATCGCCATGGCGATCCGCTGCAACCTGAGATCGAAGCCGGCACCATGCTGCGCGGCATGCTTAAAGTCGGCCTGTGTTATCGCGGCGCGCTGATGTACAAGATGCAGGCGGGCATGGGCGATGTGGTGTTCGCACCCTTGTACGAGGTGCTCAAGCGACGCGGCGTGCGTTTTCATTATTTCCACAAGTTGTGTCAGCTGCGCCCGGATGCGGCAGGCGGCAGCGTTGCCGAGATCGAGCTGGAGCAGCAGACCGCGCTCAGCGGCGCGGATTACGATCCGCTGGTGGACGTCAACGGCCTGCCATGCTGGCCCTCGCAGCCGCTTTACGAGCAGATCGATCCGCGCCAGGCTGCTTTGCTGCAGCAACACCAGGTCAATCTGGAATGCCATTGGTCGGACTGGCCGGCGCTTTACCGGCAAGCATTCGGTGTGCCGCTGCCGCGCAAAACGCTGCGTGTGGGCGTGGATTTCGACCAGATCGTATTGGGCTTGTCGGTAGCGAGCCTGGTCGATGTCGCCGCGCCGCTGCTGGCGCTCAACGCGCGGCTGCGCCAATGCAGCGAGAACGTGGCGGCCGTTGCCACGCAGGCGTATCAGGTGTGGCTGAACCAGGATCTCAACGGCATCGGCTGGAATTATCCGGACGAGCATGGCCAGGAGCCGGTGCTGTCGGGGTTCACCGAACCCTTCGACACCTGGGCCTCGATGGATCAGTTGCTGTGCAGGGAAACCTGGCCGGCCGGCAGCGAACCGAAAAACATCAGCTATTTCTGCAACGCGTTGTCGCTTACCCGGTATCCGCCACCGGACGACCATGGCTTTCCGGCGCGCTGCGCCGAGCAGGTCAAGGCCACCGCGATCCACCAACTGCAGACGCAGATCCAGGCGCTGTGGACGAAGGTGGAAAAAGACGCCTTTGACTGGTCGTGGCTGGTCGATCCGGCCGGCGCTTCGGGCGTGGCACGTTTCGACAGCCAGTTCTGGCGCGCCAACATCGACCCTTCGGAGCGTTACGTACTGTCGCTGGTCGATACCAGTCGCTATCGGCTGCATGCCGATGAGTCCGGCTTCGCCAACCTGTTTCTCGCCGGCGACTGGCTTAAAACCGGGCTCGACGCCGGCTGCGTGGAAGCGGCCGTGATGGGCGGCATGCAGGCGAGCAGGGCGATCTGCGGTTTGCCGCAAAACATCCAGGGCGAGCACGGCTGGTGACGTCGCGATGGGTCACCTGCGGCGCCGCTAATCGCCGCTACCCACCTCGGGCAGCTGCGGTTCGGCCACGCGCTCCATGCGGCGGCGCGATTTGTGCGCGTACATGCTGCGGTCTGCTTCGCGCACCAGTTCGGCGAAGTCCGCATTGCTGAAACGCCGCTGATCGGCCGGTGCGCTGCAGATGCCGTAGCTCACGCCGGTGCCGGGAAAATCGCTTTCGCTCAAGGTTTTGTCCAGCTCCGCCAGCGAACGCGCCAGGCGTTGCTGGCTAAGTTCGTCACCGTAGGCGATCACCGCGAACTCGTCGCCGCCCAACCGGAAGGCGCGGATCAAGTCGCCCAGGCTTGCCAGCCCTTCGCCGACTTTCTGCAGCAATTCGTCACCGCGCTCGTGGCCCTGGCTGTCGTTGACCAGTTTCAGGCCGTCCAGGTCGATCATCGCGATCTGCCACGTGCCTTGCGCGGGATCGACATTTTCGCGACGCGTGATCTCTTCGATCATCACATTGAAAGCCAGGCGATTGCCCAGCCCCGTCAGGGCATCGATGGACGCCTTGGCGATGGCTTCCTGCATGCCGCGGCGGAAGCGTTCGCGTCCGTCTTCCACCAGCTTTACGTGATCGGCCAGCGCGAACGCCAGCAACATCGCTTCGCAGCTGTTGCCCATCAGCGTGAGCAGGTCGGCATTGTCCACCGCGCTGGGAACCAGGCCGAAATTCACCGGCAGGATGATCATGCCCGGGATCAGCACGGCCATGTAAGCCAGCGTAAAGAAGCGCGCGCGCCGTACCCCGCGCAGCAGCGCCCACCAGCCCGTGAAGGCCGAGTACAGCACCACGGTGGCCACCGCAAAGGTGGCGATCAGGAAAGCGAGCGAGGGGAAGAACAGCGAAAACGGCAGCGCGGCGATGGACGCGGCCACGATGCCGTAGCCCACGCGCGCCATCTGCGGCGCATGCCGCCACAGGTCCAGAAAGCGAATGGTGAAACGCGCATGCACGACCGGCAGCAGGATGAACCACTGCGTGAAATTGATCGGGCCGGTGTTGATGCCCAGCCAGATCTGCGGCAGGTCGAAGAACGAACCCCAGCCCAGCACCAGGATCAGTGCCTGGCACCCATACAGGGTATAGCTGCGATCGCGGATCCATAGCCCGACAAACAGGATGAATACGCCCAGGCCGAACAGCACGCCCAGCGAGCCGATCATCAAGGCCAGTTCGTTGATCCGGCGCTTGCGGTATTGGGCGCGCGTCTGCACGTCGATACGCGGCATCGCGGTGAAGAACGTCGAGGTGACCTGGACCAGCACCGCGTAATGGTGGCCGGGCACCAGCGTCACCGGGGCCACGCCGCGCGGCGCTTCGCTGGTGCCAAGTCCCGAGCCGGTGTCGAACGCCCGGCGCAGACCATCGTCGCCCAGCACCACGATGTGGGCATGCTCGTACCAGGTGTTGTCGAACGTCACCACCCAGTCCGAATCGCCCACCGGATCGAACCGCGCCACCAGCCAGAAACTGCCGCCGAGCATGTTTACGTGCGCGACGGGCTGGCGCTGGGCCAGCCAGGGGGCGAGCCCGGCGTAGCTCTGCGGCACGTGCTCGCCGGGTGCGGCCATATAGGTGGCCAGGGCGGGTTCCTGCGCGGCCGGGCCGAACAACGGAAACGGCTGTTCGGCTCGCCCTGCCGGGCTCAGCAGCATGCCCACCAGAAACAGCAACAGCGCGGCCCAGCCACGGCCAGCCGGCCGCAACGACGCGGACCCCTGCGCGTGCATGTGATGGCGCAAAGCTGCCCCTTTGCCAGTCTGCGTCCGGCGATGGTAGCACCGGCCGGCGTGTAGGTGTCGGCGTATTTCCTTGAAGGAAAACCGGTAATCAGGACTTGTGGCGTTGTAGTTCGAATACCATTTAGAGCCCCATTGATCCTGGATCGATACAACGATGGCTGTTCTTCGTCTGGCACTGGCTCAACACGATTTCCCCGTCGGCGCCGTGGCCGCCAATACCGCAAAAGTGCGGCAGCTGATGGCCCAGGCGCGCGCCGGCGGCGCGGCACTGGCGGTGTTTCCCGAACTGACCATCAGCGGCTACCCGCCCGAAGACCTGCTGCTGCGCCCAAGCTTCCTGGCCGCCTGCGAAGAGGCGCTCAACGAAGTGGCCGCCGACACCAACGGCCTGGCTGCCCTGGTCGGCTTTCCCCATAGCCAGGGCGAGGTCTACAACGCCGCGGCATTCCTGCGCGGGGGCGAGGTCGTGCAGATCACGCACAAGCAGGCGCTGCCCAACTACGGCGTGTTCGACGACAAGCGCTATTTTCGCGCCGGCCATACCAGCGCCATCGCGGTGATCGATGGCGTGCGCGTGGGCTACCTGGTGTGCGAAGACATCTGGCAGGCCGAGCCCGCGGCGCATGCGGCAGCAGCCGGGGCCGAACTCATCGTGGTCATGAACGCCTCGCCCTGGGACGACGCCAAGGAAGCCGGGCGCGAACAGGCACTGGTCGCGCGCGCGCGGGAAACCGGTTGCGCGGTGGCCTACGTCAACCTGGTCGGTGGCCAGGACGAGGTCGTCTACGATGGCGGCTCGTTGATGGTCAACGGCGACGGCAGCATCGCCGCGCGTGCGCCCGCGTTCGTCGATGCCCTGCTGTGGGCCGATTTCGACGCCGCCGACCGCACCCTGCACCCGCGCCATTGGCCGGTAGCGAGTGACAGCTCGCACGAAGCCACGCTGTACGCCGCGCTGGTGCGCGGCATCCGCGACTACATCGACAAGAACGGTTTCGGCGGCGTGCTGCTGGGGTTGTCCGGCGGTATCGATTCGGCTTTGACGCTGTCGCTGGCGGTCGATGCACTGGGGCCCGACCGCGTCACCGCGGTGATGATGCCCATGCGCTATACCTCGCAGCTCTCGCTCGACGGCGCGCGCGCACAGGCCGAGCGGCTGCGCGTGGCTTACCAGGTGATCGACATCGAGCCGACCTACAACGCCTTCATCGCCTCGCTCGCACCCGTGTTCGAAGGCAAGCAGCCGGACCTCACCGAGGAAAACCTGCAGTCGCGCACGCGCGGCGTGATGCTGATGGCTTTGTCCAACAAACACAGCCGCCTGCTGCTTTCCACCGGCAACAAGAGCGAAATGGCGGTCGGCTACGCCACGCTGTACGGCGACATGTGCGGCGCCTATGCGCCGCTGAAGGACGTCTACAAGACCGAGGTGTATCGCCTCTCGCGCTGGCGCAACCAGCGCGAGGCGCGCATCACCGGCAGCGCCGGCGACTGGATCATTCCGCCGGCGGTGATCGAACGTCCGCCGTCGGCGGAACTGCGCGACAACCAGACCGACCAGGATTCGCTGCCGCCCTACGACGAACTGGACGCCATCCTTGAGCGCTTCATCGAGCAGGAGCAGTCCCAGGCGGAAATCATCGCGGCAGGTTTCGACGAAAACACCGTGCACCGGGTGGTGCGGCTGGTGCTGGCGAACGAGTTCAAGCGCCGGCAGGCGGCGCCGGGGCCGCGCGTCACCACGCGCGCATTCGGCCGCGAGCGGCGCTACCCGATCACCTCGGGCTGGAAGTGAGCCGCGTTGCAAGGTAAGTGTGGGGCCATGCGCGGGTAACCCCATGGCCCGGAGCCGCGCGACCCAAAGAACGCGACCCGAAAAAAGCCGGCGGCCCTTAAGGCTCGCCGGCTTTTTTGCTCGTCACCCTTGCGCGCTTGGGATCAGTAGTGACCCGAGAACGGGATCATCTTGCGCAGGATCGAGGGCGAGTGCGGCCACTTCGGATCCTTCAGGTACGGATGATCGGGATAGTTCAGCGCCAGCACCTGGCGCACTTGCGCGGCCTGCTCCTTCTGCCCCAGCGCCAGGTAGCTGCGGCACAGAATGGCCAGCGCGTCGCCGGTCTGCGGGGCTTCCTGGTAGTGCTCGATCACGTACTGCGCACGGTCGGCCGAGGCCACGTAGGCCTTGTTGCGGATGTAGAACTCCGCCACGTTGATCTCGAACTGCGCCAGCACGTTGCGCAGGTAGATCATGCGCTGGCGCGCATCGGCCGCGTAGGCGCTGTCGGGGAAGCGGCGGCTGAGTTCGGAGAAATCGTCGAACGCCTTGAGGTTGTAGCCCTGGTCGCGGCGGGTCTGCGCGCCCTTGTGCTCGCTGGCAAACGCGCGCTCGATCACCCCGGCGGTACGATCGAAATTGATCAGGCCGCGCAGGTAATAGGCATAATCCACATGGCGGTTGAGCGGATTGGACTTGATGAAGCGGTTGATCGTGGAATACGCGTCATCGGGCTTGTTGTTACGGTACTGGGCGTAGGCCAGCTCCAGCTGGGCCTGCTCGTTGAACGGGCCGGACGGGAAGCGGGCGATCAGACGCTGGTAGGCTTTCTCGGCGGCCGAATAATCGGAATGGATCAGATCGTTGTGCGCCAGCCCGTAAAGCTGCGGCAAAGGCAAGGTGTCGAGCGGGTCGCCGTGGTGCCTGAACCATGAGCAGGCGCTCATCGTCAAAGCCAGGACGAGCACGATCAGTACTTTCAAAACAGGCGTCGGGGTTGCCGGCAGCTTGGTTACGCGCATGAGTTAAGGGGTTCAGATGTTTGATCGAAAAGGGATGATAGCCCAAACCGGCACCCGGCCGGGGGACTTGCCATGACCGCCATCCGTCACGAGGCGGTCGTGCCGCTGTCGGCGGCCGGTCGCAGGTTCGACCAAGCCCTGGCCGAGATGTTCCCCGACTATTCCCGCTCGCGTCTCACCGCCTGGGTGAAGGCCGGCGCGGTGACCCTGGACGGGGCGGCGGCCGCACCGCGCCACCTGTTGCGGGGCGGCGAGAAAGTGGTGCTGGAGGCGGAACTGGAAACCGAGGTCACCAGCGCGCCCGAGGCCATCGAACTGGACATCGTCCACGAGGATCCGCACCTGCTGGTGCTGAACAAGCCGGTGGGCCTGGTGGTGCATCCGGGCGCCGGCAACCCGGCCGGCACGCTGCTGAACGCCTTGCTGCACCATGATCCGAAGCTGGCCGAGCTGCCGCGCGGCGGCATCGTGCACCGGCTGGACAAGGACACCTCGGGCCTGATGGTGGTGGCCAGGACGCTGCCCGCGCACACCGCGCTGGTGGACATGCTGTCGCATCACGCGGTGGAGCGGCAGTACGAGGCCATCGTAATCGCCCCGCTGATCGCCGGCGGCACCGTGGATGCCCCGATCGGCCGCCATATCGGCGATCGCCTGCGCCAGGCGGTGCGTGACGAGGAAGACGGCAAGCGCGCGGTCACGCACTACCGGTTGCGCGAACGTTTCCGCGCGCATTCGCTGATCCAGTGCAACCTGGAAACCGGGCGCACCCATCAGATCCGCGTGCACATGGCGCACATTGGGCATCCGCTGGTGGGCGATCCCCTGTATGGCGGCGGCCTGAAGCTGCCCAAGCGGGCCACGCCCGAGCTGGTCACCGCGTTGCGCAGCTTCCGGCGCCAGGCGCTGCATGCCGAGCGGTTGTCGTTCACGCACCCGGTGAGCGGTGAAACCCTGAGTTTTGCAACGCCGCGCCCGGCAGACATGGATGCGCTGATCGCCGCCCTGCGCGCCGACCTGGCCGCCAACGGCCCGGACGAGTACTGATACGCATGAACGAGGCATGGATCTTTCCCGATTGGCCCGCACCGCGCGGTGTGCACACGGCGGTCACCACGCGCGAGGGTCCGGGCATTTCGCAGCCGCCGTTCGACCGCTTCAACCTTGGCCTGCGCAGCGGCGACGATGTGCAGGCCGTGCTCAGCAATCGCGGCGCCCTGCGCCAAGTGCTGGATCTGCCGGCCGAACCGCGCTGGCTGCGCCAGGTGCACGGCACGGTGGTGGCCGAGCTTGGGCCCTTGCCGACGGCGGAGGAACCGCAAGCCGATGCCGCGGTATCGCGCGTGCCGGGCACGGTGCTGGCGATCCTTACCGCCGATTGCCTGCCGGTGCTGTTCTGCGCCGCCGACGGCAGCGCCATCGGCGCGGCGCATGCCGGCTGGCGCGGACTGGCCGCCGGCGTGCTGGAAGAGACCGTCGCGCAGATGCAACGCCGTTCCGGCGACCTGATGGCGTGGCTTGGGCCCTGCATCGGCGCGGCTTCCTATGAGGTGGGTGAAGAAGTCCATACGGCGTTCAACCAGTCCAGGCCCGCGGCCGAGGGCGCGTTCGTGGCCACGCGGCCGGGCCACTGGCTATGCGACCTTGCCGTGCTGGCGCGGCAGCGACTGCTGGCGGCCGGCGTCACGCGCATCCACGGCGGCGGGTTCGATACCCGCGCCGACGCGCGCCTGTATTCCTACCGCCGCGAAGGTGCACGCAGCGGTCGCTTCGCCAGCCTGATCTGGCTGGCCGGACACTAGGGGTGCCCTGGGCAGCATGGATCGGAGCATCCCTGCTGATTGCCGAGCCGGCTCCAGGCTGAAGCCGGGCGCGGCGCCGCGCTCCCATTCGCTTGAATCGTTCGGCGCTGTCCGCATCTCTGGCGGCAGTGGCGGCGTGTCCGCCAAACCTTTTTGGGGATATTTCAATGCGCATGGACAAACTGACTTCACGTTTCCAGCAAGCGCTTGCCGATGCGCAATCGCTGGCCGTGGGGCGTGACAACAACATGCTCGAGCCCGTGCACGTGATGGCGGCACTGCTCGACCAGCAGGGCGGCTCCACCGGACCGCTGCTGACCCAGGCCCACGTGAATGTGCCGGCGTTCCGCCAGCGCGTGGGCGAGCTGCTCGATGGCCTGCCCAAAGTGAGCGGGCAGGAAGGCAACATCCACGCCGGCAACGAGCTGACCCGCGTGCTCAACCTCACCGACAAGCTGGCCCAGCAGCGCGGCGACCAATTCATCGCCAGCGAGTTGTTCGTGCTGGCCGCGCTGGAGGACAAGGGCGATCTTGGCGCCGCACTCAAGGCCGCCGGTGCCGCCAGGCAACATCTCGAAGCGGCGATCGAAAAACTGCGCGGCGGCGAGAAAGTGCAAAGCGAAAACGCCGAGGACCAGCGTCAGGCGCTGGAAAAATACTGCATCGACCTCACCGCGCGCGCCGAGAGCGGCAAGCTCGATCCGGTGATCGGCCGCGACGAGGAAATCCGCCGCACCATCCAGGTACTGCAGCGCCGCACCAAGAACAATCCGGTGCTGATCGGCGAACCGGGCGTAGGCAAGACTGCCATCGTCGAAGGGCTGGCCCAGCGCATCGTGAAAGGCGAAGTGCCCGAGGGCCTGCGCGACCGCCGCGTGCTTGCGCTGGACATGGGCGCGCTGATCGCCGGCGCCAAGTTCCGCGGCGAATTCGAGGAGCGCTTGAAAGCCGTGCTGAACGACTTGGCCAAGAACGAAGGCCAGATCATTCTGTTCATCGACGAACTGCACACCATGGTCGGCGCCGGCAAGGCCGATGGCGCCATGGATGCGGGCAACATGCTCAAGCCCGCGCTGGCGCGCGGCGAGCTGCATTGCATCGGCGCCACGACACTGGACGAATACCGCAAGTACATCGAAAAGGACGCCGCGCTGGAGCGCCGCTTCCAGAAAGTGTTCGTGGGCGAGCCCAGCGTGGAAGACACCATCGCCATCCTGCGCGGTCTGAAGGAGCGCTACGCGGTGCATCACGGCGTGGAAATCACCGACCCGGCCATCGTCGCGGCGGCCACGCTGTCCAACCGCTACATCACCGACCGCCAGCTGCCGGACAAGGCGATCGACCTGATGGACGAGGCCGCTTCGCGCATCCGCATGGAAATCGACTCCAAGCCGGAGGAACTGGACCGGCTGGAACGCCGCCTGATCCAGCTGAAAATCCAGCGCGAGATGCTGAAGAAGGAAACCGACGAGGCGTCCAAGAAGCGTCTGGCCGACCTCGATACCGACATCGGCAAGCTGGAGCGCGAGTTCTCCGATCTGAACGAAGTGTGGAAATCGGAAAAGGCCGCGCTGCAGGGCACGACCAAGGTCAAGGAGCAGATCGAGCAGGCGCGCCTGGAACTGGAAGCGGCGCAGCGCCGGCAGGACTACGCCAAGATGAGCGAAATCCAGTACGGCAAGCTGCCCGAACTGGAAAAGCAGCTCGCCGCCGCGCAGGCCGCCGAAAAGCAGGACTTCAAGCTGGTGCAAGACCGCGTCACCGAAGAGGAAATCGCCGAGGTGGTATCGCGCTGGACCGGCATCCCGGTCAGCAAGATGCTTGAAGGCGAGCGCGAGAAGCTGCTGCACATGGAGCAATCGCTGCACAAGCGCGTGGTCGGCCAGGACGAAGCGGTGCGCGCGGTGTCCGATGCGATCCGCCGCGCGCGCGCGGGGCTGTCCGATCCGAATCGCCCGTACGGTTCGTTTCTGTTCCTGGGTCCGACCGGCGTCGGCAAGACCGAGTTGTGCAAGGCACTGGCCGAATTCCTGTTCGACACGCAGGACGCCATGGTGCGCATCGATATGAGCGAGTTCATGGAGAAGCACTCCGTGAGCCGGCTGATCGGCGCGCCGCCCGGCTATGTCGGCTACGAGGAAGGCGGTTACCTCACCGAAGCGGTGCGTCGCCGTCCGTACAGCGTGATCTTGCTGGACGAAGTGGAGAAAGCGCATCCGGACGTGTTCAATATCCTGTTGCAGGTGCTCGACGACGGCCGCCTGACCGATGGCCAGGGCCGCACGGTGGATTTTCGCAACACCGTGATCGTGATGACCTCCAACTTAGGTTCGCAGCTGATCCAGGAACATGCCGGCGATTCGGAAGCGGACTACCTGCAGATGAAGGCGGCCGTGCTGGGCGTGGTGCAGGCGCACTTCCGTCCGGAGTTCATCAACCGCCTCGACGAGCTGGTGGTGTTCCGCCCGCTGCAAAAAGCGCAGATCCGCAAGATCGCGTTGATCCAGCTGGTGCAGCTGGAAAAACGTCTGGCCGAGCGCCAGCTGCGCCTGGAAATCAGCGAGAAGGCGTTGGACCTGCTTGGCAACGTCGGCTTCGATCCGGTATACGGCGCGCGTCCGCTCAAGCGTGCGATCCAGCAGCAGCTCGAAAATCCGCTGGCGAAGGAGATCCTGGAAGGGCGTTTTATTTCCGGCGATACGATCGAGGTGGGCGCCGAAGGCGGGCATTTGTCGTTCCGCAAGAACGGATGATTTTTCGCTGATCGCTGCGAAACGTGCAACGAAGAACATCCCGGCGCAAGCCGGGATTTTTTTGCAGCCCTGTGTGCGAAACCATACGAATGCATGGGTTACCACCCGCGCACGGCAGCGAGTGGACAAACTGCGCCATCCCAACCCGTTCCTCATCAGGCGAAGACCGATGCAAGTGCGATCCCCCGGGCCCGGCGATATCTCTTTTAAGGTTGGCGATACCGATAGCACCGCTGAAGCGACGCACAGCGTGGGTTCGGCACCGGCGGTCAGCAAAGACGTTGAGCCGTGGCTACCTGGCCGTCGATGGCACGCGCCGGTGGCGCCGTCGCAGCAGCGGGCGAGGGGCATGGCCGTGTTGCGCACGCTGCTCAATCCGGACGCCGTGCCGCAAGCCAAGGCGAAGGCGACGTCGCCGAACCGATTGTATGAGCTGTCCTATGTGCTGCACGCGCCAAAAGCTGGCTTGCGCAGCCTTACCTTTCCCATCGCCATCCGTCGGGCCGAACAAAGAAAGGGAGCCCACGACGCGGGCGACTTCTACGCCATGCAGTTCGGCGTCAACGGCGCTGACGGCACGTCGGTCGGCTGCGGGTACATTGGCCTCCAGCCGCGCGAGGACGGCAAGGCATTGGTCGTGTTCTCCGGCAGCGGCCCCCGTTTTTCCGCGCTCGAAGGAAGGCCGGAGGCTGACGGCGGTTGCGGCGCCAGCAACAGCACCCTTATCGATTTTCAGTTCGGTCACACGTACGAACTGACCGTCGAACGGGACGCGTACGACCCCAGCGTGCTGCGGGCGTACGCGCAGAACGTCTCCAACCCAGCGCGTCCTGGCCCGCGTGAGCACGTCAAAGACCTGCGCGTGGACCGGGATGTGACATTGGCCGCCAGGCAGGAGGGCTTCATCGAACACTATGGCAAGGCGATCAGCAGGAGCGCGGAAATCGGCCGCACCGAGGGCATATTTCACGCGCCGTTTGGCCGATCGATGCAAGGCCGGCATGTCGGCGGTGCGCTGACGCAAGGCCAATTGAGCGGGCGCTTTGGCACCTCGACAACCGGCAGGCGCGTGACCGCCGTCGAGGGCGGCCAGGTCAAGGCGGTCAGGGTCACGCTTTGGGGCGTGCGCTGAACACGCAGGGCGACGCAGCGCGCGTTGTGTTTCGCCGGCAAAAAAATCCCGGCACGTTGGCCGGGATGTCCGATGCGATGCATCGCAGTGCTTGGCAGTGGGCTTGTTGGGTCACCAGTGATAGATCACTTTGGAGTAATAGTAACGCCCATTGAAGCCGTTGGGTGAAAATTCTGAATACGGGATGGTGCCGTCGTTGTTGTTGGCCGCGATCACCTTGTCCGGATAGCTGTTGCTGGCATTGTCCACGCCGAGCGTGAAAGTCCAGTTGCCGAGGTTGTAGCTGCCGGCCAGATCCAGCACCCACTGGGGGCTGAAGGTCTGGTTGAGCAGATACGTACTGTTGCTGTAGGCGGTGAAGCTGCCATAGCGCGTGAGGTTGCCGTTGAACGCCCAGTGCCCGAGCGTGTAGTTCTCGTTGAGGATCAGCTTGCTGCGCGGCGTGGAGTTGGCCAGCAGGCCCTTGATGTCGCGGTAGCTCACGCGCTCAAGCTCAAGGCCCAGTGCATCCAGTTGCGATGGATTGGGCGCGACGCCAACGACTTGCGTGCGGTTGTAGTTGTAGCTCAGGGTGCTGTCGAGCAGGCCGTCGTTGCCAAAATCCGAACGATAGCTGGCGACCAGGTCGCCGCCTTGCGTGCGCGTGTTCACCGCATTGGTGAAGTACTGGGCCGAGCTGAACGCGATGTCGGTGATGCCGTGCGCGGCCAAGTAGGCCACCACGGCCGGATCGTTCAGGCCGCTCAACGTGCTCGATAGCACGATGCGGTTGTAGATCTGGATCTGGTAGACGTCGAAGGTCAGCGTCAGCGGATCGATCGGGTTGTACACCGCGCCGATCGTGTAGTTGTGCGACTTCTCCGGCCGCAGCGCCTGCGCGCCCAGCAACTGCGCCACCGGGTTGTTCACCGGCAGCAAGCCGGTCTGGTAGATGCCTGGCGCGATGCCGGGGCCGGCGCTGCTGGGGGTCAGGTACAGCGAGCCGACCTGCGAATAGTCTTCCTGTGCCAGCGAGGGCGCGCGGAAACCGGTCGATGCGCTGGCGCGCAGCGCGAAGCGGTCGGTGAAGTCGTAGCGCGCCGCCAGCGCGCCGGACACGGTGTTGCCGAAGTCGTTGTAATCCTCATGGCGTAGGGCGATGGAGGTGCCGAGCTTGTCGGTGAGATTGGTTTCCAGGCTGACGTACTGGGCCACGTCGCTGCGGCTCCACGAGCCGGTGTTGATCGGGCTGTAGCCGCTAAAGCCCTGCGCGCCGCCGCTTACGCCAGAGGTGCCCACGTAGTAGGCATCCGGATCGCCCGCGCCGATGCTGTAGGTGTCGCGCAGATACTCCGCGCCGAACGCCAGCGTCACCGCGTTGGGCAGCCAGCCCACGTTGAGATCTTTGGCGACGTCCACGTCCACCGCTTCCTGCGCCGCCGAGACGATGCCGTCGAAGAAATGGGTCGGCGTGTAGCCGAAATCGTGCAGGAAGGCATAGTTGGCGGTGTCGATGGTATCGAGCGCCACGCGATTGCCGCCGTAGTTGGCGCTCACGTCCCAGCGCCATCCGTCGGTAGTGCCGCGCACGCCGGCCACCAGCGCCTGGTCGGTGCTGTGCGCCTGCAGCAGCGGCTGGTAGCCGTCGGGATAGATCGCGCTCAGCGCCGTTTTTACCGACGAGGGATACAGATACGGGTTGCGGTACAGCTCATCGGAAATCGCGTCGCGCTCGTGGTAGCTGCCGAACGCGTAGAACTGCACGTTGCTGGTGATGTCGTACTGCGCATTGAGGAACAGGTTGTGCTGGCTGATCGACGGATCGCCAAAGACCTGCTTCTCGCCCAACTGCGGATAGCGCACGTCGGCGCCGCCGTGGTTGGTCGGATCCTGGTGGCCATCGTCCACGCTGATGCGCAGCCAGCCCTTGTCGCCGCTGAGCGGGATGCCGACGTTCGCCGAGCCCAGCCACTGCCGGCCGCCGCCGCGCTGGAACTGGCCGCCGTCCAGTTCTACCGAACCGCCCTGCGCGCCATGCTTGAGGATGATGTTGATGACGCCGGCGATCGCATCGGAGCCGTATTGCGCCGACGCGCCGTCGCGCAGCACTTCGATGTGGTCGATCGCCGATAGCGGAATGGTGTTCAGGTCTACCGGCGCCGAACCGCGGCCGATGCTGCCATCGGTATTGACCAGGGCGCTGGTATGCCAGCGCTTGCCATCCACCAGCACCAGCACTTCATCCGGCGCCAGGCCGCGCAATTGTGCCGGGCGCTGCGAATCGGTGGTGTCGGTGGCCGCCGGGCGCGGGAAGTTGAGCGAAGGGATCAGGCGCGCCAGCGCCGTGGCCAGTTCATTCGTGCCGGTGCTTTGCAGCTGGGCGGCCGGAATCACGTCGATCGGCGACAGCGACGCGCTGTCGGTTCGGTTCTGCGAGTGCGTGCCGGTGACGATCACGGCCTGCAGGTTCTTGGCGTTGCTGGCCGGGGTGGCCTGGCTGGCGTCCTGTGCCGACGCGTGCGTGGCGATGGCGAGCAAGATGGCGACGGTAAGCGGCGGCGTTGTGGTCTTATCGAGCAGTTTCTTCATCCCATGTATCCCCTAGCGTGTCTTTGTTGCTATGCAACAATTTCAGATTAGTGACAAAGTCCCCTCGCGGCAACGGATGATTGGGCGTTTCAAAGTCCAATTGGGAATATTGAGCGCAAACAGCTGCTTGTATACCGATTCTGGCCCCCGCCGCGTGCGCGCGTCAGCGCCAGCGCGCGCCGGTGACAAGCATGCATCGCGGTGCGGTGTAGATAGCGTCTAGATGCGCCGCTTCGCTGCCGGGCTAGGCGTGCATCGGCCCCAAGCACTACCATGCCTGCGCCTGAGGTGACCGCCGGCATTGCACGGTGGTTGAAACGGGAATCCGGTGCGTTCGCGCGAACCCAAGCCGGAGCTGCCCCCGCAACGGTAGGCGAGCAAGCGTTCCACACCAAGCCACTGCGAAGCGTGCGCGGGAAGGCGTGGATCGCAGGCCCTTGGCCTCGCTCGCAAGCCCGGAGACCGGCCTTGAGGCGTAACCAACCGGACGGCGGAGGGCCATCGGGTGACCGCTGCGTTCGCAGCCGGTGTCCTTGCCTCCGCGTCCGTTCGATCATAGCCAGGCCGTGTACGCGGGCGCAGGAAGGAGAGTGGAAATGGTGAAGTTGCGATCAGCATCCGTCACGCGCGGGGCACGCGCATGAACGATCGGATCTCGCGCGACCTGATGACGCCCCAGGAGCGTCACCGCGAACGCATGCAGCGCAAGAAAGCGCTGGTCGATCGCAAGATCGCCGCTGCCACCATCGATCGCGGCGTACTGGTGGTGAACACCGGCAACGGCAAGGGCAAGAGTTCGTCCGGTTTCGGCATGCTTGCCCGTTCGCTCGGACATGGCTTCAAGTGCGGCGTGGTGCAATTCATCAAGGGTACGTTTTCCACCGGCGAGGAGGCGTTTTTCCGCCGTTTCGCCGGCGACCTGCTCGACTATCACGTGATGGGCGAAGGCTTCACCTGGGAAACGCAGGACAAGGCGCGCGACATCGCCGCCGCGCAGGCGGCCTGGATGCAGGCCGCGCGCATGCTGGCCGATCCGGCTTACGATTTCGTCCTGCTCGACGAACTCAACATCGCACTGGTCAAGCAATACGTATTGCTTGAGCAGGTGTTGAAGGCGGTCGCGGCGCGCCCGCCGCGCCAGCACGTGGTGATCACCGGGCGCGGTGCACCCGACGGGCTGATCGCGGTCGCCGATACGGTGACCGAAATGCGCGTGGTCAAGCATGCGTTCGACGCAGGCATCAAGGCGCAGAAAGGCGTGGAGCTGTGAGCGCGATGCGCCGCTGTCCGGCCCTGCTGGTTTCGGCGCCCGCGTCGGGGCAGGGCAAGACATCGGTCACCGCCGCGCTGGCGCGCTGGCATGCCCGGCACGGACGTCGCGTGCGCGTGTTCAAGACCGGGCCGGATTTTCTCGATCCCATGGTGTTGGAGCGCGCGGCGGGTACGCCGGCGTATCAGCTGGATCTGTGGATGTGCGGCGAGGCGGATGTACGCCAACGGCTTTACGATGCAGCGTCGGACGCCGACCTGATTCTGGTCGAGGGTGTGATGGGTTTGTTCGACGGTGCGCCATCCAGTGCCGATCTGGCGCAGCAGTTGGGCTTGCCGGTGATGGCGGTGATCGACGGCGCGGCGATGGCGCAGACCTTCGGCGCGCTTGCTTGCGGCCTTGCCACGTATCGCGCCGGCCTGGCGATGTACGGCGTGGCCGCCAACCGCATCGGCAGTGCTTATCACGCGCAACTGCTCCAGCAGAGCCTGCCCGCGTCGTTGCAATGGCTGGGCGCGTTACCGCGCGAGGATGCGCTGGCGTTGCCGGAACGTCACCTGGGTCTGATCGCCGCGGGTGAACTGGCCGATATCGATGCGCGCCTGGATGCATTGGCCCAGGCGTGGTCCGCACACGCGGCGACGACGCTTCCGCCGCCGGTGAGTTTCCCGTTGCCGGCCGTCGATGCCATCGCGCCCTCGTTGACGGGTGTGCGCATCGCCATCGCGCGCGACGCGGCATTTTGCTTCATTTATAGGGCCAATCTGGACCTGTTGCGCGCCGCCGGTGCCAGCCTGCATTTCTTTTCGCCCTTGGCGGGCGACGCGTTGCCCGACTGCGAGGCGGTATGGCTGCCGGGCGGATATCCGGAATTGCACTTGGCTGCGCTGTCGCAATGCCATCACCTGCACGCGGCCCTGCGCGCGCACCGCGATGCGGGCAAACCCATCCTGGCCGAATGCGGCGGTTTGCTGTTTGCGCTCAATTCGCTGGCCGACCGCGACGGCAACCAGGCACCCATGGCCGGCCTGCTGTCCGGGTACGCGGTTGTGCAAGCGCGCCTCGCGGCGCTGGGCCTGCAAAGCGTGGCGTTGCCGGAGGGCGTTTTGCGCGGGCACACCTTTCACTATGCCCAAGCCTGGATCAGCGCCCAGCCGCTCGCGCATGCCAGCAATCCGAACCAGGGGCCCTGTAAGGAAGCGGTTTATCGCGACCGGCGGCTTACGGCCAGCTTCGTGCATTTCTATTTCCCGTCGCAGCCGCAGGCTGCCATGCAGCTTTTTCTGCCATGAACATCGCGGTGCTGATGATCGCCGCCGTGCTCGCCGACCGGCTGCTGGGCGAGCTGCGGCGGGCGCATCCGCTGGTGGCATTCGGACGCATGACGAACGCGATCGAGCGGCGCATGCATGCCGACCGGCGCATGGCGGGCGTGTTGGCGTGGTCGCTGGCGGTGCTGCCATCGGTGCTGCTGGTGTGGGGGTTGCAGTGCGTAGCGCCGCGCTGGGCGTCGCAAGTGATCGCCGTGCTGGTGTTGTATTTCACGCTGGGTTTGCGCAGCCTGGGCGAGCACGCCCGTCCGGTGGCGGCGGCGCTGCAGGCCGGCGAGCTGGATGCGGCGCGTAGCGCGGTGGGACGCATGGTCAGTCGCGATACGGCGGTATTGAATGCCGGCCAGGTCGCCGCGGCGGCCACCGAATCGGTGCTGGAGAATGGCAACGATGCGGTGTTCGGTACGCTGTTCTGGTTCGCGCTGCTCGGCGCGCCGGGTGCGCTGCTTTATCGATGGGCCAACACGCTCGATGCGATGTGGGGTTACCGCACACCGCGCTACGAGCGCTTCGGCTGGGCCGCCGCGCGCATCGACGATGCGTTGAACTATGTGCCAGCCCGGCTCACCGCGCTCACCTACGCCTTGTGCGGAAACTTTCATCGCGCGTTACGTTGCTGGCGCACGCAGGCATCGCAATGGGACAGCCCCAACGCAGGACCGGTGATGGCCGCCGGCGCCGGTGCGCTGGACGTGCGCCTGGGCGGCGCGGCGCCCTACCATGGCGTGTGGGAAGAGCGGCCGCCGTTGGGCGAGGGCGATGCACCGAGTGCCGCGTCGGTGCTTCGCGCCTTGCGTTTGCTGCGCGATGGTGTGATCGCCTGGCTGGTGGTGGCGTTGTTGCTGGGGATGGCGATCCATGGAGGCGTGCATGCTTGAACACGGTGGCCGCTTGCAGCGCGCGGCGCGCGAATACGACATTGCGCTGGATCATTGGCTGGACCTGTCCACCGGCATCAGTCCGTTCGGCTGGCCGGTGCCGGCCATTCCGTCCTCGGCGTGGCAGCGCCTGCCCGAGGACGACGATGGCCTGATCGACTGCGCGCGCAGCTATTACGGCGCACCGCACGTGCTGCCCGTGGCCGGTTCGCAGGCGGCGATCCAGGCCCTGCCGCTGCTGCGTGCGCCATGTCGCGTTGGAGTCATTGCGCCCGGCTATGCCGAGCACGCGCAAGCCTGGCAATGCGCGGGCCATGCGGTGGAGCGTCATCCGGCCCAGGCGCTGTTGGCCCACCCGCAGCGGTGGGATGTGCTGGTGCTGATCCATCCGAACAATCCCGGCGGCGAACGTTTCGGTGTCCAGGCGCTGCTGCAGCTGCATGCGGCACTGGCTGCGCACGGGGGCTGGCTGGTGGTGGACGAGGCGTTCATGGATGTGACGCCGGGCGAGAGCCTTTGTGCGCATGCCGATCGCGACGGATTGATCGTGTTGCGTTCGGTGGGCAAGTTTTTTGGCCTGGCCGGTGCGCGCGCCGGCTTCGTCTGCGCGACGGCGGCGTTGCTGCATGCGTTGCAGGAAAGGCTTGGGCCATGGACGCTGAGCGGGCCGACGCGTTACGTGCTGCGGCAGGCGCTGGGCGATCGCGCGTGGCACGCGCAGGCGCGGGCGATGCTGATCGAGACTAGCGAAAAGCTGGCGCGTTTGCTTGCAAAACACCGCCTTGAGCCAAGCGCAGGTTGCGCGTTGTTCCAATGGTGCCGGCACGATGCCGCGCAAACCGTGCATCGCGCCTTGGCGCGGATGGGCATCCTCACACGGCTGTTCGAGGACGTGCCCAGCCTGCGTTTTGGTCTGCCGCCGGATGAAGCGGCATTCCATCGCCTGGATACGGCGCTAGCCCAGGTGATGCGATGACGGCACGCGTGCTGATGGTGCAGGGCTGCACCTCCGATGCGGGCAAAAGCGCGCTGGTGACCGCGCTATGCCGCTGGGCATATCGGCGCGGCCTGCGCGTGGCGCCATTCAAGCCGCAGAACATGGCCTTGAATTCGGCCGTCACCGCCGATGGCGGCGAAATCGGGCGCGCGCAGGCGGTGCAGGCGCAGGCCAGTGGCCTGGAGCCGCGCGTGGATTTCAATCCCGTGCTGCTCAAGCCCAACAGCGACACCGGTGCGCAAGTGATCGTGCACGGGCATGCCGTGGCCAATATGGATGCGCGTCATTACCACCACTACAAGCGCATCGCCTTTGATGCGGTGATGGCATCGCATGCGCGCTTGATCGCCGCCTACGATGCGGTGATCGTGGAAGGCGCGGGCAGTCCGGCCGAAATCAATCTGCGCGATCGCGACATCGCGAACATGGGTTATGCCGAGGCGGTGGATTGTCCGGTCATCCTGATTGCCGATATCGATCGCGGCGGTGTGTTCGCGCACTTGGTCGGCACGCTTGCCCTGTTATCGGAAAGCGAGCGTGCGCGCGTGGCGGGGTTGGTCATCAACCGGTTTCGCGGCGATCTGGGTCTGCTGCAACCGGGACTGGACTGGTTGCAGCGCGAAACCGGCAAGCCCGTGCTGGGTGTGTTGCCGTACTTGCAAGGTTTGCACCTGGAGGCGGAAGACGCCTTGCCGCGCGAATACGCCCCCAAGCCCGAAGCGGTGCTGCGCGTCGCGGTGCCCGCACTGCCGCGCATCAGCAACCACACCGATATCGACGCGTTGCGCGCGCATCCTCAGGTCGATCTGCGCATGGTCGCTCCGGGCCAGGCGCTGCCGCCGTGCGAGGTGATCATCCTGCCGGGCTCCAAATCCACGCGCGCCGATCTGGCGTGGCTGCGTGCGCAAGGTTGGGACGCCGGGATCGCCAGGCATCTGCGCTACGGCGGCAAGCTGATCGGTATCTGCGGCGGTCTGCAGATGCTCGGGCGTGCCGTGCACGATCCGCTCGGCATCGAGGGCGAGCCCGGTTCCAGTGAAGGGCTGGGCTGGCTGGACCTGGAAACCACGCTGGCGCCGCACAAGCAGTTGCATCGCGCGCAGGGGCGGCTCACCTTCGCCGATGCGCCTGTGGCCGGTTACGAGATTCATTGCGGCATCAGCCAGGGACCTGCGCTGGCGCTTCCGTTCGCGCGACTGGACGATGGCCGCTCCGACGGCGCACGCTCTGCCGACGGACAGGTGATCGGCAGTTATCTGCACGGACTGTTCGATGACGCGCAAGCCCTGCTTGCGCTGCTGCGGTGGGCGGGGCTGCACGATGCCACTACGGTCGATGTGCATGCGTTGCGCGAAGCGGCCATCGACCGGCTGGCCGACGCGGTCGAACGACATCTGGATATTTCTATGCTGGAACGACTGTTGGGCATGACCACATGCGTACCTTGATCCTCGGTGGCGCCCGCTCCGGCAAGAGCGCGCTCGCCGAGCGGCTGGCCCACGGCAGCGGGCGCGAGGTGGTGTATCTGGCCACCGCGCAGGCGGGCGATGCGGAGATGGCCGCGCGCATCGCGCACCATCGCGCGCGCCGTCCGGCGTCGTGGCTGAGCGTGGAGGAACCACTCCATCTGGCCCATGCGTTGCGTGCGCATGTGCGCGAGGATCGCATTGTGCTGGTCGATTGCCTGACGCTTTGGCTGAGCAATCTGCTCGGCGACGCCGATGCACAGCGTTTCGAAAGGGAGCGTACGGCCTTGCTCGATATCCTGCCGGGGTTGCCCGGCGAGGTGTTGATGGTCAGCAACGAAGTTGGCCTGGGCATTGTGCCGCTAGGTGAACTGACGCGCCGTTTCGTGGACGAAGCGGGGCGCCTGCATCAATCCCTGGCCGCGATCTGCGAACGCGTGCTGTTCGTCGCGGCGGGGCTGCCCATGGTCTTGAAAGGAACAATGTCATGAGTTTCCACTGGCTTACCGCCCCTTGTGCGCAACCGGACCTGGCCATCCTCGGCGAGGCTGCCGATCGCCAGGAACAGCTGACCAAGCCGCCCGGTTCGCTGGGCATGCTCGAAGCGCTGGCGGTTGATCTGGCCTCGCTGCAGCACACGCCCACTCCCGCGCTGGACAAGGTGTGGATCAGTGTGTTCGTGGCCGACCACGGCGTCGCGGCGGAAGGCGTATCGGCGTTTCCGCAGGTGGTCACTGGCGAGATGGTGCGCAACTTCGCCAGCGGTGGCGCCGCGATCAGCGTGTTGTCGCGCAACCTGGGCGCGACGCTGGACGTGGTGAACCTGGGCACGGTGAACGATCCGGGCGAGATTCCCGGCGTGCGGCGCCAGATCATTGCGCCCTCTACCGCCAATTTCTGCGAACAGCCAGCGATGACCGAGCAGCAGCTAGACAGCGCGCTGATGATCGGCGCGGAAAGCGTGCGCACGGCCAAGGCGGCCGGCGCGCAGTTGTTCATCGGCGGCGAGATGGGCATCGCCAATACCACCGCGGCCGCGGCACTGGCCAGCGCGTTGCTGCAGGAGCCGCCTTCGTGCCTGGCCGGTGCCGGCACCGGACTGGATTCGGCCGGCGTGCTGCACAAGGTTTCGGTGATCGAGCGCGCGCTGGCGCAACATGCCGGTGCACAGGGCGCGCTGGAGCAGTTGCGCTGCCTGGGCGGTTTCGAAATCGCCGCACTGGCCGGCGCGTTCGTCATGGCGGCGCAGGTCGGCATGCCGGTGCTGGTGGACGGCTTCATCACCACCACCGCCGCGCTGGTGGCGGTGCACCTGCAGCCCCAGGTACAGCCGTGGTTGCTGTTCGCGCATCGTTCCAAAGAACACGGACACGCGCGGCTGCTGCGTGCGCTGCAAGCCGATCCCGTGCTCGATCTTGGCCTGCGCCTGGGCGAGGCCAGCGGTGCGGCGGCCGCCGTGCCGTTGCTGCGCCTGGCCTGCGCGCTGCACAACGGCATGGCGACGTTCGCGCAGGCGGGCGTGTCCACGGCATGAGCGTGTGCATCGATCTTTTGCGTCACGGCGAAACCGGGCAGCGCAGCTATCGCGGCCAGCTCGACGACGCGCTGACCGAATTGGGATGGGCGCAATTGCGCGCCGCCGTCGAGGGACGCGAATGGGATCTCATCGTTGCGTCCAGCCTGCAACGTTGCGCGGCTTTTGCTCGCGAGTTGTCATCGGCGCGCGGCCTGCCATTGCGGCTCGATCCGCGCCTGGCGGAGTATCACTTCGGTCGCTGGCAGGGCGTGCCGATCGAGCGTATCGCCGAACAAGAAGGCGACGCGCTGGGTCGCTTCTGGGCCGATCCGGTGGCGCATCCGCCGCCGGGCGCGGAAAGCTTCGCGGCATTTCATGATCGCCTCGGCGCGGCGCTGGACGAGGTGGCGGCGCAAGCAGGCGCGCGCCGCGCGCTGGTGATTACCCACGGCGGCGCGATCCGCCTGTTGCGCTGCCGGGTGGAGCGGCGCGGCTATGGCGACATGGCCGGCATTGAAGTGCCGCACGCTTCCCTGCATCGTGTGTGCTGGCCCGTTTCGGTAGCCGCATGATGCGCAGCCTTTTGGTGGCGATTGGCTTCCTGACCCGACTGCCGGTGCCCGCCGGCGTGTTCGACGATGAGCGCGCGAAAGCGCATTCCCTGGCGTGGTATCCGCTGGTGGGTCTGCTGATCGGCGTGGTGTTGGCGATGCTCGCCTGGTTGTTGCGCAATTCGCCCATGGTGTTGTCGGCGACCCTGATCGTGCTGGCGTGGGTGCTGATGACCGGTGCATTGCACCTGGATGGCCTGGCCGATAGCGCCGACGCCTGGGTTGGCGGTCTGGGCGATCGCGAGAAGACGCTGGCGATCATGAAGGATCCGCGCTCGGGCCCCGCCGGCGTGGTGGCGCTGATCCTGGTGTTGCTGCTGAAGGTGGCGGCGATTCAGAGCCTGGGCACGTTCCAGTGGTTGGCCCTGCTGCTTGCGCCGTTGCTGGCGCGCGCCAGCCTGGTCTCGCTGTTCATCACCACGCCCTACGTGCGCAGCCGTGGACTTGGCGCGGCGCTTGCCAACGCGCCGGGCCGGGCCTGCGCGATCTCGCTGGCCATGACGGCCGGATTGTGCGCATTGGCCAAGTGGCGTGGCGCGCTGGCGCTGCTGGTCGCGGTGCTGGTGTTCGGGCTGTGGCGGCATGCCTGCCAGCGGCGCCTGGGCGGCTTTACCGGCGACACGGCCGGCGCGCTGGCCGAAATGGTGGAAGCGGCGGTGCTGGTGGCGCTGGCCGTGCATTGAGCCATCGCCGCGGTTGAAATCCTGGCCCACGACCCGATAATGCCCGCTGCCCGAGGCCGCCAGGCCGATGGCGCTGCGGAGTGTGTCCATGCCTATCTACGAATTCCAATGCAGTGCCTGCGGCCATCGTTTCGATCGCCTGCAGAAACTGTCCGATCCCGATCCGGCCCAGTGCCCGCATTGCGGCGAACCCAGGGTGCAGCGCCAGCTGAGCGCACCATCCTTCCGGCTGGCCGGCGGCGGCTGGTACGAAACCGATTTCAAGAAAGACGGCGACAAGAAACGCAACTTGGCAGGCGAGGGCGGTACCGGCAAACCGGCCGAAGCCGGCGGCGCTGCCGCGTCGCCTGCACCGGCGCCGGCGCCAGCCAGCAAGCCGGCCACCACCACAGACTAAAAACTCCCCTGCGCGCAGCAGGGGAGGGGTGAGGAGGGGGGAAGCCCTTCATGTTGCTCATAGGCTTGCGCAAGTGCGGGCGACCCCTCCCAGCCTCCTCCTGCTTGGGCAGGGGGAGGGGCCAGGGGCAACGGTGTTAACATTCCGGTCTTTTCCACGCTAATTCGCCGCCCCGTCGGCCCGGAGTTTCAAGCGCATGCGCACGCATTACTGCGGCCTCATCAACGAATCGCTGGTCGGCCAGGCCGTCACCCTCTGCGGCTGGGTCAACACCTTGCGCCTGCAAAGCCACGTTGCTTTCGTCGATCTGCGCGACCATGAGGGGCTGGCCCAGGTAGTGATCGAGCGCGAAAACGCCGCGGCCTTCGCCGTGGCCGGCGAGCTGGGCTACGAGTATTGCGTGCGCGTCACCGGCAGCGTCCGCAAGCGCCTGTCGGCCAACGACAAGCTCAAGACCGGCACGGTGGAGCTGCTGGCCGAGCGGGTGGAGATTCTCAATGCCGCGAAGGATCTGCCCTTCGCGCTGCACGAGAATCCCAACGAAGACATGCGCATGACTTACCGTTACCTGGATCTGCGCCGTCCGGAGATGCAGGCCATGATGCGCACCCGCATCAAGCTGGTGCAGGCGCTGCGCCGCTATCTGGACGCGCGCGGGTTCCAGGACATCGAAACCCCGATCCTCACCAAGGCCACGCCCGAAGGCGCGCGCGATTACCTGGTGCCCAGCCGCGTGCATCCGGGGCAGTTCTACGCGCTGCCGCAGTCGCCGCAGCTGTTCAAGCAGATCCTGATGATGGCCGGCTTCGATCGCTACTACCAGATCGCCCGCTGCTTCCGCGATGAAGACCTGCGCGCCGACCGCCAGCCGGAATTCACCCAGCTCGACCTCGAATTCGCCTTCGTCGAAGAAAAGGATGTGCAGGATTTCGTCGAGGCGATGATTCGCCATGTGTTCAAGGAGGTGATCGGCGCGGAACTGGCCGCGACCTTCCCGCGCATGACCTGGGAGGAAGCGATGCGTCGCTTCGGTTCGGACAAGCCGGACCTGCGCATTGCGCTGGAACTGGCCGACGTGGCCGACGCGCTCAAGCACGTCGAGTTCAAGGTGTTCGCCGAGCCCGCCAACGATCCGGCCGGCCGCGTGGCCGCGCTGCGTGTGCCCGGCGGCGCCGCGCTGAGCCGCAAGGAGATCGATCAGCTTAGCGAATATGTCGCCAAGTACGGCGCGAAGGGCCTGGCCTGGATCAAGGTGGACGATCTGGCCAAGGGCCGCGAAGGCGTCAATTCGCCGGTGGCGAAGTTTCTCGATGATGCGGCGCTCGATGCCGTACTCAAGGCTACCGGCGCGCAATCGGGCGACATCGTGTTCGTCGGCGCGGGCAAGTGGAAAACCGTCACCGATTTCATGGGCGCGCTGCGCTTGAAGGTCGGCAAGGATCGTGGTCTGGTGGAAAACAGCTGGAAGCCGCTGTGGGTCACCGACTTCCCGATGTTCGAATACGACGAGGAAGAAAAGCGTTTCGTCGCCCTGCATCACCCATTCACCGCACCCAAGGTCGACGACATCGCCCAGCTGCGCGCCAACGCCGCCAACGCGGTCAGCCGCGGCTACGACATGGTGCTCAACGGCGCCGAGATCGGCGGCGGTTCGATCCGTATCCATCGCCCGGATATGCAGAGCGCGGTATTCGACCTGCTCGGCATCGGTCCGGATGAGGCCCAGATGAAATTCGGCTTTCTGCTCAAGGCGCTGAAGTTCGGCGCGCCGCCGCACGGTGGACTGGCCTTCGGCATCGATCGTATCGCCGCGCTGATGGCCGGCACCGAATCGATCCGCGACGTGATCGCGTTCCCCAAGACCACCAGCGCGCAAGACTTGATGACCGATGCCCCTTCGCCCGTCGGCGACGCGCAGCTCAAGGAGCTGCACGTGGCGGTCGCGATGGGTGAAAACGCGAAAGGTTGATGCATGTATGCCATGCCGGGCGATCCGGCATGGCATGCTCGCTGCGACATCGCCATCGCCTGACTCATGACCGAACACATCATCCTGCTGCACGGCCTGTGGATGCGCGGTTTCGCGCTTGGCCTGCTGCATCGCCGCCTGATGGAGGACGGCTTCCGCGTCCACCGCTTCGACTACATGAGCGTGGCGGCGACCCAGCAACACATCCTCGCGCGGCTGCGCAGCGGCATGGCCGAGTGCGCGCCGGAGCCGGTGCACCTGGTGGGCCACAGCCTGGGCGGACTATTGGCGTTGCGCGCCTGCCTGGAGATGCAAGGCCTGCCGCCGGGACGCATCGTGTGCCTGGGTTCACCGCTCAAGGGCAGCGCGGCGGCGCGGGCCTTCGCCGGCCTGTGGCGTGGCGGCGAGGTACTTCTGGGCAACAATCGCATGCTGCTGGAACAGGGTTTTGAATCCTGGAGCGGGCCGCGCGAGGTGGGCATGATCGCCGGCTGCATGCCGATCGGGCTGGGTGCCATGCTCAGCCAGATCCACGGGGAGCACGACGGCACCGTCGCCGTGGAGGAGACCCGCCTGCCTGGCCTGGCCGACCACTGCGTAGTCGAAACCAGCCATACCGGGCTGCTGTTTTCGGCGGAAGTGGCGCGGCTGAGTGGTCAATTTTTGCGCAATGGGCGCTTTGACCCCGCCGAAGCCTGAGCTTTTCCCCTCCCCCTGCTTGCAGGGGGAGGTTGGGAGGGGGGGAGGTGCTCTTGCTTCTTCTGGAGGGCTTCACCCCACCCCAACCCTCCCCTGCTGCACGCAGGGGAGGGGGCGGGTCGCGGCGAGATGGAAACGCTACGCCGTCGATTCGCGCCCACGCTTGCTCTTGGCTCCTCCCCCTGCTTGCAGG
>Ga0335072_10001570_pt1 | contig 36940 bp, 34 predicted proteins | sample Lox_Sample_21_FD_206725 | JGI IMG/M metagenome (GOLD analysis project Ga0335072, IMG submission 206725) | Soil microbial communities from Loxahatchee National Wildlife Refuge, Florida, United States - Lox_Sample_2.1 | ecosystem: Environmental > Terrestrial > Soil > Wetlands | place: USA... | reverse complement strand
TGGGGCGAACTGCGCGCCTTGAAATTCCGTGACTACGATCCGGTGTCCGGCACCATCAACATTGCTGAGTCGAAATCAGGTAAGCCGAGGCGCGTCTACCTCACCGACGCCGGCAAGGCCGCGTTCGAAAGCTGGACGGCGGCCGGAGCGGAATCCGATGTGATATTCAAGGATCGATTCGGGAACCCATGGGGATCGCACGATCAGCACCGGCCGATGGCGGCGGCGTGCGAGGCGGCAAGGATCGAACCTGCGATTGGGATGCATACGTTGAGGCATTCGTACGCTTCCGCGCTGGTTCAGGCCGGCGTGAGCTTGGCGATCGTCGCGGAGGCTCTTGGTCACGCCGATACGCGCATGGTGAGCAAGCACTACGGACACTTGGCTCCGAGTCACATTGCGGATGCCATTCGCTCGCACTTGCCATCGCTCGGGATAGAGATCGAGGGCACGGTTACGCGGCTTCGACGAGAGCATTGAAGCATAGCAACACGGATTTTCAGGAGCGGCGAAACCCTCCAGAGTATTCATGCGACAAGGGATTGTTGCCTGGCCGTCGCAATCTCTCAGCCAGCATCAATTTAATGCTAATTTTCGTGACAAATCCGTAGGATTTACGATTTAAATCGTTTAGAGTGTCAAAATGCTGATCGAATTGCAGGTCTGCAACTTCAGATCGTTCCGCGAGAATCAGATCTTCTCGATGGTCGCGGGTGCCTACCCGGAACACTTGGGGACGAATACCTTTGATCCCGGCCTACCGGGGTTTAACCGATTGCTCCGCTCTGGGGCGGTATACGGGTCAAACGCCGCCGGCAAGACCAATCTGCTTCGTGCGCTGCAGTTCATCCAGAGCTTGGTTCTGAACTCCGCATCCTCGACACCCGCCACCGCGCCGCCCTATACACCATTCAAGTTCTCCAAGGCTACCCGCAGAAAGCCAAGTCGGTTTCAAGTGACTTTCATTCAGCACGGGGTCCGTTACGAATATGGGTTTGCCATGGACGCAGTGCGGATCCGCGAAGAGTGGCTGATGGAGTATGTGAACCCACGAGGACGGGCCATATTCACAAGGATGTTTGACGACAAGAAGCATGATTACACCTGGAAGTTCAGCACATTCTTGAAAGGACAGAGGTCTGTGTGGAGTGCGGCGACGCGCCCGAACGCGCTGTTCCTCTCGACTGCGATCCAACTCAACAGCAAGCAGTTATTGCCCGTATTCGAGTGGTTCCAGAAGCGATTAGTTGTGATCGTCGGCCCTCAAACGCTAAATCAGACATTGACCTTCCAGTTGTTTGAGCGGCCCGAAGGCAAGGGCGAGCTATTACCTTTCCTCCGCGAGGCGGACCTCGGCATCACGGACGTGCAGATTGAGCGCGAGGCAATGCCAACGTCTCCAGGCAGAATGCTTGTCATGGACGGTTCTTCGATCATCGAGCAGCGTCCCGGTGTTCCCGTGCCGAACCTGCTCAAAGTTACACTGTCCCACGGAGTCGGCAAGGAGGACGTCGCGCTCGACCTTTCCGAGGAATCTGCGGGAACTCAGGAACTTTTCAAGAATGCAGGTGCATGGCTCAATGTTTTCAAGAACGGGGAGGTTCTCGTCATCGATGAGATCGATAAGAGCCTCCACCCTTTGCTTACACGTTTCCTGATCCAGCGCTTTCACTCTTCGAAATTGAACCCGCATAATGCGCAGCTTATCTTCAGCACCCACAACACGTACCTGTTGGATCAAGATCTTCTGAGGCGGGATCAGATTTGGTTCGTAGAAAAAGACAGCAGCGGTGCATCGAGACTATACCCCTTGACCGACTTCAAACCTCGGAACGATGAGGTCCTCGAAAGGGGGTACCTGCGTGGTCGCTACGGCGCGCTCCCTGTGCTCGATGAGATCGCGAAGTAAGTGGCTCCGCGCAGAGGGTCAAGAGCCTACTCACGTCGCGAACCCGAGCGAGAGCCTTACGATCTCGTGCTGATCGTCTGTGAAGGGACTCGCACAGAGCCTAGCTATTTTCGCGGTCTTCGACTGATCGAAAGGCTGAGCAACACAAACATCAGGATAACGCCTGCAGATGGGACGGACCCTCTCAGTATCGTTCGCTACGCGGAGCAGCTTGCCGATGATTATGATCGCACTTATTGCGTCTTCGATCGAAACGGTCACGCGAATTATGACGATGCCCTACGACGTCTCGCGCAGTCCCAAGTAGGCCGGGCTAGTCGTCTCATCGCAGTTCCATCGTGGCCGTGCTTCGAAATTTGGCTACTACTGCATTTCCGCTACAGTTCCGCTGCGATCGTCAAGGCTGGCAGAAAATCTGCTGGAGATAGAGCGGTCGATGAACTGAAACGCCATCTTCCTAATTATCGAAAGGGACACGAGGGAATCTACCAGGAGCTTCTGCCGAATCTCGATCGAGCTATCACTCATGCTGCCCGCCTCCGAAGAGACAACGAGAGGACCGGCAACAACAACCCCTCCACTCGAGTGCACGAGCTCGTGCAGTACCTTCGCCGGTTGAACGCGCGATAGAAGACCGAAATCTCTGCCGAATTAGTCGCATTTGGTACGCTTGACACCCAGGTGCGGGTGCACACTCGCGTCAACGCACTCGACCGCTGAGAGCCAGCAATCGCGCCATCAGGGCTTCGCCGATTCCCTGATACTCAATGTCTGGTAACGCCATGTCGTCGATGGTCTTTGAGTCAAGGCGCTTGTGCGCGTAAAAGCAGTCGAATTTCCACGAAATATCACTGGCTGATGACTCCGAGATTACGTCGTCCATCGTCAATCGACTCGTTCCGTCGCCCATATCGAGCAGCGTAACGACGATGCCTCTAGGGGGCCGCCTTCGATCATCGCTTTCCATGATATGCCTCTCGCTTACCGAAGGGGGCGGGCCCCGCCGCGCTTAACCTTCAGACGCCTGTCGGCGCCGCTTCCCGGCAAGCGTTCCAGCGGTCCCGCGCAGTCGACCCCCCGCGAAGTAAATCACCAAGCCAAGTAAGACGCCCGTCGCAAGACCGCCAAGATGGGCAGCGTTGTCGATGCCCGTGGAGATTGACCCCAGCAGCAGATTGACTCCGACAAAGATCGAAACGTTTACCAGGATGAAACCTCTCATTCGCGCAATTCTCTGGTCTCGTAGTGCAAGTAGCGAGAGTAAGATACCGAACAGGCCGAAGATAGATCCCGATGCACCTACGCTGACCGTTGCCGCATGCACCACTGCACTCGCCACGCTTCCGCCCAGACCGGCGAGCAAGTAACACGCAATCAACCCAGCCTTGCGTGCAATTGGTGCGAGAGCAATTCCAGCAAAGATCAATGCATACATATTGTTGAGCAGGTGCAACATGCTTCCGTGGACAAACTGGGACGAAATTAGTCGAAATAGTCCAACTCCATGCAGTGCCGGCCTGTAGTTCGCGCCCCATGCCAGAAGTTGCGATGTGTCAAAGGAAGTACCACCGGTGCTCATCAAGAGCATGACGACGAAGACGAGAACATTTAGCTCAAGCAAGATAGGCAGTCCGTACGCGTCGCGACGCGGGATCAGGAAGCTCCATTGCTTTATAGGGTTGTTAGGAGCTTTCGGTTTCCGCCAACGCCGGACCCTGGTGGGGTTAAGCGGGGAAACCAACACGATCCCCAACCACGCGACCGCTCCTATGGCAAAGGAACCAAAGACCCATTGAAGCCTTTGGCCCGTCCGGTCCTCAAAGGCCTCTTTGTGCGGTACAAGAACGATGACCGAAGACAGGTTTGCGTCGACACTCCCATGCCGGAGCGCAGCGGCGAAGCCCTCCCCATCGGCGTTTCGACCTGCCCGTTCGAGGAATCGATAGGAATGCGGATCCTCACTCTGAAACTGCGCATCCGCTGCTTGAATAAACGCCTGGTACTTTGCTTGCATGCTGGCCTGGTCGACTTGCCTCCGTTCCATGGTTGTCCGGTCGGAAAATGTATTCTCAAAGCTCGTGCGGGCATTAAACCCGATCCACACGGAGCTCCTGTCGTCGCTAGTTGTCGTCTCGGAGCCCAGGCATACGGGCTCAACGATATAGACTTTGAGCGCCACCCGGCCGCTCCGCCCAGTTCTGAGGGCGGTATCGATCAGTGACTCCCCGAAGTTGACGCAGATGTTGTCTGCGAAATAAAACTTGGCTGGGGTTGCAGAAGCGATTTCGCTGGCATCCTTCACACGTGTGATGTCGCCACTCGCTGCACGAAGGTATCCCTGTGCAACGATCGTCGGAATGGCTACGAACGCGATTGCCGCTAAGTGGTAGAGAGACGGCAAGTTTCCTCGCGGGTCGCTTTTCAGCAATCCGAGATTCCGGTGGATGAAAGTGAGCACCAGAATCGATGACACGCCCAGCGGCACCCAATAGTCGACTACATTGTCGCTGGCCGGTACTAGGCTGCTCCGGATAACTAGCAGCCAGTTCAAGAAACTGTATCCCGCCAGAACTCTCGCGGCGAGCACGAGCATTGGAATGTAGATGTGCCTGACCTTGAAGGTGATGGCCTTTCGATCCACGCGCGTTTTTGCTTTCTGTTCGAGCGCCGTCGTCACTGACTCTCCTAGACCGAATCCCGCCGTAGCGTTCCGTTGCAGAGCGTTGCACTCCGCTCATTCTAAGACTGAAACAGATCCTCTGGCACGCCAGTAGCCGGCCTTTGTGGGCCGATTGATGCGAATCGTGACCTTATTCGGTTAAACGCCTTCGTTCATAGTCGCCTGCAGCGATTTTACCGGAGGCTATTCCATGGATCGCGCGCTCTCTTCGATCGAGGAGACCCGAGCTCGCCTGGGTGGCATCTCGCGCAACAGCCTCTATGCGATGTTGCGATCGGGTGACCTTCCGAGTGTCGTCATCGGCTGCCGGCGCTTCGTGTCGGCGGAGGCGATCGCAGCGCTCATCCGTAATGCCACGACATCGGTCAGTCCATCTCAACACGCGGTACGGTCACGCCAGTCGCTGGGCACCACAGGCCAGATCCTTCCTTCCAGCGCACGGGTCACACGAGCCTGTGAGCCCGACGCCGAGTAACCATAGGGAGCGGCGCACGTGAGCCGGAGCAAGCCATCTCCGTGCTCTCGTTGTTGTTGTTCGTCGTCGTCGTCGTCGTGCCTGGGAGTGGTCTCGGGTCGTTTTTGGAGTGATGGCAGGATAGCGAAGTGTCCGCGATCTGCTGCAACTAGCGTTGGCGCGCAGTGAACGACACCACTTCGAAAGCGACTCTTCCATCGATCACTGTACGCCCGATGCAGGAGGAGAAGCGCCTGTTCAGCGAGCTCGCGGCCAGGCGGCAGATGTCTGAGTCGGCGCTCGCTCTGTGCGCCATTCGTGTGCTGCTGCATTCGGAAGTGCCCGGTTTGCAGCCAAGGAATTTGCCGAGTGGCCCCGCCGTCGACCGGATTACGATCCGTCTGCGGTCGGGAGATCGGCTTGCCATCCAACGACGAGCGGCTGAGCGTCGCATGAAAGACTCCGCCTATATCGCCGCCCTGGTCCGCGGTCATGTAGGCGCTAATCCGCCGCTGACCACTCGTGAGCTCGCAGCGTTGAAGACGGCCGTGTCGGTCTTAGCGGCGATGGGCCGGCTCCTGGCGCGGACCGCTCGAGATGCCAGACAGGCGGGTATTTTGCCGGGCGACCTGCGCCAGGAGCTTGGCCACACTCGCACCCTCGTCGCCGACCTGGAGCGGCGCATGCACGAATTCGTTCGGACGGCGCTCGTCGCCTGGGAGGGCCGAGTTGGCTAAACGGCTCATCCGGCTACCGTCCGATGGATCGCCGCTCTTCGATATCGTAAGCCATAGGCGGGTAGCGCCTGGCATGCCTGGCCGTTTCAGCCGCGCGCAGATCGATCAGATCGCGCGCACGGTCAGACACATCCCAGAGGTCATGGTCAAAGTAACCGGCGGAGGAACCCGGAGCGGCGCGGTCGCCGCCCACTTTGCATACATCAGCCGCCAAGGATCGCTCGAGATCGAGACAGACGAAGGCGAACGCATTGGCCGCCGCGAGGAGCAAAAACGATTACTCGAGGACTGGCACCTGGAGCTCACTTCCGGCCAATACCGACAGCGCACGGCAGGAGGCCCCGCGCGACGGGCGACGAAGCTCGTGCACAACATCGTGCTGTCCATGCCGGCGCCGACGCCGCCGGAGACGGTTCTGGCCGCCGCACGGCAATTTGCGCGCCAGAAATTCACGACGCACCGCTACGCCATGGTGTTGCACACCCATCAGAAGCATCCACACGTGCACTTGGTCGTCAAGGCAGAGAGCGAGCTCGGCCGGCGGCTGCGCATCGACAAGCAACTCCTGCGAGACTGGCGGGAGCACTTCGCCCACTTGCTGCGCGAGCAGGGCATCGCGGCCAACGCGACGCCACGGGCCATCCGAGGCGAGAACAAGAGAAGTCGTGGCGAGAGGATCTTCAGGGCGCAGCGCTACGGGAAGTCGAAATCCAGCTCGATGCGTGAGCGGGTGATGAGCATCGCGAAGGATCTGTCGCGCACCGAAACCGTCGAAGACCCGGCTCGGGCAAGGTTGCTCGACACTCGCAAAGGCCTCGTGTCGGCATGGATGAATGCCGCCGACGTGCTGGATGCCCAGGGTGAGGTGGTACTGGCCGGCGATGTCCGCTACTTCGCGGACCACCTCCCTGCCGTCCTCACCGACCGGCAACGGCTCGCGGTGCAATTTATTCGGTTCAGAAACCAGCAGCGTCGGATCGGACGGGAAGGCCCAGTGCATGGTAACCCGAACGACCCGGAGCGGACTCTATAACAACGCCCGGCGCCCGGGACGCAACGGCCAGCAACTGATGTGACTATGCGAAACGGGATGGACGTTCAGCAGGAACGCCGCGGTAATTGCCTCGACGATTGAAACTTAGGTTCCGCTTTCTGGCATCGATGCAGATGAACGTGAGTCCGCCGCCGCCTTGCTTTGTCCAAGCGCCATTCACTTGCTGGAAATCAACATACTCCGGCCCATCACAGGGGTCTGAGGACACGCTGTATTGGCAATAGCGAATCAGACCCTCTTCTGACCGGAACCACGCCGGCTTATGTGACCGGAGGCTTGATTTTGCTGGGCCCGATCCATCCTTAGCCATCAGGCCAAGGAGTTGATCAGCTTCCGGTGGAGGCGCAGTGAGGCGCACCCAGGATTCAACTGTATTGCATTGTTCGTTGACGGTTGCTGCTCGCTTTGTCGCACAGGCGACGAGGAACAACAAGATCACACCGTAAAGCATCAGGCTGTGGGAGCTGCGCGCGCGCATGGTCATTGCGAAGGACAGCCGAACGCGAGCGGCAGATATTCGTCGTTCAGCCCGCCCAGCACTCGTCCAAGCGCGTCGATGATCCAGCCGTTCCGGAAACAAAAGGCTCTGCGTACGCGCCTCACCTTTGATAAATCGGTCCAGCGGTCACTCCGTCATCACAGCTCACGGAACGCCTGCACATGCGGCACAATAACTACGACAATAGAAGCTCCGAGTACCAATTGGAATAGCTCATGGAAATAAGCGCAAAGGGACTGCAGTTGAATCTGCGCGCGCTCCGTCGCGCGGACGATGAAGAATGGACTCGAGTGATGGTTTTAGTAAAAGTGCCGGGATTTCTAGGCGAGTTCGAGGCATGGTTGCAGACCAGTGACATCACGCGATTCGCCGATGCGTGCAATGCGTTGTACAAAAATGTCGGCAAACAAGGCGATGCCACTTTGCAGTGCGCGGAACCAGGTATCAGCCTGAAGCTGGAAAGCAATTCCCTCGGGGGGATTGCTGGGCGCTATGCCCTTGAAAGTGAGCGTCCCGTTGGCATTCCGACACTCTTATCCGGCAGCTTTCAGCTGGACCAGAGCTACCTGCCGGCGCTTGAGAAGAGCGCACGGCAACTAGCGGCCGAACTGAGCGGTCTGCCGAAAGCCACATAGAGTTTTCACACAGCCTCGACCCGGAGCGGACGCTCCTGCGACGACCTGCGGCGGCATGCAACGGTCAGCAACTCAACGCGACTAGATCGAAAATAGTGGACATAAAGTGGACACGGAGGTGTCGCGTGTCTCTAAGCCATTGATTATTGGCGCTCCCTACCGGATTCGAACCGGTGTTACAGCCTTGAGAGGGCCGTGTCCTAGGCCTCTAGACGAAGGGAGCCTGGTTCAGGATCGTTGGGCGACCGGCGCCCAAGAGGGCTGGTAGTATACGGACCAATTTTTTTGACTCAAGCGGAACCGCCTTTTTTGAACGCACCCTCGACGCCAATCCCGCACGTGGTGATCCCCCGCCCCGAGCATCCGATTTCGCGCAGCGCCATCTCGCCCAATGCCCTGAAGGTTCTCTACCGGCTCAAGGATGCCGGCTACCAGGCGTTCCTGGTGGGAGGGGCGGTCCGCGATTTGCTCCTCGGCATCAGGCCCAAGGATTTCGACGTGGCGACCAACGCCCTGCCCGAGGAGGTGCGCCGGCTGTTTCGCAACTGCCGCCTCATCGGCCGGCGGTTCCGTCTGGCGCACGTGCATTTCGGCAGCGAGATCATCGAGGTCGCGACGTTTCGTGCGGCCGCGGCGCCGGAGCGTGAGGAAGGGGAAAGCGAGGCTGATGCCGAGGGCGAGGAGGCGCGCGAGCCGCCGCCGGCCGAGGATTCGGAGCACCGCGCATTCGATCCGCGCGGCCGGATTTTGCGCGACAACATCTACGGCACGGTGGAGGAGGATGTGTGGCGGCGCGACTTCGCCGCGAATGCGCTGTACTACAGCATCGATGATCTGTCGATCTGGGACTTCGCCGACGGCGTCGCCGACATCAAGGCGCGGCGCCTGAAGCTCATCGGCGATCCGGAGACGCGCTACCGCGAGGATCCGGTGCGCATGCTGCGCGCGGTGCGTTTCGCCGCCAAGCTCGATTTCACCATCGACCCGGACACCGAGCAGCCGATCCGCCGTCTCGCCCATCTGCTCGACGGGGTGCCGCCGGCGCGGCTCTTCGATGAGTGTCTCAAGCTCTTCCTCTCGGGGTTCGGCGCCAAGGCGTTCGGCCTGCTGGAGAGCTACGGCCTGTTCGAGCACCTGTTCCCGATGTCGGCGGCCGCCTTCGCGCTGTCGCCCTATGCCTATGCGCGGGAGATGCTCGAGCTGGGGCTCGCGAACACCGATGCCCGGGTCAGCGCCGACAAGCCGGTCACCCCGACGTTCTTGTTCGCCATCTTGCTGTGGAGCGCCGTGCTGCGCGAGCTCAACGAGCGGCAAGCGGGGCCGGCCCCCGATTTCGCGCAGCTCATGCAGGCCTGCGATACGGTGCTCAAGGCGCAGCAGTCGCGCGTTGCCATCCCGCGCCGGTTCGGCGTGCCGATGCGCGAGCTGCTGATGCTGCAGCCTCGCTTCAGCCGCCGCAGCGGCGTGAAGTCCTTGAGCTTGCTGCAGCATCCGCGTTTTCGCGCGGCATACGACTTTCTCTTGCTGCGCGCCCAGGTGGGCGTCGCGGATCCGGAGCTCGCGCAGTGGTGGACCCACATCCAGACGCTCCCCCAGGAGGAGCGAGTCGCGCTCGTGCAAGCGCGCGCACCGGAGCCCGCCGGTACCAGCGCGGCGGTGGGGCCGGCCCGCAGGCGCAGGCGCAGGCGGCGAGGCGGGGCCGCCCGCAGCTAGGCGCCCTTCGATGACGGGGCTCTGGCGGCCGGCTTACGTTGCAATCGGCAGCAATCTCGACGGCCCGCGTGAGCAGGTGCTCGCGGCCTGCGGGCATCTTCGCGCGCTGCCCGCGACGCGGCTCGAGGCGCGATCGCGTCTGTATCTCACGCGGCCGATGGGCCCGCAGGATCAGCCCGACTACATCAATGCCGCCGCGGGCTTGTTGACGCAGCTCGAGCCGCGGCCGCTGCTCGATGCGCTGCTCGAGATCGAGCGGCGCATGGGGCGCGTGCGCCGCGAGCCCTGGGGCCCGCGGCTCATCGATCTGGACCTCATCTGCATGGTCGGGGCGGTGGTGCAGGAGAGCGGGCTCACGCTCCCCCATCCCGGAGTGTCGATGCGCAACTTCGTCCTGTATCCTCTGAGCGATATCGCGCCCACGCTCGATATTCCGGGACATGGCCGGGTCATGGAGCTCAAGCGGCGCTCGGGCGCCGAGGGGATAACTGTCGTTGAGTGAAGCCAGGGCCAATCCGGCGAGCGCGCATGCGCATCGCTTCATCGTCGTCGAGGGCCCCATCGGGGTCGGCAAGACCAGTCTGGCGCGCCTCCTGGCCCAGTCGTTCGGCGGTCAGCTGATTCTCGAGCAGGCGGATCAAAATCCGTTTCTGGAGCGCTTCTACAAGAATCCGCGCGCGGCGGCGTTCCAGACGCAGCTCTTCTTTCTCTTCCAGCGGGCGCGGCAGCTCGAGGACGTGCGCCAGGAAGATCTGTTCAGCGCCGTGCGCGTCGCGGATTATCTGCTGGAGAAGGATCGGCTGTTCGCCCGCGTGACGCTCGATGATGCGGAGTACGCCCTGTACGAGCGCGTCTACGAGCGGGTGGTGGTCGATGCGCCGAAACCCGATCTGGTCGTGTATTTGCAGGCGCCGGTGGACGTGCTCATGGACCGCATCGCGAAGCGCGGGATCCGCTACGAGCAGCACATCGAGCGCGGCTATCTCGAGAAGCTCACGCAGGCCTATGCGCGTTTCTTTCACAGCTACGACGCCGCGCCGCTCCTCATCGTGAACTCCGCCGCCATCGACCCGGTGAGCAATGAGGCCGATTACCGGCTGCTGTTTGCTGAGATCAGCAAGAAGCGGCGCGGCCGGCATTTCTTCAACCCGAGCGGGAGCAGTCTGCTGCCCGCAACGTGACTGCACCGCGCGCGTCAGCTTGCGCCGTGCTGCGCAAGCGCCCAGCGCACGTGCTCGCGTACCAGGGGCGAGGCCTCGTGCTCGCGGCTGCGCAAGGCGGCTATCACCTCGGGACAGGCGGGCGCGTTGCCGAGCGCCACCGCGAGGTTGCGCAGCCAGCACTCGTGACCGATGCGCCGGATGGCGCTGCCGCGCGTCCTCTCCAGGAAATCGGCCTCGCTCCACGCGAACAGGTCGATGAGCCTTGCCCGGTCCAGCTCCCCGCGCACGGCAAAGTCCCGCTCCTCGGTGGGCCGGGCGAACTTGTTCCAGGGGCACACCAGCTGGCAGTCGTCGCAGCCATAGATTCGATTGCCGACGGCGCGGCGCAGCTCGAGGGGAATCGGGCCGCGCAGCTCGATGGTGAGATAGGAAATGCAGCGCCGGGCGTCGAGGCGGTACGGCGCGACGATCGCGCCGGTGGGACAGGCGGGAATGCACGCGCTGCAGGTCCCGCAGTGCGCGCTGCTGGGCGCATCCCGCGGCAAGGTCAGATCCACATAGATCTCGCCGACGAAGAAGTACGAGCCGGCATTTCGATCGATGAGATTGGTGTGCTTGCCGATCCAGCCCAATCCGGCATTGCGGGCGAGCGCCTTCTCGAGCACCGGAGCGCTGTCGACGAATGCGCGATGGCCGAACGGACCGACCGCGCCCGCGATGCGCTCGCAAAGACTCTGCAGGCGCCTGCGCATGACCTTGTGGTAATCGCGCCCGAGCGCGTAGCGCGATACATACGCCGCGGAGGCATCGCCGAGCACTCGCCGCGCATCCGCGGCGCCCGCAGGCCAGTAGTTCATGCGCGCGCTGATGCAGCTCACCGTTCCAGGCAGCAGCTCGGCCGGCCGTGTGCGCTTGCTGCCGTGCCGGCTCATGTAGCGCATCTCGCCCGCGAACCCCGCGCGCAGCCAGTCACGGAAGTGCGACTCATCCTCGGCGAGGTCGATGCCGGCGACGCCGAGCTGCGCAAATCCCAGCTCCGCCCCCCAGCGCCGGATCGCCGCGAGCAGGGCGGCGGGGTCGCAGGCGGGCCGGTTCTCGGGCGTGCGGGTATTCGTGCGGGAGGTCACGCTCAAAGGCTAACCGGAGCGACCCTATAATGGCCAACCGCATGCGCGCCGCCGCGCGTGAGCGATGAACCGCAAATCCGGCTGCGAGCCGAGGGCTTCCCGACATCATGGCCGACATCGAGCCCGAAATGGCGCTGGCGCTGCCGGATAGCGAGGCGACCGCGCTGCTGGGCACCGCCCTGGCGGGCGGCTTTCCGGGCGCCGGCGAGTCGAGCGCGGCCTTGTACCTCGAGGGCGATCTCGGCGCGGGCAAGACCACGTGCGCTCGCGCGCTGCTGCGTGCTCTGGGGGTGCGGGGATTGATACGAAGCCCGACCTACACACTGGTCGAGACCTATCGGCTCGAGGGGCGCCAGCCGAGCCTCACCGGGGTGCACGTCGACCTGTACCGTCTCGCGGGCGCCGCGGCGGTCGATGAGCTGGGCCTGCGCGACTTCATGGCCCCCGGTCACCTCTTTCTGATCGAGTGGCCGGATCGCGGCGCCGGGGCGCTGCCGGGTGCCGATCTCGAGCTCACCCTCGAGCTGGCGCCTCCGGGACGCCTCGCGCGGCTGCGTGCACGGTCCGAGCGCGGGTCGATGTGGCTGCGCAACCTCCGATCCGACACTAGATTAGGGAGCTATCTATATAATTTAACTTGAAAAACAATACAAAAGTAAGTTAACTTAAGGCGCATGCAGCTGCTTCGCATCGCGCTCTGCGCCCTGACGCTCGCCATGGCCTGGGTCATCCCGGCCGCAGCGATCGAGGTGCGCGCGGTGCGCTTGTGGGCGAGCCCCGAGGGCACGCGGGTCGTCCTCGATCTGTCGGGCAGCGCCCAGCACAGCCTGCTCGTGCTCAAGAACCCCGACCGCATCGTGCTCGATGTCGCGGATGCCCGGATGGCGGCGGGTGCACGCGCGGTTCCGCAGGCCGCGGGAGTCGTCAAGGAGGTGCGCATGGCGCGCCGCTCCACGGGCGAGCTGCGCATCGTGCTCGATCTGACGCAAGCGATGCGCGCCAAGAGCTTTCTGTCGGCGCCGAACGATCGCTACGGCTACCGCTTGGTGGTGGATCTGGGCGGCGGCGCCGACACCGAGACGCCGATCCGGGCGCAGCACGCCCGTCCACAAGCCCGCGATCTGGTCATCGCCATCGACGCGGGCCACGGCGGCGAGGACCCCGGCGCCATCGGCATGCACGGCACGCGCGAGAAGGACGTGACGCTCGCCATTGCCCGAGATCTGGCGCGGCGGGTCGATGCCGAGCCGGGCATGCGTGCAGTGCTCACCCGCGACGGCGATTACTTCGTGCCGCTGCGCGATCGCATGCGCCGCGCGCGAGCGCAGCAGGCGGACCTGTTCGTCTCGATCCATGCCGATTCGATACGCGATCGCTCGGTCGACGGCTCCTCCGTCTACATCCTGTCTCAGCGCGGCGCCAGCAACGAGGCGGCGCGCTGGCTGGCCGAGCGCGAGAACGCATCCGACCTGATCGGCGGGGTGTCGCTCGAGGACAAGGGCGACCTGCTCGCTTCGGTGCTTCTGGATCTGTCGCAGAGCGCCTCCTTGAGCGCGAGCCAGAGCGCCGCCGAGCACGTGCTGCACCAGCTGAACCTCGTCGGCGAGGTGCGCAAGCCGCTGGTGCAGCAGGCCGGGTTCGTGGTGCTCAAATCCCCGGACATACCCTCGATGCTGGTCGAGACGGCATACATTTCCAATCCAGCCGAGGAGCGGCGGCTGCGCGATCTGTCGCATCAGGACAAGCTCGCCGAAGCGATTCACCAGGGCCTGCGCGAGTACTTCTACTCCGACCCGCCGGCAGGTACGCGCATCGCGCAGCTTGCGGCCGGCGCGCCGCCGCGCCCCGAGCTCGCGACCGCGGCGCGCGACACGGGCGGATAATCCCGCGCCGCGCGCGGGCGCTGTGCGAAAATGCGGGGACGCGCGCAGTGTGCTCGCGAGGTGCTCCGTGTCCATCCAGATTCTCGCCGACGACCTCGTCAATCAAATCGCCGCCGGCGAGGTGATCGAGCGTCCCGCCTCGGTGCTCAAGGAGCTCGTCGAGAATTCCCTGGACGCCGGCGCGACGCGCATCGAGGTCGAGCTCGAGCGCGGCGGCTGCGGGCTCATCCGCGTACGCGATGACGGCATCGGCATCGAGCCGCAGGAGATCGCACTGGCGCTCGCGCGACACGCCACCAGCAAGATCGCATCGCTCGGCGATCTGGAGCGCGTCGCGACGCTGGGTTTTCGCGGCGAGGCGCTGCCGAGCATCGCCTCGGTGTCGCGCCTTTCGCTGACGTCGCGATCGAGGGAGGCCGAGCACGCCTGGAGCATCGAGGCGCGCGAGGGCGCCCTGAGCGCGCCGGCACCCGCCTCGCACCCGCCGGGAACCAGCGTCGAGGTGCGGGACCTGTTCTTCAACGTACCGGCGCGGCGCAAGTTTCTGCGCGCCGAGAGCACGGAGTATCAGCACGCGCTGCGCATGCTCGAACGCCTGGCGCTGTCGCGCTTCGAGGTGGGCTTCACGCTGCTGAACAACGGCCGGACGGTCTGGACGCTGCCGCCGGCGCATGCCCAGGCCGAGCGTCTCGCGCGGCTCGCCAAGCTGTGCGGCGAGGAGTTCGCCGCCCACGTGATGGAGCTGCGAGACTCGGGCGGGCGCCTCGGGGTGTCGGGCTGGATCGCGCTGCCCACCTTCTCGCGCAGCCAGGCGGATCTGCAATTCGCCTTCCTGAACGGCCGCTTCGTGCGCGACAAGCTCATTGCGGGCGCCGCGCGTCTTGCCTATCAGGACGTGCTGTTCGGCGGGCGCTACTGCGCCTACGTGCTGTATCTGGAGCTCGATCCCACGCTGGTGGACGTGAATGCCCATCCGCAGAAGCTCGAGGTGCGCTTTCGCGAGGCGCGCAGCGTGCACGAGCTCATGTTCCGCACCCTCGAGCGCGCGCTGGCCGCAACGCGGCCCACCGCGGAGTCGCGCGGCAGCGCCTCCCTCGCCGCGCTCGGCGCGGCCCACGGCTCCTTCGCGCCGAGCCAGGGCCGATTTGCGCTCGGGCATCGCTCGGGCTCGCTCGATGCCTATCGGGCGTTTCTGGGCGAGCCGCAGGGCGCAGCCTTGCCTGACCTCGGCGCTCACGAGGGCCTCGCCGCCCGCCATTGGGTTCGCGACGCGGCGCAGGCGCCTGCCGCGCGCCAGGAGGCGGGTGCCGGCGACCCGCCGCTCGGGTTCGCCGTGGCGCAATTGCATGGCGTTTACATCCTGGCGCAGACGGCGGATGGGCTGGTGCTGGTGGACATGCATGCCGCGCACGAGCGCGTGATGTACGAGCGCATGAAGCGGCTCCTCGGCGGTGAAACCGCGCAGCAGCAGCTGCTCGTGCCCGAGGTCCTCAATGTGAGCGAGGCGCAGGCGGAGGCGGGCGAGGCGCACGCGGCGCAATTCGCCGAGCTCGGCTTCTCCATCACGCGGCTCGCGCCCGATCAGCTGGCGCTGCGCGCGGTTCCGAGCCTGCTCGCCGGCCGCGATCCGGCGGGCGTGGTGCGCGACGTGCTGTCGGATCTGCAAGAGACCGGGCAGTCGCGACGCGTCGAGGAATCGATCAATCACCTGCTCGCCACCATGGCTTGCCATGCCGCCGTGCGCGCGCAGCGCGCCCTGAGCATCGCCGAGATGAACGCGCTGCTGCGCGAAATGGAGCGCACCGAGCGGGCCGATCAGTGCAATCATGGCCGCCCGACCTGGGTGCGGGTGTCGCTCGCGGATCTCGATCGGCTGTTCCTGCGCGGACGCTGATGCGTGCGCAAGCGACTGATTCGCAGCTGTGCGAGGCGGCCCGCGGGCAGCACGCAGCACTGCTGCTCATGGGGCCGACGGGTGCGGGCAAGTCCGAGCTCGCCTTGGCGCTCGCAGAGCGCTTGCCGTTCGAGATCGTGAGCGTCGATTCCGCCCAGGTGTACCGCGGCATGGACATCGGCACCGCCAAGCCGGATCTCGCGACGCGCTCGCGCATCCGGCACCATCTCATCGACATCCGCGATCCGCAGACCAGCTACTCGGCGGGCGAGTTCGTGCATGACGCCCGCGCGGCCATGCTTGAGATATGGCGGCGCGGCCGCCAGCCGCTGCTCGTCGGGGGCACGATGCTCTATTTTCACGCTTTGAGCGCGGGGCTCGCGCAGCTGCCGCGGGCGGATCCGGCGGTGCGCGCGGCCATCGACGCCCAGGCGGCCGCCGACGGATGGCAGGCGCTGCACCGGGAGCTCGCGCGGGTCGACCCGCAGGCTGCCGCTCGCATCCATGCAAATGATCCGCAACGCATTCAGCGCGCCCTGGAGGTCTATCGGGTGACCGGGGAGCCCATCACCCGGCTGCAGCAATCGCGCGGCGGCGCGTTCGCGGGGGTGCGCGTGGCCGAGTTCGCGCTCGCGCCGCTCGACCGCGGCGTACTGCACGCGAGAATCGAGGCGCGCTTCCAGGCCATGTGGGACGCCGGATTCCTCGAGGAGGTGCGGGGGCTTCGGGAAAGAACGGCGCTCAGCGCGGAACATCCATCGATGCGTGCGGTCGGATATCGTCAGTTGTGGAAGTTCCTGTCGGGACAGTGCGGCTTGGAGGACGCCAAAAAACAAGCAATTGTGGCGACGCGGCAACTCGCCAAGCGTCAATTGACCTGGCTGCGGCGACGCCAAAGTGCGACATGGCTTGATTCTGCGCATTCGGAACTCACATCTAGGGTATTCCGTGCACTGTCGGAAGGCGGGTTTGCCGGATGGTCGTACGCTTAGCGCCACTGCACGCCGCTGTGCTAGCATCCCATGGGTGTTTGCCTGGCGCAGGGAAGTGACGAGGCAATGTTAGTGACACAAAAAACAAGGAGCTCCCCAATGGCCCGTGGCCAGTCTCTGCAGGATCCGTTTTTGAATGCCCTGCGTAAAGAACGCGTGCCCGTCTCGATCTATCTTGTGAACGGCATCAAGCTGCAAGGACAGATCGATTCCTTCGATCAATTCGTCGTATTGCTGAGAAACAGCGTCAGCCAGATGGTGTACAAGCACGCCATTTCGACCGTCGTTCCGGCGCGCAACGTGCGCCTGCCGACCGGCGAGGACGGCGAGGTGACGGAACCGGCGATCGTCGAATGAGTTGCGCGCCGCTGCGGTCGCAGGCCCGAGTGAGCAGGCGCGCGTTTGTTTGAACGCCCGCGGGGTGGCGAGCGTGCGATATTGCTCGGCGTCGGGATCGGGCAGCCGGTCGATCCGCACGATGTGGCCGAGTTCGAGGCGCTGGCGGCCTCCGCCGGCGCCCTTGCCGTAGCGCTCATCACGGCATCGCGAGCCCGCCCGGATCCGAAGTACTTCGTCGGCTCCGGCAAGGCCGAGGAGATCCGGGCGCGTGCCCAGGATCTCAAGGCCGAGCTGGTGCTGGTCGATCAGACCCTCAGCCCGAGCCAGGAGCGCAACCTCGAGAAGCTCACCAATTGTCGAGTATTGGACCGTAACGGGCTGATTCTAGATATCTTTGCTCAGCGGGCTCGAAGCTTCGAGGGCAAGCTCCAGGTCGAGCTTGCGCAGCTGTCGCACCTCTCGACGAGGCTGGTGCGGGGCTGGACCCACCTCGAGCGGCAAAAGGGCGGCATCGGTCTGCGGGGACCGGGGGAGACCCAGCTCGAGACCGACCGGCGTCTGATCGGCAAGCGCATCCGTACCCTGCGCGGCCGGCTCGAGAAGCTCGCCCGCCAGCGCGATACCGGACGGCGCGTGCGCCGCGAGGTGCCGGTGCCGACCGTTGCGCTGGTCGGCTACACGAACGCCGGCAAATCGACGTTGTTCAATCGGCTGACGGGCAGCGCTGCCTATGTGGCCGATCAGCTGTTCGCAACGCTCGATCCCACGGTGCGGCGCATCCGGCTCGAGGGATTGGGCGAGGTCGTGCTCGCCGACACCGTCGGGTTCGTGCGGGCGCTCCCACACGAGCTGATCGCAGCCTTCCGCTCGACGCTGCAAGAGGCGCGTGATGCGGATCTGTTGCTGCACGTGGTCGATGCCAGCGACCCGCTGCGCGAGGAGCGCATTGCGCAGGTGCGCGAGGTGCTCGCGGGAATCGGCGCGAGCGGCATCAGCGAGCTGAAGGTGTTCAACAAGATCGACCTGGTGGACGGGGAGCGGGCGCGCATCGAGCTCGGTCCCGACGGGATCGCCGCGCAGGCCTGGGTTTCGGCGGCGAGCGGCGCGGGGCTCGCGGAATTGCGCGGCTGTATCGCGCGGCTGGCTCGTCCGAACCAGGTGCTGCGCACGCTGCACATCGAGGTCCGGGCGGCGGCGGTGCGCTCCGATCTGTATCGGCGCGATGCCGTGCGCCGCGAGCGGCAGCGCGAGGACGGCAGCTGGGATCTGCAGGTCGAGCTCGACCCGTCGGAGCTCGCCAAGCTCTCGGGCAATCGCGGCGTGACCCTGCTCGCGCCCGAGGCGGCACGCGCGCAGCGTGTCGCGTAAGGGCGCCGAGCCGGCCTGCGCATCGAGCCATCGGACCCGCCATTCCCGCTTGAGGCGGGCAGGGGACCGAGCTGCTATGATTAGCGGTTGCTTATGCTGCTTATAATCGGACACCCGGTCGAGAATTGAGAACACGCATGGCTTGGAACGAACCTGGCGGCGAGAAGCGCAATCCCTGGAATCGCCCGCAACAGTCGCAAAACGACCTGGACGACGTGCTGCGCAACCTGCAGCGCCGCCTCTCTGCGCTGTTCGGCCGCAGCGGCGGCGGCGGCGGCGGCACGAGCTCTCCGAGCTTTGCCCGGGGCTTCTCGACGGTGCTGGTGGTGATCGGCGCGCTGTGGATCTCGAGCGGGCTGTACCGCGTCGATGCGCAGGAGCGGGCGGTGGTGCTGCGCTTCGGCAAGTACGAGGCGACCGTGGGGCCGGGCTACAACTGGCATCTGCCCTGGCCGATCGAGCGCAAGATCATCGTGAACGTGTCCCAGCAATACAGCATTCCCGATGATGCGCGCATGCTCACCTCGGACACCAACCTCGTGGAGGTGCGCTCCGCGGTTCAATACACCCAGCCCGATCCGCGCAAGTATCTGTTCAAGGTGAAGGACGTCGAGGACACCCTCAGGCAGATCAGCGAAAGCGCGCTGCGCGAGGCGGTGGGCCAGGCTTCGCTCGATCAGGCGCTCGCATTCGATCCGACCATCACCGATCACGCGCGAGCAACCTTGCAGCGCACGCTCGACACCTACGACATGGGCGTGCGCATCATCAGCGTCACGCTGCAGGAGGTGGTCGTGCCCGAGCCGGTGCAGGATGCGCAGCGCGACGCCATCAAGGCGGACAAGGACCGCCAGCGCTATCAGCAGGACGCGGAGAGCTACAAGAACGACGTGGTGCCGCGGGCGCGCGGCGAAGCGGCGAAGGAGCTGCTGGATGCGGAGGCCTACCGCCAGCAGGTGGTCGCGCTCGCCCAGGGGCAGGCGGCGCGCTTCGAGGAGGTGCTCGCCCAGTATGAGCACGCGCCGGCGGTGACTCGCGAGCGCATGTACTTGGACACCATGCAAGAGGTCTACAAGAACGCCCGCAAGGTGATCGTCGACACCAAGACCGCGGGCAACATGCTGTATCTGCCGCTCGACAAGCTCATCCCGCCCGCATCGGCGGGGAGCTCGAGCGACACGATGACGCTGCCCCCGACGCGCTTGCCGGAGGTGCAGGTCTCGCCGCCCGACGACCCCTCGCGCGCGCGGGGGATTCGCTGATGCAGACCAAGGTCCTGTACTTCATGGTGGCGCTGGTGGCCTTCATTCTGGTGGCGCGCGCGAGCATATACACGGTGAGCGAGGGGCAGCTCGCCATCAAATCCATCGGCGGGGAGATCGTCGATGCGAATCTGGCGCCGGGATTGCACTTCAAGATTCCGCTGGTGGAAGAGGTCACCAAGTTCGACGGTCGCATCCTCACCGATCTGTACCAGTCGGAGCATTTTCTCACCCGCGAGCAGGAGCAGCTCACCATCGATTTCTACGTGAAGTGGCGCATCGACAACTTGCGCCGCTATTACGAGACCACGGGCGGCAGCGAGGACGTCGCGAATGCGCGACTGCGCGAGACCATCCGCGACAGCATCAAGAGCGTGGTGACCCAGCGCACCCTGCAGCAGGTGGTGAGCGCCGAGCGCGCCGAGTTCACCGGCGCCATGATGAAGACGGCGCGCGCGTTCGCGCAGCAGCTCGGCATCGAGCTCACCGATGTGCGCATCACCAAGATCGACCTGCCGCAGCAGGTGCAGGACTCGGTCTTCGAGCGCATGCGCGCGACCTTCAAGGCGCAGGCCGTCAAGCTGCGGGCCGAGGGGGTCGAGGCCTCGGACCGCATTCGCGCCGAGGCCAACAAGGAGCAAACCGAGATTCTGTCCGACGCGGCGCGCCAGGCGAGCGAGACTCGCGGCCAGGGCGATGCGGCGGCGAGCGAGGTGTATGCGAAGGCATACTCGCAAAATCCGGAGTTCTACAGCTTCTACCGCAGCATGCAGTCCTATCGCGAAGCAGTGGGCACGCCGGGCGATCTGTTGGTGATCCCGACCGACAACGCCTACTTCAAGTACTTCAACAAGCCGCAGCCGCAGCCGCAGCGCTGAGGGCTGGAGACCATGGGCATGGCTTGGGCCGAACTCGCGCGCTATCTCGGGGGCGCTTTCGCCCTGTATCTCGTCATCGAGGGGTTGCTCCCCTTCGTCAATCCCGGCGTCGCGAGGAAGCTCATGGCGAAGCTCTCGCAGGCCGAGCCCGGCCAGCTGCGCTGGGGGGGGCTGATCAGCATCGTGCTCGGACTGGCGCTGCTGTGGGTGGCTCGCAATGGGTAAGAACCTGGTCGTGATCGGGCTGCAGTGGGGTGATGAGGGCAAGGGCAAGGTGGTCGATCTGCTCACCGATCAGGCGCAGGCGGTGGCACGCTTTCAGGGCGGGCACAACGCCGGACACACGCTGGTCATCGGCGGCAAGAAGACCGTCCTGTCGCTCATACCCTCCGGCATTTTGCACCCTCAGGTGCAGTGTCTCATCGGCAACGGCGTGGTGCTCTCGCTCGAGGCGCTGTTCAAAGAGGCGCAGATGCTGATCGATGAGGGCGTGCCCGTGTTCGAGCGGCTGCGCGTGAGTCCGGCGTGCCCGCTGATTCTCTCCTCGCACGTCGCCCTCGATCGTGCACGGGAGAAGGCCCAGGGCGCCAACGCCATCGGCACGACTGGCCGCGGCATCGGACCTGCCTACGAGGACAAGGTGGCGCGGCGGGCGCTGCGCGTCGCGGATCTGTTTCATCGGGAGCGCTTCGCGGCCAAGCTCGGCGAGATCCTGGATTATCACAACTTCGTTCTGCAGCGCTATTTCAAGGTGCAGCCGATCGAGTTCCAGCCCGTGCTCGAATCGAGCCTCGAGCTCGGCGAGCGCTTGAAGCCCCTGGTGGCGGACGTGACGGGCATTCTCGACCGACTCGGCGCGGAGGGGCGCAACGTGCTGTTCGAGGGTGCCCAGGGCGCGATGCTCGATGTGGATCTGGGCACCTACCCGTACGTGACTTCCTCGACCACCAGCGCCGGCGGCGCCGCTCCGGGCACGGGGCTCGGGCCGCTGCGCTTCAACGCGGTGCTCGGCATCGTCAAGGCTTATGCAACTCGCGTCGGCGGCGGGCCGTTCCCGACCGAGCTCTTCGACAGCCAGGGCGAGCACCTCTCGCGCGTCGGCCATGAGTTCGGCTCGGTCACGGGCCGTCAGCGCCGCTGCGGCTGGTTCGATGCGGTGGCCCTGAGGCGGTCCATCGTCCAGTCGAGCTGCACCTCGCTGTGTGTCACGAAGCTCGACGTGCTGGACGGCCTGGACGTCATTCGCGTCTGCATCGGCTACAAGATCGACGGCGCCGTCGTCGACACACCGCCCCTGCTCTCGCAGCAGTTCGGCGACTGCGTGGCGGTGTACGAGGATCTGCCCGGCTGGAAGGAGTCGAGCGCCGGATTGACCCGTTACGAGGAGTTGCCGCAGAACGCGCGGCGCTATCTCGAGCGGCTGCAAGCGCTCGTGGGCGTGCCCATCGACATCATCTCCACCGGCCCCGACCGGCTCCAGACCATCGTGCGGCACCACCCGTTCGCATAGAATCGAGGGCGACATGGCGGATCGACTGACACCGTTACTGGCGCAACGCGCCTGGTTGCTGGCGGACGGCGCCACCGGCAGCAACCTGTTTCATCGCGGCCTGCAGTCCGGCGATGCGCCGGAGCTGTGGAACAGCGAGCATCCGGAGCGCATCGCCGATCTCGAGCGCGCCTTCGTTGCGGCCGGCGCGGACATCATCCTGACGAACACCTTCGGCGGTACGCGCCAGCGGCTCAAGCTGCACAGGGCGGAGAATCGGGTGTCGGAGCTCAACGAGCGGGCGGCGCAGATCGCGCGCCGCGAGGCCGAGCACGCCGGGCGCACCGTGCTCGTCGGCGGCAGCATCGGTCCCACGGGCGAGATCTTGGAGCCGATCGGCACACTGAGCCAGGAGCAGGCGTGCGCCGCCTTCGCCGAACAGGCCGCCGCGCTCGCGCGCGGCGGCGCCGATATCATGTGGATCGAGACCATGTCCTCCGTCGAGGAGACCGAGGCCGCCATCGCCGGTGCGCGTGCCACCGGGCTCCCCATCGTGGCCACTCTGAGCTTCGATACCAATGGGCGCACCATGATGGGAGTCACGCCCTCGGATCTCGCCGCGCTGAACCGCAAGCATCATCTGGCAGCGTGCGGCAGCAACTGCGGGGTGAGTCCCTCGGAGCTCATCGCCTCGATCGTGAATCTCGCCACCGCTTCGGACCGCGCATCGATCATCGTCGCCAAGGCCAATTGCGGCATTCCGCAGTACGTCGACGGCGCCATCCGCTTCGACGGCACACCCGAGCTCATGGCCGTCTACGCCGGCCTCGCCCTCGATGCCGGAGCGCGCATCATCGGCGGCTGTTGCGGCACCACTCCGGAGCACTTGCGGCGCATGCGCCTGGCGCTCGAATCTCATGTCCCGGGGCCGAGGCCGGACCTGGCGAGCATCGAGGCGAAGCTCGGGGGCATCTCCAGCGGGGCGGCGGCGCAGCTGCGCGGCGAGCTCGACCGCCTGGCCGGCGCCGCACCCGGCGCCGCCGCCCGGCGCCCCTCGAGCCGGCGCGGATCGCGCGCGCCGGACGGCTGAGCCCGCGCCGCGAGTTCGCCAAACGGCGACGGGATTCCCTCGTGCGGCGGCGGCGGTAGACTTCTCGCGCGTGCGGCATGAGGAGGCGCGGCGATGGCGAAAATACTTCTGAAGGGCAGCGAGCGATCGGCCGTGCCGGGCGCACGGATCCTCGGGCCCGCGAATCCGGATGAGCGGCTGGAGGTGAGCGTGCTGGTGCGCCGCCGCGGTCAGGCGGCGATGCACGCGCGCATCGGCGAGATCAGCTCGGGCAAGCGCGTCGCGCCGCTCGCCAGGGCGGAATATGCGCGCGAGCACGGCGCCGACCCGGCGGACATCGCCAAGGTTCGCGCCTTCGCCGAGTCCCATGGACTGAAGGTGCTGCAGGAGCACGCGGCGCGCAGGACCGTGATCGTGTCGGGAACGGTGGCGCAATTCAGTGCCGCCTTCGGGGTGCAGCTGCACCAGATGTCCTACGCCGGCGGCACCTATCGCGGCCGCACCGGGGGCATCTATCTGCCCACCGAGTGGGATGGCGTGGTCGAGGCCATTCTGGGCCTCGACAACCGCCCGCAAGCGAGACCGCGGTTTCGGAGCCGCCCCGCCCCCGGCAACATCCATCGGCCGCGCCGCGCGGCCTCGGCATCCTACACACCGCCTCAGGTGGCGGGGTTCTACGCTTATCCCGAGGCCACCGGGGCCGGTCAGTGCATCGGTCTCATCGAGCTCGGCGGCGGCTATCGACCGGCGGACCTGAGCACCTACTTCAGCGGGCTTGGCCTCGCGTCCCCGACCGTCACCGCCGTCTCGGTCGATCACGCGGCCAACAGTCCCACGGGCGACGCCGAGGGGCCCGACGGGGAAGTGATGCTGGACATCGAGGTCGCCGGCTCCATCGCGCCGGGCGCGCGCATCGCGGTGTATTTCGCGCCGAATACCGACGCGGGCTTTCTCGACGCCATCACCACCGCCATCCATGACACGACCAACAGTCCGACCGTGCTGTCGGTGAGCTGGGGCGGTGCGGAGTCGACCTGGACCTCGCAGGCCATGACCGCCATGGATGATGCATTTCAGGCGGCTGCGACCCTCGGAATCACGGTGTGCATCGCCGCCGGAGACAGTGGATCGTCCGACGGGGTGAGCGATGGCGCCGATCACGTGGACTTTCCGGCCTCCAGTCCACACGTGCTCGCGTGCGGGGGAACGAGTCTCGTCGCTTCGGCGAGCGGGATCGCGAGCGAGACGGTCTGGAACGATGGCGCGAGCGGCGGCGCCACCGGGGGCGGCATCAGCAGCTTCTTTGCGTTGCCGAGCTGGCAGAGCGGCTTGAGCGCGCTCAAGACGGCGGGCGGCAGCGTCGCCCTGGCCATGCGCGGCGTCCCCGACGTCGCCGGCGACGCCGATCCGGCGACGGGCTACGAAGTGCGCGTGGATGGCACCAATGCGGTGTTCGGCGGAACGAGCGCGGTCGCGCCGCTGTGGGCGGCGCTCATCGCACGCCTCAACTCCGCGGCCGCGAAACCGGCAGGTTTCCTCAATCCGCTGCTCTACCAGAACCCGGGGGATCTGCGCGACATCACTGAAGGGAACAACGGCGATTTCGCCGCGCAGGCCGGCTGGGATGCGTGCACGGGTCTCGGGAGCCCTAAGGGCAATCGGCTGGCCGGCCTGCTGTAGCGGGCGCGGTGCCGGTGCGCTAGCGCAAGTGCGGGAACAGGCCGAGAAGACCGGTGACGATCAGATAGATCGCCACGATGTAGTTCAACAGCCGCGGCACGATCAGGATCAGAAGACCCGCGATCAGGGCGACGAGCGGCGCGATGCTCAAGCTCATGCTCAAGTTCATGTTATTGACTCCTGGACGAAGAAGCGCAAGCGGCCGATCGGTCGCCGCGGATCGGCGCCCGATCGGTTAGAACAGCTTCATCGCATTCTGCAGGGTTTTCACGACGCCCCACAAGAGAGGAACTCCTACAGCGAGCCACAGCAACACCGACTTCGCCTTCATGGGGACCTCTGCGGCGCGGCCGCGCGATGGTGATGTTTTTCATCGACCGGCCGCATGCAAAAATTACAAATGAGGCCGATCAGGAGAAACGCGCACATGAGGTACATGGTGACGGAGTAGGTCTGCGCCTTGGGCACGCCGCTCTTCAGCTCGTAGGCGCGAATGCTGGTGATGAGCGTCGGCCCGAGGACGCCCGCCACCGCCCAGGCCGTCAGCAGCCGGCCGTGAATGGCGCCCACATGCATGGTCCCGAATATGTCGCGCAGATACGCCGGAACGGTGGCGAAGCCGCCGCCGTACATCGACAGGATGACGACGAAGGCGGCGACGAACAGCGGCAGAGAACCCGCGCGGCCCAGGGAGGGTACGCTGAAGTACAGCAATATCCCGAGTGCGAAGAACACCGTGTAGGTGTTGCGCCGGCCGATGTAGTCCGAGGTGCTCGCCCAGAAGAACCGGCCGATCATGTTGAAGAAGCTGAGCAGGCCGACGAAGCCCGCCGCCGTTGCCGCGTTGACGCGGCCGGCGAAGATCTCCTGGATCATGGGAGAGGCCTGGCCGAGCACGCCGATGCCCGCAGTCACGTTCATGCACAGCACGACCCACAGCAGCCAGAACTGCGGTGTCCGCCAGGCCACATCCACCGCCACGTGAGCCTGCGTGACGAGCGGGGGCGGGGTTGCCGGAGGAGTCCAGCCGGCCGGCTTCCACCCCTCGGCAGGGACACGCGCCGAGTACACCCCGATCATCATGAACATGAAGTAGATGACCCCCATGGTCACGAAGGTTTCCAGCACCCCGTTGGACGTCGGGGTCCTGAAATGAGCCATCAGCAGCACCGACAGGGGTGCCGCGATCAGAGCTCCGCCCCCGAAGCCCATGATCGCCAGGCCGGTTGCGACGCCGGGCCGGTCCGGAAACCACTTGATCAGGGTCGAGACGGGCGAGATGTATCCTATCCCGAGGCCGCATCCGCCAAGCACGCCATACCCCAGATAGATCAAGAACAGCGAGTGGTAGTGCACGCCCACGGCCGAAACGATGAACCCGCCGCCAAAACACAGGGCCGCCACGAACATCGACTTGCGCGGGCCGACTCGTTCCACCCAGGGTCCGAACAAGGCCGCCGCCAGGCCCAGGATGGCGATGGCGATGGAGAAGGTCACCACCACCTCTTTGATGTCCCAATCGCCCGGCGCCGAATGGGTGAGGCCGATCAGGTGGGTGAGCGGCAAATTGAAGGTCGAGAAGGCATATACCTGCCCGATCGAGAGGTGCACGGCGAGGGCCGCGGGCGGAACCATCGCGCGGCTGAAACCGGGGGGCGCGATGGTGCTTTCACGACTTAGGAAAGATCCGGCCATCGTGGCTTCCTCGAGGATTCATTGTTGTTGCTGAGCGCAAATATGCGCCGCCCTGCGCAAAGTTGCCACTGCGATGTACGTCACAGTTCGCGGGCCTCTCGCCGGGACCGCCCGAGGCGTGGATCGGCGCGCGGCATAGTTGAAAAAACCGTGACATCCGGGGTCGATAAATCGGGCCGGAAACCGTAATTTTGATGCACTCATGCTCAAGCTCTGGCACGTGGGCCGACACGCCTCGAACATGGCGAAACTCTCTTGGTGGCCTTCGTTGCTGCTGGCCGCTGCGCTGCTGTCTGCCCCGGCATCGGCCAGCTGCATCGCGGACGCCGACCCGGATGTCCTCAAGCTCCAGCAGCTCATCTCGATCGATGCGGGCAGGGCCCTGCGCCAGGCCCAGAGCGTGCTCGACGGCCTGCAGCGCGAGCCGCGCAGCGGCGCCGGGCAGGATGACCTGCGTGCGGCGTCCCGGATCGCGGCGCTGTATGCCGTGCAGGCGGAGGCCTACAGCGTGCTCGAGCTCGACGCAAATGCGCGCGCGACCGCCGAGAAGGGACTCGCGCTCGTGCCCAACGAGGCGGATCCGGTACACCTGGAGTTGCTGGTGGCTTACTCCGGAGCGGTATACGACAGCGCCGGCATCGCCGCCGCCATCCAGACCATCGAGGCGGCACGCGGCGCCCAGGCGCGCGGCTCGACCGCGGATACCTGCCTGCTCATCAGCCGCGGCTTGCTCGAGCACAGGCTCGGGCGCGAGGATCTCGCCATCGTCACGCTCACGCAGGCTTACCGGGCGAGCAGCACCCGCGGCGCCCCCACCGAAACGCACATCATCTCCGCCGACATGCTCTCCCTGGTGATGCGCGGCATGGGCGATTACAGCCAGGCGCTCGCGCTCAATCAGGAGAAGATCGACTGGGACAGCGAGCACGATGCCACCACGGCGCTTTCGGTGTCGCGCTTCATGCGCGGTCAGATCCTGAAGATGATGGGCAATTTCGACGCGGCCATCGAGGAGTTCGAGAAGGCGCGCAGCTACAGCGTCGCGCTCGACGACCCGCAGGGCATCGCCTTCGCCGACCAGCGCATCTGCGAGGCACACATCGAGCTGGGCCAGCTCGCGCCGGCGCAGCGCGAGTGCTCGAACGCCATGCGCATCTTCAGCCAGTCCGGGTCCGCCGATTCGCTGAAGGAAACTCAAGTGCTGCAGGCGCGCATCCAACTGGGCTCGGGACATCCCGAGCTGGCGCTCGCCACCATGAACCAGGTGCTCGATCACGGCGGCGAGGACGTCGCGCCGCGCATCGTCGGCTCGATGTACGAATGGCGCGCGCGCGCCAACGCGGCGCTGCATCACTACCGGGACGCCTATTCCGACCTGCAGGAGTACGTCGAGCGGTACACGGCGGCGAACGACGCAGAGCGCATCCGCCAGGCGGGGGCGTTGCGTGCGCGCTTCGAGACCGACCGCGAGATCGAGCGCAATTCCTCCCTGAAGCGCGAGCTGGAGAGCTCTCAGGAGCAGTCGAATCGCCAGGCCCAGCAGCTGCGCTGGAACACCGTGGCGGCGGCGGCCGGCGTCGGGGTGATTGCCCTGCTCATCTACTTCCTCATGGCCAACCGCAGCTATCGCGCCCAGCTCCTGCTGCTCGCGAGGCAGGACCCGCTCACCGGCCTGCCCAATCGACGGCGCACCCTGGAGCTTGCGCTCGCGGCGCTCGAGGCGGCGAGGGCGAACGGCAAGCCCCTCACGGTCGCACTCATCGACATGGATCACTTCAAGGAGATCAACGACCGCTGCGGGCACGCGGCGGGCGATCACGTGCTCAAGGAGTTCGCGCGCGCCGGCCGCGAGGCGCTGCGCGACACGGACATCCTCGGCCGGTGGGGCGGCGAGGAGTTTCTGCTGCTGATGCCGGACACCCCCCTGGAGCTCGCGGTCGCGAGCCTCGAGCGGCTGCGTGCCCTGGTATTTGCCATCGTGCTGCCGTCCTCGGAGAGCGAGGTCAGAGTGTCTTTGAGTGCGGGGCTCGCTTCCTACGACGACACGGTGAAGTCGTTCGAGGATCTGGTGGCGCGGGCGGACGTTGCGCTGTACGCCGCGAAGAACGAGGGACGCGATCTCATCCGTCTCTCCGAGGCCGATTTCGAGACCTCGAGCTCGGGCGTGCGCCGCGCGCTGCGACAGCGGAGCTGAAGAGCGCCGGGAAGCAAGCAGAGCGGTGCGAAACCCGGCCCCGCAGCGCTATTCGACCTTGCCATAGGTGCGTACCAGCTCGGCCATCTCGCGCGTCTTCTCGTCCCCGCTGAACCCGGCGACGACCGATCGCCGATTGATCTCGGGCTGGTTCTGGCTCACCTTCCACTTGCCTTCGAGCGCGGCGATCTCGATTTCGATGCCGACGATATTCTTCATCTGCGTTTCAATATAGTCGCGCGGGGCGTCGGTGACCGCCCACGGCTGCGCCCGCCCGGCCTCGCGCGCGGCGGTCAGGGTCTTCAGCTGATCGGCGAGCCACTCGCTCCGGTCCTGCAATCTGGCCGTGCCGCGAGCCTGCACCATCGTGTAGTTCCACGTGGGCACGACCTTCCCGGTTTCCTTCTTGGTCGCGTACAGAGAGGGGCTCACATAGGCGTCTTCGCCCCGAAACACGACCAGCACGGGCCGCGAATCGAGTTCTCGCGACTGCGGATTGGCGCGCGCAATATGGGCCTTGAGCACGGCGCGCTGCTCGCCGCCCGTCTCGAGCTCGAACGGAAGCAAGTTCGCGAGCAGTCCGCTCGTTCCGTGCGAGATCAGCAGACCGAGAGGATGGCTTCGGACGAAAGCGTGCAGAGCCTCGGGTCGATCCTCGCGAAACGCAGCTGGGCGGTACATGAGATTTACCCCTTGGTCAAACGAGAGTGAGTGTTCGGCTCATCCGGATGCACAGGATACTCGACGATGCGATGTCGGGACACATTGCCGGCACCCGAGCAGCGGTTCGTCACGATATTCCTGTTTGGATGCGGGGATCGGATGAATAACCGGGGGAGGGTGAGTGAATGATCTGTTGGGTCTTGCGATCGGCCAATCGCCCTGCCGACTGTGAATATCCGTTGTCGGGGAAGCCCACGACGCTCTAGTTCATTGAAAGCGAGCCATCGTCGACGTCCTTTAGCATCCGTCGCATGATCTTCCCGGATGCGGTAGTAGGAACGCTGGTGACGAACTGTACCCCGCGCGGAACCTTGTACGCGGCGAGATGTTCGCGACAATGGGCGACGAGGACTGCGCGAGAGACCTCGGCGCCAGCCTTCAGGATGACGTAGGCCTTTGCCAGTTCTCCCTTCGCCTCGTCCGGCACTCCGCCGACGGCAGCAAGTGCTACGGCCGGGTGCATGCACAGCACGCGCTCGATTTCGGCTGGATACACGTTGAAACCGGCGGTCAAAATCATGTCCTTCTTGCGATCAACAATCGTGGCATAACCATCCTCATCCGTGGTCGCAATGTCGCCGGTATGCAGCCAGCCGTCCGAGCGGAGCGTCTCAGCGGTAGCCTTCGGATTATTGTAATAGCCGTCCATCACCAGAGGACCGCGGAACATAAGCTCGCCACGTTGGCCGCGCGGCATTTCTTTGTCGGCGTCGGTAACATCGACGACACGGAAATTATTACCCGGAAGGGGGACTCCGACAGTGCCAGGCTTGTTCGGGCCATATACTGGATTAGCCGCGGCGGCACCGGCCAGTTCCGTCATTCCCCAGACCTCGTGCACCGGACAGCCTGTACGCTCGGTGAATTCCAGGGATTTCGCGGCGGGCAGTGTCTGGCCGCCCACCCAGCAGCGCGTGAGGCTGGAGAGATCGTATTTGTCGAAATCGGGGTGTGCGAGCAGATAGTAGTAGGCGGTGGGCACGCCATCCATCAAAGTCGCGCGGTGCTCGGCAATTCCACTGAGTACTGCAAGCTCGCTGAAACGCGGAATGAGGATAAGGGTGGATCCAGCCATCATCGCCGCGTTGAAAACACAACTCCCGTAGACGTGCGAGAGGGGCAACGCATTGATGACGCGATCGTGAGTAGTTCGTGCGGCCATCAGCGCGGTACCCACGGCGGCAGCGATGACTGCGCGGTGGCTCTGCATCGCACCTTTCGGAAACCCGGTGGTGCCCGAGGTGTAGCAAATGGCGGCGAGATCGCCAGGTTTGCGCGGCAACGGCGTGAAATCGGGCTTACCGAGCTGCAACCAGTCGCTCAGCATAGTAGCGCCGGCAAAAGCAGCCTCACCCCACAATACGACCTCTGAAAGGCTCCCGACGCCGACCATGTCGAGGAGGGCGCCGCCCTTATCCGACGAGGCGATCACGGCGCGCGCCCCAGAATCCGCTACCGCATAACGGACCTCCTCGGGCGTCAGCATGACGTTGATAGGGTTCAATACAGCGCCGGTCTTGGCGATGCCGTAATACGACACCAACCATTCCCAGCAGCTTGGCCCGAACAGGGTGACGCGATCACCAGGATTTATGCCGCCGGCGACCAGCCCGTTGGCGACGCGGTTAGACAACGCATCGAGTTCGTGGAATGAGTAGCGCCGATTTCCGATGATAAGAGCGGTGCGATCCGCATGTTTACGAGCGGTGCATGGAAGAATCTCCCCGAGCGTTGTGATCATTGCATCCCTTGCGGCATCAATGAACGGCAGATATTTTCCCACGTTTCACGACCGTTCCGTGGCCACTTTTGGCCCGATCAGAGATCGATTTGCTTCTCCAAACCCGCCATCAGCGAGACGAACTCGGGACCGTCGGCATCCGGCAAATCACGGCCCTAAGGGGCTGACGTGCGGCTCTCGGGAAGCGATAATAGTCTCCGGCCAATCTTCATGCATGGTCTTCGCTACCTGCTTCGCGACCAGCAGGAACGTCAGATAGCGGACGTTGGAAAGCTGCACGTTTTTCTTTGCTGAGCTCCACGGAACTGAACCTGCCGGGCCTACGCGCATGGCCTCTGGCGAAAGGATGGCTGTACTACTCTCACAAATCCCACGGCGATTGTGCGGCTTAAATCCTTTGTCGCGGGCTGCGCCGGTGGATAAAAGAAGCCCAATTGACGATGGACGTCAAACTGACTGTGGCTCGAGCCCACTCGGCGCACTCCTGCGCTTTGCGTCGCATTGAGTTTGCCAAATTTTGCCAAAGTGCCTAGACTGACCATCGTGAGCACCATGAATATTTCCCTGCCGGAGGAACTCAAAGACTTTGTCGATGAGCAAGTCAAGCGGGGTTATGGCACCAGCAGCGAGTACGTACGTGAGTTGATCCGCAAGGATCAGGATCGGTTACGCCTCCGAGACCTTCTTCTGGCGGGGGCAGCTTCGCAGCCCGCCGCATCGGTGGATGCGACCTACTTCAAGAGGCTGCGCAGTCGGGTGCGCGCGGGACGCGCAAGCGCCCATCGACGGTGATCGCAAAGCCGATCGTCCCGCGTGAGTTGGCCAACCGCGATGTCGACGAAGCAATTACGTACTACTTGAGCGAGGCCAGCGATCGGGTCGCGCTTGGCTTCATCGGCGCTCTCGAGCGAGCCTATCGACACATTAGCCGGCATCCGAGCGGCGGTTCGTCACGATATTCCACGGAACTGAACCTGCCGGGCCTACGCGCATGGCCTCTGGGGCGCTTCCCGCATATCGTGTTCTATGTCGAAACAAGTGATTGCATCGACGTTTGGCGCGTGCTTCACGGCGCGAGCGATATTCCTGCTTGGATGCCGGAATCGAATGAATAAGGGGAGGGCGAATCACCCAAACGCCTGAGTGATCAGCTCTTAAGCGCAGCAGTGATCGCGTCGCCGCCGCGGTGAACGATCCAACCGGCACCGGCTCGGCCAAGCGCCTCCTACGGGCCCGTGCCGGGTTCGAACATCGGGCGCACTTCTGACTCGCCTTCGAATTCGGGCCAGTACTTACGGTGCAGCTCCATAAACTCCTGGGCAACGCGCAGCGCCTCGGCCTTCGAGTCCGCGTTGAGAATCGCCCACCCGCCAATCACTTCCTTGGTTTCCGTGAACGGACCGTCGATCACCTTGATGGCGCCCTTGGCAAGCCGTACACGGAAGCCGTCCTTGCTCGGCAGCAAGCCTCCCGTATCGACAAGCGAGCCGTCCTGAAGAGATTTCTGCACAAACCGGCCCATCGCCTCCATAAGCGCCTTCGGGGGCCCGGCTTCGCGGTGAGCTTCGGAATGGCGGATGAACGCAAGATATTTCAAGGCATGCTCCTGAAGATGAAAAAACGACTATCAGTACGACGAATCAGGCCCGTGAAAATCGACATACCCACATTTTGGCTGGGCCTTTGGGCGCAACTTTTCACTCGAGCCTGCCCGCCGCGCGGATAGTTCCGCGGAACCCAATCAACAGGCAGTGCTGAAGTGCGACGAGCGCCTGCAGTTCGCATTGATGCCAAGGTATCGGTCCGCGACATCTCGTCGAGTCCGGCGGTCGGCAATACCAATCCCGCCGACGCGCACCAGGAAACCTTCAACGCAAATCGCGGGCCTCTCTACGATCGCTTGCGGGCTGACGATTTTGCCGACTGGCGGCTCAAGGTCGAGAAGAGACGGCAGCGACATTGCGCGACGGGTGGGTCCACACGGGGGCGAAGCCGTGCACGCGATTGTCATCCCGAAGGATGGCCAGCTGAACCCTTCCCTCTGTCCGGCGTCGGCAAACTACTCAAGCGCGAGCTCCGCAAGCCCTACTGGGGAAGCCGAGACCGCCAGGTCCGTCGAGGGCACTTTCCCGAAGAGCGCTTAGGATTCGGTCAGTTCCCAAGGACTCGGCAACGATTTAAATAGTAGTTGTATGACGCTGAAAAATAAGAGAATTGGTGCCCAGGAGAGGACTCGAACCTCCACGAATTGCTCCACTGGTACCTGAAACCAGCGCGTCTACCAGTTCCGCCACCTGGGCAAGGAGGGGCTGCTCGCGATGAGGCGCAGGAATGTACGCACCCCCCGAACCCTTGTCAATTCGACGGTTTATAAGCGCGCCGGCTTGGGTGATCATGCCGCCCTGCAATGATGGAGAACCCCCATTCGCGCCTCGACGGGCCCCTGGCCGAGCACCGGGAGCTCTTGCGGCTGGTGCAGGCGCGCGACTGGCGCGCCGCCCGGGAGGCCTGCCAGCGCCTGAATGCGCGCTACCCGGATTTCGCGCCGGGTTGGCTGACCGCGAGCCAGATCGCCGTCGCGCTGAAGCTCCCCGTCGAGGCGCTCGAGTCGGCCGAGCGCGCCCTCGCCATCGAGCCCGATCGTGCGAGCCTCGCCGTGCAGCGCGCGCAATGTCTCCTCGCCCTGGGCCGCAGGGGGGAGGCGCTGCAGGCCGCCTGCCTTGCGGAACGGGCGGCGGGCACCGACGCTCAGGCCTGGAACGCGATCGGCACGGTGCGCAGCTTCGCGCTCGATCAGCCCGGGGCGCTCGCTGCCTACGATCGGGCCGTCGCGATCGCCCCCGAGGAGCCCCAATATCGGTACAACCGCGCCTCGGTACGGCGTTTCATGGGCGACCTCGATGGCGCAGAAAGCGACTATGACCGCGTCATCTCGCGACAGCCCAGGGATTTCGAGGCGTACTTGAACCGCAGCGAGCTGCGCGTGCAGAGCCGATCACGCAATCACGTGGGCGAGCTCGAGGCGGCGCTCGGCAGCGCGCGCGGCGACTGGCGCGGCGAGGTGCAGATCCGGTTCGCGCTCGCCAAGGAGTACGAGGACCTCGGCGAGCACGCCCGCTCGTTCGAGACGCTGAGCGCGGGCGCCCGGCTGCGGCGCGAGCACTTGCAATACGACGTTGCGGTCGATGTGGCCAGCGCCCGGTGGATCAGCGATGCCTTTCCGGCCGGGGACGGGGCGCGATCCGCGGGCAGCCCTGCGCCAGCGGCGGGCGGCCCGGCGCCGGCCGCAGCGGTTGCAGCGGGCGAGGATCCCATCTTCATCGTCGGACTGCCGCGCAGCGGGACGACGCTGGTCGAGCGCATCCTCGCCAGCCACTCCGCGCTCGCCTCGGCCGGAGAGCTCGATTGTTTCGCCTCGGCGGTGGTCGATGCCGTGCGCCGGCACGGGGCGCGCGCGGCGGACCGGCGCGAGCTCATCGCCGCGTCCGCCGAGCTCGATTTCGCGGCCCTCGGCCGGGACTACCTCGGCCGGGCGCGGGCTCTGTGCGCGGCGAGCGGGCGCTTCATCGACAAGATGCCCCTCAATTACCTGTATTGCGGCCTCATCCGCCGCGCGCTGCCGCATGCGCGCATCATCCACGTGACGCGCCACCCGATGGCGGTGTGCTACGCCATGTACAAGACGCTGTTCAAGAGCGGCTATCCCTTCTCCTATGATCTCGGCGAGATCGCCGAGTACTACCTGGCCTACCGCCGCCTCATGGAGCACTGGCAGCGCGCTCTGCCGGGCGCGCTGCATGAGCTCTCCTATGAGCGGCTGGTGGGCGATCAGCGAGTCGAGACGCGCAAATTGTTGGAGTATTGCGGCGTGGAATGGGAAGATGGCTGCATCGCCTTCCACGAAAATCCAACTCCAACCACCACGGCGAGCGCCGCGCAGGTGCGCCGACCGATCTACGGCTCGTCGGTGTCGCAGTGGCGGCATTACGAGACGCAGCTGCGCGGCTTGAAAGATCGGCTCGCGGCCGCCGGAATCGACCTATGACACAGAACGAGCACGCGCGGCGGATCGAGATCGCCACCATTCAACAGATCCCGCTCGATCAGCGTCATGGCACGTACGGCGACCTGTTCACCGTGTGGTTCGGGTCGAACTTGATGCTGCTCACCATCGTCACGGGCGGACTCGCCGTCACCGTCTTCGGCTTGCCGTTCGGCTGGGCGATCCTCGGTCTGGCCATCGGCAACCTGGTGGGCGGCATATTCATGGCGCTGCACGCCGCACAAGGCCCCACGCTCGGCGTTCCGCAGATGGTTCAAACCCGCGGCCAGTTCGGCTCGGTGGGATCGCTCCTGGTGATCGGCATCGTCATCGTGATGTATGTGGGCTTCGTGTCCTCGAATCTGGTGCTGAGCGGGGAGGCCCTCGAGCTCGCCACGGGACTGTCGCAGACGGCGGGAATCGCGCTGGTCGGCGTGCTGAGCGTCACTGCCGCGATCTATGGCTACGATCTGATCCACGCCTACACCCGGCTGATGAGCTATCTGTGCGGGGCGGCGCTGGCACTCGCTGCCGTCTGGATCGTGGCGGTGCACGGTCTGCCGGCGGACTTCCTCGTCCGCAACCGCTTCAATCTGCCCGGCTTTCTCGGTGTGATCTCCGCCGGGGCGCTCTGGCAAATCGCCTACGCGCCGTACGTATCGGATTACTCGCGCTACATGCCGCGCGAGACCGGCGTGCGGCCGGCCTTCTGGGCGAGCTACTGGGGCTGCACGCTGGGCTCCTTTCTGCCCATGGTGCTGGGCGCCGCGGTGGGACTGGCCGCGCCCAGGGGAGGATTGATGCAGGGACTGGCGGCGCTCACGCACGGCATCGCGCCCATCGTGCTGGTCCTGTTCACGGTGAGCATCGCCGCGGCGAGCGCGATGAACCTTTACTGCGGTGCGCTGTCTACTCTGGCGTTCGGCCAGACGATACTGCCGCGATGGTCGCCCGGGCGGGGCTCGCGTAGCATCATCGCCCTGATGCTCTTCATGCTCGCGCTGCTGGGCGCGCTCCTGAGCAAGGAGTCTTTCCTGCTCAACTACGAGAATTTCATTCTGCTGCTGCTCTATGTTCTGGTCCCCTGGACCGCAATCAATCTGGTCGACTACTACCTCTTGCGCCACGGCGAGTACGACGTCGCATCCTTCTTCCGCCGCGACGGGGGCATCTATGGGCGCGTCAACCCCGCGGCGGTCACTTGCTATGTCGCAGGCATCCTGGTGCAGCTGCCCTTCATCGCCTCGCCGCTGTATACCGGGCCGCTTGCGCGCGCCCTGGGCGGCGTCGATCTGTCGTGGATCGTCGGTCTGGCGCTCACCTCGCCCGCGTATTACTGGCTCGCCAAGCGCGCGCAGAGCCAGGCCGCGCCCGTGCTGAGCGGATGACGCCCCGTGATCCCAAGGGCGGGCGGCCGCCGGCGCGAAAATCGCCCGCCGCTCCGAACGCGAAGGCCGAGGACTGGCGCGCGCACGATCCGAACCTCGAGCTGGAGAAGCTGCGCTATGCGCATCCGATCGCAAGCCGCGAGCTGTTGCTCAAGCATCTGTCCGAGGCACCGGAGCCGCTGAGCGCGGCGCGCCTCGCCAAGCGTCTGGGCATGAGCAGCGAGGCGCAGCGCGAAGCGCTGTCCAAGCGCCTGGCCGCCATGGTGCGCGACGGTCAAGCGATCGAGGGACCCAATGGCTTCGCGGTCGCCGGCGAGGGCGAGCGGGTGGCC
>Ga0335072_10001569_pt1 | contig 36948 bp, 30 predicted proteins | sample Lox_Sample_21_FD_206725 | JGI IMG/M metagenome (GOLD analysis project Ga0335072, IMG submission 206725) | Soil microbial communities from Loxahatchee National Wildlife Refuge, Florida, United States - Lox_Sample_2.1 | ecosystem: Environmental > Terrestrial > Soil > Wetlands | place: USA... | reverse complement strand
GGGACTGTTCCTCGATGAGGTGAGCAACATCGTTCCGCTGCCCCAGCTGCCGGCACTGATGTCCTTCGCTGGCGGCACCGGCATCTTCCTCATCGTCATCTTGCAGTCGATGGCGCAGGCTCGCCAACGCTGGGGGCGAGACGCCGCTGACATGCTGTGGAGCAGCGCCACGGTCAAGATCGTGCTCGGCGGCCTGGCCGGTGATGACCTCCGCGAGATCTCCGACCTGTGCGGTGAGTTCCGCGAAACAGTCCTCAGCTGGCAGTACGGGCAAGGCGGCTACTTCCTGTCCACCTCCCTGCAAGACCGAAAGACAGTACGGCCGGATGAGGTCCGCACCTTGTCAGCCCTCGAGCGGGAAGCCCTCGTCATCCACGCCACCACCCGGCCCGTCAAAGTCAGGTTGACGCGCCACTACGAGAGCGAGCACCGCCCGCAGTTCGCTGCCTCCGTACGGGAAGCCCGCCGTATCGCGGGCCTGGACCCGCCTGAGAGCACCACCCCCGGCCCGGACCCGCGGCGGGCAGGCAGCAGCACCCGGGCTCAGGCGGAAGGCGAGCGCCCGTGACCGGCAGTCCCGATCTTTCGCATCTCGCCGAGCGGGCTGTCCTCGGGGTGGCCCTGGCCCAGGGCCACCCGCCCGCAGGAAAGCTGAACGCGCTCGACTTCGCCGACCCCGTCCACCAGGCGATCTACGCCGCCATCGCCACCGAGCTAAGGTCACGCGGTCACTGGAACCGCCTGCTGGACCGGGTCGCATACCTCCTCAGCAGGCAGGCGCGCGACTCCAGGCCCTACCTGGAGGAACTCCTTGCCCTCCACGATGAGCTGAGGCATGGCACCAGCTACGCCCGATGATCGCCAAGACGGCCGCGCAGCGAACGGCTGCCGCCCAGTCGCGGCAGGACACCCCGACTGCCGGGCGGGCGGCCGCATCGGCCGTCGAGCCAGGACAGAAGCTTGCCTGCGCAGCGGGATTCCTCGCCGCGGAGATTGCGGGGAAAAGGCAGAAGGCCACCGGGGCCGCCGCGTCGAGCGACGCGAGCGCTGTCCTGCCAGCGCCTGACCCGCAAGTTGCCCGACTGGCCAGAGCCTTGCGGCCGGTTGCCCGGTCAATGAGCCGGAAAGCCACGGTAACGGCCAGCCGCAGCGGGGTCGCCGAGGGCCGCACTGTAAGCACAGCCATCCCGGCCGACATCGACGGAGCCCGGCTCCAGGAGCAGCTGCTCACGACCCTGCTGCGCAACCCCGGCGAGGCCAGGACGATCGTCGAGGCCCTGCCGGAGGCGGCGTTCACCGCGGGGCCACGCCGCGAGCTCTGGCAGGTGATCAGCCAGCACGTCCTGGACGGCCGGCCATTCGACCCGCTGATCCTCGCCTGGGCCGCCAGCCGGCTCGACGTACAGCGGCAGCCAGGCGCGGGTGAGTCTCTCGCCGCCATGACGTTGCGGCTGGCCGCCAGCGACGCGATCCCCGGAACCGCGGGCCTCCTGGCCCGCGTGCTGTCCGCGGATGTCCCCTGCGACACCACCAGGCTCAGCGGCTGATGGACCGGGCCATGCGACGCCAAGTCGACGGGGTGAACGACGAGGTCGTCGGTCACCGGCCCGGCCCCTCGGCGGCGGTGCGCAGGCAGCTTCGGCTGGGACCAAGGACGCGGTCCGTCCGAAGGCCGTCACGACCGAAGGACGCAAGCGAGACAGCGAACGGGACCGTTCTGGATAAAGAAACAGCACTGGCCGAATGGCACGACATGACACCCGGGCAGCAGCAGGCCGCGTGGGCGGAACTACGGGCGTGGGTCGCGTGGCTCCATGACCGCTACGAGCTGGGCACGGAGGACCGGCTGCCACGCTGCTGGGCACGCCATCCCGGCCTGGTCGAGGAACTGCGGGCGCTGCGGGCCTGGCGGCTGGAGATCTACTCAGGCAGCCAGCCGTCCGGGCAGGCCACCCGGTACTGGCACGCCGAACTCCGCCAGCTCGTGCATTCCGCCGTACCCATGTACGCGGCCGGATGCCGGACCGGGCACCGGGGCGCCTCCATGCTCGTAGCCGACAACCTGGAGTTGGCCGAGGAATGGGCAAGCGCGGACCCGCTCGCGGGCACGCCAGCGATCGACATCGCGGCCGGGCAGGCGCGCCTGGCGGGGGAGTGCCTGAGCACGGTCGCCGTCGCGGCGGCTTTTGACTCCGGCGACGCGTCGGCCGTGCCGCTAGTGCGGGACTACATCTTCTACGCCGGAGCCTGGTGGGTGCCGGCTTCTTCCGGGTGGGTCAAGGTTGCTCGGCCAGGTCCTGTCAGGGAGTCCTTCGCGCGCGGCCCGCGCTCGCCGGAAACGGATTATTCCGCTCCTGGTACTCCCCATGACCCCTGGAGAGGCTGAAGTCGCGACGACCGCTTGGCCGGCACCTGCGCCGTCGCGCAGGGAGATGCCCTGCTGAGCTTCCCGGTCATCCTCACCGTGCCAACGGACTGGGGAGGTGCTGACTCCATTGGTTGCTGGGTGCCTCAGCCCGTCGCGGTGTCGAGCGGCTGGTTCCGCAGCTGTACTTCGGCCGTGCCCTGTACCGCCGAGGCAGGCGAGACCACCGTTAGCACGGCGTTGTCGTGGAAGTCCGGCAGGGTGGTGGCACCGCAGCTGATCATCGTGGCCTTCAGCTTCGCCACCGTGATGGCCACGGTGTCGGCCAGGCTGCCCGCGAACGGGACGAGGCCGTCGACGCCCTCGGGGAACGCGATGTCGTCCTCGTGCTGGCCGTAGCGGGCCGTGTTCCGCGCCCGCTTGGACCCCTCGCCCCAGTACTCCTTGTAGACCTGCCCGCCGAGGGTGACCTTGCGGGACGGGCTCTCCTCGAAGCGGGCGAAGTAGCGGCCGAGCATGATGAAGTCCGCGCCCATGGCCAGCGCGACCGCCATGTCCCGGTCGGACAAGATCCCGCCGTCGCAGCACAGCGGCACGTAGACGCCGGTTTCCGCCGCGTAGGCGTCGCGTTCCCTGGCCACGTCCAGCAGCGCGCTGGCCTGCCCGCGCCCGATCCCCTTCTGGTCGCGGGTGATGCAGATCGAGCCGCCGCCGATGCCGACCTTCACGAACGAGGCGCCCGCGTCGGCCAGGAACCGGAACCCGGCCCCGTCGACCACGTTCCCGGCCCCGCAGTGCACCTCGCCCTGGTACTTGTCCCGGATGAACCCCAGCGCCCTGGCCTGCCAGACCGTGTAGCCGTCGCTGGAGTCCAGGCACAGCAGGTCCGCCCCGGCGTCCACGAGCGTGGGCACCCGCTCCTCATGGTCGCGGCTGTTGATCCCCGCCGCCACCAGGAACCTCTTGTCACGGTCCAGGCTCTCGCTGGCGGAGCGCTTGTGCATCAGGTAGTCGCGGCGCAGCACCAGGGACTCCAGCCGTCCCTCGTCCCCGATCACCGGCAGCACGTACACGTGCCGGTCCCACAGCAGCGTGTTCGCCTCCTGCAAGGAGATGCCGGAAGGAGCGGTCACCATGCCCGCCGCCGGCCGCATCCTGGCCTCCGCGGGCAGGTCAGGCGAGTGCCGCCCGAGGTAGAAGTCATTCACCCCGACTAGGCCGAGGAAGACACCGTTCGCCGTGCCATCGCTGGTCACGGCGGCGACATGGGTGCCGGCCGCGCGCAGCAGCGCGGACACGTCGCCCAGCGGCATGTCCGGCCGGACGTTCAGCTCGCTGTGGCGGAACCCGGCCTTGTTCCGCTTGACGCTGCGGACATCCTCAGCTTGCCGCTCGGCCGGCTGGTTCTGGTGGATGAACCCGATCCCGCCCGCCTGCGCCAGTGCGATCGCCATCCTCGGCGACGACACCGCCTCCATGATCGCGCTGCACAAGGGCAGGGCCACCCGCAGCGGCGCTTCCTCGCCCACCCGGTGCCGCACCAGCGGCGCCGACAGGCTCACGTTAGCCGGGGTGCAGTCCTCGCCGGTCAGGCCAGGGATCAGCAGGTACTCATTCAGCGATCGCGAGACCTCGTCAAGGATCCGCACATGCCCTCCGCGGAAAGTGAGTGAGTCCGGCCCTCCGTGGGTGGCCCTGGCCGCAGCCGCAGCTCGTAGGTACGATCCACCCCGGAAACTATAAGTATGGTAACGCTCAGTATAAGACCGGCACGAGAGGCCTGGGGCCGTCGGAGCGAAGGATTCCCTTGATGACGACGTGGAATCCGGCCCGGATCGCGTGGCGGGCGGTGAGGTCGACCAGGTTGATTCGCGCCGCCGAGAATGTCGTGCTCCCTGAACACGACGCGCCGCAGGGTGTGGCGCGGCCGGAATGTCACACGGTCGGCGTAAAGTGCCGACCGTGATCCGACCGGCCGGCCAGACAACCCATCAAGTCATCCCTGCCGCTTCGTGCTCATGTGTGTGCGGGCATCCGGTCTACGACGATCAAGAGTCCCGGTGCGCGCTGTGCGCCTGCCGGGACCATCGGCCACGGCCCTCGGCCACTCGTGAACAGCGCAGTCCTTTCCTCGCCCGGCACCGAGGGCAAGCGGGCGCCTTGTGATCACCGGCCTGACGCGATCGGGGCCGGCTACGCGGCGCGTGCCCGAATGGCCCGAGGAACCACGATCGCAGGAGGGCGCCCCACGAGCACTGTTTGAAGCCCGCCCTCCCCTGCGGAAGCTCGTCGTGGTCGCAGATGCGGACCTGCTGGCCGCTCCCGGTGATCACCGGGTCACGCCAGCGGCACTCCTCACGGGCCTTCTCACGCACCCGTACATCAAGCTACTGCGCTACCGGGATGAGGGACCTGCTGAGGGCCTGGCCAGTGACGGGGAGCCGCCCAGGGGTTGGGCTTGCCTGCTGCCCCCGGACAGCGAGGAGCTGCGCGGCCTGGTCTATGCATACGGGTCCGGTGGATGGACAGAAACAGGCGTCCCCAGTACGGGAGCCGCCTACGCCCGTGGCGATGCGCGTGCCGCATACGGGGACCGAGGCGCAGAGGCTGCTGCCGACCAGCGCGAGCGGGACGCGCTCGCCGCCGGAGTGGCGACGGCGGTCGAAGCCGACTTGTTCATCACCGAGCGCCCGTACCTGTTCGGGGAAAGGAAGATCCATATTTCCTCCGTGACACTGTGCCGGGTGCCGGAGGCTCTCGCGATGGTCGGGCTTTACCTGCGGTCGCAGGGCGAGTACGTCTTGTGGCGCGCGGCTGACGGGTCAGGAAGACTCACATCCAATGAGTGGCTGTACTACCAGATCGGTGCAGTCGCGCTGCTGCCAGAGCTGTGGCGGTGGTCGGGGATACGGGCGGCAGCACCGCAGCAGGAAACGCCTGATGCGCTCAGGGGCCTCAACGGGGCGTTGCAGCTGCGGGTCGTGCGCGCGCTCAGGACCCGGGACAGCTTCCACCGGGCACTCAACCTGCCCCAGCACCGGGACGCGGTCCGGACTGTCCTAGTGGACCTGGACACCATCCTGGTCATGCTCATGGGAGCGGTCGACGCCTCCGCCCGCTTCGTCCACGTCCTGCTCGCAGTTCAGGGCGATCAGCGCGACGCCGGCTGGCAGAAGGGAGGGTGGCGGTCCCGGCTCGCCGCCCACGGCCAGCCCCTGGCTGACCTTTTTGGCAGCGGCGCCCCACTGTCGGATGTCCTGACGATCCTGAGCCGCCTGCGGAACGCCGTGCACGGGCAGGCCATCCAGGCCACCATGCGGCAGAACGGCCTGGTGCGGGACGCGCCGGTCACGCTGCCAGCCGAACATGAGAGCCAGGTCCTTGCCAGCATGGACGACCTGGGCGGACGGGCTGCCTGGGGTGCCCAGCAAAGTGCCGGCGGAGCTGTTGTATTCGACCCGGGCCAGTTCGTAGAACGGCTGTTCCCCGAGGTCCTGCGGCTGCTGAACGCGGTCATGGCCGCGACGCCTCCGGCCTATGTCGGCGGCCAGCAGCCGGACCCCGATTCGGGACCCCGCTGGTACAGCGAGCGCAACCGGCTGAGCGTCAGCTGGCAGCTGGGGTTCTAGCCGGGGCGCTGTCCACCTTCGTGCCGGCCGGTGCCGGCGGTTCGCCTGCACCGTGAAGCACCTTGGCCTGCACGTGGCCGAGGGCGGCTAGCATGAGCCGGGCCAGTTGGTGCCTGTCCAGGTTGGCGACGTCAACGTCGATCAGGCTGGCTATCCGGTAGCCGCCGTCATCGAGATTGTCCTGGAACAGGACCGGGTGCCGGGCGGCGGCACCGGGCCGGGCGGCGTTCGCCCGCCACTCGCCGAGCCCGTACGCGTCCGGCGTCCTGCGGAGCCCGTCGTGTGTTCCCCTTCGGGGGCGGAGGCAGGCCGCCAGGTCCTCCTCGCCCGCCTGCCGGAGTGCCTGCTGCGCCGCTGAGTAGGTGAGCATGTCGAGGATCGTCACGGCCAGGTCGTGCGCGGTTACCCTTGCCTGGGCGGCAGGGACCTTGTCGCTGGTTCCGGCTTCGACTCCCAGGCGCAGCATCCACGGTGCTGCGGGGCGGTCCCGGGCCGTGGACCGGAAGTCGGCACACAGCCAGGCGGTGGGGTGGGGAGGCTGGCCGGGCCAGGGGAGCCAGGCCAGGACCATCGCCGCCCCGCCTCCTGACTGCCTGGTAGCTCGCGTGAGGATCCCGGGATTGCTACTGACGCCGAGGAGCGCGGATGCCATCCTTCTCGCCACGAGGTCCCCGACGATCGACCCGGCGGCGGACCCGAGCTTTCCGTCAGCTTGCGTGGTCCAGCCTTCGAAGATGCCGGCGGCAGCGGAGGCGAGCCATGCCGCGTGCGGGTTGCTGCTGTCCTGCCAGGACCGCACCAGGCGCGCAAGGCTCGGCTCGGTTACCCAGCCGTCGGGGGCGCCAAGCGACTCTCCGTCTAGGGCGACCAGGTAGCACCTGGCTGGCGGCGTCTGGGCTTTCGCCCACGCGTCGTAGCGCTCGAACTGGTTACCATGCTGAGCAGCGCTGGCTTTGACCTCCAGCAGGGCAACTGGGCCAGCCTCGTCGCTGACAACGAGGTCTGCGTTGCCGGCCTGGCCGTCAAGCCGGACTTCCCTTCGGACCCGTGCCCGCTGTATCGGCAGACCGAGCACCCCCAGGAGTGGCTCCGGGTCGAGCGCCGCCAGGAACGCGATCAAGTCGCTGATCCGGTCCTCCCGGGACAGCAGCCGTCCCAGCGCTTCGTCGGCAGCTGCGGGCAGCTTTCCCGGCGCCAGCTCCTTATCCATGTTCTAACCGTATTGCCGGAACCGGCAGCAGGATTGAGCGATGCCGCGATGTACTCAAGTCTGGCGGGATGGTCCGGGGAAGACATCGGCGGCGTCAAACCGCCGTCCCGCTCGCCCGCTGGTAGCAGAATGGCCGTGTGGCACGAGTGGAGTGGACCCGGATCGAGCCTGGCGACATCGAGCAGGTGGTCGCCATCTTGCTGTGCCGCGAGAACCCCTCGGCTGTCAGGCCCCGGCCGTCGCGCGGCGACGGCGGCATCGACATCCTGGTGCCCCTGGACAGCACCGGCACAGTGGCCGTCTACCAGGTGAAATCGTTCACGTCCAACCTGACGTCAGGACAGAAGGCGCAGGCTGAGCGCTCCTTCCGCCGTCTGATGGATTATGCGGCGGTGCGCGGGCTGCGGGTGGCCGAGTGGTACCTGACGATGCCGCTCAACCCGACGAACGAGAACCTCCAGTGGCTGGAGGGCTTCACCACGGGGCACAGCCTGCTGGCCCAGTGGCGGGACCTGGACTTCCTGGAGGGCCTCGCCGCCGACTACCCGTCGGTCATCGACTACTACCTGCGCGACGGCAAGGACCGGCTGCAGGCAGCCCTCGAATCGCTCACCACCGTGCTCAGGACCACCATGCGGATCGGCCCGCAGGCCGGTGTCGGCGAGCCGGCAGGCGCACTGGAGCCGGCGGAGGCAGTCCGAACCCTCGCAGCGCTGCACGATGCGCTGAACGAGCACGACCCGCACTTTGCCTATGACTACTCGGTTGACACTGTCCGCCCGGAGGTGGCCGACCAGCCTGGCCTTGTCGCTGCGGTCCAGGAGAGCGACGGGAAGCGCTGGGTGACGATTAAGGTCTTCGCCCGCTGCGCGGAGTCGCTAGCGGAACGGCCGGTGCCGCTCAGCATCCGCATCACGGCCGAGCCCGGCAGTGACCTGGAACGCGACCTTGAGGCGTTCGACAAGTACGGCACGCCTTTCACCGCCCCTACGGGGACAACCGACGCCGAGATCACCCTGCCCGGAGGGCTGGGCGGCACCGTCACCGGCGGCAGCGTCCGGATTGAGGCCCCGGCAGGCGCTGCCGAGGCGGGATACGACATCAGGCTGCAGATCACCGACCCGTCCGGCGCGGTCATCGCAGAGACGCTCATGCACATGCAGCCGCCCACCACCGGGCCATCCGGGACGGGCAAGCGCGGGTACGGCACCGAGCAGCACGGCGCGTTCTCCTTCGAGATGCTCGTCGATCTCGACGCGCAGACCGTGGGCTACACGGTGCACCTAGGCGACCTCGCCGGCAAGCCGCCCGGCCCGCTGCTTCCGGGCGTGCGGCTGGTGCGGGAGTTCCGGCGCCCGAACGGGCTGCGGTTCGCCGCGCCGTACGGCCCGGTCACTCACCGGCCTGACCCGCTGCCCGAGGGAGCCGACTCGATCGAGGGCATAGGGATCATCGCCGACCTCATCGAGGCGCTGGCCGTGCTCCAGGACCACACGACAGCCCAGATCACCGTCCCGGACTTCGCGAAGCTGACCATGCCCCAGGCCCGCGCGATCCTGCACGCGGCAGACCTCATTCGCGGCGCCATTGTCACCGTGCCGTGGCAAGAGTTCAGCATCCACGTTCATCCTGGTACGGCGGCCCCGGGGGACATCTTCCAGGCGCTACTGTACCGGGAGATGAAGCTCGTCGTCGGTGGAGCCGAGGCGAGCCTCGGGTACGAGCAGGTCCATCTGCCGGCCGCGCGCGTCGACCCTGCAAGCGTCACCCGTCACGATGATCATGACGACGTCAGGATCGTTCCGGTCGGCGAGTCCCCGGCAGTCGTCAGGTACAGGGCAGCCTAGCGGGGGTATCATCCCAGGCGCCCTGGAAGGACGCGTGCTGCCGGGCCGTCCGGTTAAGCAGCCGCGGCGGGCAAAGCCGTGGTCTTTACGGCCGGTACCGGCTTGCGACGACGGGCACGATCCGGTCGAGTACGAAGGCGAGCAGCGGCCGGTTCTTTAGCACGGCCTCCGTTGCCTGCTGGTCGCTTTCCGCTGCGTCTAGGTCGGCCAGCATCTGGTCCGCTAGTGCCCGCGCGAAATCGGGCTTGGAGACCGTGACAGGCCCTCCGTATTTCGGGTCCTGGGTGAGCTTGAGAAGGGTCCCGGCCCGTCCGGGGGGCTCTCCGGCCTTGCGGGAGCGTGCCTCGTGCGCTGCGAGTACGTCGTCGAGCGGCAGCGTAAGCGTGACTGCGGGCCGCCCGTCCGCCGGGGAGGCGGCGAGGTCAGTCAGGACTTTGATCATCTCCGCTAGCGAGAAGTTGGAGTCCTCGAGGTTCTCGGTGAAGTTCAGGATGTCGTCCTCGGGCAGCTTGCCGGAGCCGACGAGGCCCTTGACGTACTGCGCCATCTTTCCCTCGCTGTCGACGATGACGACGGTGCGCTGGGCGTAGGTGGTGAAGCCCGTCACCATGGTGGCCAGGCGGCTGGCTGCCCCGCTGCCGCCCAGGTCGGTGAACCCGATCTCGTCAGCGAGCTGACTGCCCAGCAGGCCCTCCGCAAGCCGGTGCACGATGTCCTTCTCGCTGCCGCCCTCGCCGACCAGGTGGACCGCGTGCGGGTACAGGCCGATGTGCGCCAGCTCCGCGCGGAGCTGCTCGCTCGTGGTCGGGGCGGCCGGGCCGAGGTCGTAGAAGGCAGCCCGCTCCCGCTGCCGGCCGTCCATCCGCCACAGGGGGTTGCGCTCGGGAGGGTTGCCGGTCAGGTCCCGCAGGAAGAGCCGGAGAACCTGTGCCGCATCGAACAGGTCCTGCGCACGGCGGGGAAGGCCCTGGACGTGCTTCTGCGCTGAGCGTGGCCGTGCCCGGCGCAGCAGCTCCAGGCCGTCACGCGGCTCGCGGTCGAGGCCGCGCTCCACCAGGAACCAGTACGCCTTGGACAGCTGTGCGGCCGACACGCCCAGCTCGGAGGCTGCCGCCTGCGCGTCGAAGCTGCTGAGGACTTCCGGCCACGGGTCGACCAGGGTCTTCTGCGCGGTGTCGTACAGCATCCGCGACTGGCCGGTGATCTCCGGAAGGTAGCGGTTCTGCAGGCGCACCAGGACCTTCATCAGCGGGCGCCATGCGCTGTCGAGGGCGTGCCACCTGGCTTCCTCTGCTTCCAGCAGGCCGCGCCAGGTGCCGAGTACCTTGTCGCGCTGCTCGGCGGGAGCGCGCAGCACGTCAAGGCCGACGCGGGCGGCGGGCGGGTCCGTCACGTTGTCGAGGTACAGGAACTGCCACGGCGAGTACAGCGCTGAGGTGTGCGGGCGGCCGTGGTTGTCCCACGCGTAGGCCCGCCACTCTCTGCCGGGCTCCTCTTCCCGGAACGTCATCCGCGGCTCGAACGGTGCCACGTCAGCCCACTCGTGGGGGTTGCCGCCTGCCGCGAAGGCGACCGGCTGCAGCACGCCCTGGCCATCAAGTTCCTCAAGCGGGGCCTGCCCGATGCCGAGGCGCAGCCCGCGGTCCGCCGCGCGAGAGGAGAACACGGAGTCAGGGACAAGCTCACGCAGCGCGAAACCGCGCGAGCGCCACAGCTCCCGCCAGCTCAGCGCCTCACCCAGCTCAGGCGGAACGTCATGCACGGACACGGGGGCCAGCCTCCGTCATCGCTGGTTCGGTAGCCGGCACGTGCCCGCAGCTCCTTCTGATGTGCCGAGCTGGCTGTCGATGAGGTCTACAGTACAGGTATGCCGCCCGGGATACCTGGAGCGCCTCGATGGCCGCAGTCTGGAGCTCGGGCATGTTGACGGTGCTGAAAGTGTCTTGGGTGGGGCCGGTCGGCTCGGCGGTGGTCGCGTGCACGAGCCGGTGGGTCCCCGCGTTGCGCAGGAGCCGGGCGTTCGGGTACATGCCGTCTTCGGCCAGGTCAACGGCCAGCTCGGCCAGCGCCAGCAGGCAGCGCAGCCCCTCGCCGTCCGGCTCCAGCTGCGGGCGGATCTGCCCCGTGCGGGGATCGCGCCAGTAGCGCGAGTACTCGACCCGCGCGGGGACCAGCCCGGAGCCGAAGTGCTCGTTGGCGGTGACGGCGATCTTGTCCAGCACGTCCAGAGCTGACCGGTGCGCCAGCAGCAGGAGGGCAGGCGCCTCGCCGTAGAGCGAGCCGTCCAGTGTATCGGTGTACAGGCCCGGGTCATCGGGGTGCTGGCGCGCCGGCGATTCGGCGTGCAGGCGCTGCCCCTGGAAGGCCAGGCGGCGGGCGACCAGGAACTCGGCCTTGAGGACGTTCAGCGCGCCGAAGATGCCCGGGACCCGCTCACCCGCCGGCGACACGACACCAGACACGGACGCGGTATCCCACTGCCGCGAGTCCGAGCCGAGGCCCTCGACAGACGCCACCAGGGCGAGCGGGTGCCGCACGATCCAGCACTGGTAGGGGTCGAGCTGGTCGCCGTCATGCCGGAGGTGGCCCCGGCTCCCGGTCGGTTCGAGGCCGTCCCACCGGTCGGCGGCAGCGGCACCGGCGACTTCGACGGTCCGCTGCCGCAGCGCCTTGGCCATCGCCGCGTACTTGTCGTAGACGGCAGCCAGGTGCCCCCGCTGGTCTACCCGGCGTGCCAGGCGTCGGCGCAGCAGCTCGGCGATGTTGCCGGTCGCGTTGCCGTTCGTCGGGTCGGCCTCCAGCGCGTCCGCGTAGGCGGTGTACGCCTCCACCCAGCGCCCAGAGTCATCGAGGTGGTTGCCGAGGTTGCACAGCGCCATCCCGCGCGTCTCCGCCGGCGCGAGCAGGTCGGCTCCGGTCCTGCGGTAGAGCATCCGCGGCTGGCGCAGCCCGTCTAGGTGCGCGAGGCCTTAGGCAGGGCTGGGCCAGCCGGCGGCGCCGGGCTCACGGCTGCCGGCCTCCTCGGCTGCGAATATCCCCGCCAGGCCGTTCGCCCGGTTGTACCGGGCCTGCGCAACGAGGGCGGCGGGCGCTTCACCGTCGTGAAGCAGGCGCGTGGCCCACGCCACGCCCGCCCGCAGGTCCTCGATGCTGCCCGTGTCCGAGGCCAGGTTGATCATCACCGACGACAACGTGAACGTCAGCGACCTGCGCTCGGCGGCAGCCATGCCGGCCGAGGAAACCTCGGCCTCAAGCTCCGCAGCGCACTGGCCGCTTCCGCGAGAGCGGCAGGCCCGCTGACCCCGTCCAGGCTGATCGACCGGCGCTGGTACGCCTCGAAAGTTCCCACGCAACCTCGCTGACGAGCACTCCGCGCCTCCAGCGGAAACGCGGCCCCCGGGCACCCGGGAACCGGGAATGCCACTCATGTAATTATCTCCGGCGTGGCGGGTCGGCGCGAACGGTTAACGGTGGCAGGGAACTCATCGACGATGAAGCGCCAGCGCGCCAGCACCGCAACGGGCATTCGCGCTGCACCCTCCGGGTTATCCGGTGATGGCTGAGAAGAGGCGCTGGGCCACAGCGGTCGCGTTGGCGAGCGCGAGCATGGCGTGCTCACGAGTCCAGGCGGTTGCCCGGAGCACCGGGTCAGGATGGGTGGCTGACCCGTCGTCGAACAGGGACTGGATCAGCTGACGCTCGCGTCGGGGATGGCGGCCTTCTCGCTGACCGACATCGCGCTGCTCCTTCGGGGCCAATGCGGCAACCCGTGCTTGAAGGCCAGAGCCTCCGTGCCGTACAGGCGACTCAAAAGGCCAGAAGCCCCAGGTGTCGAGGGCAGCACGGGCCAGATCGGGTCGGTGCCGTCGTTCTACGCGATGGCCCGACCCCGGGTGAATCGTCGGCGACGAGCTGCTCGATGCGCCCCTGCCGCTCACGGGCGCCCAACGCTCTGCCGGGCCGAGGTCCCGTCCCCATGAGTGCACGTGCGAGAGCAGGATATCGGTGTCTTCCCAAAGTCCATTTCAGCGGCCGGAGCCGTCAATCATTCCAATCCCCTTTCTTGAGGATTTGGGGACGGAACTCGGAAGGATTTCCGGTAAGGTATCCGAGCTTGAATTGACGCTTCTTCCTGACTCCAGGCCCATGGATGCGTACGACAATTTTGTACGTCCCTCCAGGTTCAAGCTGCCAGGCGGGATTTCCCCAGTTGGGATAGTTGTAAGATTCTGCGCAGAAGGCGAACATCTGTTCGCCGTGGAGGATTGCGACCGCGATTTCCTCGCCATCGCCTTCCGGCGTGACATCGCAGTGCCCCGGGTCCCGGCTAGGATCGTAAACTACCTTGAATTCTTCATCTCCCCTCGCCGCGTTGCCGCTGGCCGAGGAACTCAGAGGTGCCGGCAGGGCTGGGGTGCCCTGGCCGGTGACGAACGTCGGTGCGGTTCCTCCGGTAACCGGGGGGTGGACAGGAGTGAAGGGGGCTCCGGTCACAGGCGGACCTGAAAGCAGGAAAGATCCTGCGGTTGGCGCCGGCGGTGACTTGGTAAGGGAGGACGGGACAAGGCTGAGCGGTTCCGGTGAACTGCTCCAACGGCCGTGCATTCTAATGAAGGGGGCGGTGGAGTCCCACTTGTAGAACTCGATCTCGGCTCTGCATCCATGTGCAGTCTGGCGCTCTAGGAGCCACTTGAAAGGTGCCTTCAGGGGCTTGTTTCGCACGCGGACAGTAGCGAACGTCCACTGAACGAACGCCTGGTTCCGCCATTCTGACGGTACAATTTCTATGCGCGGGCGCTTGAGTGTTTCGATAGCAAAAGGAACGCCTAGTGCAACGACTCCCACAATAAGCCCGGCGAGTCCAATAGCGTCCACAGGTTGATCCTTATTGGGTTGCGGTTTGGATAACGGCTGGTATTCGTGCCTGTCGGCCAACCGGGGAGGAGGAGCTGGCCGGGTATAAACTTATCAGCCCTGTGCTGTTCCAGGATCATCTGCGGGACCTGGCCTGCCGCTTGCCACCTGGTCGCTCCGGAGCAGCATTCCCTGCGGACGCCGGTGAGATGGCTGGGTGTCCGGGGCACTGAGAGACACGTGAGCAGCCATGTGACACCGCATGTATTGTCAAGCTGGCTGGCTCACCTTGGTGACCGCCGCCTTGTTCAGTGGCCTATGTCCGGTTGGATGGCCGATGGAGACTTCCGCAGCTGAGCAGCGACAGCTTCGGGCTGCTCTCGATGCAGCCCTAGCGACGACGTTTGATTTCGGAATCCGCAAGCTCAAGGGCCCCCGCTGGCAGCCCGCCCCCGGTTCCGAGGCATCCGCTGAACTTGCCAGCGTGCAGGCCCGGCAGGACGGGCAGTCCTGGGGCGATGATGTCCTGCGCACGCCTTATGCGACGGCAAGCCTGCTCATGACAGGTGTCCTGGACAATTTGGGGAGCATCCGCCAGCTCATCGATGACCCTATGCCGGCGATCGGCCCGACGGTGATCGCCCGGTCAGCGATGGAGATCGGCGCTACCGCCTGGTGGCTCATGGAACCGGGGATCGGCGTCCGCCGCCGGACATGCCGTCAGCTCGTCCTGAGCCTGATCAGCGCGCGCCGGGCGGCGCAAGTCGCCTGGGAACTGCGAGACGACGAAGCAAGAAGGGAAGGCATAGCCCAGGAGGCCAGAGTCCTGGCGCAGATAACAGACCTCGCCATAGCCCAGCCGACGGGAACTCGGTATAAACCTGTCATCGAGGGAGAAAGCTTCCCGGACGCTACTGACCTCACGGCCGGGATGCTTGAGCCCTGCTACCGGGGACTGGAGGGTACCGGGTCCTTCTACCGCTCATACTCCGCAGTGCTCCACGGGCAGCTATACGGCCTCATGAACTTCATGACACCAGTCATCCAGGATGACGGGAGTATCCTCCTGTCCTGGCAGCTCCGCGGCAGCGTCCTCTACGGTGCCGTCGAAGTCGCACTTCTCAGCTTCCGCGAGCCCTTCAAGCGCATCAATCAGCACATGGGATGGGGCCGCATTGAGTACGACCTGTGGCTCACGAGGGTGGGCAGGTCGCTCGACGTAGTCACCCGGCGCGGCTCGTGGCGCTGAATAGTCAGCAGATGAGAGGAATTCACATGCCGCCCGCTCCGACTATGGTCTTCCCGTTTCAGGAACTGTCGGACGCGAAGGGACTGATGACGTTCCGGCCGGTTATTCCACTGCGCCCCATGAGCGCACCGCTAGGCCATTCTGAGCGGTGCCTCGTGGACACCGGGAGCCCGAATACTTACGTGGACTGGCGACTTGCAACGTTGGCCGGAGTCGACCTCAGCCAGGCTAAGAAGATTCCGGATCCTCAAGAATGGAGCGTCGGAGGCATGGCAGCCGAAGAGCTGTGGGGTGCCACCGTGGCATTCATGATCCCGGACGGTCGCCACATGATCTGGCTGGGTGACGTGCCCGTGGTCTTCGTTAAGGAGTGGCTGCATCCCGGCTTTACCGTGGTCCTTGGCACGGACGGCATGAGTCGGCTCGGGCTCATCGTGGAGGCGGCAGCGGGCAACGGCCAGCTCACTGTCGTCCAGCGGTAGCCAGGACCGAGGACGAGCGGCCGTGTGGGGCTGCCGGTGCCGTGGCGCCCGTGACAGCCCGGTTGCAGGGGACGACGGGGTCGGGCTTGTTATTCGCTGGGCTCGCGCCCGGGGTTGCCCCTAGGCTTCCGATCGTGTCTTCTGATCCGTTCGCCGACCTGGCGGATAGCCTCGCGGGATTCGCCTCGGCGTTCCGCGAGGTGCTGAAGGGCAACCAGTGGCCGGCGCCAGGATCGCCCGCGGCGGCTGAGGCCGAGGGCGAGCCGTTCGCCGGGGAATGGGGGGCGTTCCCGTCACGGGATGTCCTGGCAACTGTCCTGCTTGCTTCCGCCTCGTCCGCTGACCACCTGGCCGCAGCGGGCAGCGTCCTGCGCGGGCGCAACGCGGTGTTCGCGCCCTACACGGTTACGCGCGCTGCTGCCGAGGCCGGCGCCATGGCGGTGTACCTGACCGATCCGGCTATCGACGGGCGGGAGCGCGTCCGCCGGAACGTGAACTACCGGCTGGATGCCTTCTGCGAGCAGATCAGGCTGGTCGGTGGGTTCCAGGATGGCGACGCCGCGCGGATGGCCGACCGGAACAGGGGGCGCCTGGGTGACTTCGAGCGGGCCGCGCAGAGGCATGGTTTCCGCTTCCGCCGGATGGACGGACCTCGCCAGTCCGCGTACCTCGACCGTAGGCTGCCGTCAGCCATGGAGCTGGTGGACCTCGCGGTGGACAGGAACGTGCCCGGGGTGGGCGTGGCGTACCAGCGGCACCTCAGCTCGGTGGCCCACGCCAAGCTGCACGGCCTGACCCGGTTCCTCACCCCGCTGGCCGGAACGCCGCCGGAAGCCGCGAGGACATCCATCAACGCCTCCGCTGCCACGATCGCGCTGGAACTGCTGGCCGGACCGGTCTGCGCGGCGAACCTGGTCGGCGGGCTAGGCTGGTTCACCGGATGGGACATGGCGCCCGTCACCAGCCCCATGATCGTGATGCTGGAGACCTGGGGCCGGATCGGCGGCGTGCCCTACCCGGCCGCCAGCAAGCCCGCCTAATCCGCCAGGCCGCCATGCGGGATCGACCTAGGCAAGGTGGGGCGGCGCTGGTCTCGGACGGCTCTACGATCTTGGTCATCACGCGGCGCTGGCGGTAAGGCTCATGCCGTGCCCTGACCTGGCGGCGATCCCGCCGGGAGCATCACAGGTTCAGGGCCGAGGGGGCAACGGCCTCGGTGGTGCGCTGCTTCGTTGTCGGCACCGGGTGTGCGCAGGGATCAGGGCGCCGCTCCGGCAGTCACCGTTTGGGAGATGACGAGGGAAGGACCAGAGTGAACCAACTGAGATTTGAGGCGGGACTTGGCCACTACAGCGTGAATGTGGCCACGGATAGCGTGTGGATCTTCAAGGGCATGGGCACGCACTACTTCCAGGTCCAGCTGCAGGTCGGCATCCCCGAGGTGGCCGCAGTCGCCGGGCGGCTGCTGTGCCTGGAAACGACGCTGTACGCCCCGGAGGGCAACAGCCCGCGGGTACCGCTCGCGTCGGTGAACGTGTCGATTCCCTTCATCCCCGAGGGCGATGTCCGGATGCCGACACTGCAGTACCTCATCACCAACGCCCAGCTACTGGCGCTGGAGCAACGGCGCACGGGCGACCTGCGCCTGGAAGTCCAGATCAGGGGCTTCCTGCCGCAGGCGGCGTCGGGCTTTCCTGGCGCGCCCGAGGTCACCGAGTACATCAGCATCGCCGAGAGCAGGTGGCGGCAGCAGCTCGCCGGGCTCGGCCGCACCCTCGGCGCGGAGATGCTGATCGCGTTCCCCGACGATGACGAGCCGCGCAGGCGCGTCGCTGACTTCCTGCGCGAGGCCCAGCGGCTCCTCGGCGGCAGCGAGATCGACTCCGCGATGCTCCAGGTCCGCAAGGCGCTGGAAACCATCAAGAACACCAGCGGCTGGAACTGGCCCGGCAGGAAAGACAAGCCAGACCGCACCGTGGACGAGCGGTGGGCGCTGATTCGGTCCGCGATGGAGGACCAGGCCAGCGGCGCCATGCACGTCGACCCGGGCACCAGGGACCACGTCTATACCCGGGCCGAGGCCGAGGCGCTGATCGCCATGACCGCCGCCCTGCTGACCGTCACGCCATGACCACCTTGAGTCCGGACCACTAGGCACCAGACGACCAGCGCTTTTGCGGAAGGCCGGAATGATCATCAAGACGCTCGGCGAGCTTCAAGAGCCCGACGAGGCCAGCCTCTACAGCACCCCTTGGGGCGCCAGGGGGCGGACGCGCCCGGAGGACGCTGCCCTTTTCCTGCAGTACTCAGTCAGCCGCCTGGAGCTGTCCGAGCAGGTGCCCGAGGGCACCAGGAAAAGCTTCGAGCGGCTGAGGACGCTCTACGCATACGGCGTTTTGTGCTACGACCTGTACACGGTCGCCGGGGACCTCGCGCGCCTGGTAATCGAGCAGGCGCTACGGGAGCGCTTCCTGCCCTTCTACAACGGAGCAGTCACGTTCGTTCATGACCGGGACGGCAGCGAGCGCGTGATCAGCGCCCGGAATTGGGACGAACTGCGGGCGGCGATCCCGGCGGGGCAGTGGAGGCTGCGGCTGCGTAGCGGGCACGAGCCCGTCAGGTTCAACGGCATGCTCAAGAGCCTCCTGCGGTGGGCTCGTGCGGAAGGGCTGCTGGCAGGCCAGGGCGACCGGATGCGCGATGAGCCGCGTGCCTGGTTCCGGAACTACGTAGCCCACCCCAGCTACCACCTGGACGACCCCGGCCGCGCGGAATGGGCGATCGCTGACCTGGCGCAGATCATCAACCGGCTATGGGGAGCGCCGTCCGGGATGCCGGTGCGCCGTGAGCCCATGGTGATCGCCTGGTCAGCCGACACCATGACCTGGAATACCGCGGCGAGCTTCACGGCCATCCCCGGCACCGGAGACCTCACCTGCGTAATCGTCCTGGCTGACCCCGAAGACCCGGGACTAGCCGACTATGACGCCCTGTACGAGTCCACATACCGGCCATGCGACTGGCTGTGGGGCCCTGGAACCTGGGCGCAGGCTCAGGCATGGCTCGAGGATCGTCGGCCAGCCGGTGATGAGGCGGAGACGATCGACCGCCTGTTCCTACTCCGCTACGCGGACCGCCAGCTATACCTGCCGCGCAGCCCGGCGGTGGCCGCCGCGCTCGGCGCAGGGGACCGCAATGGCACCTGGTACCTGATCCGGGCCGACCACCCGTTTGCCGCATTCAGCCACCAACGACAGCTTCTCGCCGAGGTCCCAGGCCATGCAGCCACCGGGGACTGCAAGGCATGCCCGGTACAGGCCATCGCCACCGGAGACATCGATGCGGTAATCGGTAAATGCGAAGAGCTGGGAGCTGACGTGACGCCCCGGGAGGTTCCCGACGTCCGCACGACCATGTCACGGATGCCGAGAAGCAATCGGATTGTCGGGAACGGAGCCTGGGAGATCCCCCTGGACTGAGGCATCCGCATCCGGCCGGATCTGCCGCAAGCTCGGCTCCATAGCTCCATCGCCTGCGGCATTATGAACCCTGTGGTGAAGTCGCAGCGATCACGTGCCTGGTCCGGCCGTGAGCCGTCGACGGAATCGGAGGCGCATGGGCAGGCCGCCAATGCCACGGTAGGTTGCACAGCGGGAGGCACCCATGCAGGCAGCTGACCCGGCGCGGCCTCCCACGAAGGTTTCTCGCACCCTGGAGCTTTTCGCCTCGTTGCGCAGCGGGGCTGCGAACGTGGCCGGGGTGAGCTATCAGGTCGCTGTGAGTGCCTTGTTGCTTTCTGCGTGCCGCGCAGGCGCGCCTGGGCTGCGTGTTTCTGCTGTGCGCCCGGAGGGACTCGAGGACGTTGACTGCGTTCTCGACGACGGGTCGCTGCTCTTGGTCCAGACGAAGGAGCGGGGACCAGGAACGCGAGCCATCGCCACCGCCGAGCTGGCGGAGATCATCGCGCACTCTGCGGAGGCTTTGCGCCTGACGGGTTCTCAGGCCCCTGGTGATGCTGGGAATGCTGCGGAGGCAAGCCCTGGCTCTGCCGGCCTCGTGGCGGGGCAGGCCAGCCGCTTTGCCGTGGTGACTGATGGCCGGTTCGGCGGTTCCCTGCCGGAGACCGGCTGGATGACCAGCCTCGCCGACAAGCTCGCCGCGCTTCCGGAAGGCGGGGAAGTCAGCGAGGTCCTGGTCGCCGCGCTTGAGGCCCAGCTGGCGAGGAAGGGGCTGCCGGTGAGGCACGCGGGGGAGCTGCTTGCCCGGACCTACCTGGTCGTGGCTCCGTACGACCTCGCGGCGCAAACCGCTAGGTTCCTGTGTGCTGGCCTGCAGGTGCCTGCTGTCCTTGCCTCGATCATCCGGGCTGAACTGTTGCGCGATCTCGGGGAGATGGCGGCCCGCCAGCGCGGGGCCAGCCTTGGCACGGCGGAGCGTCGCACGAGGTCTGACCTTGACGCGCTCGCGGCACGACTGGGCCAGGCCGTGGATGTGCCGAGCCTGGAAGAGGCAGTCCGCGCCGGCGTATGCGAGCCGGCTGACTACGCGAGCCCTCCGCCGGTGGATGCTGTCGGATTCCTCCGCGGTGTCGACGTGACTCCAGCGCACATCGCTGCCGGGCTTGACGTGGTGCGGCCGGAAGAGACGGCCGCGATCGTGGCTGGTCTTGCCGATCGCCGCCAGGTGGTGATCGCGGGGCCGAGCGGGAGCGGGAAGTCAGCCCTGCTGTGGCGCAGCGCACGGCTGCTGGAGCGGGGACCACGGATTCTGCGGGTCCTTCGCGTCGCCGACTCCGCCGATGCCGAACTGCTCGTGCGCCACGTCCGACGCCAGATACCCCACCGGGACATGCCGGTGCTCGTCTGCGCCGATGACCTGGGACGCGCCCGCATGGCCGCGTGGCCAGACGCGTGCAGGCGCCTGAGCGAGATTTCAGGGGTGCTCATCCTCGGGGCCGTCCGGCGAGAGGACCTGACCCCGGAGCTGAGCGCGGACGCCGTCGTGGTAGATCCCCGCCTCACCGATACCTCGGCCGGGCTGATCTATGACGCGGTCCGCGCCGCTGGCCTGCCGGCCGTCCTGGAGCGCGAGGAGGCCCTGCAGGAAGCAGGCGGACTGCTCATGGAGTTCATCACGCTGGCCACGACCGGCCAGCGGATCCGTGACGTCCTGGCCGTCCAGGTTGCCGCTCTTTCCGGGCGAAGCCGACGGTTGGAGCGAGAGGCACTGCGGCTTGTCTGCGCGGCTCACACGCTGGGCTTCGCTACCCCGGCCGATGCCCTGCCCGCAGCGCTCGGGGCTGAGCCAGACCAGGTCGGCGACGCCCTTGGCCGCCTAGCGGGAGAGCACCTCCTAGCCGTCACCGGCCGGGCGTGGCGCGGCCTGCACGACCTGCGCACCGAGTTGCTCCTGGGCCTGCTTCACGCCGCACCGCCGCCTACCCTTGCCGCCACGTACGGGCGCGTCCTTTCCCTGCTCCCCGAGGCCGCCCACGCATCGGCCGCGCGCCGCGCGGCCGTCCTGCTCGCCCGGTCTGCAGCGGCCGATGATGCCGGATGGCCGGCCTCCGAGCGCCTCTTGTCGCTGCAGGAGCTGCTACGCCCCGTGGCCGAGGGCATCGGGCGTCAGCTGAGGCAACTGCCCAGACGGCTGGCAGGTGACGACCAGACCCTGGCGGAATACGCCGCGGCTCTCCTGGAGGCGGCCGACCGGCTCGACACGGTAGCTTACGCACACGCGATCTTGCCTCTCGTAGCACAGCAGCGGCCGGCGACTCTTGACGTGGCAACGCTGGCGGGCCTGGCCTACGACGTGGCCGTTGACGGAGTTGTATTCGACATTGAAGGACTGCAGGGAGTGGTCCGGCTTGCACGCAAGTTCCCTGCGCGCACCAGCCCTTGCGCGCGCATCGTCGGCGCGAGCCTGCCGCCGGCGATGCTGGCCAGCCTCGCGGCGCGGGCCGGCCTCGCCGCCGCCGTGCGGCTCTGCGAAGCCGCTGAGGGCCTGCTTTCGATCACTGCCGAGCAGGCCAGGGTCATCTACCGCGCTCATGTTCCGGTGCTGCCCAGCCCGCCGAGATCTGGAAATGACGTCGAGCAGGCCGACCGGCGCGCGCAACTCACCGCGAGCCTTGCCTCGCTTGCCCGGCTGCGGGGGCCCGGGATAGGAGCCGCATTCGGCCCGCCGCTGGCGCGAGCCGAGGACGCCGTCGCGTCAGACCCGTACGGCTGCCGCGTCGAGCTTGTCTTCGAGCCGGCACAGCGCCCACCCGACGCCGTCGCCGACCGTGGCCGCTCCTACCTTTACGGCGCGGAGCAGATGCTCGTGCTCCACGCCGTCGCGTTCACGCGTACCGACGGCGATGTGCCGGTGAGCGCCTACCGCGGACAGCCTGGCGAGGACCCGTCATCCGTCAACGCGCAGGTCGTCCTGCTTGCCCGCCGGCTCTTCGATGCCTGCCCCGAGGCCGACCTCATCAACGCGGAACTCTGGCAGGCCAATCAGAGGCCGCTCCGCGTACTCGACCACGAGGAGGGCGTGAAGAGCCTGCGCGCAGGCGTCCTGCCACGCACCCCTACCATCAGCCATAACGTCGCTTTCCAGGCCGCCGTAGCCGAGGCAGTCAGCGCCGGGAACTGGACCTCCCGCCTCCGCAGCCAGGCCCAGCTCGCGCACCAGCTTGTCATCCTGCTCGGCGAGTTGCCAGCGCGCTTGCGGCCCACGGACAACCCGCGACGCCGACGCGAATGGACCCAGGCGGTACAAGAAGCCGCAGCAGGAGTAGCTGCCCTGGCCGGCAGGCCCGCGAGCCGACCGCGCGTCCTCGGCGCGGCTCAGGCGGCTGCTTTTGCCCGCCCAGCTGCTGATCTCGATGAAGAGCTGCGTGCCCGTGACGAGGCCAAAGACGCTCTCAGCCTCCTCGCCGACGCACTCATGCAAGTCGCCCGCGGGCTAGCCGACCCGTCCGTGCTTCGTGGTGCCGGATCCCGGCTCGCCGAGGTACCAGGCAAGCTCCGGCAGGCCCGCAGGCAAGGCGCGCCCAGCTTCGCCGGCATCGGCGACACCCTTCCCCAACTGCTGGACACCCTCGCAACCCTGGCAGGGCGGCTGCTAACCGCACTCGGGCAACCCCGCCTCGACCGCATGCTCCGCACCCGGACCCCCGGCCCAGACGAAATTGACACACTGCTCACCGAACTGGCCCGTGACGTGTGCGAGCACGACTCCCGGGCAGTAGCCAGCCGCCTGGCGACCGCAGGAGCGACCGCTGAGGCAGTAATCGATCAAGATCCAGCGCCCACGCCCCCATGGCAAAGCCTCCGCACCGTCATCCTCGTACCCGCGGACACTTGGCCCGCTGCCGTCGATAGCCTCCAGGGCTGGACAGAAGCCGACCGCCAGGCCGCAGGCATGTCCGGCCGGGTACTCGCCCTTCCCACTGAAGACCGGGCCCTGATCCCCACGGGTCTGCATTTCTTCGGGAGCATCGGCAAGGTCCTCCCTCTCCCGCACGATGAGCTGCAAGAACTCAGCACAGCGCTAGGGATGCCGCTCCACGGAGGCAGCACCAGCGCGGCAGTCGGGCAGCTTTCCCAGCAGCTCGTCCAGTTCTCCTACGAGCAAGCACGCCGGGCCACCCGCGACGCCGCCTGGCACCCCGCCCCTCACTCAGCGCCCGCGCCAGACCAGATAGCCACGCAAGTGAGAACCCAGTTCGACGTCGGTCGCGCATACGCCGAGAACGACAGGCTCACGCTGCAGGAAGCACGCCAACTTGCCGCCGCACGTTCTTTGCTCAAGCTCTGTCAAGCCGTGTCAGCCGAGACAGGGCACGACGCCGGTCTCGCCCATCAGCTCGCCGATATCGATATCACCGCCCTGACGACTCAGGAAATCAAACCCCAGGCCGACCTGTTCCTCACCACGCAGCTGGCAGCGCTCGAAGCAGACGTACTTCACAACGAGCCCCGCGACAGCGCCGTTAAGTTATGACTAGGAAACTCGGATACGCTGCGCACAGCGACGGCTGTTTGGACGAGCTGCGGGCCAGGGGCCGGCCCCACTCTCAAGGCGTCATAACCAGTAAGACCAGATAACAGCGGCCACCCCGTCCAGCGCGGGCAGCCGTGGAGGCGCGCAGCACGTCCGAGAGTCCGCCTTTAGCGGATCCCTACAAGCCGCGTGTCTCCATCTTGCCGGAGCCAATTTTCCGGCAGCGCGTGAACTTGCCGTTTAACCTAATTTCGGTTCAAATCGTGGCATAGCCGTCAAGCCGGGTTTTTGTTCTGGTTGCTGTACGTGTGCGGCCGTTTCCCTCATGCTGGGTGTTGCGACACATCCGCAGCGGCGAGAGGAAACGGCCGTGGACTCCAGGCTCTCACGTGCTGGCGTGCCCGCGCAATCGGCGGCGGCTGCCCGGCTGGCGGGGTTCCGCTCGGAGCTGTACCGGTGCCTGACGTCGCGGCGGGACGGGCTGTTCGGCCTGGCTGACGCGGTGCTGTGCCACGGGGGGCCGGTGACGGACCTGGCGCGGCTGTCGCTGGTGCCGGAGGCCGGGCGGGGCCATGGCGGGGTGTACGACGCCGTCAGCGCCGGCGGCATCGAGGTCGGGCGGCTGCGCCGGGCGCTGGCCGGGCTGCCGGCCTGGCCGGACGGGCGGGTCCGGCTGGCGGTGGACGCGTCGGCCTGGCTGCGGCCGGACGCGGCGACCAGCCCGGGGCGGGTGCACTGCCACGTGCGGGGGCGGGCCGGCCGCGCGTGGGTGGCGCCGGGGTGGCCGTACTCGTTCGTCGCCGCGCTGTCGCCAGGCCGCACCTCATGGGCGATGCTGCTGGACGCGGTCCGGCTAGGCCCCGATGACGACGAGCGCGCGGTGACCGCCGCCCAGCTGCGGGAGGTCATCACCCGGCTGGCCGCCGCCGGCCACTGGAGGCAGGGCGACCCGCCGGTCCTGGTCACCATGGACGCCCACTACAGCCCGGTGCAGCTCGCGTGGCTGCTGCGCGACCTGCCCGTCACCCTCGTGGCCCGGGTCCGGTCCGACCGGGTCTTCCACCGCCCCGCCCCGCCTAAGGCGCCGGGCACCCGGGGGCGCCCGGCCCGGCACGGCCCGCCCGTCCGCTGCGACGGCCCGGCGACCTGGACTGGCCCCGGCGTGAGCGCCGAGGTGCCCTCCGCCCGGCACGGGACCGCCCGCGTGCTGGCCTGGCCCCGCGTGCACCAGGCACTGCACCGCGGCAGCGGCGGCTGGGACGACTGGCCGAGGATGAAGGAGCTCCCCCTCATCGAGGGCACCCTGATCCGGCTGGCCGCCGCCCGTCCCGCTCCCGGGCAGCGGCGCCTGGAGCCGATGTGGATCTGGGCCTCCGACCCGGACGCCGGCGCCCGCGAGGCCGCCACCGCCACCATCTGGCAGTCCTACCTGCGCCGCTTCGACCTGGAGCACGCCTTCCGGTTCCTGCGCCAGCAGCTCGGCTGGGGCAGGCCGGCTATCCGCGACCCGGCCGCCGCCGACCGCTGGACCTGGATCCTGATAGCCTGCCACGCCCAGCTCCACCTCGCCCGGCCCCTGGCCACCGCCACCCGCCTGCCCTGGCAGCGGCCCCAGGGCCCCGGCCAGCCCGAGGCCATGACCCCCGGCCGGGTCCGCGCCGGATTCCGTGGCGCCCGCCACGCCGTCGGCACACCCGCCAGCACCGCGAAAACCAGCCGCCCCGGCCCGGGCCGCCCCCAAGGCTCCAAGAACAAGCACAAGGCACCCCGCCACCCCGTCCGCAAGCGCCCCGCCAAAACCTACAAGCCCGCCAGCAACCACACAAAGAACGCAAAACAGACAGGCTAACGGCAAGGTGAAAAAAGGCCCTTAAAACCGGATTTCTGTAGTAGCGGACAAAGCGGCGGCGCGCGTGGCCAACCCGCCAATGACAGATCCTTCTGAGAGCGCGGCAGACAAGCGGGCAGGCAGGCACTCAACAGGCTGCCCGCCGACGCGGAGCGCTAGTGCGACGGTGGTGCGTGCCGCACAGGCACGCACCACCGTGCCCCCTTTGCAGTGCCCCGGCCATGGACGGTCTGTCCCCAGGGCAGTTCCCTCGTTCGTTCGGGGCGGGCACCGGTCTGTATCGACCCGTGGCTCGAGGCCGGGTGTCAAGCCCGTCCCCGCCTGGGGCGGGGCGGACTTGACCTGGCGGGCAGAGGTGCGGGTTGATGCCTGCGGTCCCGGGCGGGAGGCCAGCCCGCTCTGCCGGCCAGCGGCCGGCGCGAGTGTGCCGTGGCCACCGTCCGGGATCCCGCGCCTGGTCCTGCCGGACTTCCCCTCCGGCAGGACCAGGGCGCCCGCCAGGCCGCGCCCCCGCCGATGCGGCCCTTTCTTCAGTCCTGTTTCTCCGCAGCGCCGTGCCGCCGTGCGCCGTGGCGGGCCGGGCGGGGGCCGGACTTGACGCGGCGGGCGGAGCGGAGCGTCCGTCGTCGCGGACCCACGGACGGGCCGCCCCCGGGAACGCCAACACCCCGGACGGAGCGCCCGGTACCGCGGATGACCCGCTGCTGACGATCGATGAGGTGATCGCCGAGCTGCGGGTGTCCCGGGCGGCTTTCTACCGCTGGCGCCGGCAGGGAGCCGGGCCGCCGACGGTGCGGCTGCCGGGCGGAGGGGTGCGGGTCCGGCGCAGCGCGCTGACCGCGTGGCTGCGCCGCCTGGAACAAGAGGACATGCAATAGGGACAGGAGCAGACAGCAGATGGACAGCTACGACATCAGGTTCTGGGACATCAAGAAGATCGGCAGCGGCACCGCAGCCCGCCACCGGGTCCGGTGGGCGGTCAACGGCCGTGAGCACTGCAGGTCGTTCAAGGCCCGCCCGCTAGCCGACGGGTTCCTCACCGAACTGAAGGACGCGGTCCGCGACCGGCGGCCCTTCGACCTCCGCACCGGCCTGCCCGAGGCCGAGGTCAGCGAAGACGAGGTGATCAGCTGGTACGCCCACGCCCGCGCCTACACCGAGGCCAAGTGGGCGAACCTTGCCCCGGTCTCGCGCCGGTCGGTCGCCGAGGCCCTGGTCACCGTCACCGTCGCCCTCAGCACGAAGGAGCCTGGCGCCCCCGACCCGAAGGTGCTGCGGCAGGCGCTGTTCGCCTGGGCGTTCAACCCCGTCACCCGCGACACCAGCCCGCCGCCGCACATCGCCGCCGCCCTCGACTGGGCCGAGCGCGCCTCCCTCTCAATTACCGACCTGGAAGACACCGCGAACGTGCGGCTGGCGCTGGGCGCCTGCGCCGCGACCCTGGCTGGCAAGCCGGCGGCCGGGTCGACCCAGCGGCGCAAGCGGTCGGTGTTCTACAACGCCCTCGGCTACGCCGTCGAACTCGGCCGCCTCGGCTCCAACCCGGTCGACCGGATCCAGTGGACCGCCCCCGCCGTCGCGGCGAGCGTGGACCGGCGGGTCGTGGTCAGCCCCGCCCAGGCCGGGACGCTCCTGGACGCCGTCGGGCGGCTGGGTCAGCGGGGAGCGCACCTGAAGGCGTTCTTCGCCACCCTGTATTACGCGGCGCTGCGCCCGTCGGAGGCGGTCATGCTCCGAGAGGCCGACCTGCACCTGCCCAGGACCGGGTGGGGACGGATCGTCCTTGCGGCCTCGGCATCGCGGGCCGGGCGGGCCTGGACCGACGGGGGCACCGCCCGCCAGGAGCGCGGTCTGAAGCACCGCGCCGACAACGAGACCCGCACGATTCCCATCCCGCCGGTCCTGGTCGGGCTGCTCCGCGCGCACATCAAGGGGTACGGCACGCCCCTGGACGGGCGGGTCTTCCAGACCGCCCGGGGCGGGATCTTGCAGGACTCGGGCTACAGCGAGGTCTGGGACCAGGCCCGCAGGGAAGCGCTCACCCCCGCCCAGTACCGGTCACCGCTCGGCCGCCGCCCCTACGACCTGCGGCACGCGGCGGTCTCGCTGTGGCTGAACTCCGGGGTGCCCGCCACCGAGGTCGCGCGCCGCGCCGGGCACGGCGTCGCGGTCTTGCTCAAGATCTACGCCCACTGCATCGACGGCCAGGCGACCGCCGCCAACCAGCGCATCGCCGAGGCCCTCGGCACCCAGGACGCCGAGGAAGACCCCGGTGACGAGGGCGACGGCGACATCGAGCAGGCATCCTGAAATGGCAGATCAGAGTGACACGGCCACTCAGGCGATCCTCGGAGGAGGTTGCCTCTGTGTGTCCCTACTCGAGGTCCCGGTTTGCGGTTGCTGGTATGCAGGTGAGGGCCCGGGCCGCCTGGAGTTGGCTGGCCGCGGCTTTGACGCAGGCCTGGATACTCGTTAGGACGCTGGCCATCGATCGTGGGGCATGAGCGGCGAGTGCACCGGCTTTGAAGGCGAGTGCGGTCATCGCCTCGACCGGCAAGGTTTGCTCATCGGTCACTGCAGCCTGTAGGCAGCCGCCGGTATGCTGCGCGCCCAACTGCATGAGGCGAACCGCAGGGTTACGCCAGTCATCCTTGGCGGCATCGGGGTCCAGGATTAGGCACGCCTGGCGGAGGAACCGCGCGGCGGCGTGGATGAAGGCTGCCCTTGCCCGACTCTGAGGCGTCGGGTTGGTCATGGCCTGCAGCCCGGAGCAGGCGGACAACTGCATGCAGAGTATGTCCGCGGCTCCCAGCGCCGCAGTAAGCCCGCGTAGGCCGAGTTCGCACTCGTCCTGGCCGATAGTGCTCGGGTGACCGTCAGAGGAGCTGTGCGCGTCAACGGATGGCTGCATATCTGGGTCCTTAGCTTCATGATGACGTCGGGCGACGTCATCATTGCTGCCGTAGGCCCATTCAGCGCAACTATGATCACGCCTTCACTTTTATCTTTATGGGCTTGCAGGCCGCCAGCCGATTCCGACGTGGGCGTTGGCGTCCTGGGGGAGGTCCGTCTCGAGGGGCCACCAGCGAGCAACGGGCACAACGCCGGGCCGGAGGATCCCTAGGCCGGCCTCGGTGAGGAACCGCGCTACCTCCCCGTGGGTACGGAGGCGCAGGGGCGTTGGTGACACTTCGTTGTAGCGGTCGGCGGCGGCCCGAGCTGCAGGATCGATGTCGGCTCCGGCGTGGCCGATGATCAGGGCCTTGTCGCCGCGGATGCCTTCCATTAGGCGCTGGACGATGTGCCAGGGGTCGCCGGCGTCGCCGAGGAAGTGCAGGACCATCATCATCACTACGCCGACTGGGCGATCCAGGTCGAGGGTCTCGGCGGCACGGGCCAGGATCGTCTCCGGCTCCCTGATGTCCGCCTCAACGACGGCCGTTGCTCCCTCGGGCGTGCTCCTGAGTAGGGCGCGAGCGTGCGCTAGCACCTGGGGATCGTTGTCGACGTAGACGACCTTCGCCGTCGGGACCAGCCACTGGGCGGTCTCGTGGACGGCTCCGGCTACCGGCAGGCCGGTGCCGATGTCCAGAAACTGCTCTACTCCGTAATCGGCTACTAGCCTGCGGACGGCGTCGGCCTGGAATCTTCGGGCCAGCCGGGTGGCCTCTGGCAGTGCCGGCATCTCCTGCAGGAAGGCGGCTGCGGCCTGCCGGTCAATGCTGAAGTGGTCCTTGCCGCCGCACAGCAGGTTCCAGATGCGGGCGACGTTCGGCTTGGTGACGTCGACACCGGGAGGCGGAGGGTCTTCCCGTCCCGCGGCCAGCCATCCGGCCGAGTGGGGAGCAGGCTCAGCGAGCTTGCTGAGCTCGTTGAGGAGCTCGTGGCCTTCGTGGGTCGGCCAGTAGTGAGTCTCGCGTGGTACCGCCTTGGCTACTTCCATCCGGCTGACCAGTCCGTTCTCGGCCATGCGGCCGAGCGTCTCCAGCAGTACCTTCGAGCTGAGGTTGTCGCCCGAGCGCGCATTGATCGCGCGCAGGAGATCGCCGGGTCGGCTGACGCCAGAGGCGAGGGTCAGCAGTACCGGCACGGCCCATGTCCCGTTGGCCCTGACGACGGCCAGGACCTCGCTTACCCGGCCCCAGTCCACCGGGCCAGCAGCGTCTCCGCTTGGGACGGAGGGACGAGCCTGACCGTCGTCTCCTGCAAGGCCGCTATTCAGTTTCAGGGCAATCCTCCAAGGGCGGCCGGGTACCACTAACCCCGGAAGGCCAGCGCGGCAGGCCACCGCAGGACTCACGCAAGTAACAGTAGGCTACGACTTGTCTGGCGTCATGCCCCCATGCTTGTCGGCTGCGCGGGGCCGATGATCTTCAGCAGATCGCTGATGAGGGCCTGACCGATCTGCTGAAGGTAGTAGACCCGCAGGTGCGGTAGAAGCGACTCGTCTTCATGCCTGATGTAGCCACTGTTCTCCAAGGCTCGCAGTCGCACTGACAAGAACTGCGCGCTGAGCTGCCGGCCGTCGGCCGCCTCGGAGTTGATGGCCGCTAGCAGGTCTCCGGGCCGGCGGGCCGCACTACCGTCTAGGTGGCAGAGGATCGCCAGGTCCCACCTGTGCATGACCGGGCTGAGCCGCGCCTGGACTACACGCCAGTCCAGTGCGCGGCGCATGTCTCCCTCAGTGTCCGTTCCGTTCTGGCCATGGTTCGTTGGTGTGTCCAGCGGGTTGTTCTCGCCTGCGCGTACTGTCCGGCGCATTCGTCCCAGCAGCTTCGCGCGCTTTTCGTGCACTGCGTCCTGTCTCCTTCGCCTCGGCAATCCCCACGGTGGTGGAGAGCCCGCGCTGCGGTGGTCTTGCCGGGGTTCATGGGACCATGACTAGCGCTTCATAACGGGCAGCCGGGCTGCTCATTAGAACGGCGCGGAGCGCTGGCCAGGCCGGCCAGCAGGACGCACAGCCCGCATCCGGCGATGACCCACCAGCCGGTGCGAGCCGCGTCCAGGTAGCCGGACGGGGACGGGCCGTGCAGGCTGCTGGCGAGCACGGTGCCGATGACGGCCACGCCGAGGCACTGGCCGAGCTGCCGGCTGGATGAGTTCATGCCGGAGGCGAGACCCGCCTGATCGTCGGGCACTCCGGACATGACGCCGTGAGTGATGGCCGGGCTGAGAAGGCCCACCCCGGCACCGAACAGCGCGTAGGCGATCGTGGTCAGAACGGCCGGGCAGACGGTTCCGGTCAGCCGGGTCAGGGCCACGCTGCTGGCCGCCAGGGCTATTCCGGCGGCAACGGCCGGGATCCGGGAGCCGCGCCGGGCGATGACGATTCCGGCCAATGGCGCGCAGGCAGCCATCGCGGCGGGCATCGGCCAGATGGCCAGGGCGGCGTGGAGCGCGGACATCGACCGGGCGTCTTGCAGGTAGAGGCTTGACAGGAACCCGGCCCCGGCGAGCGCCGCGATGCCGCATGTGCCCATCAGGCAGGCTCCGGTGAACGAGGCCCGGCGGAATAGGGCGAGCTGGATCAGCGGGTCCGGTCGGCGGACCTCGGCACGGACCAAGGTGGCTAGGGCCACCATCGCGAGCGCGGCCAGCGTCACCGTCCGCGGAGCCAGCCAGCCCCAGCCGGGCGCCTGGATGATGGCGGTGGCAAGGGTGGCCAGCAGGACGGTGACCAGCACCTGTCCGGCCGGGTCAGAGCGGCGCTTGTGTGGTGCCCGCGATTCGGGCGCGACGAGGGCGGTCAGCGCCAGGGCGGCCAGGCCGACAGTGATCCCCGGATCGAATACCGCTCGCCAGCCCGCAAGGCGCGTCAGGGCGGCGCCCGCCAGAGGCCCGATGACCATGGAGAGGCCGTAGGCAGCGTCCCAGATTCCGATGGCCTTGGACCGGCGGGCTGGGCTGGTGATGGTGCTGGTGATGATCCCGAGGGCCGACGGGTTCATGCACGATGCCCCGGCACCCTGGACCGCCCGGGCGGCCACAAGCCAGGCAAGGCTGGGCGCGAGAGTGCACAGCCAGGAGCCGGCCACGAACAGCGCCAGGCCGACCTGCAGCATTTGCCGCCGGCCGATCCGGTCGGCGACCGCTCCCGAGGTCATCAGCAGGCTGGCGAGCGTGACGGTGTAGCCGGTCACGCTCCACTGCAGGCCGCTGACGCCCGCGTGCAGGGACCGGCCGATGGTCGGCAGGGCGATAGTGACGATGGTGCTGTCTAGACCGGTCAGGAAGACGCTCATGCAGCACACGGCCAGCACCAGCCAAGGGTGTCTGGAGAGCGTGCTGGGAGGGGTCGGTCCCGCGGGGACGATCATGTCCCTGATCCTTCGACGGGGAAGCTGTCGAGGAACTCGCGGTAGACCCGTTCGGTAACGAGGGCGACTGGGCGGTCCAGCCATAGCCGCGCAGTCGAGCAGAGGACGAGCTCGTGTCCCGCCCGGTCGTGCTCTCCAGGTGTGAGCATGACGCTCAGAGGCTCGCGACGGGTCCCTAGGCCACTGAGAGCCCGGCCCAGCGGGACGTCAGTGATCGTAGGGAAGGCTTCGCCGTCGAGGCCGATGCCCAGGGTCGCCCGGACGGTAGCGGGCAGGCGGAGCGGGAGCAAGATCGCAGTGGTGGCTGCGGCCGAGACATTGCCGGTGTAGAGGGTTCCCCGGCGCTCATGGCCGATGGTGTCCGTCGAGTCGAGCAGTTGCTGCTCAGGCTGGGTAAGGTCGCGTAGGCCTCGCGACTGCATGACGGCGGCGACCGTGTGGCCGGAGATTGTGGCGAAGGCGGCGGTGGCCCCGGACCTTTCTATGGGGCCGTCCTCCGGTGCTGTCAGCAGCCGGGCGATGAGATCCTGTGCGTCGCTCACCGGGCACCTCCATGGCGACGCTGGCGAACGGCTTGGGCAAGGTCTTCCAGGAGAACCTGGGTGGTGGTGAAGTCCATGCACGGGTCGGTGATGCTCTGGCCGTAGACCAGGCTTGCCAGGTGACCCGGTTCTTGCCTGCCGGCCACCAGGAAGCTTTCGAGCATCACGCCGGTGATAGCCCGCTCGCCGTCGGCTACCTGGGCGGCAACCAGCCGTGCGACCTCGGGCTGGCGCCGGTGGTTCTTGCTGCTGTTGTCGTGAGCGGCGTCGATGACGACCCGGCGGGGCAGCCCGGATCTTTCGATCACCTCAAGCGCGCGGGTCACGCTCGGCCGGTCGAAGTTCGGGCCACTGCGGCCGCCGCGCAGGACCACGTGACAGTCGGGATTCCCGCTGCTGGTGATGAGGCCGATAGTCCCGTCGGTCGTGATGCCGAGGAAGGTGTGGCTGGTCGCGGCGGCCCGGCATGAGTTGGTGGCGACCTGGACATCTCCGTCCGTCGCGTTCTTGAAGCCGACCGGCATCGGCAAGCTCGACGCCAGGTGCCGGTGGACCTGGCTCTCGGTCGTCCGCGCACCGATGGCCGACCAGGTCACCGTGTCGGCGAGGTACGGCGGGACGACCGGACTGACCCACTCGCAGGCAGTAGGGGTTCCCAGCGCGGCCAGGTTGACCAGCAGTCGCCTGGCCTCCCGCAGCCCGCGGCGTACGTCGTGGCTGCCGTCCAGGCCCGGGTCGCTAACGAGGCCCATCCAGCCAGTCACGGTGCGGGGCTTTTCCGGGTATGCCCGCATGACGATGAGCAACTCGTCGTCCAGGCTCATCGTCATCAGCCGCGAGGCATACTCGATCGCGGCCTGCGGGTCGTGCACCGAGCACGGGCCGGTAATCACGAGCAGCCGGTCATCCGTGCCGTTGAGGATGGCGCGGACCTCGTCCCGGCTGCGGGCCACACGGGCCGCCACCGGGGCCGGCATCTTCGCCGCCGAGATGATGTCGGACGGCGAGGGGAACACGTGGTAGTCGGTGACCAGGGATTCTTCGCTTCCTGACATTGATTTCCTCCATGCTTGATGGCATGCCGCTGGAGTCTCGCCACGGGCTGGTGTGGGCGGCTCTCTCGGCGTGATGTTGTGCCGGAGAATCGGGTTCTGGCGGCCCGGAACCGCCTGGCTGACCCAACCGGATCGGGGAGCCGGCACATGCAGTGGCCTCGAGCCGTCAGCGGGATAAGTGCACTGCAATCGTGCAGCGGGGGTGCCCATTAAGGTCAAACTTCATTGGGCTGAATTTTTATCTTCAGCGCTGAATTTTGATCTTCATGACGGCTGATCTTCAGCGGTACGCGCCGTGTAGCCCTTAGTAGTGGTCAATCGATCGTTCGGCAGGCGGCTCAGCAAAGATAAGCAGGCGGCGTGCTCAATAGCTCGCTGAAGGTGAGGGACATTGGTCGTTTAGGTGGACGTGCCGGGGTCGCACCGGCTCCTGTTGGCCTCGTATCCGGTGGATCGGGCCGACAGCCCGCTGAGGAGGATGTAACGCAATGCCCGAAGGATTGCACCCGGAAGACGGCTCAGCTGGCGAGGGGGCTCCCACCGAGGATGCGCAGGCGCGGGTCATGAGCCATAGGGAGATGAACGCGGCGTACCTCAGCGGTCAGGCTGTCCCGTTGGCGCAGTCGGTCTCGTGGCTAGTCCGCTACCAGGGGTCGTGGTGGGTCGTCTACGAATGTGGGTGGCTCCGCGTCACCGATGACTTGGCCGAGGCCGACATTGACATATGCGCCTCCTTGCTGACCAAGGCAGCTGGAAACACCAGCCACGAGGTCTAACAGCACGGGGGATAACGCAGGGTGACTGCCAAGTTGACGTCGGTGGCGCCGGTCGCCGAATCGGCATCGCCGAGCTTCGACGCTGATTGGTGGTAATGGGCGCGCATATTACCGCGTTCTGGCCTGGCGGGAGGCGAGATGCGTCTGGCGTGTAAGGAGCTCATGTTGTCGGGCAGCGTGTGCAAGCTTCCGCGGGGTGCGGCCGGGGCGGGTTTCGCGTACCAGAGACGGCCGGCGAGTGGCTCGACCGCGAGTACCGCCATCACTGACAAGCCTGCCGCAAGGGCGGTCACTACGTCCCTGGCCAGCGCCATGGCGAGGGCGGCGCCCAAGATCGCGACGCCTGGCCGGAGCAGCGTGAAGGGCCCGAGGATAAGGGCCGAGGCAAGGTACTTCAGCTGCCAGTTCAAGGTGGCGTAGCAGGCCAGGGCGGTCAGCACGAGCAGTGCGTACGGGCCGTAGACCGCCAGCATGGCCGTCCCGGCACGGGAGTAGTCCTGCAGGTGGCCGGGGCGGATGGCGACATCGGCCGAGGCGACGGCTACTGCCGGGGTGAGCAGGGCACAGGCCAGCCCCGTCCCGCGCCGGGCGGCCTGGCGGTCGTCGCGGCGGTGATCGATCAGCCCGGTCCTCCCGGCCGAGGAGCGGAAGCCGGCGAGCGCGCCGTCGAGGATCGCCAGGGCCAGCAGCGCGGTGGCGAGCACGGCCGTCATGCCCGGATCCCGACGACCGGCCGCAGCACGTCCAGCGCGCGGGGATGCCCCCGGGAGTGCTCCAGGACCTGGATGTCGTACCCGGGCGCCCCAGTCCGGGCCGCCGCCTCCAGCACCGGGGCGGCATAAGCGCGGCGGGCGGACAGTACCCCGTCGTGGCGGGAGACCGCCTCGCGCATGCGGGCACGGTGAAACACCCAGGCCCCGAGGGTCGACCACAGGCACGGGGCAATGTCCCAGTGCGCGAACGCCGCGACGCCGAGCCGGGCCTGCGCGGCGAAGAACTCCGCCAGCCCCTGCTCGGGCAGGTGGTGGAGGAGGCCGGTCGAGATGACGACGGAGCACGCGCCGTCCTCCACCGCCAGCCCTGGCCTGAACGCGTCACCGCAAGCGAAGCGGCAGGCCAGGCCCTCGCGCCCGGCGAGCCGCCGGGCCTCGGCGACCAGGGCCAGGTTGAGGTCAACGCCGACCAGCTCGACATCCGGCCCCAGGGCGCAGGATGCGGCCATCGCCCGCACCACGAAGCCCAGCCCGCAGCCCACGTCCACGACGCGAACCCGGCCGGCGCCGCCTGCGCGCACCGTCTCCACGACCGGGCGCAACAGCGCGCCGACGCGCCGGCCAAGCTGAAGCTCCTCGCCGAGCCGCTGCAGCTCCCGGTGCACCCGCAGGCCAAGGGCATCGACGTAGGCCGGCTCCAGGATCCCCCCGGGCGCCGGGATCGCCGACACGATCCGGGCGGCGCCGCGCTGGCCGCGCTCCCGCAGCGCGCTTACCACATCGGCCTTCACGGCCGGCACGGGCGCCCCACGGCCGTCCACCGGCCACAGCAAGTCCGTGATCTCCACCCGCCTGGCCTCCATGACCGCAATTCAACACCACCGGCAGGCACGGCCCGGAACGCCCGTTATGCGCGACGCTTGATCGCAGCCCACGCACACGCCACAGCACGCATATCAATTAGGCGGTTCCTTGCGCCGATACACCGGCCCGGCTGCCGGCAGCTCGTGATGTCCGGACCCTGGGATGCCGTAGGGCTGAGTTGCTAGCCTCCTGGGCATGGCTGTTCCGCAGCGCGTCCCGATCGCCCGCGAGGCCGGGTACCGCACCGACACCATCGGCCGCTACCGGGACGGCCAGTTCTACGCTGCCGTGCACGGCGCTCGCCGCGACGATGACCATGCTCCGGACCGGGGGCGCGAGCGCGTCCGCTGGTACGCCTACCTGCACCTGTTCGACGCCGACGGGAACCACTGCGCATCCGAGATCTCGCTGGTCGCCGTGGCGCCGTACCTGAGAGGTGACCTCGGCAAGCAGGCCGCCACCCGGCTGGCGTCACTACTGGGCCAGCTCGGGGAAGCCGAGTTTGGCGACATCGCGATCTGCCCGTTCACCCTCACCTACGACGGCGTGACCTTCGGCCTGATCGACGAGTCCAGCCCCGACCGCGGCAGCTGGGCTGAGCTGTATCCCGACCGGCTCGGGTTCAGCGCCCCCTGGGACGGCGCCTACAGCACATGACGCCACCCAACTCCCGCACCACCACCAGACACCAGAGCACGGAGCAGCCCGGCAGGCACCAGCCGAATCACACCCTGGCGAACTCCGATCCGCGCAGATCGCTGGATGTCGCTCATCAAGCGGCATGCGGACAGAACTACAGAACGTGACAAGCCGCGCGACGGCTTCTCGCTCCGATCGCCGATTACGAGCGGTTGGCGCGGGACCCAACCCGCTGCGTGGCACGAGCGCAGTTCGTCCAGTTCTGGCGCTTCTTAGCATGGAGGCCGTGGCCGGTCTCCTTGTTGCCATGGCGCGGCTCGATGGGGCTGTGTCCTGGACAGGTGCCGTGAGGGGGAGCTGGTCTTGGAGCCGATTGGGCTCGCGCTGGCTTGGGCTGTTTTTGCCGGCTGGCGGGGGGCGGGGCGTTATGCCTTCTTGGTTATGGTTTGGCGCTGTGGGTGAGATCATGGGCGTCAGGGCCTCTGGGGAGGGGTTGGTGGCGGGTGGACGGGGTCTGGCTGATCGTGGCGGCGCTGGCGGCGGGTGCGGTGCCGCCGGTGCGGGA
>Ga0335072_10001567_pt1 | contig 36983 bp, 39 predicted proteins | sample Lox_Sample_21_FD_206725 | JGI IMG/M metagenome (GOLD analysis project Ga0335072, IMG submission 206725) | Soil microbial communities from Loxahatchee National Wildlife Refuge, Florida, United States - Lox_Sample_2.1 | ecosystem: Environmental > Terrestrial > Soil > Wetlands | place: USA... | reverse complement strand
GAGGACGAAGCCGGTGGACTGCAGGTAGACCGGGTCGGGGTTGACGAACGCGCCGGTGAGCCCGGCGATGGCCCGGGCGTCGGCGCTGTGCCCGACCGGGAAGGTCAGGCCGTGCCTGGCGATCAGCGCCGCGGTGGTGGGCTCGTCGTCCACCGACAGCGCCGCGACCTTGATCCGGGCGTCGGCGAGACCGTCGCTGGCCCGCTGGAACGCCCGCAGCTGCGCGTTGCAGTACGGGCACCACGACCCGCGGAAGAACAGCACGACGCCGAATCCGCCGTCGAACGCGTCCGGCAGGGTCAGGGCCGGGCCGCCCGGCGGGGTCAGCGGCAGGGCGGGAAAAGAGTCTCCAGGGCTCAGCAGGGGCATAACGGCTTCCTTCATCTGCGCACGGAAATGACGCCAGCGGGATGCGGGATCGTCTTGCTGTTAGCGCCGCCGCAGCGGACGGTCTTACCTCACGATCTGCGGCCCGTCACGAGCTGCCTGCCCGCCGGCGGATCCTGCTACGAGAAGGCGCTGGCGTAATCGGTGGCGAACCGCTCGAAGGACCGGGCAGGGCGGCCGAGGATCGTCTGGACGTCGTCGGTCAGCCACTCGGCGTCGCCGCTGGCGGTCAGGGTGAAGGCCTGAGCGTTCATCTCCGCGACCTGTTCGGGGACGCCGGCCCGGACCATGGCCTCCTTGCTCTCCTCGAAACTGAGCTCCCGGTAGGTGATGGTCCTGCCGAGCAGCCTGGAGAGCACAGCGGCGACGTCGTAGTTGGAGATGAGTTCCGGACCGGTGAGCCAGTAGGCCTGGCCGTCGTGCGGGGCGGGAGAGGCGGCGATCCGGGCGGCAACCGCCGCGACGTCGCGGGCGTCGACCGTGCCGGTCCGGCCGTTGCCCGCGGCGGAACCGAAGCTGCTCGTCTTCGCGATCGCCGGCGCGAACGCCAGGATGTTCTGCATGTAGGCGTTGGACCGCAGGAGCGTGTGCGGCAGGCCGGAGGCGGCCAGCCCCGACTCGATCTCGGCTTGCCAGCGCCGCCGCGCGATTGGCGAGTCAGCTGATGCCTTGCTAGTGGCCTTGACGATGTGCTGTACGCCGGCGCGGGCGGCGCTGGCGACGACGTTCAGCTCCTGGGCTGGCGTGCCAGGGCTGACCAGCACCACGGTTTCGACACCCGTCATCGCCTCGTCGATGCTCGCCGGCACGCCCAGGTCCCCCGGGGCGACCTCCGCGCCCGCGTGGGCCAGCGAGTGCGCCTTCTCCGGGTCGCGCACCAGCACCCGGACGGGTACTTCCTGCTGCCTCAGCAGGCGGACCGTTTCGGAGCCGACCTTCCCGGCCGTGGTCACGAGGATCATCGCAGGCCTCTCTCAGGATGCCGAATGGGTTGCAGAGCCCACTATCGCCAATGCGGATCGGGTTGTCAAACCCAGAAAATTGCTATCATCGGCCCATGGTCGATGAAGCCGGGGACCGGCCGAAGCTCACCCCCAAAGGGGAACGCACCCGGGCCCGGATGGTCGATGCGGCCGCCCGGCTGATCCACCGGCAGGGCGTGGCGGGCACCACCTTGGAGGACGTCAGGGCCGCGGCGCGGGTCAGCGGCTCACAGCTGTCTCACTACTTCGCCGGCAAGGACGATCTCGTCCAGGCGGTCATCGACCACCAGGCCGACGTCATCACCGGCAACCAGCGGCAGGCCGACCTCGGCAGCGTCGAGGGGCTCCGGGCCTGGCGCGACATGGTGATCGCCCAGGCGAAGACCGCCAAAGCCGAGGGCGGCTGCCCGCTCGGATCGCTCGGCGGCCAGCTCGCCGAGACCGATCCCCGGGCCCGCGCCCTGCTCGCCGCCGGGTTCGAGCGGTGGTCGGCCGCCATCAGCGACGGGCTGCGAGCCCTGCATACCGCTGGGCACCTGCCAGCGGGCATCGGCCCGGACGAACTTGCCGTCACCTTCCTCGCCGCGCTCCAGGGGGGCCTCCTGCTCGCCCAGCTCCAGCGGGACACCCGTCCCCTCGAGACCGCGGTCGACACGCTCCTTGCCCTGGTCACCAGCAGATGAGCTGCCGGGATCGGGCCGGCCGGACACCGTGGTCTCGTACGGGCTGAAATCGATCCCGCAGGCGAGGAACTGGCCGAGGCGTCGGGAATCAGTGAGTGACCGAATTCTCCGCTTCCCGGACAGAACCTGGGAAGAGCGATCAGAAGGAGCGGCCGGGGTTCAGCACGTTCCGCGGGTCCAGGGCGACCTTGATCGAATGGTGAACAGCCAGAACCTCAGCCGACAGCTGGCCGCGCAGCCATTGCCGCTTGAGCACGCCGACCCCGTGTTCACCGGTGATGGTCCCGCCCAGGGCCACGGCGTCATCGCACAGACGCCGTCCCGCGTCGAGCGCGCGTGCGATGGTCGCCTCGGACAGATCGGGCAACAGCATCGTCGGGTGCAGGTTGCCGTCGCCGGCATGGGCAACTGTGCCGATCGGCAGCCCGCTGTCCCGGCTGACCTGCTCGATGCGCTCCAGCATGACCCGAAGCCGACCGGGCGGGACCCCGACGTCCTCGATCACGGTCGGCCCGGCCGCCATCAGCGCCGTGCCCGCCAGTCGACGCGCCTCCAGCAGCATGTCCGACTCGGCGGCATCGGAAGCACGGATCGCGAAGTCCGCACCGGACGCGGTGCAGGCCTGGATCATGCCCTCGGCTTCCGCCTCGGCGGCCCGGCCGTCGGCCTGGCCGATCAGCAGCGCCGCGGACCGCCGGTCAAGGTCCAGGCGGCGGTAGTCCTCGACCGCGTTGATGGTGCGGTTGTCCATGAGTTCGAGCAGGCTCGGCACGAGGCCGGCCGCCTGGATCGCGGCGACGGCGTCGCCCGCAGCCCCTAGCGTGGGGAAAGACGCCGCGAAGGTGAGCGGCCCGGCTGCGGGGGCCGGCCTCAGCCGCAGCGTGGCCGCGGTGATGACGCCCAGCGTTCCCTCCGATCCGATGAACAGCGACGTCAGGTCGTATCCGGCCACGTTCTTGCGAGTCCTGCTGCCGGTGCTGATGACCGCGCCGTCGGCTAGCACGACTTCAAGCGAGAGCGCCGAGTCACGGGTCACGCCGTATTTCACGCACCGCATTCCCCCGGCGTTCGTGGCCAGGTTGCCGCCGATGCTGCAGATCTCGAAGCTGCCCGGATCGGGCGGGTAGAACAGGCCGGCCGCCGCGGCGGCGCGGCCGAGGTCGGCGTTGATCACCCCAGCCTCGACGACCGCGTACTGGCCGGCGCGGTCGACTTCGCGGATCGCGGTGAGGCGCTCCAGCGAGAGCACGATGCAGCCGTCGATCGCGTTCGCCCCGCCGGACAGCCCCGTACCGGCGCCACGGGGGACGACCGCCACCCCGTGCTGGTTCGCCCAGGACATGGTGGCCGATACATCGGCGAGGCTCGCGGCCCGGACCACCGCCCGCGGCAGGCCCGCGGGAACGATGTCCGCCCGGTCCCGGCGGTAGGTTCCCATGGCCCCGATGTCGGTGACCAGTGCGCCGTCTGACAGCGCTCCGCCGAGCACCGACAAGTCATCACGCGTGCCGCTCACGGGATTCCTCCTTGTTCTCCTCGGATCCGGGCCGGAGCACGCCTCGACTGAGGAGGTCATCGATGTCGTCGCCGGAATAGCCGACTTCCCTCAGGACCTCGTGGTTGTGCTGGCCGGGGAGCGGCGCCGGGCGGCTCGCCCGCATCGGCGTGGCAGCGAGCCGGGCGCCCGGCCGGATGTGCCGATAGTCCCCGGCGAGGGGATGGGTGATGACCGGCTGCTCGGCGAGGAGCTCTTCGAGGGTGACGACGGGGGTGGCGGGGATCTCGTTGTCGCGGCAGAACGCGAGCCATTCGCCTGTTGTCCGCTGGGCCAGGATCGCGCGTACCTGCTGGTACAGGAAGTCGGAGTGGGCGATCCGCGCCCGGCCGTCGGCGTAGCGGGCGTCACCGAGCAGGTCCTGACGGCCGCCCGCGGCGAAGAGCGTGTCGTACTGCCGCTTGGAGTACGGCAGCACGTTGATCCATCCGTCCGCGGTGCGCTGGGGCCGCCGCTCGGGGGTGAGGATGCGCTGGTAACCCGCTGGGCCGGCGGGCGGTTGCGATACCCCGCCCGCACCGTGTTCGACGAGCATGAACGCCGTCATGGCCTGGGTCATCGGCACCTCGATGTGCTGGCCTTGGCCGCTGCGCTCGCGGTGGAACAGGGCGGCCAGCACGGCGTAGACGATGGTCAGGCCGGCCACCTTGTCAGCGACCAGGGTCGGCACCAGCCGCGGCTCGCCGTAGGCGTGGCGGGCGGCGTCGGCGACGCCGGTGGCCGACTGGATGATGTCGTCGTAAGCGGGGTCGTTGGCGCGGTCGGTGCCGGCGGGAAAGCCCTGGGCCTGGCAATAGACGACATCGGGCCGGGCGTGGCGGACCTCGTCATAGGTGAGCCGGAGACGTCCGAGCGAGGACGGGCGCAGGTTGGTCACGAACACATCGCAGGTCGCGGCGAGTCGCATGAGGACGTCGCGGCCGTCCGGGTGCTTCAGGTCGAGCGCGATGTTGCGCTTGCCGCGGAGCAGGTTGAGCGAGGTGCCCGACAGTGCCGGGTGCGGGCCTGGCCCCATGACGCGGTTGGTCTCGCCGCCCGCGTTCTCGACGGTGATGACGTCGGCGCCGAGGTCGCCGAGGATCTGGGTCGCCATCGGGCCCATCACCACGGACGTCAGGTCCAGGACCCGGATGCCCGTCAGCGCGCCGGCCATCTAGGCGTGCCGGGCGAGGAAGTCGACGACGGCGTCGTTGAAGGCGCTGGGCTGGTCGATGTTCGCGGCGTGCCCGGCGTCCGGCACGACGACCTTCTCCGCGTGGCGGATCGCGGTGGCCATGTAGCCGGCCGCGGCGAGGAAGTTCGTGTCGTCGGCTCCGACCAGGACGAGCGTGGGAACGGCGACATCCCGCAGGGAAGTGATGACGCTGGCGTCTTGCTGGGTGAGCATGCCGCGGGCCGCGTGGGCGAGGCCGGTGACGTCCGCGGTAGCCCGGGCCACCTCCGGGCTGCCGCCGAGCGCGGCCGCCCCGTCGCGCTCGAGGCGGTCGGCGGTCCGGCGCGCGTAGTCGTTCCAGGCCTGCCGCGATTGGTCCTTGCTGAACCCCGGGCCGGTGTCGAAGAGCAGCAGGCAGCGCACGCGGCCGGGGTGGGTCCGGTAGAAGTCGAGCGACATGAAGCCGCCGAGGCTGAGGCCGCCGACCGCGGCCACGGGAATGTGGCAGGCATCGAGCACGGCGACCATGTCGTCGACCGTGTGCTCGTGCGAGTAGAGCTGCGGGTCCCGCGGTGAGTCGCTCTGGCCGTGCCCGCGCATGTCCCAGCTGACGACGGTTCGCGTCGCCGCCAGCGCGGCGAGGTTCGGCCGCCACATCACCCGGCTCGCACTGTAGCCGTGGGTCAGCAGCAGCGGCGTCGCTTCGGCGGGACCGGGGACGACGTCGTAGGCGATCCGCACTCCGTCGCGGTCCAGGGTCGGCACGGGTCAGCTCCGGTTCTTCGGCACGTCGCGGAACGGGATCGACGCGTCCAGCGTCGGGTCCTTGGGCAGCCCGAGCACGCGCTCGGCGATGATGTTGCGCTGAATCTCGTCGGTGCCGCCGGCGATGGAGGTGGCCGGCACGGACAGGATGATCTCGGCGATGATGCCGTCGGCGGGCGAGTCCGGGCCGGCCAGCACGGCGGCCGGCCCGGCGATGGCGAGGTGAGCGGCACGCGCGGCGCGGGCCACGTTGCTGCTGGCGAGCTTGCCGAGTGACCCTTCCGGCCCCGGTGGCTTGCCCAGTTTGCGGGCGGCGGCGGCGCGTTCCGCGGTCCATCGTGCGGTCCAGGCCAGCGTGACGGCACGCGCCAGCTCCTGCCGCACGTGCGGGTCAGCAGCGCGGCCCGTCGCGAGCGCCTGGGGCACGAGCAGGTCGACGCGGCCGGCGCGCTGCGGGTACCACCGGTACGGCGCCCGGAGATGGAGGGCCTCTTCGGTCGCTTCCCGCCACACGCGTCCTTCGCGGTGCACGGCCGGAGGCGACGGGATCGCGGCGCGGCGTTCGTGCGCGAGCGTGGCCAGCGCGACACGCCATCCGCCGTCGACGTCGCCGATGACGAAACTGGCCGGGATGCGTGCGTCGTCGAGAAAGACCTCGTTGAACGAGGCGTGGCCGTTGGCTTGGCGCAGCGGCCTGACCTCGACGCCGGGCTGTTTCATCGGCAGGACGAAGTAGCTGAGGCCGCGGTGCTTGGGCACGTCCCAGTTGGTGCGGGCCACGAGCAGCCCGTAGTCGGCATGGTGGGCCGATGTGTTCCACACCTTCTGCCCGCTGACGCGCCACTCGTGATCAGCGAGCTCGGCCTTCGTGGTCAGCCCGGCGAGGTCGGAGCCCGCGCCCGGTTCGCTGAACAGCTGGCACCAGGTGATCTCGCCCGTGACCGTGAGCGGCAGGAACCGCGCCTGCAGCTCGTCGCGGCCGTGCTCGAGCAGTGTGGGTGCGGCCAGCGACATTCCCACGCCTTCGGGCGGCCCGGCGGCACCGAACTCCGCGAGGGTGGCCGCGACCACGCGGGCCGCGTTCGCGGGCAGGTCGCGGCCGCCCAGGCGGGCCGGCCAGGTCGGTGTCGCCCAGCCGGCCGCTGCGAGTCGTTTGCGCCATTCGACCAGGCTGAGCTCGGGGTTCCAGGCGTCCTGCAGCCAGTCGAGCAGCGCTGCGCGCACGTCCTCGGTCATCACGCCCCCGCAAACTTCGGCTCGCGACGTTCCAGCGAGGCACGCACGCCCTCGTGCCAGTCGGCCGTCTGCTGCAGCCGCTGCTGCTCGGCCGCCTCACGTCCGACCGCCTGCCGCACCGCGTCGAGCAGCGGCGCGCGCATCGTGGCGCGGATGGACCGGACGGCGAGCGGAGCCGAGGCCGCGATGTCGCGCGCGATCTCGTGCGCTGTCGCCAGCAGCTCGCCCGGGTCGGCGAGGTGGTCGGCCAGGCCGAGCCGGTGCGCCTCGTTTCCGTCTATGCGGCGTCCGGTGTAGAGCAGGTCCAGCGCGCGCTGCTGCCCGACGATGGCCGGCAGCGTGGCGGTGAGCGCGAAGCCGTGGTGGAACCCGAGCCGCGCGAAGTTGGCGGCGAACCGCGCCTGCGGCGCCGCGACCCGGAAGTCGGCCGAGCAGGCCAGGCCGAGGCCGCCGCCGATCGCGGCGCCCTGCACCGCCGCGACAACGGGCAGCTCGGCCGCGAAGAGCCTGATCGCCTCGCGGTAGAGCTCACCCGGACGGCCGGTCGCGCCGCCCCCGGCGCCGAAGTCGGCGCCAGCGCAAAAGTGCTTGCCGCTCGCGCACAGCACGATCACGCGCACATCACGCTCGGCGGCGAGCGCGTCGTACAGGTCCGCGATGCGACGGATCATCGCGACGTCGAAGAAGTTGTTCGGCGGCCGGCCCAGCTGCACGGTCGCGACGTGGTGGTCACCGACCGTTGCGGTGACGCCGTCCTGCTCAATCCGGATTGCGTCCGACATCTAGAACGCGACCTCCCATCCGTGGCTCGGCACCTCCAGCACCGTGGGGCCGGCCGGGGGCGTCTGGGTCATGCGAGCCGCTCCATCACGAGCGCGGCAAGCCGCAGTACCTCGACTTCGAGGTCAGAGACACCGGACAGGGCCTCCGTGAGCCACTCGTCACGCCGCCGCACCTCGTCCCGCAGGGCGACGGCGCCGACCTCAGTCAGCCGCAACATGCTGCGGCGCGCGTCAGTGGCGTCTGCTTCGCGCACGATCAGGCCCGTCGTCTCCAGATCCCGGAGCGGGGCGGTCAGCGATTGCACGGTAACGCGTTCGGCCGTGGCGATCTCGGACGGAGCGCGAGGTCCGGTCTGAAGGTTCGACAGGACGGCGGCGCTGATGGCCGGCAGCCCGGCCTCGCCGCGCTGGGTGCGGAGCTGGCGTGCCAGGCGGGTCACGGCTCGCCGGATGGTCGCCACCACGTCCGGGTCGGGCGGCCGCTCCCGCGCCGATCCGGGCCGACTCTTGTCAACCACCACAACACTAAAGTAACTTTAGCTATGTGCGAACGTCAAGGCGTGGGAATCCGATCCCGTACGGGCTCGATTAAGTTCATCGGTCTTACCACCGGGCGAACTACGAGGAGTCGACGTACATGTCCATGACGTTCACCGCAGAACAGGACGAATTCCGCACGAGCGTCCGGCGGTTCCTGGAGCAGAAGTCGTCGCCGGCGGACGTCCGCCGGCTGATGGAGACCGACGAGGGCTACGACCCGGCGGTGTGGCGGCAGATGGCCGAGCAGCTCGGCCTGCAAGGCCTGGCGCTGCCGGAAGAGTACGGCGGCAGCGGCTACGGCTTCATCGAGCAGATCGCCGTGCTCGAGGAGATGGGCCGTGCGTTGTTGTGCGCGCCGTACCTCTCCTCCGTCGTGCTGGCCGGCACCGCGCTCGTGCAGTCGGGTGACGACGCGGCGAAAAGGGACCTGCTGCCCGGCATCGCCGACGGCTCGGCCATCGCGACGCTCGCGTGGGTGGAAGACCTGGCCGGAGGGGGGACGGGATCACAGTGCACCACGGCGCAGCGGTCCGGTGACGGTTACACCATCGACGGCAGGAAGACGCTCGCGCTCGACGGGCACGTCGCGTCGCTGATCCTGGTCGTCGCTCAGGCCGACGACGGCTCGTCGCTGTTCGCGGTTGATGGTTCGGCGAGCGGGCTCACCCGGCGCAAGCTCGAGACGCTCGACATGACCCGCAAGGTCGCGGCGCTCGAGTTCGCCGGCACGCCGGCGCGGCTGATCGCGGACGAGGGCGCAGCCGCCGGCATTCTCGAGCGGACGCTGCAGCTCGCCGCGGTCGCGCTCGCGGCCGAGCAGGTCGGTGCGGCGCAGAAGTGCCTCGACATGAGCGTCGAGTATGCCAAGCTGCGCGTGCAGTTCGGCCGGCCGATCGGCTCGTTCCAGGCCATCAAGCACAAGTGCGCGGACATGCTGCTCGAGGTCGAGTCGGCGCGGTCGGCGGCGTACTACGCAGCGTGGGCGGCGGCCGACGGCTCGGACGAGCTGCCGCTACTCGCATCACTGGCCAAGGCGTGCTGCTCCGACGCGTTCGCCAGCGCGGCGACGGAGAACATCCAGATCCACGGCGGCATCGGCTTCACCTGGGAGCACGACGCGCACCTGTACTACCGGCGGGCGAAATCGACCGAGCAGTTCCTCGGCAGCCCGTCCGAGCATCGCGACCTGCTCGCGCAGCGGCTTCTCCACGGCGAAGGGGTCCAGCCCTGATCGTGAGCGAAGGTGGGCCGTTGGTCCGTTCGGGCCGGGACCTGGGGCCCTAGGGTGAACGGCCTGGCTTCGTGAATCCTTCACTCGTGGCCGCGCACGACAATTCACTCTCCGAACAGCAGTGCTGGGAGCTGCTGGCGGCGGCGTCGGTCGGGCGGCTGGCGTTGTCGGTCCGCGCGCTGCCGGTAATCCTGCCCGCCCAGTATTACCTGGACGGCCATAGGCTGGTCGTATGCCTGGGGCACCACGGGCTGCCCGAGCGTGCGCTGGATGAGACGGTTGTCGCGTTCGCTGCCGATTCGATCGACCCGGTGAGCAGGTCGGGCTGGCTGGTGCAGGTGCAGGGCCGGTCAGTGATCCCGCGGGAGCTGCGGATCGATACCGACTGCGACCGGCCCGCATCGCGGGCTCAGGTGGTGCACATCGAACCGGGCCGGATCAGCGGTCAGCGCATGTGCCCGTGCCCGTTCATCGAGACGCTGCTGGCCGCCGGCGGGCCATCGCCGCCTGCGTGACCGGCCGCGCCCCGGGAGCATCAGGGCCCGATGTCACCAGGTGACTCGCCGCCGTCTGGGCGCGGGGACCGGAAGACGTGATCGCGGATCTCGTGGATGATCTCCTCCAGCCGGTGAAGCGCCTCGCCGATCCGCTCGCGGGCCAGCTCTGCTGGCTGGTCTGCGGCCTGATCCAGGCTGAGCCCGACATGGAACAGGCTGCCGACGACGCGGTCCAGCAGGTCCCCGACGTGCTGTGCCTGCTGGCCGAGAGCGGCGCGGACCAGGCCGGTGAGGTCGTCCTGCCAGTACTCGTGCTTGGCGTCCCGGATTACGGCCAGGACGAAATGCCCGCTGGCGGTCGGGACCGGGTTCAGCGTGATCGTCACCGGGATGGTGCTGCCGTCCTTGCGCCGCCCGGCCAGCCGGGCCCGGTCGGCCATCGACCGGGGCACCGGCTTGAGGGCATAGGCGGCCCGGTGCAGGCGGTGCGCGTCCCGCAGGCTCGCTGGCACCAGCGACTCCACCGGCTGGGCGGCCAACTCGCCGGGCCGGTAGCCGAACATCGCTTCCGCCCGCTGGTTGGCCAGCAGGATCTGGCCGTCCTCATCGGCCAGCACGATCCCGTCGGCCAGCGCGTCGAGCAGCTGCCGCAGCACCGTCTCGCTCACCGGCACCGGCCCAGGTCGGGCCTGCGGCCGCGCCGGCCACCACGCAGCCGCTGGCGACGGGGCGGAGTCCCCGGCAGGATCCGGCCCGTCCGGCTCCCCGGCGGCCACGGCCGCCTCCACCGAGGGGTACACCGGAACCAGCCGGTCCAGGCCCTGCGTGGCCAGCAGCCGCCGGACCGTCGCCGTGGTGGCCACCAGCCGCAGCTCCGCCCGGCGTATCGCCGCCTGCTGGTAGGCCAGGCTCACCGCGCCGACGCCGGCCTGGTCACACGACACCGTGGCCGACATGTCCGCGATCACCACCGCCGCGCCGTTATCGAACACCGCGAGCAGCTGCTCGCGGATCTGGGCGGCGCTGGATCCGCCGACGTGCTCAGGAAACGCCACCACGGCTCGGCGGCCCGCCCATGCCACCGGCTCCCTGCCTTCCGCCATGACAGCAGCTTGGCACGCCGACACCAGCCACGGCAGGGCGGACCGAGGCTCTCGTCTTAGGTCACCTGCGTGACCACGGCGTAACGGTCGCCGGATTCGTCGAAGTCGGTATCGACTTCCCGCAATCCCGCGAGGTCAAGCCGCTCGCGCAGGTCGGCGATCGTAAAGGGACGGAACGACAGCTCGTATTCGTGCGGCACGATCTGATCGCCGTCCTCGAAGACGAACACCAGATGAGCGATGTGCTCCTCGCCGAGGCGATCCGGTATCTCCCACGCGTAGAGCACCACGCACCGCTGCCCGCGCCGGGTCACCGCCCGGTCTGCGACCTGCACGATCCGGCGCTCGGCATGCAGCTTCTCCCAGTTACGGGAATCAATCACCACGTGTCCCCCGGGACGGGCCATCCGCCGCAATCCGATGAGGGCCTGGACCATCGCGTCACGGCCAGCGGCGTGCACCAGTGAGTTCCCGATACACAGTACGACGTCAAACCGTTCGCCGGTGGCGGCAGGAAGATCCTCCCAGGTGCAGTGCAACAGCGGGACCGCCAGGTGCTCGGCCCGGAACCGGGCCGCTGCCGCCGCGACCATCGCCTGGCTCGCGTCGGACGCCCACACGGTGAGACCCCGGCGCGCCAGCGCCGCCGCATTGATGCCGGTACCGCAGGCCGCGTCCAGGACGGCGCTCGTGCGACTGATCCGCTGAAGCAGCCGCGCCGTCGCGGGCCGGTTTACCGCGGCTCCGTCGGCGAGTCCGTTGTCGTCGAATATCCAGTCATAGTCGACGGCAAGGGCCTCATAGGAATCAGTCACGAGATCGTAGTCTGACAGACTTCGCCGGAACGGCCGCTTCCGGTCTGCCGGTGCGGCCCGATGCGGGGCCGAAGGCGACCGGGCAAGCGAGGTGGGGCACCGGGTACGCCGTCGCGAACCCGGCCGCGACACTCGCCCGGGCCAAGGCCGCCGGTGCGAAGATTTCTGGGTCCCTACCATCACGCCGGCGGGGTGTACTGACTCACCTGCGGGGTGAACTGGGCCAGGTCGTAGATGCCGAGCTTCTGCTCGATGCTGGCCACCCGGGCTACCATCGCAGCGAACTCATCGGTGCCGAACTGCTGGTGCTCCAGGTCGGCGAACTGCTGGCCGAGGTCGGCCAGCTCATCCGGCGGGACGATCTGGCGGAAGGCCGGGAACACCACGGTGTCCTCACGGGCCTCGTGCGGCTCGTACATCCGGTCGAACGCCTGCATGGCCGCGGCGATCCGGGCCCGCGGGCCCGGGCTGGCCATACCCTTGGGCGTGGCCTGGCCGAGCAGGAACTGGGTGATCACCCGTCCTCGGGCGTGCTGGAGCAGCAGCGTGGTCACGGTGCCAGTGAGCTGCCCGGCCTTGACCAGGCGGGGGAACACGTAGCCTTCTTCCAGGCCCTCGTGGAACCCCTCGATGTAGTCGTGGATGATCAGGGCCGCATCGTGCAGGTCCTGCGCGTCCAGCGGCCGGCCGGCCTGGATCCGGGCGGTCATCTCGCGGTAGCACAGCAGTACCCGCTTCAGTACGCCGTGTTCCCGCATCAGGTCGTCGTCGGGCGAGATGACGACCGGCATGACGGCCGGGTCGGGCGAGGCCTCTGACGATTCGCTCAGGGCCCAGCCGACGCTGGCCGCCGCCGCGCCCGCAGCCAGGCCCCCGGCGGACAGCAGCACAGCCCGCCGGCCGGGACGGAACGCTCGCTGACCGGCGGTCATGACGCAGGGATGAACGGCAGGCCGGAGGGCCGGATCACGTACCACTCGCCGTCATTAAGGTCGATGTCCTGCCCGGATGCCTGGCCCGGCTGCACGTCACCAGCGTAGGTGTACAGCGGCCAGCCGTCGTAGGTGACCACGCGCCCGCCCGCCGGGTCGGGATCCGAACCCAGCAGCATCGATTTCACCCCGGGACCGGCGACCAGCCTGCTCCCGGCCGACAGCATCAGTGGCGGCCATGTCCCCAGGCAGGTGCCGGTGCAGGTGATCGCCCGGCGATCGTCCGGGGCGAACACGTACAGCGCATATCCCTGGCTGTCCACCAGCACCGTCCCGACATCGGGCAAGGACCGGGCCATCACGGTTACCGTGCCCCCGCCGACCGCTGTGGCTCCGGTCACCGCACCTGAGGACGTGGATCCGCCGCAGCCGCAGGCAAACAGGATCACCGCGGCCGACACCAGCGCAAGCCCTCCGCGTGCCGACACCGCCGGATACCTGCCCGGATCCGTCGGCCCTGTGTGCCGCATAATCGTCCGCCTCCTCGGGTTCTCCGGCCATTCCCGCGTGCCCAGGCCTGCCACGGATCTCCAGAAAGTTTTACTACAGGCCGTAGTTGTTAGGGTTACCTTACCAAGGCCCTCCGCGCTGTGTGGTATCCGGAGCTGACTGGGGTAGGAGATCTGACCGGCCAGGACCGGTCAGGGCAGCGGCAGCCGGTCGACGTTCCCGTTGGCCGACATCGTGTACCACGCGCCCATGTCCTCGGCCTGCCCGGTGGCCTGCCCGGGCGCGGTGTCGCCCTGCCACAGGTACAGCGGCCACCGGTTGTAGGTGACCTGCAGCACGCCGCCGGCCCGCGGGGCGGTGCCCAGCAGCGCCGGGTTCACGCCGGGACCGGCGACCGGGCGGCTGACGCCGCGCGGCAGGTCCAGCGGAGGCCACTGCACAGCGCACACTCCGGTGCACACCGACGGCCCCTGCCGGTCGGGCTGGTAGATATACAGGGTGAAACCGCGGCCGTCGGCGACGATCGTGCCCAGGCCGCGGACCTGGCCGACCCGCACCTCCCAGGCCGGGCTGGCCGCGGCCGGGTGCCCTGACCCGCACCCGGCCAGGCACAGGCAGGCCAGGCCAGCCACGGCCCGGCAGGTACCTGCCGCGCTCCAGCTCATGGGCGGGCGGCTAGATCATGACCAGCAGCATGAGGGCCATGGTAATGCCCATGGCGATCCGGCAGCTGGTCGCCACCCACGGGGCGAGCACGCCGGTGCCGTCCGCGGGAGCGCTGGCCGACGGCACCTGGGTGACCCCGGCCGGCTCCGCGACCGGCTCCGCGGTCATGGTGGCGCTGGCCGCCGGGGAGACCGCGGCGGCACCCGGCCCGGCCGGCGCCCCGATCCCGGCTGCCGTCGCCCCGACGCCGGCCAGCACCGGGCCGGCCGGCGCCACGCGGGCGGTCGCCAGGCTGTAGTGCCCGCTGGCGCCGGGACCGGACAGCTGGTCCAGGTCCCAGACGCTGTACCCGATCAGCGCCAGTGCGAAGAGGAACGCCAGGAGCGGCAGCTGCAGGGTCCCCATGCCGGTCATGCCCGCGGCCATGCCGCCCATGCCGCCCGATCCGTGCGCCGCGGGCGCCGTGAAGGCCACGAACATGTACAGCATGGCCGCCGCGTGGATGAGGTGCGGCGCGCAGTGTCCGCCCGCCAGCGCGCGGACGCCGCTGACCTGGGCGTCCCGAACCACCCGGTAGCCGAACCAGGCCGTCATCACGGCGAAGATCACCGACCATGCGCCGTTTGGCAGGGTCTGCAGGCTGGCGGCCAGCATGCCCGCCATGGCGATGGCCATCAGCAGGTGCGCGACGTCGATGTCGGCCAGGGCGGCCCGCCGCGTCCGTTGCTGCCACGGCCGCGCCGCGATCAGGCGGGCCGCGCTCACCGCGGCGACCACGAGCATGATCGCGGCGAAGATGTCCAGGATCCAGGCGGGGATCATGATGCGGTCGTCCCTTCCTCGGCGCGGGCCGGGGCGGTGTCCGCCACGGCCGGGGCGGTGCCTGCCGGTGCCCTGACCGCGGCCCGCACTGGCCAGTAGGCGAGCGCCAGCAGGATGAGCAGCAGCCCGGAGTTGGGGTCCGTGGCCCCGCCGGCCAGGATCATCCCGAAGGCCTCGCCGAACACCCAGATCACCGCGGCCACCACGATGGCCAGGACCAGGGTGCCCCGGGCGGCCGGCGGCGGCAGGTACACGCCGACGGCGATGATCACCAGGGCGATGGCCAGCACGATCGAGGCGGCCAGGCCCTGGTGGGCCACCAGCGAGGCGGCGTCCCGGTCCAGGGCGGCCAGCCAGCCGGGCTCGCCGCTTTCCATGCCCGCGATCATCCCGTTCAGCGCCTGCGGCGCCCGGTTCCCCGGCAGCAGCGCGAAGTAGGCCAGGCTGAGCCACAGCACCAGCCACAGCGCCCGCGCGGCCGGGGCCCCCACGGCCCGCGCCGCGGTGAACGGCGCCGGCTCGCCGGCGCGGTCGGCGGGCCACAGCAGCACCGCGAGCAGCGCGTAGATGACCACCGCGCCGGGAGCGCCGTTGACCGGGCTCGCGCTGCTGGTCAGCACCATCCCGAGCCCCTCGCCGAACCACCACACGCCCAGCGCCCAGGCGATCGACGCGGCCAGCGCCAGCCGCACCGTCGGCCGCCACGCGATCCCGATCCCGATCAGCAGCTGGATCGTGGCGAAGACCGAGTTCAGCAGCACGGCGTGATGCGCCACGAGGGTGGCGTCCCAGGTGATCGGGCTGGCCACGACGCCCGGGTTACCGGCTGCCGTCCCCCCGATCATCTGGCTGAACGCCTTGGAGAACATGAAGGACTGGTACTGCAGCAGCGCGTCGAGCAGCCATATCCCGGCCAGTCCCAGCTGCAGCCGCCGCCTGATATCGGGCACTCCCCGCGATACCGCGGCCCCGGCGCCCAGCCCGGTCCGCCTCGCGGGACGGACGCCCGCGGCGGCGATCTCGCTCATCCGGTTCTCCTCGCTTGCCCGGCCCGGGCGTCGTGGTCCGGGCTGACGCCATTCCCAGCCGCCGGAGTACACCTCCCACAGCCATCCGAGAATGTCCGCGAAAATACTATGGCTCGCCTTTCCGTGGTTCAAGAGTTAGCGGGAAGAAAGGCTTCCGTAACTTCCTATAACCGAGAACATGCAGCTAGACTGCCCCCTAGTCGGTATACGACATCGGCTGGAAAAACCCTCCAGCGGTATTGAATAAACCAGGGGAGGGTATTCAGAGAACCCTGCTGGGGTATTTTTCCCGGACTAATGAAAGACAGCAGCCCGCGCTGTCGAGAGAGAGAACCGTCATGAGTACGCCCACTACCTGCGAGAACCCGGCGTGCACCTGTGATCCGTGCAGTTGCGCGGAGTGCCACTGCGGCGACGCCGAGCGCAGCTGCGACAACCCTAAGTGCACGTGCGCCAACTGCACCTGCGTCAACTGCACCTGCGGCCAGTGAGCCTCCGGTAAGAGGCCGACGGCGAGCCCGGATTCCAGCGGCAGGCCGGCGTCGCGCCAGGCCACCACGCCGCCGGCCAGGCTGGCCGCGTCGTGCCCGCCTTGGCGGAGGAAGGCGGCCATCCGCCGGGAGTACTCCCCGGCTGGGCAGACGAACACCACCGTGCGGGAGGCGGGGAACGGGTTCCCGTGCCTGAGCAGGTCCTCTAGGTAGTCGTCTGGCATGTTCACCGAGCCGGGCAGGTGGCCGATCCGGTAGGCCAGGCCGCCGCGGGTGTCCACGCACAGCACCGCCGGGTCGTGGAGCAACGCGGCCAGTTCGGCGGCGGGCAGCTCGGGGGCGGCCGCTATGGCCTCGTCCGGCACCTCGCCGGGGCTGGCCCGGCGCGCCTGCCCGAACAGGCCGGGACGGCGCTTGCGGACATAGGACACATAGGGCTCGAGCCGGTCGCAGGCGATGATCACGGCCCGGCGCGGCGGGCCCGCGGAGGCCGGCTGCCGCCGCAGGAACTCCCGCGCTGCCCAGTAGCTGGCGCCGGTGGTGGGGCCGGCCAGCACGCCGTGCCGGCCCGCGAGCTCCAGCGTGGCGTCGATCGCGTCGGCCGAGCGGACCGGCATGATCTGCGCGTAGAAGCCCGGCTCGAACAGGCCCACCTCCCACAGCTCGGCTTCGGACCGGATGCCGGGGATGAAGTCATCCCGGGTGGATACCACGCCGATGGTCTGCAGCTCCGGGTTCGCGGCGCGCAGGAAGGCGGCGGCGCCCCGAGTCGAGCCGGTCGTCCCGAGGCCTCCGAACAGGTAGTCGACCGTCCCCAGGTCCGCGGCGATCTCGGGCCCGGTGGTGTCGTGGTGGGTGCGGAGGTTGGCCGGGTTGGTGTACTGCGAGGTGTGGTAGAAGTCGCCGGGCCGTTCGGCCATCATCTTCTCGATCCTGGAGAAGACATCGTCGGGGACGGTGGGGTCCGGGCACTCGGACAGGCCGGGCAGCTCTTCCAGCTCGACGCCGAGCAGCTCCAGGATGTCGCGCACCTCGCCGACCTTGGCCCGGTTGGTCAGCGCCCGCAGCCGCAGGCCGTGCAGGGTGGCCAGGACCTGCAGCGCCTTGGCGGTGTTCCCGCTCGACGCCTCGATCAGGGTCTGGCCCCCACTGGCGATCTGGCCGAGGTCGTCGCGGATCATGCCCCAGGCGATCCGGTCCTTCACCGAGCCGAACGGGTTATAGTACTCCAGCTTGGCGTACAGCTCGACGCCCTCGACGCCGTGCCGGGCGGGATCGAGGCGGAGCAGCGGCGTGTTCCCGATCAGCTCGGTGATGTGCTGGTAGAGCATGCCCCCGCCCCCTCGTGGTCGGCGTGCGCAGCAAATCCGCCGGCGGTGGAGCGGACGACCGCCTTGGCCGGCTGGCGCTGCATCAAGGCCGCGGACGCGGACAGGTCCATCTGGTAGGCCGCGGTGTTGACGAACGCCACGATGTCGCCTGGCTCGGGCAGCCGGTCGACGAACGTCAGGTGGGTGAAGATCATGTCCCGTTCCAGGCAGAGGTTGCCGGCGAAGAACACGCCGGTGCGCGGGCCGGCCGGGCCCCGGGGAGGCGGGTCCGTAGACGGCGGGGCGGGCGACCGGTGGATCAGCACCGGGTCGAGCATCACCTCCTGGTCGGCCGGGCAGATCTTGTCCCGGCTTATGTCCAGGTTCACCAGCACGCTGCCGTCGGAGGCCTCCTTGGTGAACTCGACGCTGGCCAGCGTCAGGCCCGCGTGGTCGACCAGCGCCTTGCCGGGCTCCAGCCACAGCTCGATCAGGTTCTCGCGCAGCACCCGGCCGGCCGGCCGGCCGCCTTGGCCGGGCAGCGGGCTGGCCGTCAGCTCGCGCAGCATGTCGCGGCCGCCGGCCGTGCCCGCGTACTTGCCGGACATCAGCGTGCCACGGATGCGGCCGTCCTCATACCGGTAGCCGAGCGTGGCACCACCCCAGGTGAGCGGCGGCCCGTGCCCGGCCAGGCCGCGCCTGACCGCCTGGCCGTACGCCTCGAACGGCTCCGGGCAGTCAGCGAAGGCCTGCCGGAAGCCGCCGCCGATGTCCAGGATCCGCGGGCTGAGCCCGGCCGCCCAGGCGCGCTCGAGCAGCCGCAGGCACTCGTCAACCGCCCGCACCCGGTCGCCGGCCTCGGCGGAGTCCAGGTGAAAGGACAAGCCGAGGAAGTCCACCGCGTCCCGGGCCGCGGCCAGCAGCTCGGTGACCGCGCCGAAACGGGCCGCCGGCACGCCGAACCGGCTCAGCCGCCCGGGACCGAGCGCGCACATCCGGACCAGGACCGGCACCCGGCGCCCGGCCGCCCGGGCCAGCCGGACGAGCTCACCGAGCTCCCACAGGTTGTCGACGTTTATGGTGACCCCGGATCCGGCCAGGACGGCGAGGAACTCCCGCCCCTTGGGACCGGTCGCCTCGATCCGCTCCGCCGGGAATCCCGCGGCCAGCGCGCTGTCCAGCTCGCCCGGCGAGGCCACGTCGATGCCGATGCCCTCGCCCAGCGCGGCTCGCACGAACGCGCGGCCCTGGCTGGCCTTGTGCGCGTAGCAGATCCGGTACCGCAGGCCGGCGGCGTCCAGGTCGTCCCGGAAGCCGGCCACGTTGGCGGTGAAGATCTCCGGGAACAGGACGTTAAGCGGGGAGCCCCACCGGGCCAGCAGCCTGGCCGGCCCGTCCCGGTCGGCGAGGAAGGACCGGGCCAGCGGGTGAATGCGGGGCGGCAGGCCGGTCATCGGGGCGGGACGACCGTGTAGCCCGCGTCCCGGACGGCGTCGAAGGCGCGCTCGCGGGCCGCGACGGTCCGGAAGTCCGCCACCACGCGCTTGGTCACCGGATCCATCTCCGCCACCGGGGCGCCCATCGATTCCAGCAGCGTGGTGATGGTGGCCCGGCAGTGCTTGCAATTCATGTCCGGGATGTGGAAGGTCCGCTCCTCCGGGTCGGTGATCTCCTCCTCGGGCAGGCCGGGCAGCAAGGTGGCGCGGACCAGGTCCGTCAGCCGCGCGAAGGTCTCTACGTAGACGGCGATCACCTTGGGCTGCACGCTGAACCGCTGCCCGCCGAGCGGATGGGTCATCTGCGCCAGGCACCGGGGCTGCTCGCCCTCCGGGAGCAGGGCGTACTGCTTGGCGATGAGGTCCAGGTCGTGGTAGTACTTCTGCACCGCCTCGGCCACGGTGAGGTTTTCCTCGGTGACCGCCTTCCGCATGACGGCGTGCGCCTGGGCGATGGTGGCTTCCTTCATCGCCCGCAGCATGGCCGCGGCCTCCGGCGGGTACCGTACGGTCCCGCCCGGTCCGGGCACGAACGACACCGGGATCATGCCGCGGCGGAACGTGGAGGCCTGCAGCTCCCAGTACCAGGTGCCCGCGACCACCGTGAAGATGCCGGAGTCCCGCAGGCCGCGGGCGAACTCCGCAGGCGTGCCGTACGGGGTCTGGCCGGCGATGTAAGCGTGCTGGACGAGCGTGCGGGCGGTCGCCTCGACCCCGATCCGGAAGATCTCCAGCGGCTCGGCATCGGTCGTGGTGGCCTCGAGCACCGCCCGGTCACCCGGGCCCAGCCGGGCGATCCGGTCCGCCAGCCCGGCGTCGGCGGCCAGGGCGCGCCACAGCGCGAGCGTAGTCTCCCGGGCCACGATGGGCACCACCGGGCCGAGCGAGCTAGGCCCCATGTGTGCGACGTTCGGGACCCCGTCGCTGTCGTTCCAGGTCACCCGGTGGGTGGCCGAGGTCACCAGGGCCTCCGGGCACGGCTGCATGAAGGAAGTGAGGTATCGCTGCTGGGAGGCCGTCAGGTGGCTGCCGGGCGCCGGGGCCAGCGGCGCGAGGCGATAGCCGATGTCCCGTTCCCCGCCGAGGAACTCCGCGTCGGCCGGACCGCCCGCACCGAACAGTCCGGGGAAAGCCAGCCCGGCCAGGATCCGGGACGCGGCGACGCGGTCGTAGCCGTCAACTCTCCAGGACGCAGGGCCAGACCTCGGCACGTAACAGCGTCCCTTCCGCAATGCGAGCCAGAAATGCGGTGAAGCCTTCCAATTCATACCCGGAGTTGTAGGCGTGCACACTCACCCGGACCGAATCCTCGTACTCGCTCCCGGCCGGCAGGCAGTGGTTCCCGGTCCGCACGTAGAACCCCCGCGAGGCCAGCGCGAACCCGATGTCGTCGCTGCGCACCCCGGTGACGCGGAACGAGACGATCCCGTAGCCGACCGGGCACGGGGCCCAGGCCACGCCGGGCAGCAGCGTCACCTGCGGGAGCCCGGCCAGCCGTTCGACCAGGAACCGGGTCAGTGCCCGGTTATGCGCGGCGATCGCCTCGAGGCCCACACCGTCGATGAACTCCATCGCGGCTCCCAGGGCGCTGATCCCGGCCAGGTCCGGCGTCCCTCCTTCCAGGCCCTCCGGCATCCGCAGCCCGTCCATGGCGTCGCCGGCCAGCCGGACGCCGCTGCCGCCGCCGGGCAGGAACGGCACCAGCTCCGAGTGCACCCGCCGCCGCGCGTACAGCACCCCCGTGCCCGCGGCCCCGAACATCTTGTGCCCAGAGAAGACCGCGAAGTCGCAGCCCAGCCGCGTCATGTCGACCGGGATGTGCCCCGCGCTCTGGGTGCAGTCGAAACACACCCGGACCGCCGGGCCGAGCCGTCCCCGCAGCTCCTCCAGCGTGGTCAGCGTCCCGAACACGTGGTGCACGTGGCTCACGGTGATCAGCCTGGTGCGTGGCGACACCTTGGCCGCGATGTCCGTGACGTCCGCCTCGCCGGCCGCGGTCACCGTGTACGGGACCAGCGTGATCCGCCGGCCGAACCGGGCCAGCAGCTGCCGCAGGTGCACCCAGGGGTAGACGTTCGAGGAGTGATCTTGCGGGCTGTACAGGATCTCGTCCCCGTCGGCCAGGTTGGCCAGGCCCCAGGACAGCGCCACCGCGTTCAGCCCCGCGGTGGCGCCGGCGGTGAACACGATCTCCTCCGCGCTCGCGGCGCCGAAAAACCGCGCTGCCTGCGCGCGGACCTCGGCGATCCGTCGCGCTCCGCGGGTCGACCAGGGGTAGGAACCACGGCCGGGGTTGGCGGTCCGGCCGGCCAGCTCGGCGGTAACCGCGTCGATGACCGGCCGCGGCTTCTGCGTGGTGGCGGCGCTGTCCAGGTAGACGATCCCGGGATCGGCCGTCAGCGCCGGGAACTGCTCCCGGGCCAGCGCCGGGATCGTCTCGGGGCGAGAGGACAGGCCCGGCACGGAAGCTCCACGGCTCGACGGGGGACGAGGCTGACCTTCTTACAGTGACTCAGCCCGCACGCGCCGCCAAGACGCCCCGGGGGTATGACCCGCTCAGCCGACGAACTCGTACCCGGCTTCCTCCACCGCCCTGCGCAGCTCGGCATCACCGGGCGGCGGGTCACAGGAGATGCGGACGGCGCTGGCGCAGTGGTCGCAGGTCATGCCGGTAACCGCGATGGAACGCGCGGACACGCGCACAATTATAACTCCCGGGGCGGAGCCGACTCCGACGCCGCGTAGTAGATGGGGTACCGTGTGGCCAGACAAGAGGGCACCTCGGTGATGCATCCATCCTCGTCGGGGAGTGACATGACATTTGTCTCATATTCCGGTTGCCGTCTCGCCCCGGACGTCACCTCGGTAGCATTCTGTCATCGTGGCTATGGGCAGGTCCGCGAGGTGATCCGGTGATCCGCGAGGCCAGGCTCTTGGGATTCCTGATCCTGCTCGTGGCCGTCTTCATCGGCGCCCACGCGGTCGGTGCCCGTCTCGGCCCGGTCACGACCAGCCACTCCCAGGTCAGCTACCCGGGCCAGGGCGGCGGCATGGGTGGCATGAACATGGGCGGCGGCGGCAGTACCGGCACGACGGGCACGGACCACGGCACCGCGCCCGCGGTGATCCTGCGCGGCGGCAGCCCGTGAGCGATGCCGGAACCGGGGTGAGCCAGGGGCAGACCACCGCCCAGGAAACTGCCGGCCTCCGGGCCGAGCTCGTCGTGGGCGGGATGACCTGCGGTGCGTGCGCGGCGCGGATCGAGCGGAGGCTGAACCGGCTGGACGGAGTGACGGCCACCGTCAACTACGCCACCGGCCGGGCCTACTTCACCAGCATCGGCGGGCGGGACCCGGCTGAGCTCATCGGCGTGATCGAGTCCGCCGGCTATACCGCGGAACGCCCGGCTCCGCCATCCCCGGACGGCAGGCCCGGCGCCGACCCGCAGACCCGGGCGCTGGGCCGGCGGCTCGCGGTGTGCATCCCGCTGGCGGTGGCCGTCATCGTGCTGTCGATGGTGCCGGCCGCCCAGTTCCCCGGCTGGCAGTGGGTGAGCCTGCTGCTGGCCACGCCGGTGGCGACCTGGGGCGCCTGGCCGCTGCACCGGGCCGCCTGGTACGGGCTGGGTCACGGCGCCGCGACCATGGACACCCTGGTCAGCGTGGGCGTTGGCGCGTCCTTCTGCTGGTCGGTGTATGCGCTGCTTTTCGGCGGCGCGGGCATGGCCGGGATGAAGATGTCGTTCGCCTTCACCTTCGGCCAGGCCAGCGGGAACACCCTGTACCTGGAGGTCGCGGCCGGGGTGACCGCGGCGGTGCTGGCCGGGCGGTACCTGGAGGCGCGGGCCAGGGACCGGTCGGGCCTAGCGCTGAGCGCGCTGGCCGCCCTGGGGGCCAAGACGGTCGCGGTGCTGCGCGACGGGCCCGGGCCAGAGCTCATCGAGCGGCGGGTCCCGGTGGAGGAACTCGCAGCTGGAGACCTGTTCGTGGTCCGGCCAGGAGAGAAGATCGCCACCGACGGGATCGTGGCCGAGGGCAGCTCGGCGGTGGACGCGTCGCTGGTCACCGGCGAGTCGATGCCCGCCGAGGTCGGCCCGGGCGACCCGGTGACCGGGGCTACGGTGAACATGAGCGGCCGGCTGGTAGTGCGGGCCACCGAGGTCGGCTCCGGTACCCTGCTGGCACAGATCACCCGCCTGGTCAGCCAGGCGCAGGCGACCAAGGCGAGCGCGCAGCGGCTGGCCGACCGGATCGCGGCGGTGTTCGTCCCGTGCGTGATCGCCGTCGCCGTCGCGACGCTGGGTTTCTGGCTGGGCGCGGGGCTGCCCGCGGCGTCCGCCTGGAGCGCGGCGGTCGCGGTCCTGGTGGTCGCCTGCCCCTGCGCGCTCGGCCTGGCCACCCCCACCGCGCTGCTGGCCGCGGTGGGCCGCGGCGCCGAGCTCGGCGTCCTGATCAGGAGCGCCCAGGCCATCGAGACGGCGGGCCGGATCCGGACCCTGGCGCTGGACAAAACCGGCACCCTGACCACCGGCACGATGACGGTGCTGGAGGTGATCACCGACGGCGCGGCCGAGGACGAAGTTCTCCGGCTGGCCGGCGCGGTGGAGGACGCCTCCGAGCACCCCGTCGGCCAGGCCGTCGCCCGGGCCGCCGCCGCCCGGCTGGGCTCCCTCCCGCCGACCGGAAGCTTCACCGCGCTGCCCGGTGCCGGGGTGCGCGGCACCGTCGGGGGCCGCGAGATCACGGTCGGCAGCCCGGACCTGTTCGCCCGGCTTTCCCTCACCGTCCCCGCCCCGCTCGGCCAGGCCGTCCGAGCCGCCGAGGAGAGCGGCCGGACCGCGGTGCTGGCCGGCTGGGACGGGCGGGCGCGCGCCGCGCTGGTGGTCGCCGACCAGCTCAAGCCGCACGCCGCTGAGGCGGTGATCCGGATCAGGGGCCTGGGCATCCGGCCGCTCCTGGTCACCGGCGACAACCCGCACGCCGCCCGTTCGGTGGCCGCCGAGCTGGGCATCCCGGCCCGGGACGTGCTGGCCGGCGTCAAGCCCGACGGCAAGGTGGAGGCCATCAGGAGCCTGCAGGGCGACGGGACCGCGGTCGCCCTGGCCGGCGACGGGGTGAACGACGCTGCCGCGCTGGCCGAGGCGGACCTGGGCATGGCCGTCGGGACCGGCGCCGACGCGGCCATCGGCGCCGCCGACCTGACCCTGGTCCGCGGCGATCCGCTGAGTATCGTGGTGGCCGTGGAGCTGGCCCGGGCCACCATGGCCGTGATCCGGGCCAACCTGGCCTGGGCCTCCGGCTACAACCTGGTCGCGATCCCGCTGGCCGCCCTCGGCTATCTCAACCCGCTGTTCGCCGGCGTCGCGATGTCGGCCAGCTCGCTGATCGTGGTCGGCAACAGCCTGCGGTTGCGCCGTTTCCGCGCCCGCGCGGCCAGGGAGTCCAGCCGTGCGTAACCTGCTCCGCGCCGCCGCCGGCCCGGTGATCTGCGCGGTCGTGGTGACCGGGCTGCTGGCCGCCTGGGCCGGCACCGGCGGGGGCGGCACGCTGACCCGGGTCAGGCTCCAGGTCACCCAGGCCGCCGTCCCGATGCGCGGGTTCACCCCGAAGGCAGCGGACGCGGTGCACACCGCGACCACGTTCCTGACCATCAGGAACCTCAGCGGCACCGCGGACGAACTCGTCGCCGCGCGCAGCCCCTTCGCCCGCCGCGTCGTGCTGACCCAGCGCGCCGGGCCGGCCGGGTCGCCGGCACAGGTCGGCGCGCTGGTCATCCCCGCGCACGGCACCCTGACGCTGACCCCGTTCGGTGACGACCTGGTCCTCCAGCAGCCGTCCCCGTACGAATCCCTGGCCACCGTGCCGCTCACGCTGACCTTCCGCCACGCCGGCACCGTCACGATCGACGCGACGGTCACCGGCCCCGGCACCCCATGACCGCGCCGGGTACGGTGGCGGGTATGGTCACCACCGTCCCCGAGACGACGCAGATCGAGCTGGTCGTCGGCGGGATGACCTGCGCCGCCTGCGCCGCACGGGTGCAGGCCAAGCTGAACAAGGTGGCCGGCGTCACCGCGACCGTCAATCTTTCCACCGAACGGGCCTACGTATCTGCCCCTGTCAATGTCTGCGCGCCGGACCTGGTCGAAGTGGTCGAGGCGGCTGGCTACACCGCGCAGGTGGCCCGCCCGGCCGGGCCGGAGGCCGGGGCCGCGGCCGAACAGGCGGCGGTGCGGCGGCTGCGGCGGCGGCTGATGCTGGCCCTGGTGTTCTTCGTGCCGCTCACCGACCTGTCCCTGATGCTGTCCATCTTCCCCTGGACCAGGTTCCCGGGCTGGCAGTGGCTGCTGGTCGCGCTGGCCGTGCCGGTGGCGACCTGGGCGGCGTGGCCGTTCCACCAGGCGGCGCTGCGCAACGCCCGGCACTTGTCCTCCTCCATGGACACGCTGGTCTCGCTGGGCATCCTGGCCGCCTGCGGCTGGTCGGCGTACGCGATATTCGTGCTGGACCGCGGCCCGGGCCGGCTGAGCGGCCTGCAGAACCTGCTGCACGGCTCCGGCGGCGGCATCTACCTCGAGGTAGCCGCCTCGGTCACCACGTTCCTGCTGGCCGGCCGGCTCTACGAGGCGAAGGCCCGGAGCACCGCCGGGCAGGCCATGCGGGACCTGGCCGCGGCCAGTGCCCGGGACGTCTGCGTCCTAGCCGACGACGGAACCGAGGAGCGGATCCCGGCATCCCTGCTGCGGGCGGGCCAGCGGTTCGTGGTCCGCCCCGGGGAGCGGATCGCCGCCGACGGGCAGGTTCTGTCCGGCCAGTCGGCGGTGGACCGCAGCATGATGACCGGCGAGTCGGTCCCGGTCGACGCCGCCGCCGGGGACAGCGTGACGGGCGGCACCATCGCGCTGACCGGCCGCCTGGTGGTCCGGGCCGACAAGGTGGGCGCGGACACCCAGCTGGCCCACCTGATCAAGATGGTGGAGCAGGCCCAGGCGGGCAAGGCCGGCATCCAGCGGCTGGCCGACCGGGTCTGCGCGGTGTTCGTCCCCGCGGTGCTGACCTGCTCGGGGCTGACGCTGGCCGGCTGGCTGCTGGCCGGCAGCCCGGCGGGCCACGCGTTCAGTGCCGCGCTGGCCGTGCTGATCATCGCCTGTCCCTGCGCGCTGGGCCTGGCCACCCCGGCCGCCCTGGTGGTGGCCTCGGGCCGCGGCGCCCAGCTCGGCATCTTCATCAAGGGCTACCAGGCTCTGGAGTCCTCCCGCGCCATCGACACGGTGGTGCTGGACAAGACCGGCACCGTCACCACCGGCCAGATGACCGTCACCGGCGTGCTCGCGGTGCCCGGGGTGAGCCGCGGCGACCTGCTCTGGTTCGCCGGCTCGGTGGAACAGGCCTCCGAGCACGCCGTCGCCGCCGCCGTCGCCGGCCTGGCCGCGGCCGAGGCGGCACCGCTGTCCGCCGCCGACGGCTTTCGGGCGTTGCCCGGCCTGGGCGCCCGCGGCACCGTCGACGGGCACGAGGTCACGGTCGGCCGGGCCACGCTGTTCGCCGACGTGCCCCCCGCCGTGACCGCATGGGGCCGGGAGCAGGAGCGGGCCGGCTGCACCACGGTCTTGGTCAGCTGGGACGCCGAGGTCCGCGGCGCCCTGGCCGTCCGGGACGCGGTCAAGCCGTCGGCCCCCGCGGCCGTCGCCCGCCTGCGCGATCTGGACCTGCGCCCCGTCCTGCTCACCGGCGACAACGCCGCCACCGCACAGGCCGTGGCCGCAGCCGCCGGGATCGACGAGGTCCTCAGCGAGGCGCTGCCCGCGGCCAAGGCCCAGGTGATCGCGGATCTGCAGGCCGCGGGCCGTTCGGTCGCCATGGTGGGGGACGGGGTCAACGACGGCCCGGCCCTGGCGGCGGCCCGCCTGGGGCTGGCCCTGGGCTCCGGGACGGATGTGGCCATCGTCGCCGCCGACATGATCCTGCTCCGTGACGACCTGGGCGCCGTCCCCGACGCCATCGCGCTGGCCCGGGCCACGTTCCGGACCATCCGCCGCAATCTGGCCTGGGCCTTCTGCTACAACCTGCTGGCCATCCCGCTGGCCGCCCTCGGCTTCCTCAACCCGCTGATCGCGGCGGCCACCATGACGCTGTCCTCGGTCTTCGTGGTGTGGAACAGCCTGCGCCTGCGCCGCTTCCGCGCCCCGTCCGTGGAATCCCCCGGCGGCGAGATCAATCTCCCCGGCTGATCGGGGAGGCTTGACGTTGGGCCGCGGCTGCAGCGCTCCGGGCCTGGAATGCGGTTCTGGCTGCCACCGGCCCGTCACCAGGACGGCGGGACGAACCTGTCATGGGCATGCATGTCATAAGGCTCGGTGGCGACCAGCACGCGCCACGCGGCCGAGCAGATGGTCTGCGACCAGCGCATTCCGGCCCTGCCTGGCACCACGGGCTGCCAGGTGACGGCAACCTGGTCCAGGTGCTCGTACAGCGCGGGGATGTCGAAGAACTTCAGCACGCGGATGCAGGCGTTGTGGATCCGATGCCGCGGAGCGTGCACATCTGGATCCAGGACCTCGATGATCTCCGCCAGATATTCGGCCAGCCGCTGCGGCGAATAGCCTTGATCGAGCTCCTCAAACCGGGACCACCAGGCCGGGCCGCCGCGCCCGGCGACTGGCACCCAGGGCGGAAGCATGTGCATCGAGTTGGTGATGATCTCCAGGTCGCTGCGGAGATCCGCGTTCCGGTCACCAGGCTCCATGGTCTGCTCGCTCATTCCGCTCGCCCACCAGATTCAGATACATGTTCGCAGCGGAACATCCGGGGCAGCGAACGGCGGTTCCGCCTCGGCGAGGCGGAACCGCCGTAACCTGCAGGTCAGCGTGTGGCGCCGTTTCTAGTGAGGGCGAGCGCGGCGAGGGCGAGCACGGCGATGATGCCGCCCGCCCACACGTTGCTCCAGTACATCGCCGCCGTGATCGGGAACTTCGCGTCGAGGATGAATGGCGAGATGATCAGCCAGACGCCGGCCAGCGCGCTGGCCGCCTGCAGGCTGAGCAGGCCACGTCCGGTCATCCCGAACACGGCCAGGGTCAGCACCGCCAGGCCGACGACCAGGTCGTCGGCGGTGGCGTTGCCGCCATAGGCCTGCAGGGACAGGAACCACGGCGAGATCGCCACCCACAAGCCGGCGAGCATGCCCGCCATGACGCACGCCTGGACGGCCATGCCCGGCGCGGCGAAGCCGGCGCGCACGGGGCCGGGCACGGGCATGGCCTGGCTCGCGGCGCCGTTGCCAGGTGCCGCCTGCACGCCGGAAGGCTCCCGGCGCAGATGACGCAGCTGCATCGCAACCTCCTCGTTGCTGGGGGCGTCCTTGCGGCCCGCCTGTCGGAACCCGGTCGGGCGTCCCGATTTCTATCGCATCACGATATTTATCGTATTTCTTCTGACGACTGTGTCAAATCCTTGGGAGATAGTTCGTGGTACGATATTCTTAGCGCAGTCCCCGCGCCGGCCTCACACTGGACGGTTCCCCGGCCGTTGGCCCGACCGCAGGCCGGGTCGGCTGGCAGGGCTGGCGGATGTCCTGGATTGCGGGGCTTGCTACCGCCTCCCCCGCGCTATCTCGGCCGTGATCGCGGTCAGCGAGCCGCGGGTGCGAGTCCGGCGTTCCCGGCTTGGCTTGTCCTGCTCGTGCCGGCCTCGCGGGCATATCGTGCCGCGGAATCGCGGGCCCGGGTTGACAATCCCCGACGAGAAGAGTGACAATTTAGATCGTCGCACGATACATTTTGGAGATGCGCGATGGCTCTCCCCCGTCGCCAGCAGCGGATCCTCGAAGCGATCGACCGCCAGATGACCAGCGCAGATCCGCACCTGGCCTGGCTACTCGGCACGTTCGGCCGGCTCTGGGCCGATGAGCCCCTGCCCGCCCGCGAGCAGCTGCCCACCCCGGCCAGCCGGTTCTGGTCCGGCCTGCGGGAAGCGCTCGCCGCGGGCGCCTGGCTAGCCCCGCCGCTCACCAACCCGACCATGACCGATGCAACCGGAGGCCCCGGCGCGGGACACGGCTCTGTCCCCCCTCCGCCGGGTCAGGCGCGGCAGGCACCCGACCGGCCCGGCCGGAGCGGCCGGGACGACCGCCCGCCACGTGGAAGCGGGTGAGAACTACCGACAGGCCGTCCGGATCGTCCTTGGTGCGAGCCCGGGAACAGGCAGCACCACGCACACCCGGTCAGCGCGCATGAAATGGTGGATCGCGGGCAGTGAGTCTCCGCCGTCCGTCATCTGGCAGGAGGCCGACGTCCATGGCCGACATCGTCGAACTGATCCTGGCCGACCACGGGCGGATCCGCATGCTGCTTGCCGCCGTGGAGACCGCTCTGGCGCAGGCCGACGGTACCGATTCCCGCGCTGAGCTGCCCGGGCGGTGGGAGACGCTCGCGGCACTGCTCGGAGTGCACGCCGACGCGGCCGAGGAGATCGGGTTCCCGGCCCTGTTCGGCCGCGCGGCGACCCTGGAGCGGGACAACGCAAGAGCCACCGACGACGACATCCGGGAGGCGGTAGGCGAGACCCGGCTGCATCCCGTCAGTTCCCGCTCGTGGCAACTCGCCGTGCTCGCGGCCTGCGCCGCGGCTAGGGATCACGTTCATGATCTCGAGTCCGGCGCCCTGGCCCGGTTCGGGCGCGACGCGCCCAGGCCGACCCGGGACGTTCTCGGCCGCCAGTGGACGGCCTTCGTGGCCGCCAGCATGTACCGCGACAAGCACCACGATCCGTTCCGACAAGAAAATTCCCTGGCGCGCTGAAGTTTGCGCACGACTGGCTGCGGTGGTCTGGTGATCCTGGCCGCAGCTCTCGTGCTGACCGGCACCGCGCTGATCGCCACCGGCGTGAGTGACGTACGCCGGCAGCGCCGGTCGGATAGACCCCGCTTACCAGCCATCTCCCGGTGATATGGATGTGCCTGCTCGTGCTCACGATGGGCCTGGCCGGACGTGAGGTTCCCGGAGCAGTGTGGGTGATTGCGGTCGTCTCGTGAACATGCCGGATCAACGTGAGTTTGCGGGGTGCCGCGGGCGGCGGACGCCGCCGCGGCCAGTTGGGTGGCCTGTCATGATTCACCGGCGGCCTCGCCGCGGCCCGGCGTGCTCCCGGCCCGGGCGGCCGCGCCTGGTTTCCATGATCGCGAAGACTCTGCTACTCCCGGGAGTAGTGAATCCTTCGCGATCACGGCAATCCCGCCCGCGGGAACACGACACGCCGGGACCCGGGGCATCACACCACATCCCAGACCCCGGACACGCCGCGAACGCACCTGCTCACCCGATGGTGCCGTTCTTCCTCTTCGCGGCGCGGGGCATCTGCAACGGGCGCTCTGGTCGTGTCGGCACCCGGTAACCGCGCACGCAGCCTGAGACAGCCTCGTGTGCGTCACCGCGGCCGCGGCGCCGGAGGCCGCATACCGCCCACCTGGCGGGAAGGCGGACACGGCCGGGACTGCAGGGACACAGCCCGCTTAACCTTGCGAGTAGCAAGTATTGCTTCTTACAATGCTCCTTCGTGGAATCAAGCTCAAGTGCGGGCCCGGGCGGGGCAGAGCTGCCGGGTGAGACGCTCGAGACCCTGCAGGAGGCGACCCGGGTCCTGGCCGGCGTCGCGCTGCGGAGCCTGGACGTCCTGGACGGGACGGTGACCCTGCCGCAGTTCCGGATGCTCGCGGTCCTGGCTGACCTCGGGCGGGCACGGTCGGTGCAGGTAGCACGGGCGCTCGGGCTGGAGGCCTCGACGGTGACCCGGCTCGCCGACCGGATGGTCGCCGCGGGCTACGTCAGCAGGGGCGGTGAGCCGCGTCACCGCGGCGTGGTGACCCTGGAGCTCACCGGATCCGGCAAGGATCTGGTCGGGCAGGTCGCGACCTGGCGGGAGCGGGAGCTGGCGCGGATCTTCCGCCAGCTCCCGCCTGCCGAGCAGGCGCAGGTCATCCGCACGCTGCGCCAGCTCATAGCGGCCGCCGGCGAGGGCTACGGGACGATTTCCCGCGGCCTCGTGCCGGTGTGACCGGATCTGCCCGCCTCACCCTCGCGCTGGCCGCGCCAGAACCATAACCGGAACACGGGGGAAGCTTGCCAGACAGCTGGCCCGCATGGGACGCCGATCGCGGGGTCGCCGCTATCTACCAGGCGCACTATCGCTCCCTGGCCCGGATCGCCGCGCTCCTGCTGGGCGGTGATGCCGCGGTGGCCGAAGAAGTAGTCCAGGACGCCTTCGTATCCGTGTACCGCGCGTCGCCGCGGCTGCGTGACGCGGATGAGGCCCTGGGCTACCTGCGCCAGGCCGTGGTCAACATGGCCCGCGTCCGGAGCGCGGTCTCATCTGATCCGGTCGGTCCGCCGCCCGGCCGGACCGCAGCCGCGCACCCCGCGCACGACATTGCAGGGTCACTCCTCATGGCCGCGCTTCGCGGCCTGCCTGCCCGCCAGCGCGAGGCGCTGGTGCTCAAGTACTACGCGGACTGGCCGGATTCCCAGATCGCCGCCGCGATGGGAATCAGGAGACGTGCGCTGTGCGCCTATCTCCAGCGCGGTATGTCCACCCTCCAGGCCTTCGCCGCTCCGAACCGGGGCCGGCACCCCTGATCTGGCGCGGCTGGCGCAAGGGTCCGCGGGGGTCGGGCCAGGAGGCGCCGTGGCGGCTCAGGAAGGAGAAGACCACGGCGCTTCCCTCCTGGCGAGACAAATATATCGTGACACGATCTTTCCGTCAACCTCACGCGGACGGGCCCGGTGGCTCGTCAGGCGCCTGCCGATCCCCGCGATCGGCTGGTACTGGTCATTGGCGGCCAGCTTACCGCTGACCGAGGAGATGGCCCGAGCCTGGATCGTATCCCGCGCCCTGCGGCTCTCAAGAACCGGGTTTTGACTCCAATATCGTGTTGCGATATGTTTTCCTGCTGAGGGGTGCGCCGCGGCTTGCCTCGCCGGAGCATTCGGTAGCCGCGGCGCTCCTTCTTGTGCGCAGCTCGGGCCACCGCCGGCCGACCCGGAGTGCCTGCTCATCACGCACATTCCAGCGGTACCGCCGCGACGCTCCGGTGCCAGAATGCTCCCGCCTGTGCCGGTCATGGTCCGCCGGTTTCCGGGGATGACGGCAGCTGACGCGCGATGAGCAGGGCGGCGGAGTCATCATGCAGCCGGCTGCCAGTATGGCGCAGGACATCGTCATAGAGCCGGTCGAGCGCGGCGTCCAGGTCCGGGTCGGCCAGAAGCGCGTCGCACCGGTCCACGGGATAGAACGCGCCCGACTTGTCTCGCGCCTCGCTGATGCCGTCGGTGTAGAGCAGCATCCGGTCCCCCGGGCCGAACGGGAGGGTGTGCTCCTTTCGCTCACCCGCCGCGATGCGGGCCAGCCCGAGCGGCAACCCGGTCTCCGGCGGTTCGGCCAGCCGGGCCAGTCCCCCGCTCAGCAGCAGCGGCGGCGGATGCCCGCAGTTCAGCAGGCTGATCTCGGTACCGTCCTGGACTATCTCCGCCATGACCGCGGTCACGAACCTTTCGGCCGGCGCCTGATGGCCCAGGCTGAGCTCGATGTGCTGCGCGATCCAGGCCAGGTCCGGCGCGTCATAGGCCGATTCACGGAACGCCGCCAGCACCACCGCCGCGGTCTGCACCGCGGCCAGGCCCTTGCCCTGGACATCAGCCACGATCAGCCGCGTGCTCCCGGCCGCCACGACGACATCGTAGAGATCACCGCCGATCCGCGCGGCCGCGGCGGCCGAGATGTAACGCACCGCCATCTGGATCTGGGCTACCCGGCGGGGCACCTGATGCAACAGCACCCGCTGCGCGACGTCCGCCACCGCCCGGACGTCGACCAGTTCCTGTTCCTTGCGCTGCCGCGCGGCGCTGGCGACCACCCCGGCCGCTGTCACGCCGATGATCGTCGTGACGGCCCCCACCGCATGCAGCGAGAACCCGATCCGGTCGTAGGCGGCTAGCAGCAGGCTCAGCACGATGGCCAGCCCGCCGGTGAGCACCGTGCGGGCCGGTCCCAGGGTAACCGGGGCCAGCGCCGGCCCCAGCGACAGCAACGGCAAGAGCCCGACCTGCGGTCCCGCCAGCAGGTCCGCGCCGACCACCACCGCCATGACGCAGAACGGGACAGCCACCGCCAGGGCGCCCGTTCCCGGCCCGGCCGCCGCGCGCTGTCTGCGCATCATCTCCCCTCCCGCGGAGTCAACCGCCGGCCCGGCCAGACCCGCCGCGGCGGCGGCGGCAGGCTGCTCCCCCGGGCGGCGCCGAGGCCGCCCGGGAGCTCTTGCCCCCAGCTCGAGGTACCTGAAGGACCGGCAATTACCATGATGATGTCGTATACAATACTTGCATGATACAAGCATTGCCGCGGGCACAGGATGTCGATAAGCGCGGCTCGGGTCCGGTGGATGCGGCCGCGGTCGGTGACTGACGTCCGGGCCGGCGCCGGCGGCAGGAGCGGTAGCCCTCGGTGAGGATGCCATCCGCCTCCGCCTGGGTGCTGCTGTTCGTGGCGGGCACGGCGGTGAGCCTGGGCGCGAGCTGGCTGCTGGTCTCCCGGCTGGAGCGGCTCGGGGAGCGGGCCGGGTTCTCCGAGGCCTGGCTGGGGCTGGTCGCCGCGCTGGCCGCCGACGCGCCGGAGATCACCTCCGCGGTGACCGCGCTGGCCCGCGGCCAGGCCGGTGTCGGGGCGGGCGTGGTGATCGGGTCGAACGTGTTCAACCTGGCGGCGCTGCTCGGCCTGGCCGCCGTGGTGGCCGGGGGGATCGCGTTCCATCGCCGGGTCGTGCTGCTGGCCGGCGTGCCGGCAGTCTGGATCGCGGCAGCGTGCCTGCTGACCGTGGCCGGCGTCATTCCGCCAGCGGCGGGGCTGGCTCTCACCGCGGCAATCCTGGTGCCCTACGTAGCCGTCCTGGGCATGCGCCGGGCCCGGATCGAAAGGCTGCGGATCCCGGCCCGGTGGTCACGCTGGCTGGCCGCGGCCGTGCACGAGGAAGAATCCGAGCTGGCCGAGGTGATCAGGCCTCGCCGAGGTACGTGGCGGGACGCGATCGCGGCCGCGGCGGCCCTGGTCACGGTGATCGGCGCGAGCGCCGTCATGGAGGTGGCCGCCACGACGCTCGGCCGCCGGTACGCGGTAGCCGACATCGTAACCGGCGCGCTGGTGCTGGCCGTGGTCACCAGCTTGCCGAACGCGGTGACCGCGGTCTACCTCGCCCGCAAGGGCCGTGGTGCCGCGGTGCTGAGCACCGCGCTGAACAGTAACGCGATCAATGTGGTGGCGGGGCTGCTGGTCCCGGCGAGCCTGACCGGACTCGGCCCGGCGTCGGCGCAGGACATGCTCGTGGCCGGATGGTACGCCGGCCTGACCGTGCTCGCGCTGGCCTACGCCTACCGGGGACGCGGCCTGGGCAGGATGCCGGGCGCGGCGATCATCGCCGGATACCTGGCCTTCGTGTCCGCGCTGGCCCTCAGTGTGACGCACCGGCGCGTCGGCCCGGCGGCAGCCATCCTGCCTGCCGTCATAACGGCCGCCGTGCTGCCGGTGATGCACGCCGCGCACCGTACGGCTCTCGTCCGCCCGGCGGCGGCCGCCCGCCTGAACGGGCCCTGGCAACGGCAATCGCTGCTGCGCGGGTGGAGCGTAGGACGCGTGTGGGGACTGAGCTTCCTGCTGTGCGCGGCCATCGCCGTCTGCGACGCGGCCAGCGGGCCGCACCTGGTGCTGGTCGGCTTGCTGATCGCCGGGCCGTGCTGTGCGCTGCTGACCGCCCGGTGGGTTCCGACCGCGGTCGCCAGCGGCTTCGCTCTCGGCCTGGCGGTGCTGGTCAGCATCCCGGATCAGATCTTCGCCACCATCACCCAGTACGCGTTCCTGGCCGCCCTGGCCACGGTCAGCCTGACCGCCGTCCTGGGCGCGGCAGTCCTGCAGCGGCAGCGCCGCCCATGACCAGCCATCGCCAGCCGCCAACGGGACCGCCTGCGCGGTGGGCGGTGACGCGTCCGACGGGTATCCCCGCCCGCCGGGTTTCCGTAGCGGCCGGCTGCCTTACGGCCGGATGGACCAGGTACTTCGAGCGGCGCGACGGCGTGGGCGAGGAAATCACGGTATGACGGGGACTCGGAGGGTGGCGTGGCCGGCCCGGGCGAAGGTGAGGTCAAGGGTGACGAGCTGGCCGGGGCGGAGCTGGTGACGCAGGCCGGTCAGCACCAGGCGGTCGGGGTTGGGCGGTCCGACCGGAAGCGCGAACCCGGCCGAGGTCGGGATGGTGATCTGGGCGATCACGCGGCCCCGGCTGGTGAACTCGGCCCCCTGCGCTGCGGCGCTGCTGGCCTTCAGCAGCACCGCGGCCATGGACGGATTGGTGTTGACCAGGGTCATCTCGACTTGTGCCCGCGCTGACCGGGCCGGCGGGACGGGGATGCGGGCGCCGATGACCTCGACGAACGACCCGACCCGCACGGTAGCGCCCTGGCCGCCGGGCGAGCCGGCCCCAGCGTAGCCAGGTCCCGCGGCGACCGCCGGGCTCTCCTGGCCGCAGCCGGCGATGGCCGCGGCCAGCACCGCGACCGTGGCGGCCAGCGCGGCGCGGCCAGTCACCGATGGCGCCCGCCTGTTCCCGTGCCACCGAATCCCGCAGACCCGGCCTCCCGGCAACCTCAGCTGAAGAACCCTCATGTCGTTGCACGATATAACTTTCCACGCGAGCCCGGAGCAGAGAACGATATATCGTAGTACGATATTAATCGTCAGCCGATCATTCCGCGAGCCGAGGTGATGACGTGACGCGATACAAGTTCCAGGCTCTGGTGACCATGGGCGGGGACGGTGAGGGCGGCCCGCGCGTCATGCTGGGTTCCGCGCCACGCCGCATGGTGCTGCGCGGGCGGAACGACGAAACCGGGCGCAGCCAGATCTTCACCGCGCTGGTCAGCTGCGAGGACGAGGCCCCGCTCCGGCCACACGGCCGCCAGATGCTCGTGACGCTGCGGCTGGCCGGCGATGACGTCACCGACTACCTGGGCAGCGGCGGCCGTTTCGAGCTGTGGCTGGGCGGCGTGGTCGGGCACGGCATCGTCACCCGCCGCCTGTTCATCTGACCGCTCCCTCGGCCGGGGCTCAGCCGGGCTGGTCCTCGTGCAGCAGCAGCACGTTGTTCAGCGCGATCGCCAGCTTGCGCATCTCGGTCAAGGTCACCTTGGTCAGCTCTGTCACCAGCTGGTCGCCCTTGCCGGTCAGCTCGACCCGGACCACCCGGGCATCATCGGGATCCGGGCGCCGCCGCACCAGGCCGGCCGCCTCCGCCCGGTCCACCAGCCCCACCGCGCTGTGGCTCTGCAGCAGCAGGTAATCCGCCAGCTCGCGCACTGACGGCGGCCGCCCGCCCGGATGGCCCTTGATCGCCACCAGCAGCTGATGCTGCACGTGCGTCATGCCGACCGCGCCGGCCTGATCCTCGCTCCACCGCTGGAAACGGCGCAGCGCAACACGGAACGCCAGCAGGTTCTCGAAATCCCGCCGGGTGGGCTGGGTCAGCGGACGCTCCTCGCGGTCAAGGCTCCCGGAATCCCACGAGCCTACCGGCACCAGCCCGGAACAGGTAACACCGCGCACGCCGGTCGGCGCGGCCTTCGCGGCTGCCGGCGTAGCGGGCGACGCGCGCCACGGTCCGTTCTGAAAAAAGATCTCTTAGCCCGGACGGACCGTGGTGTCACCGGCCGGCTCGTGGCGGCCGCCTGTTCTCCGGTGTGAGGGTCGTCGTCCAGCTGAGAGCCAGGCCCGGCGGGATAGCGGATAGGCCAGCTGCCAGGCCAGGGGCCTGGATCTTTTGGTCCTATTACGACATAAGACCGGATCCTGCGGGTAGCGTGCGGACGTGCGCGCGGTGGCTGCAGGTGCGGAGAGACTGAGTGCCGACCGGGGTAGTGCCCGGCGCCGGGACTTCCTTGTCGTGGTGCTGACGCTGACCACCGGCA
>Ga0335072_10001566_pt1 | contig 36993 bp, 33 predicted proteins | sample Lox_Sample_21_FD_206725 | JGI IMG/M metagenome (GOLD analysis project Ga0335072, IMG submission 206725) | Soil microbial communities from Loxahatchee National Wildlife Refuge, Florida, United States - Lox_Sample_2.1 | ecosystem: Environmental > Terrestrial > Soil > Wetlands | place: USA... | reverse complement strand
CTGCGCGGCCCGCCGCGTGTCGGCCATGGCTGGCGCGGTGTACCGTCGAGTATTCCTGTGCCTAGCGCGGGAAGAAACCGCCGCGCATCCGCGCTGGATAACAAGGGTTGCCCCGCCAGGAGGCGAGGCACGAGGCTCGTCAGGAGGGACCGGCCGGACCTGTGGGCCGTTCATCGATGGATCTGAAGCGCATTTTCCGCGGCTGGGTGCTCGCCATCCTCTTTGTCGCCATCATCCTTGTGATCCTGTACAAGCTGGTCAATACGGGACCTGAGTACAAGCAGGTCTCTACCTCGCAGGCGATCGCAGCGATCGACAGCGGCAATGTTAAGTCGGTCACGCTGACAGACGTCGACCAGACCATCCAGCTAACCACGAAGAGTGGCGCCAACTGGGAGTCGTCGTGGGTCGGCGGCCAGGGCATGCAGCTCGCCAACACGCTTCAGAAAGAAGTCCAGAGCGGCAAGCTGCCGAGCAGCGTGTACACCGTCAAGGTGCCCAAGAGCAGCGGGTTCTGGACGCTGATCTTCAGCTATCTGCCGTTCCTGATCATCTTCCTGCTGTTCATGGTGTTCCTGAACCAGATGCAGGGTGGCGGCTCGCGGGTCATGAACTTCGGCAAGTCCAAGGCCAAGCTCATCACCAAGGACACGCCCAAGACCACGTTCGCTGACGTGGCCGGCGCTGACGAGGCGATCGAGGAACTTCAGGAGATCAAGGAGTTCCTGCAGAGCCCGGGCAAGTTCCAGGCCATCGGCGCCAAGATCCCTAAGGGCGTGCTGCTCTACGGGCCGCCCGGAACCGGTAAGACACTTCTTGCCAGGGCTGTGGCCGGCGAGGCAGGCGTGCCGTTCTACTCCATCTCCGGCTCGGACTTCGTCGAGATGTTCGTCGGTGTCGGCGCCTCCCGGGTGCGTGACTTGTTCGAGCAGGCCAAGGCCAACGCGCCGGCCATTGTCTTCGTGGACGAGATCGACGCCGTCGGACGGCACCGCGGTGCTGGCTTCGGGGGCGGGCACGACGAGCGCGAGCAGACGCTGAACCAGCTGCTCGTCGAGCTGGACGGTTTTGACACCAAGGGCGGCGTTATCGTGATCGCCGCTACCAACCGGCCCGACATCCTGGACCCTGCGCTGCTGCGTCCTGGCCGGTTTGACCGGCAGATCGTGGTCGCGCAGCCTGACCTGGCTGGCCGTAAGGGCATCCTGCGCGTCCACGCCCGCGGCAAGCCGTTTGCCCCGGACGTCGATTTGGACGTCATTGCCCGCCGCACTCCCGGATTTACCGGCGCGGACCTCGCCAACGTGATCAACGAGGGCGCGCTCCTGACGGCGCGGGCAAATCAGACCCAGATCCAGATGGCCTCGCTTGAGGAGGCTATCGACCGAGTCACCGCGGGCCCGAAGCGGAAGAGCGTGCTGCTGTCGGAGAAGGAACGGAAGATCATCGCTTACCACGAGGGTGGCCACGCACTGGTGGGGCACGCGCTGCCGAACGCGGACCCGGTCCACAAGATCACCATCATCCCGAGGGGCCGCGCGCTCGGCTATACCGCGGCCGCGCCAGCCGAGGACAAGTTCCTGGTCAGCCGCGCCGAGATGATGGATCAGCTGTCCATGCTGCTCGGCGGCCGGACCGCTGAGGAGCTGGTCTTCCATGAGCCAACTACGGGTGCTGCGAACGATATCGAGAAGGCATCGTCGATCGCACGCGCCATGATAGTGGAGTACGGCATGAGCGAGCGCCTTGGCGCGCGCAAGTTCGGGACCGGAGACGGTGAGCCGTTCCTCGGCCGGGAGATGTCGCACTCGCGGGACTACTCGGAGGAGATCGCGTCGGCGATCGACGACGAGGTCCGCCGTCTCATCGAGTCCGCGCACGACGAGGCCTGGGAGATCCTGGTCCAGTACCGGGACGTCCTGGACAACCTGGTGCTTCAGCTGCTGGAGCAGGAGACGCTGTCGCGCGATAAGGTCCTGGAGATCTTCTCGCCGGTGCACAAGCGGCCGACGCGCGGCTCCTACACCGGGTACGGCAAGCGGCTGCCGTCGGAGAAGCCGCCCGTGCTGACTCCCAAGGAACTCGCGCTCACCGCGGCGACGGACGGGAACATCACGCAGTCGCTCGGCAACGGCCAGGCGTCGGCTGCCGGGCTGCCCGCTGCGCCGCCACCGCCTCCGGCTAATGCCTTCGGCTCACCGCTGGGTGGCGCTAATCCGCTGGGTGGGGCGAGTCCGCTCGGTGGTGCCAGTCCGCTGGGTGGTGCCAGTCCGCTGGGTGGCGCCAGTCCCCTGGGCAGCGGTCAGCCCGGATCGGACGGACCGGATGAAGACCGGCCGGCAGACGGCGAGGGTCATTGAGCGACGGCGGCTTCGATCTGCAGCGGATCGAGCGCGCGGTTACCGAGATACTCCTGGCGGTTGGCGAGGATCCGGCTCGGGACGGGCTGAGGGAAACCCCGGCGCGTGTTGCGCGCGCGCTTGGTGAGCAGTTTTCTGGTTTGCGGATGCGGCCGGAAGAGGTCCTGACGACCGTATTCGATGCCGACCACGAGGAGATGGTCCTCGTGCGCGACATCGAGCTGTATTCCACCTGCGAGCATCACCTGGTGCCGTTCTTTGGCCGTGCTCACCTTGGCTACATTCCGAATGAGAAGGGCCAGATCACCGGCCTGTCGAAACTCGCCAGGCTAGTCGACTTGTACGCCAAGCGACCGCAGGTACAGGAGCGGATGACAAGTCAGATTGCAGATGCTCTCATGGAGATTCTGGAGCCGCGCGGAGTTATCGTCATTATTGAGGCTGAGCATTTGTGCATGTCCATGCGCGGCGTGCGTAAGCCAGGCGCTAAGACGGTGACATCAGCCGTACGGGGTAGCTTCCTGAACTCAGAGAGTACGAGGGCCGAGGCCATGAGCCTGCTGACGGATCGGCGCTGACCGGGTCTAAGACCATTGCCGGGGTTTGCCCCCGGCTACATGCGGCGAAGACTACGCTGATGCCCCGTGAGCCGGGGCCTGACCTTCATGTCCGAGATGACACAGCATATCGGGCCAGGGCCGGCAGAGCCCGAAACCGGCGACGTACCGCAGGCGGAGCCATCGGTCATCCGCGGCACCGACCTGCGTCAGCAGCTTCGCTGGGTGCCGCTGGCCGCGGGCTTGATGGCGTTTGTCATCGGCGTCGGCTACATCATCGAAGGGCTGCTACCAAGCTTTTATGACCGCCGCCTCCGCGGGCTGTCCGACATAGTCCCTGGCACCCTGGCCAGTCTTACCAGGACCGCGGACATCATCATCGGTCTGTTGCTGCTAATGCTGTCGTACGCATTGCGCCGCCGTAAGCGCCGGGCCTGGGCCGCGGTCATGACGCTGCTCGCGGTCGGTCTCGTCATCCACGCCGGGATCGGGATTGTCGTCCACGCCATCCGGCCGCAAGTGCCACTGCCGCAGCTCCATCCGCTGCCGGCGGCGTTCTCCGCCGTATTGCTTGTCGCGCTGTTCTGCTACCGGCGGCAGTTCTACGCCGTCGGCGACCGGCGTTCGAGGTGGCGAGCACTATGGGTGTTGTGCGGTCTGCTGGTCGCTGATGTGGTCATCGGCCTGATTTACATCACGGTGCTCGGAGGTATTACCGGCGGCTACACGATGCGGGACCGGGCCTACTCCGTCGTGATGAATATGGCCGGATTCTCCGGGCCCCTGAAATTCAGGTCCGAGCTCCAGCAAGATCACTTTAGTTTTGTCATGGGTGGCCTGGGGCTATTCACGTTGCTTGCCGCGTTGTTTCTGTTCCTCCGGCCCGCCGAGCCGCCAAGCGGACTGCGTCCGGCCGACGCGCAGCACATCAGGGAGTTGCTCGACCGGCACGGCCACCAGGACTCGCTCGGGTACTTCGCGCTTCGTGACGACAAGAGCATCATCTGGTCTCCGACCGGCAAGTCCTGTATCGGGTACCGGGTTCTGTCCGGAGTGATGCTGGCGAGCGGTGATCCGATCGGCGACCCGGAAGCCTGGCCTGGATCAATGCACACATTCCTTGACGAGGCGGCCAGGCATGCCTGGGTACCTGCCGTCATCGGCTGTAGCGAGCTGGGGGCTGAAATCTGGTGCCGGGAGGGCGGCCTGACTGCGCTGGAGCTTGGCGACGAGGCTGTCGTCAGCGTGGCGGACTTTACGCTGCAGGGCCGCGCAATGCGCAACGTACGTCAGATGGTCACCAGGGTCTGCCGTCAGGGCTATGTGGCCGAGATCCACCGCGTCGCTGACGTTCCATCCGCCGAGATTGCCCGGATGATCAGACAGGCCGACAGCTGGCGCGGCAGCCCGACGGAACGTGGCTTCTCGATGGCGCTTGGCCGGGTGGGCGGTCGTGAGGACAGCTGCTGTGTCATCGCCACTGCAAAGCAGGACGGCGTGCTGCGGGCCCTGCTGCATTTCGTCCCCTGGGGCAGCGACGGCTTGTCACTTGACCTGATGCGCCGGGATAGATCAGCTGCGCCCGGATTGAATGACTTCCTTATCGTCGAGGCGATTAAGGCGGCTAGCGACCTTGGCGTGAAGCGGATTTCGCTGAACTTCGCGGTGTTCCGTGCCGCGCTGGAGCGGGGTGAGCGTATCGGCGCCGGGCCGGTGACGCGTGCTTGGCGCGGGTTCCTGGTGTTCCTGTCGCGGTGGTTCCAGATCGAGTCGCTGTATAAGTTCAATGCCAAGTTCAGCCCTGAGTGGGTGCCGCGATTCATGGTCTTCCCCGGCACCAGGGACGCGCCGCGGATTGCCTTTGCCGCGCTTGAGGCCGAGGCGTTCCTGGTCTGGCCAACGATCGAGATCCGCAGGATCGCCAGGAAACTCGGCCTAGTGCGGCTGAAGCAGCGCCTGCAGAGTCCGTTGCGGCGGAAGACAGACGCGGACTAAGGCACAGGCCCCGGATATTGCGCCTTGTTTTTGCCATTCGCGGTGGTTCGGCCGATAGCGCCCGGTTTGGCATCGCAGCAGATTCCGGCGGACTCCCGTCCGCCATAGGCACGTAGATTGGCAGCTATGACAGGCGAGGCGCACTATTCCGACGGACAGTCGGCTTCCGCCATGGGCCCGTGCCTGCCCGGCCTGGATGCCGGTCAGCGCTGCCTGGTCATGGGCGTCGTCAACGTCACGCCGGATTCCTTCTCCGATGGCGGAACCTGGCTGGACCCGGACAAGGCCATCGCGCACGGTCTTGAACTGGTCAGTCAGGGAGCCGACATCATCGACGTTGGCGGCGAATCGACCCGGCCCGGAGCTGAGCGAGTCCCCATGCGGGAGGAGCTGAGCCGGGTACTGCCGGTGGTATCGGCGCTAGCCGGGGCGGGCATATTCGTCAGCATTGACACGATGCGCGCGGAAGTGGCCAGCCTGGCGCTGGAAGCCGGCGCGCGGATGGTCAACGACGTGAGCGGCGGGCTGGCAGATCCTGACATGCCGTCAGTCGTCGCAGCAGCTGGCGTGCCGTACATCGTCGTGCACTGGCGCGGCCACAGCGCCGACATGTACGGCCCGGCCGTATACACCGATGTCGTAGCCGAGGTCCGCGAGGAGCTCGGGCAGCGCCTTGCGGCCATAACCGCCGCAGGCGTGAGCCCTGCTAACGTCATACTCGATCCGGGGCTTGGCTTCGCCAAGCTGCCTGAGCACAACTGGAAGCTGCTGGCCAGTCTGAACCGCATTGCCAGCCAGCCCGGCTATGCCGAGCCGTTCCCCGTGCTGGTCGCGGCATCCAGGAAGGGGTTCCTCGGCAAGCTGCTGGCCGGACCGGACGGGCCGGTACGGCCGTTCACGCGCAGCGACGATGCCACGGTCGCGCTGACGGCGCTCGCGGTCGCCGCTGGCACCTGGTGTGTCCGGGTGCACGCGGTGCCTGGCAATCTGGACGCCGTGCGGGTGGCTTCGCGGTGGCGGCAAGAGACTGTCGCGGCAGGAGATCAGGAGCGGATGCGCACTGATGCTTGACCGGATTTCGATCACCGGCCTCCGGGTTCGCGGTCACCACGGAGTCCTGGCTCATGAGCGCGCAGACGGGCAGGACTTCATCGTCGACGCCGTGCTGTGGCTCGACGCGGCGCCTGCTGCCGCCGCCGACGACTTGAGCCTGACCGCGGACTATGGCGCGCTCGCCGACCGGCTGGCCGCGATAGTCGCCGGCCCGCCGGTTGACCTGATCGAGACGCTAGCGGACCGGCTCGCTGCGGAGTGCCTGGCAGCCAGCCCAGTGCAGGCGGCGGAGGTCACCGTCCATAAGCCGCAGGCGCCTGTCGGCCCGGAAGTCGCCGACATTGCTGTCACCGTCCGCCGGGAGCTCGTGTGACCAGGCGCGACTCGAGCTGCGCGGCCACTCGCGGCGACAATGCTGGTTACGACCGTGTTGGCGGTGTGAGGGCCATCGTCTTCTCGCTCGGCAGCAACGTGGGCGACCGGCTGGCCAACCTGCAGCTCGGTGTGGAGGTCCTCGGTGGCGACCTGGATCTCCAGGCGGTGTCGAGCGTCTACGAGACGGACCCAGTCGGCGGCGTCGATCAGGCGGATTACCTCAACGCGGTACTCCTCGCTCGCAGCTCGCTTCCGCCCCGCGACATCCTGGCCAGGTGCGCGGCCGCCGAAGCCGCGGCAGGCCGGGTCAGGAGGCAGCGGTGGGGGCCGCGGACACTGGACGTGGACGTCATCGTCTGCGGCTCCGTAGTCAGCGCTGATCCGACGCTGACCCTCCCGCATCCGCGTGCCCATGAGCGCGCGTTCGTGCTTGTCCCGTGGCTGGAGCTAGACGTGCATGCTGTGCTGCCCGGCTGGGGTCCGGTCGCCGGTCTGCTGAGAGCTCTGCCGGCGGTGCCCGATTCGACCGGGCCCGATTCGAAAGGCCCACGTTCGACGGGCCCACGTTCGACGGGCCCGGATTCGATCGGAACAGTGCGGCGGCGACCAGAACTCAGGCTCACGCTGCCAGCGCCGGAGGCGGACGCGCCATGCAGCTGACCCGCCCTGGCACGCTGGCGGGAGTCTTCGCCGCCTGCGCGATCGTCGCCTGGCTCGCGGTGCGGGCGACTTTCCAGAACCTGCCCCTGCTGCCTGTCACTGCCGTACCGGCGCTTGCGGCCCTGGCCATCGCCGAGGCGTTTGTCGGCAGGCACGTCCGGAGCAGGCTGACTGGCCGCCGGGGCGCGAGCAAGCCGCTTGCGCCGATCGCTGTGGCGAGACTCGTCGCGCTAGCGAAGGCAAGTTCGGTTGCCGCGTCAGCGCTCGGCGGGCTGGCTGCCGGCTACCTCATCTTCGTGCTCGGCTCGCTCGATAAGACGATTCCGGCGCGGGACGCCAGGGTTGCCGGAGCTACCGTCGCGGCAGCGTTCGCGCTGATTGCCGCGGCCCTGTACCTGGAGCGATGCTGCCGGGCTCCTAAGCCGCCGGACGACTCCGACGAGGACTCACAGTCGAGGGACACCTGGCAATGGCACTCGTGACGCTGCTGGCCCGACGCTGCTGGCCTGGGCTGGGGTCATCTGCGGCCCCGGCTGCGGCGGCGCGAATGAGATCCGAGAGGATGCTCGGTCAAGGGAATCCAGACAGGGCGGTGACGAGCTGGTGATTACTACCATGAAACGTTATCAGCCCGGGTACCGGGCGGCTTATGAGTTCTGACCCAGTGGCAGGGACCCGGGCCAGCCTGGCCGGGCAGGAGCATCCGGCACGACTTGATGTCGGCGTGATCGGAGCCGGCCGGGTCGGGACCGCGCTAGCTGTTGCCCTGCGCCGCGCCGGGCACCGGATAGCCGCCGCGTCAGCGGTGTCCGCCGCGTCCAGGGAGCGCGTAGACCGCTACCTGTCCGGCACTGTCGTGCTCCAGCCTGCTGACGTCATCGCCACTGCCGATCTGGTACTGCTCACCGTGCCCGACGATGCGCTGGCCGGGCTGGTGCGAGGCCTGGCCGCCACCGGCGCGCCACTAGCCGGGCGGATGCTGGCGCATACCAGTGGCCGACACGGCCTAGCGGTGCTGGAACCTGCTACGGCGCTCGGCGCGCTGCCGCTCGCGCTGCATCCCGTCATGACCTTCACCGGGCGAGCGGACGACGCCGACAAGCTGGCCGGCATCAGTTTCGGCGTCACTGCTCCCACGGTGCTGCGGCCGGCTGCCGAAGTGCTGGTGATGGAGATGGGGGGCGAGCCCGTTTTCATTGCCGAGGCTGATCGCGGCCTTTATCACGCGGCGCTGGCGGGCGCCGCGAATCACCTGGTGACCCAGGTCGTGCAAGCCGAGGACCTGCTGTCCCGCGCCGGAGTAGCGCAGCCTGCGCGGATGCTAGGGCCGCTGCTGTCGGCAGCGCTCGACAACGCGCTGCGACTCGGAGACGCCGGCCTGACCGGACCGGTGGCGCGCGGGGACGCCGAAACGGTTGCCGGTCACGTGGAGGCCCTGCGCGCTGACGCGCCTGAGGCGCTGCCCGCCTACCTGGCGCTCGCCAGGCTTACCGCGGCCAGGGCCCTGGCCAGCGGGATGCTCAGCGCCCCGGACGCGCAGCGGCTGCTCGATGTACTTGCTGAGGCGCGCACATGACCGCAGTGCAGCCGGCCCAGGCGGCGGGCAGGACAGGGCTCCCGGTGCCGATGCTCATCAGGACCCGGAAGGGATTGGTCGCAGCGCGCGCCGCGCTGGCTGAGCCGGTGGTTCTGGTGCCGACGATGGGTGCGCTACACGACGGCCACCGCTCGCCGCTGCGGCTGGCCCGCGAGCTGGCCGGCCATGGAGGCAGCGTGCTGGTGTCTATCTTCGTGAACCCGCTCCAGTTCGGGCCAGGCGAGGACTTCGAGCGATACCCGCGCGCGCTCGAGCAGGACCTCGTGGTGTGCGCGGAGGAAGGCGTAAGTGCCGTCTTCAGCCCGGACCGCGCGCAGATATACCCGGCAGAGCCGATGGTCACAGTCAACCCCGGACCGCTCGGCCGAGTGCTCGAGGGCAAGTCGCGACCAGGCTTCTTTGACGGCGTCCTGACCGTGGTACTCAAGCTTTTCCAGCTGACCCGTCCTGACGCCGGCGTTTTCGGTGCGAAGGACGCGCAGCAGCTGGCCCTGATCCGGCAGATGGTGACTGACTTTGACCTCGGGGTGCGGATCGAGGCCGCACCGCTGTTCCGTGATCCGGACGGCCTGGCGGCATCGAGCCGCAACAGCTACCTGTCGCGGTCAGAGCGCGCTTCCGCGCTGGCGCTGTCGGAAGCCCTCGCGGCCGGCTGCGCGCTGGCAGCGCACGGCAGCGCGGCAGTGCTGGCCGCGGCGCGCGCGGTGCTCGACGCCGCGGCGTCGGCGAATCCGCCGGTCGACCTCGACTACCTGGCGCTCGTTGATGCCCGCTCCTTCGCCGAGGTCGGACTCGGCTTCCGCGGCCCGGCAACGCTGCTGGTAGCAGCGAAGGTCGGCCGAACCAGACTCATCGACAACATCAGCATCGAGATCGGCAGTGCCCCAGCATGATCAGCCGCAAACTGCTCGCGCCACCACCTGGCTGGCGCAAAGACACCGACGTGGTTGTCGTCGGCTCCGGCGTCGCCGGGGTAACGACAGTCCTGGCGATCCGCCATGCGCTACCGGACGCGCGCATTCTGCTGGCCACCAAGTCGGTGCTCGACGACGGCTCGACCCGCTGGGCTCAGGGTGGCGTGGCCGCGGCGCTTGGTCCCGGCGACACCCCAGAGCAGCATCTGTCAGACACGCTCACTGCCGGTGCGGGCATCTGTGATGTGCGGGCTGTCCGGGCCCTGGTCACCGACGGCCCGGGCGCGGTGGGCAGGCTGATCGCGCTGGGTGCGGAGTTTGACCGGGAACCGTCCGGGCCGCTTTCGCTGACCAGGGAAGGCGGCCACCTGCGGCGCAGGATCGCGCACGCGGGCGGTGACGCTACCGGCGCGGAGATATCGCGTGCACTGCTGGCCGCCCTCGCCAAGGCGGGTACCAGTGCGGAGCTTGAGATAATCGAGCACGCCCTTGCCCTCGACTTGCTACTCACCGACGACGGCAGGGCAGCCGGGATCACCCTGCACGTGCTCGGCGAAGGCCAGACTGACGGAGTTGGCGCTGTACACGCCCGAGCGGTCGTGCTGGCGACCGGCGGGTTCGGGCAGGTCTATCTGGCGACGACGAATCCGCCGGTCTCCACTGGTGACGGGGTCGCGCTAGCGCTGCGGGCCGGGGCCAAGGTCGCTGACCTCGAGTTCGTGCAGTTCCACCCGACGGTGCTCTGGCTCGGCGCTGACGCTCGCGGCCGCCAGCCGCTCATTTCCGAAGCGGTCCGCGGCGAGGGCGCGGTCCTGGTCAATGCGGACGGACACCGGTTCATGGTCGGTCGGCACCGGCTCGCCGACCTAGCGCCCCGCGACGTCGTAGCTAAGGCGATCATGCACGAGATGATCAGTGCGAATACTGATCACGTGTACCTGGACGGCCGGGGCCTTGGTGCGGGGGCCTGGCAGCAGCGGTTCCCCACCATCTTGGCCAGCTGCCTGGAGCATGGCATCGATCCGGTCACTGAGCTGATTCCGGTCGTACCTGCGGCGCATTACGCCAGCGGCGGAGTCAGGACCGACCTGCACGGGCGCACCAGCGTGCCCGGCTTGTACGCATGCGGCGAGGTGGCCTGCACCGGCGTGCACGGCGCGAACCGACTGGCCTCAAACTCGCTGCTAGAGGGGCTGGTATTCGCCGAGCGCATCGCTGCCGCGCTGGGCCGCGGATTGCCGGTCAGCGGTGAGCCCGGCCTTGATGGCCGGCCCGCGGGCATCATCGATGAGTCCGTGGTCCGGCCGCTGCAGCAACTGATGTCCGCAAGCGCCGGCGTTCTCAGGTCGGGAACGGGTCTCCGCGAGGCCGCTGCGGGCCTGTCCGACCTCGGCAGCAAAGAGTGCGACAAACCCGACGCTGCGGCCTGGCAGGCAACTAACGTGCACCTGGTCGCTACTGCGCTGGTCCGGGCAGCACTTGCCCGTCAGGAGACGCGCGGTAGTCACTGGCGGGAAGATTTCGCCGAGCCAGACTCGGCCTGGCGCGGCCATCTGGTCTGCTCGCTCGGGCCAGCAGGGCTGACCGAGGAGTTCGTGCCGGTGCTCGATGAGTAACCTGCCGGGCGGACCGGCCCCGGCAGAGGGCGGTCTCGGCATAACCAGTTCGCTGGCCGAGCGCCTGCGTTCCGCCGGGCTCGATCCGGTCGCCGTCGCTGGTTTCGTCACCGCCGCGCTGACCGAGGACCTGGCAGGCGGTAGCGACGTCACGACCGCGGCGACCGTCGGGACGGGCGCGGCGGGCCGTGCCGACCTGGTGGCCAGATCTGCCGGGGTGGTAGCCGGGCTCCCGGTCGCAGCAACCGTCTTCGCGCTCGTGCCAGGCAAGCTCGACGGTGCCGGACATGACTGGGCCGGACATGACTGGGCCGGGCTTGACTGTACAGAGCTGGTCGCGGACGGCGACCGCGTGGAGCCTGGCCAGCCAGTGCTGCGCGTGACCGGGCCTATCGGCCCGATGCTGACCGCCGAGCGGACCGCATTGAACGTGCTCTGTCACCTGTCCGGGGTTGCAACGCTGACGCGGCAGTGGGTCGATGCAGTCGCGGGCACCGGTGCCAGGATCCGCGACACCCGCAAGACCACGCCCGGAATGCGGGCACTGGAGAAGTATGCGGTGCGGTGCGGCGGCGGAATGAACCACCGCATGGCATTGTCGGACGCTGCGCTGATTAAAGACAACCACGTGGCGGCGGCGGGCTCAGTGGCGGCCGCTTTCGCGGCCGTCCGCCGGCAAGCTCCGGGGCTGCCGCTCGAAGTGGAGTGCGACACCCTGGACCAGGTGGCCGAGGCGCTGGCTGCCGGGGCTGAGCAGATTCTGCTGGACAATTTCACAGTGCCTGACATGGCAGCAGCAGTGGCGCTGACCGGCGGGCGTGCGCGGCTCGAAGCGAGCGGCGGGCTGACGCTGGCCATCGCTCGCGCGGTCGCGGAGACCGGCGTGGACTATCTTGCGGTCGGGGCGCTGACCCATTCGGCGCCCGCCCTGGATATCGGCCTCGACCTGGTTCAGGCCGGCAACACGATCGGGACAGCGGATGCTACTGGCAATTGACGTCGGCAACACAAACACCGTGCTGGGCTTGTTCGACGGCGCGGAAGTGGTAGAGCACTGGCGGATTTCCACCGACCCCGTGCGCACCGCGGACGAACTGGCCGTGCTGCTTCAAGGTCTGCTGCGACAGAGCACCCTGTTTACCGAGCCGGATGTGAGCGGCATCGCGCTGTGCTCGACTGTTCCGTCGGTGTTGCACGAACTGCGGGAGATGTGCCGCCGGTACTACGGGGACGTGACCGCTGTAATCGTGGAGCCGGGGGTCAAGACCGGTGTGCCGCTGCGGTACGACAACCCCAAGGAAGTCGGCAGCGACCGGATCATGAACGCGGTAGCCGCAATGCACCTGTACGGCGGCCCGGCGATAGTGGTCGATTTCGGTACATCGACAAATTTCGACGCTGTCAGCGAGCGTGGCGAGTTCGTCGGCGGCGCGCTGGCGCCGGGTATCGAGATCTCGGTCGACGCGCTCTCCAGGCGGGCGGCTCAGTTGCTGAAGGTGGAACTGGCCAGGCCCAGCCGGGTAATTGGCAAGAGCACGGTCGAGGCGCTCCAGTCGGGGATCATCTTCGGCTTCGCCGGTCAGATCGAGGGCATCGCCACCCGGATGGCGGCCGAGCTGTCGCCAGCTGACCCGGGCGCTGTGACGATCATCGCCACCGGTGGGCTGGCGCCGCTGGTGATCGACGAGGTGGCCGTTATCGACGCCTATGAACCGTGGCTGACGCTAATCGGCCTGCGGCTCACCTACGAACGGAACACCACAGACCGCGCAGCTGCCCCAACCGCCACCACGGCTGCCGCCACGACAGCTGCCTCCACCACAGCTGCCTCTACCAGGGGCGAGCCTGGCGCGACGGTAGCCTCAGGCAGATGACTGACGAAGACTCGACTGCGTCCGGCCGCGCCGCTGAACCAGGCGGGGCCGAGCGGCCGGGTGCCGCTGAGCTTCCGGAGCAGGTGCAGGTGCGGCTGGGCAAGGCCGACCGGCTGCGAGCGGCAGGCATCGACCCTTACCCGGTTGGGTATCCGCGTACGCATACGATCGGCCAGGTCCGGGCCGAGTTCGATGGCCTGCCCGCCGACTCGGTGACGGGTAAGAAAGTCGGCGTCACCGGCCGGGTGATGCTCTCGCGGATCGGCGGCAAGCTCTGCTTCGCAACTATCCGCGACGGCACCGGGGAGATTCAGGTGATGATCTCCCTGGACCGGGCAGGTGAGCAGGCGCTCGCCGCGTGGAAAGCTGATGTCGACCTCGGCGATCACGTGGGGGTCACCGGCGAGGTGATCTCGTCGCGGCGCGGCGAGCTGTCGATCCTGGCCGACTCGTTCGCCATCACGGCCAAGGCGCTGCGCCCGCTGCCGGACAAGTACAAGGGCCTGACCGATGCCGAGTCCCGGGTGCGCCAGCGCTACCTGGACCTGCTGACGAACCCGGCGGCGCGGCAGATGGCCGAGACACGCGCGGTTGTGGTCCGCGCGGTTCGCGAGGAACTCCACGCGCGGGGCTACCTGGAGGCCGAGACGCCGGTGCTGCAGACCCTGCACGGTGGTGCGAATGCCCGGCCGTTTACCACCCACATCAACGCCTTCGACCTGGATCTCTATCTGCGCATTGCGCTTGAGCTCTACCTGAAGCGGCTGGTGGTCGGCGGCATCGAGCGGGTCTACGAGATCGGCCGGATCTTCCGCAATGAGGGCGCCGACGCCACGCACAACCCTGAGTTCACGATGCTCGAGGCCTACGAAGCCTACGGGGACTACAACACCATCCAGACGTTGACCAGAGAGTTGATCCAGGCGGCGGCGGAAGCAGCGTTCGGCAGCCAGCTTGCCCGCCGGCCGGACGGCACCGAGGTCGATATCAGCGGCACGTGGCGGCAGGCGACCGTGTACGGCGCGCTGTCGGCGGCCGTCGGCGAGGAGATTACGCCGGATACGCCAGAGAAGGCGCTGCGGGACCTCGCCGCCGACCACGAGATCGAGTTGCAGCCGAACTGGAGCTCCGGGCAGATCGTGCTGGAACTTTACGAGCACCTGGTGGAGGCAAGGACCATAGAGCCGACCTTCTACCGCGACTTCCCTGTCGAGGTCTCCCCACTGACCAGACAGCATCGCGATGACCCGAGACTGGCAGAGCGATGGGACCTGGTTGCGTTCGGCGCCGAGATCGGGACCGGGTACTCCGAACTTGTCGATCCGGTCGAGGAACGCGCGCGGCTGACGGCTCAGTCGCTGCTCGCTGCCGGCGGTGACCCCGATGCGATGCAACTGGACGAGGACTTCCTGCGCGCTCTGGAGTACGGAATGCCGCCGAGCGGCGGGATGGGGATGGGCATCGACCGGATGCTGATCATGCTGACCGGAGCGTCAATCCGTGAAACGGTGCTGTTCCCGCTCGTCAGGCCACCCGACCGGGCACAGCAGGCGTAGCCTCCCGGCTCCGCCGCCAAGGCTGGACAGCCCTATAACAGGAGCTGCCCGGCCGGAGGGGGGATCCGGCCGGGCAGCGTCTAGGGTCAGCGGCGAGTGCGCTCAGGGCGGGTACCCGCCGCCGTCGTATGACGCCCATGGCACGGCTTGAACCTGGACATCCTGGCCGAAGGTGGGCGCGTCTACCATCAGGTTATTTCCGAGGTAAAGCGCCACGTGGTCGAGGTTGTAGAAGAACATCAGGTAACCGGGTTTGAGTTCGCTACGTGGAACGTGCACGATCTCGTTCCACTGATCACCGGTGAAGTGCAAGAGGCTGATCCCGACATGCGCGTAAGCCCACATCACCAGGCCTGAGCAGTCGAACTCGCAGGGCCCGGCGGCGCCCCAGACGTACGGGCAGTTCATCTGGGCGCGTGTCAGTGCCCACCTCAGTGCCTGGACCTCGTAGGAGTCGCCGGGTATCTCAGACGCCGTGATGGGGTAGTTACCGGTCCGCTGGAAGATCGCCTGAGCCTTCTTGAAGGCTTCGCCGTTGAAGAAGTTCTCCTTCTTCTGGATGACTGCTTGTTTTGCCGCCATCGCAGCGGCGAGGCTCCGAGCCTGCTGCTGTTCCTGCGCGGCAGCAGCCTGCGCGCGCTGGGCTGCCGCATCTGCGGCCGCCACGAGGCTCACCTTGTCGCCGTTCTCCTGCTGGATCTGGCTCATGATCGAGGCCCGGCTCAGCAGGCTCTGCGGGGAGGCGGCGGTGAATAGCTGAAGCGCCGGGTTGATGCCGCCGGTCATGTAGTTCTCTACCGCTATCGCGCCGAGGGAGTTCCGCTCGGTGCCCAGGGCTTGCTGGTCCCGCTCCGCGTCCTGGCGGGCAATCGCGGCTGTGGCCTTGGCCTGGCTGAGCTGGATCTTCAGAGCGTCGTACTGCTGGCTGAGCTTGTCGATCTGCTCAGACAGCGCGTTCGCCTCGGCCAGCACCGCTTTCAGGCTCGGGTTGCCCGCTCTCGCCGTCTGCGCCGCGACCGCCGATCCGCTCGGTACGAACGCGGCGCAGAGGGCCGCGGATCCGGCGAGCACGATGACTCGGCGCGCAAACCGGGCGCGGGTAGCGCGCAGTGCCCGGAAATGGTAGGGAATCGGTGCGGAATGCCGTGGTACATGCCTGCCAAGCGGCATGCGCTTCACGTTCCGTCTCCTCTCCTAGACCGCCTACCGGGTTAGCTGACGGGTTCGGGCTGGAGCAGCCCTACGACGGACCTGCAGGACCAAGAACTCGTCGCAGGCCCGCCGATTCACCCCGGGGATCTACTGGGTCCCCGGCTCCCCGATCGCCTGGCGGACGGTCAGGAACTCGGCGGGTTGCAGGGCCCTCCCAGACCATCGGGAGGCTGCAACTTGGGTATCAGCGATGGACACTAACCGAGAGCGCCATTGTCGCGGGTCGAAACAAGGAATATTTTCGCCCAGCGTGCCAACCTGGACCCATCCGTAATGCCGCCTGCGCAACTGACTTGGTCATGCCAACATCGTCCGCGCTTGCCCTGCCTGCGTGTTGTCTGCTTGGTATCATCGCAGGTCACACAGCGTGTCTAAGGTCGCTTGACGGTGGCGCGAGTTATCTGATTCGGGCGCCTTCCACGGCTCGGCGCGGTCAGCGCACCGCACAGCGTCCTGTTGCGGAAGCACTGCGCCGGGGTTCCATTTGGCACTGGTCGGTGTGTTTGGGATCCTTACCTTCTGTGGCGACGGATCTCCCCGGACAGGTTTAAGGCCCGCACGGGCGGAGGGGCAACCCCGGATGGATTATGCAGTCAGGCGTGCCAAGACGGCCGACATACGAGCGATACGGGCGCTAGTGGACGCGAACGCCAGCTCGGGCCGACTGCTCGATAAGGCAACCGTGGCGCTGTTCGAGGACGTGCAGGAGTTCTGGGTCGCGAGCTCGGCCGAAGACGAAATCGTCGGCTGCGGAGCACTCCACGTGATGTGGGAAGATCTGGCCGAGATACGTACGGTCGCGGTCGCAGCCGGTCATCAAAGCCGCGGTGTCGGAAACCAGATAGTCCTGGCGTTGCTCGACACGGCGCGCGAACTGGGCGTGAGCCGCGTATTCGTGCTTACGTTCGCAGTGGACTTCTTCCGGCGGCACGGCTTTGCCGAGATCGACGGTCAGGCGACGAGCCCCGAGGTCTACGCGGAGCTACTTCAGTCGTACGACGAGGGTGTCGCCGAGTTCCTTGATCTGGACCGGGTGAAACCCAACACGCTCGGTAACACGCGCATGTTGCTGAGAATGTGACCGCTGGCGGCGCCGCCGCCAGGGCCGGGCCGCACCGGGAGGCGAATGTCGCGGCTCGCGTCGTTGCCCGCACCTCGCCTGCCGCCTGCATCCCCGATATTCACGGCATCACCCGGGCTTTGCTGATGATCAGGATTACCGGGTCGGCCGGGGCCGGTCCCGGAACTACCCGGCTGCCGCTAGGACTTCAGTAATCGCAGGTGGCGGGGACTATCATTAGTCGCCAGCGGACGGGCGCCATGCTGTCGATGTCCTGGTACAGGGCAGTCGCGCTATTGCGGCAAACTTATTAGCGAAGTCCGCCTGCAAGGTCGGCTGCGCAGGTGCCAGCGCGCCTCAGCACCGAGTTGCTCCTCCCTGCTCAGGCCAGATCCGCGCAGGCCAGCGCCACGGGGAAGGACGAGCGGGCAGATCCGGTGAAGGGAGCATCAGGCTGATGAAGGACCTGAGCGCACTCACGCCGCCGTTTCTGATGGCCGCAGTGGTGATCATCGCCATTGTGGCGTTCTTGCGGCATGAGATGGGCCGCGGCCGCGCTGATCGCGCTGATCCAGACGACATTTCCGAGCCCGACGCGGACCGCGAGCAGGATAGTTAAGCGGGAAGGCTACTGCTGCGCTAGGCCAGGCATGCTAACAGCGCGCGGCTGCCGATTACGCTGAGTTACATCGGTCGACCGCATTGTCCACGCAATGCGATACGGCGTAGCCGCCTAAACGGCTAACTCGAATTGTCACCACCTCAGGTGTGGTATATCTTAAGTTGGCTAAAAGGACTTCGGTGAAAGGCAGCCTGATGGTGCAGAAGACCGTGGTGACGGTGGTTTGTGATCTACCTCACGATGGTGAGATCGAAGGCAACGAGACGGTTTCGTTCTCGGTTGACAGCAGTGGGTACGAGATCGATGTCTGCTCGGCTCATGCTAAGGAACTCCACGACATCTTTAGCGGCTACATCGAGCACGCTCGGCGCGTCAGCGTGGGGGCGCGACGTCGTAAGGCACGCACTGGCCCCGGCCGTGAGCGCAGTTCAGAGATTAGGCAGTGGGCCCGCGAGCGCGGCGAGAAGGTGAGCGAGCGCGGTCGCATTCCGGCGTCGATCATTCAGGAATACGAGGCCACTCACTAAGGGCTTCAGCGTCCTTTCCGGACTTGCCCACCATCGTTTGACTGGCGGGCTTGACTCACTAGTCCGTTGATTGGGATTAGTTCCGGAGGGAGCCGGAAAGAGCAACTAGCGCAGTGCACCTTGCAGCTTCTCTGGTCGTGCCCGTAGTACCTCCCCGTTCCTGTGAAGACCCCCGCATGGCCCCTCATGCGGGGGCCTTCATGGTTTATAGCGGGATTGCGCGCGAGGCCAGGCCAGGAGACTTGAGTTACCGGTCGTGGCCGGAACAGCGGCCACGATCGGTAACCGGCGCCCGCAGGCTCGCTGGCCCGGGCGCGCTGGCCCGTGACTGCATGCCTTGACCGTGCTCGGGGGTCGGCTAGGCCGTCTTTGGTTGACCTTGGCACTTTGTTGATCTTGGTGCTGTCCCGCGGGCAGGGACTCGTCTCAGTAAGCGACGCAGCGGCGGGACTGGCCCCTTGCCACTGGCGCAGCTGCGCAGAGCGCGCCGGCTACCAGCCCCGGATCTGTGATTTGGTGCTAACTTTGGCGTAGCCGCAGGTCACCGGCCAGGCCAGGCGCCTGAGAGCGGCTGCGTTCGCTGCTGGCGTAGCGATGAACAATTGCTTTCGCTCCCGGCGTAGCTGGGAACACTGCCTCTTCAGCCTAGGTTGAATGGGATGAACGCCTCAGTAGCGGGGAACGTTTTGAGTAGTGCGGCATGTCGCACGTCATGGCGTCGCCCGGCGCACGGGCTAACATGCGGAAGGGACGGGGCAGATCGGGTGCCTCACCGACCGCTCTGTGAGGAGCGACGAGATGTTTGAGAGGTTTACCGACCGGGCGCGGCGGGTTGTTGTCCTGGCACAGGAAGAGGCCAGGATGCTCAACCACAACTACATCGGCACTGAGCACATCCTGCTCGGCCTTATCCACGAGGGCGAGGGCGTAGCCGCCAAGGCACTAGAGTCGCTCGGGATAAGCCTTGAAGCTGTTCGGCAGCAGGTTGAGGAGATCATCGGCCAGGGTCAGCAGGCGCCGTCCGGGCATATCCCGTTCACGCCGCGGGCCAAGAAGGTGCTTGAGCTATCCCTGCGCGAGGCTCTGCAGCTTGGCCACAACTACATCGGCACTGAGCACATCCTGCTCGGGCTGATCCGGGAGGGCGAGGGTGTTGCGGCCCAGGTCCTCGTCCGGTTGGGCGCGGATCTCAACCGCGTTCGCCAGCAGGTCATCCAGTTGCTCCACGGCTACCAGGGCAAGGAGCCCGCGTCTGCCGGCGCGCCATCCGAGAGTGCGCCGTCGACGTCGCTCGTCCTGGACCAGTTCGGGCGGAATCTCACGGCTGCCGCCCGCGAGGGCAAGCTCGACCCGGTTATCGGCCGGGAAAAGGAGATCGAGCGGGTGATGCAGGTGCTCTCCCGCCGGACCAAGAACAACCCGGTCCTGGTCGGGGAGCCCGGTGTCGGCAAGACTGCCGTTGTCGAGGGGCTGGCGCAGAAGATCGTCAAGGGCGAGGTCCCGGAGACGCTCAAGGAGAAGCAGCTCTACACGCTGGACCTGGGCGCGCTGGTGGCCGGTTCCCGCTACCGCGGTGACTTCGAGGAGCGGCTGAAGAAAGTCCTGAAGGAGATCCGGACTCGCGGCGACATCATTCTGTTCATTGACGAGATTCACACCCTCGTCGGCGCCGGCGCCGCCGAGGGCGCAATCGACGCGGCTTCGATCCTGAAGCCGATGCTGGCCCGCGGCGAGTTGCAGACGATCGGCGCAAGCACGCTGGATGAGTACCGCAAGCACCTGGAGAAGGACGCCGCGCTTGAGCGGCGGTTCCAGCCAATCCAGGTCGCCGAGCCGACGATCTCGCACACCATCGAGATCCTCAAGGGCCTGCGCGACCGGTATGAAGCGCACCACCGCGTCACCATCACTGACGATGCCCTGGTGGCAGCTGCGCAGCTCGCCGACCGGTACATCAGCGACCGGTTCCTGCCGGACAAGGCCATCGACCTGATCGATGAGGCCGGGTCGCGGATGCGCATCCGCCGGATGACCGCACCGCCGGACCTGCGTGACTTCGACGAGCGCATCGCCGATGTCAGGCGCGAGAAGGAGTCGGCGATCGACTCCCAGGACTTCGAGAAGGCCGCCTCGCTGCGTGACACCGAGAAGCAGCTGATCGACAAGAAGGACGCGCGGGAGAAGGAGTGGAAGGCCGGTGACATGGACACGCCGGCTGAGGTGAACGAGGAGCTCATCGCTGAGGTTCTCGCGACCGCTACCGGCATCCCGGTGTTCAAGCTCACCGAGGAAGAGTCGCAGCGGCTGCTCCGGATGGAGGACGAGCTGCACCGCCGGGTTATCGGCCAGAACGACGCCATCAAGGCGCTGTCGCAGGCCATCAGGCGGACCAGGGCCGGGCTGAAGGATCCCAAGCGGCCAGGTGGCTCGTTCATCTTCGCCGGGCCCTCAGGCGTCGGCAAGACCGAGCTGTCCAGGACACTCGCGGAGTTCCTGTTCGGTGACGAGGACGCACTCATCCAGCTGGACATGAGCGAGTACATGGAGAAGCACACCGTGTCTCGCCTGTTCGGCTCCCCGCCCGGCTACGTCGGCTACGAGGAAGGCGGGCAGCTGACCGAGAAGGTCAGGCGTAAGCCGTTCTCCGTGGTGCTGTTCGACGAGATCGAGAAGGCGCACGGCGATATCTTCAACTCGTTGCTGCAGATTCTGGAAGACGGTCGGCTGACCGACGCCCAGGGCCGAGTGGTGGACTTCAAGAACACGGTCATCATCATGACGACCAACCTCGGCACGAGGGACATCTCCAAGGGCGTCACGGTGGGCTTCGGCGCGGCCAGCGAGTCGAAGGGCTCGTATGACCGGATGAAGAACAAGGTCGGTGAGGAGCTCAAGCAGCACTTCCGGCCAGAGTTCCTCAACCGTGTCGACGATGTCATCGTCTTCCACCAGCTGACCCAGGACGAGATCTTCGAGATCGTCGACCTCATGGTCAGCAAGGTGGACGAGCGTCTGCGCGACCGCGACATGGGCATCGAGATCCGGCCAGCTGCCAAGAAGCTGCTGTCGGAGAAGGGTTACGACCCGGTCCTCGGCGCCCGGCCGCTCCGGCGGACGATCCAGCGGGAGATCGAGGACCACCTGTCGGAGAAGATCCTGTTCGGTGAGCTGAAGGCCGGCCAGATCGTGATCGTCGATGCGGAAGGCACTGGCGAGGACGCTAAGTTCCTCTTCAACGGCATCAACAAGCCTGCCGACGTGCCTGATGCGCCGCCGGTCGAGGTGGAGAGCAAGGCGGGCGCCAGCGGCGCGACGGCGACGGCGTCCGACTAGCCGCCGGCGCTGCGCGCCGCGGACGGGTCGTCTCCCGGAAGGGCGATTGACCCGTCGTCGCGGCGGACCACGAGACCGTCACTGACCAGCGCAGCGAGCGCACGCGCTCGCTGCGCTGAGTCATTCCAAGCGGCTGCCAGCGTGTCCGCCGGGACTCCGCCGGCCGCTGCGCGGAGCACCGCCAGCAACTGCCCCCGGCAGTGCCGGTCGCTTCCGTGATAAGCGGCTTGCCCGTGGTGCGCGGTCGCGGGCGGGCAGCCCAGCCGAATCCAGGCGCACTGGCCGGCAAGCGGACAGTCAGCGCATCGCGGTCGAGCTGCGGTGCAGATCAGTGCGCCCAGTTCCATCACGCCGACTGACCACTGTGCTGCCTGCCGGCCGTCCTTGGGCAGCAGGGTTTCCGCAAGGCGAACCTCGGCAGCTGTCGGGGTCTTCGGCGGCAGGCCCTCGCCAGTCATCAGCCTGGCCAGAACTCGCCGCACATTCGTGTCCAGGACAGCATGCCGTCGGCCGAAGGCGAAGCTGGCAATAGCGGCCGCGGTGTAGCTGCCCACTCCGGGCAGGGCGCGCAGCTCGTCGAGCGAAGCCGGCACCTGGCCGCCGTGTCGGCTAACGATGAGCTGCGCGGACGCGTGCAAGCGAATGGCTCTGCGCGGATACCCTAGCCGGTCCCATTGCCGGACGGCGTCCGCCGGGCTGGCGTCAGCTAGCGCAGCTGGTAGCGGCCAGCGAGCCAGCCAGGCTGCATGGGCCGGCAGGACCCGGCTGACCGGAGTCTGCTGGAGCATGAACTCGCTGACCATGACAGACCACGGTGTGGCTGCGGGATGTCGCCACGGGAGGTCCCTGGCGTGGTCGGCGTACCAGCCAAGGACGGCGGCTACGTAAGGCGAGGTCATCGAAGCCCGATCTTTGCACATCTGCCAGTCGCTTGCGGCTGCCTGGCACAGTGCCCGGTGCGGACTTACGAGTAGCGCTCGAGCAGCGCCGCCTCGGCGATCCTGGACAAGCCTTCGCGGACAGTGCTGGCTAGCACAGCGTCGATTGCCGGTACCTGGCGCAAGTCTTGCGCGCTGGCGGACAGCAGTTTCTGCAGGCTGCCGAATTCCGCTATCAGGGCAGCGGCGGCGGCCTCCGGCAACCGCGGTATCTGGCCGAGCAGGCGGTAGCCGCGCGCGCTCACATGCTGGTCCAGCCCGCCCGAAGCGTCGAGCCCGATAGCCGCCGCGACGGCGGCCAGGTCGATGAGCTCGTCCGGGCTCAGTCCGGACAGCGCGCGATCTCCAGCCTGGCCCGGCGTGCCGGCCGCTGCCCCGCAGTAGTCGTTCAGCAGCAACTGACGCTGCCGCCGCGTGCCAGCCGTCAGTTCCTCGAGTTGCAGACCAAGCAAGCCGGCATCGGTACCCAGTTCGACAAGGTATCCGGCAATCTCGTTGGTTACCCGGCTAGCTATCTCCAGCCGCTGAGCTACCCGGGCGATGTCCCCGATTACCGTGCGGTCTTCGATCTCCAGGGCTGTCAGCGCTGCGGCCGCCTGGTCAAGGTGGCGCTTGTACCGCTCCAGCGTGGCAAGTGCCTGATGGGCGCGCGCAAGCAGGGCAGCAGAGTCCTCGAGCACGTAACGCTCACCGCCGGTGAATACCGCGACCGTTCGCATCGACTTGCTGACGGCAATGACCGGGAATCCGGTCTGCCTTGCCACCCGCTGCGCCGTGCGGTGCCGTGTGCCGGACTCCTCGGTAGGCAGGCGGGGATCCGGGACGAGCTGTACTGCCGCCCGCAGGATCCGCGTGCCCGCCTGATCGAGGACGATGGCGCCGTCCATTTTGGCGAGCTCACGCAGGCGAGTCGCTGAGAAGCTGGCACTCAGCTCGAAGCCGCCGGAGCAGATGTCCTCGACGACAGGATCGAAGCCGAGCACGATGAGCGCACCGGTGTTGCCGCGCACGATCCGCTCCAGGCCGTCCCGCAGCGGAGTGCCGGGCGCGACCACCGCAAGCGCAGCGCGACGCCCGTCGTCTCGCCCCACGCTCACCCGGCACGCACCTGCCTCACGACGTCGCTGTCATGGCAGTCTAGCCACGACCTACGGTCTCGGCCGGCCGTCAACGCGGCGCCCCGCTTCAGCGCAAGCCAAGCGCCGCGGTGATAGCGCCGCGAATGTCGGTCACCTCAGTGATCTTCAGCTGGGCGCCACTTGCGGCGTCAAGTTCCCGCAGGCGCGTTGCGGCAACTGGCCGCCCGCCGTTCAGCTGCCCGTGATCGGCTGATGCGCCGTTGGCCGACCGGCCGTTGGCTGATCCGCCGTTGGCTGATCCGCCGTTGGCTGATCCGGCGGGCGCCATCAGATCGGAGCCAGCCGGAACTATCGCCCGCCGGAACCCCATCCGCTCCGCCTCGGCCAGCCGGCGCCGGATGCCGGCGACCCGGCGAATCTCGCCGGCCAGCCCGATCTCGCCGATAGCCACCAGGTCTGCCGGCACGCTGACGTCAGCCAGCGCGCTGGCAGCGGCGAGCGCGACCGCCAGGTCCACCGATGGCTCAGTCAGCCGCACGCCGCCCACCGTAGCGGCGAACACGTCGCAGCGGCCCATCTGCAGCCGCGCGCGCCGCTGGAGGACCGCGAGCATCATGCCCACCCGCGCCGAGTCCAGTCCGGATACCACCCGCCGCGGCGGGATGTCGGCGGCGACCGGGCCGACTAGCGCCTGTACCTCGGCAACCAACGGCCGCCGGCCTTCGAGTGTCACCGTTACGCAGGTGCCGGGGACCGGGTCATGCCGCTGCGACAAGAACAGCCCACTCGGGTCCGCCAGGCCCACGAGCCCAGACTCGCCGAGCTCGAAACAGCCGAATTCGTCTGTCGGGCCGAACCTGTTTTTCAGTGCCCGCACCATCCGCAACTGCCCGCGCGCATCACCATCGAAATGCAGCACCACGTCAACGAGGTGCTCCAGAGTGCGCGGCCCGGCGACCGTGCCATCCTTGGTGACGTGCCCGACCAGCACGGTGGTCAGAGTGCGCTGCTTCGCAAGTGCGGTCAGCGCGGCGGTGATCTCCCGTACCTGGGTGACGCCGCCAGGCACGCCATCGACACCCGCGGCGCTGATCGTCTGAACTGAGTCGACGATGAGCAACGCCGGATCAACTGCCTGCACGTGGCCGAGCAGCGCGGCAAAGTCGGTCTCCGCCGCGAGGTACAGCGAGTCGGAGACCGCGCCGATCCGGTCAGCGCGCAGCCGGACCTGCGCTGCCGATTCCTCTCCGGTCACATACAGCACCCGGCCGGCCGCTGCGGCGAGCGCTCCGGCCTCGAGCAATAGTGTCGACTTCCCCACCCCGGGCTCGCCAGCGAGCAGTACGACGGCACCCGGCACAAGGCCGCCGCCAAGCACCCGGTCCAGTTCGCTCATCCCGGTCGGCCGGGCCCTGGCGGCTTCGGCGTCGACTCGACCGATCGGCACCGCGGCAGTAGACGGCTGGACCGCACGCAACTGCGCGCGCGAACTTGCCCGGCCAAGCTCGCCAGTGCGGCCTTCGCCGACTGTGCCCCATTCGCCGCACTCGCCGCACCGGCCGGCCCACTTGGCGCTTCGCCAGCCACAGGCCGTGCATTCGAAAAGGGCAGTTGCTGATCTTGCCATGCTGGGACGGTATCGGGTGCTGCCGACAATCGGCCGCTGGCTGGCAGGTCAGCGCGCCGGCTGGCAGGCCGCGCCGGCCGTCAGACCCGCGTTCCGGCCGGCATAAGCTGGAACCTTGGGGGGCGCCGTCCCCGCCTGCCCGGCAGGGACGGTCCGGCGCGGCCGCCGGGCTTGGCGCCCGGGTGGCGTCCGTGCCATCCTGGGTGGGCAGAGGAGAAACAATTGCGCAGGTCACGGCGGTGACAGCGATCAAGGTCGCGCTGTCGACTGCCTCTGTCTTCCCGGAGCGGACACCGGACGCCTTCGAGACCGCTGCCCGGCTCGGTTACGACGGCATCGAGGTCATGGTGACCGCCGACCCAGTGAGCCAGGACGCTGCCGTTCTGCGCAAGCTGTCTGACTATCACGCCATCCCTGTCGTGGCCGTGCATGCGCCTAATCTGCTGATCACACAGCGGGTCTGGGGCCGCGATCCGTGGGCCAAGCTGGAGAAATCGCGGGATCTCGCGGCAGCGCTCGGCGCCCGCGTGGTGGTCGTGCATCCCCCCTTCCGCTGGCAGCGCGAGTACGCCAAGGACTTCCAGGCTGGTATCGCCGCGATGGCGAGTGACGGTGACGTCGCATTCGCGGTGGAGAATCTCTATCCGCTGCTGCGCGGCGAAACCGAGATCGCGGCGTATGCACCGCACTGGAACCCGGTGGAGATGGACTGCGCGGCAGTCACACTCGACGTCTCGCACGCCTCGGTGTCAGGCTCCGACGTGCTGGCCATGGCCGGGGACCTGGGCAGCAGGTTGGCGCACGTGCACATGGGCGATGGGAGCAAACCAGGCTTGCCGGACGAGCACCTGGTGCCCGGCCGCGGTAATCAGCCGTGCGCCGAGCTGCTCAGCTGGCTGACGCGGACCGGCTATAGCGGTCACGTCGTGCTGGAAGTGAGCACGCACCGGGCCCCGACGATCGCTGACCGGCAGGCGGACCTGACGGAGTCGCTGGAGTTCACCCGCAGGCACCTGGCTGGCGCCAAGTCAGCCCGCGCGCGCACCCGCGGCTGACCACGGGGGCTACGCCTCCAGTATCAGGGTGACCGGGCCGTCGTTGATGAGGTCGACCAGCATGTGCGCGCCGAACACGCCTGTCTCGACACTCGCTCCCAGGCCGCGGAGCGCTTCGGCGAACGCGATCACCAGTGGCTCAGCCACCGGTCCCGGCGCGGCCGCGCTCCAGCTCGGCCGCCGTCCCTTAGCGGTATCGGCGTAGAGGGTGAACTGGCTCACTACGAGCAGCGGCGCGCCCAGATCGGCGCACGACTTCTCGCCCGCGAGGATCCGCAAGTAATAGACCTTGCTGGCCAGCGCCGCGGCGGTCGCCTTGGTGTCGCTGTGCGTCACGCCGACCAGTACGACAAGTCCGGGTGCGCTGAGGCGACCGGTTACCGTGCCCTCCACGCTAACGCTGGCCTGGCTGGCTCGCTGAACGACGGCTCGCACGAGTCAGGATTCTGCCATGTCCCTGGCCGGACACCCGCCGGACGTCGCGTCACCGGCCCCTGCGACCTGCTATCTGATCGGGAACGAGGCCGAATAGACTGCGGTAGCCCGCACCCCAGCGGCACAGGAAGGGCTGGTGAGAGGACATCATGGCAGTGAGCGGCAAGCCTGATCGCAGTGGCCCGGCCACGCTGATAACCGTGGCCCCGACGGGCGCGGAGGTGGAGAAGTCCGCCGTTCCCGCCCTGCCGGTCACGCTGGACGAACTGGTCACCACCGCGAAGGAATGCCAGGCGGCCGGCGCGGCGGTCATTCACGTGCACATCAGGGACGCCGACGCGAAACCTACGCTCGACATCGGCAGGCTGACCGACACTGTCCGCGCGCTGCGCGAGTCCACTGACCTGATCGTGCAGCTGTCAACTGGCGGGGCGGTCACTGACGGTTTCGAGCGACGGCTGGCGGTGCTGGACGCCCGGCCGGACGCTTGCTCATTGACTTGCGGCACGGTGAACTTCGGCGACGACGTCTTCATGAATCCGTGGGGGTTCATGACCGAGCTTTACGCGAAGACGCAGTCGGTCGGCGTCGTGCCGGAATTCGAGCTGTTCGACTTCGGGCACATTGCCGCACTGCACCGCCTGCTCGCCGAGTTCGGGCCGCCCGCGGGCGGGCACGTGCACTGCGACCTGGTGATGGGCGTTCCCGGCGGCATGCCGGGGAATGCTGCCACGCTGGTGCACGCAGTCGCAGCGCTGCCGCCCGGTGCTACCTGGTCAGCGACGGGGATCGGACGGACGTCGGTGCCGGTGCTGTTCGCGGCCCTTGCCGCGGGCGGGCATCTGCGAGTTGGCATGGAAGACACCATCACGTTCGCCCGCGGCCGGCCGGTCGCAAGCAATGCGGAGCTCGTGGAGCGAGCCGCGGAAGCCGCCGCGCTAGCGCAGCGACCGGCCATGACGCCTGCTGCGGCGCGCGAGATGCTGGGGGTGCCCGATCATCGCTGACAGTTCCTTCCCAGCGATCCCTGACTCTGTCGCAAACAGGAGTCCCGCAGACGGCAGTCACGCAAGCGGCAGCACGGCAGACCGCCGGGCAGCTAACCCGGTGCTCGCCGAGGTCGTCCGGTCTGGCTTCGTCGAGTCGCGCCACCGCGGCGCGATCGCAGCTGTTGCCGCTGACGGCAGCGTGCTGCTGGCGGCAGGGACGGCTGATGTCCCGATGTTCCCGCGCTCGTCGAATAAGCCGTTCCAGGCAGCTGCCATGCTCCGCTGCGGCCTCAAGCTGGATGGCGAACTGCTGGCGCTGGCCGCAGCCAGCCACTCGGGCGAGGACTTCCACGTGGCCGGTGTCCGGGCGATCCTGGCATCCGCCGGGCTGACGGAAGACGCGCTGCAGTGTCCGCCCGATTACCCGCTGGACGAGCAGGCGAACCGGGCTATGCTCGCGGCCGGCGCGAAGCCGGATCGCATCCACATGAACTGCAGCGGCAAGCACGCGGCGATGCTCGCGACCTGCGTCGCGGCCGGCTGGCCGACGGATAGCTACCGCGATCCCGATCACCCGCTGCAGCAGGAGATTAAGTCCGCCATCAGCAGGCTGGCCGGCGAGCCGGTCGCGGCTGTCGGCGTCGACGGCTGCGGCGCGCCGCTCATGGCGATCTCGGCGGCCGGGCTGGCCAGGGCGTTCCGTGCCGTTGTGCTGGCCGAGCCAGGGACTGCGGAACGTGCGGTCGCTGACGCGATGCGCGCCTACCCGGCGTGGACGTCGGGCACGACCAGGCCCGAGCGCGCACTGATGACAGCGGTACCTGGCCTGCTGCTGAAGTCGGGCGCCGACGGTGTGGAAGGCTTCGCGCTGGCCGACGGCAGGGCAGGCGCTTTCAAGATTGAGGACGGCGCCGCCCGCGGCAGGGTGCCGGTCACCGTGCAGCTGCTGCGGAACCTCGGCGCAGCGGGCGTACCTGGTGCCGACCTCGAGGCACTCGCGGCGCTTGCGACGAGCCCGGTCTACGGCGGGGGGCAGGTCGTCGGCGAGATCAGGGCTGTACAGCTCGAGGCGGGGCAGCTCGAGGCGGGGCAGCTCGAGGCGGGCCAGATCAGTGCGACACCTTAGCGGCTGGCTTCACTGGCGGTGAGCTACCTGCCGGGGAGCTGCTGGCGCGCGGGCTGGCCGCTCCTGCGCTGCTGGGCGACGGGCTCGGCTGCGGCGAAGATGCAGCGGCAATAACGGAGCTTGGCAGGCTCACCAGGCACTTCGAGGTTGTTCCCTGCTGCGGGAAGGCCTCGGCGAGTCCGTCGGCAATGTACTGCGCCCGCTTCGCGTACCCGGCGGAGGTGTAGTGGATGCCGTCATTGATGAACCAGCTGCGCTGAGGCAGCACGGCCCAGTTGAACACGCGCATGTTCGGGTACCGCGCGCAGGCTTGTAGCAGCGCCGTATTCCACTTCTGCATGTTGGCCTCTGAATAGGGCCCGCTGCGCAGAAGCGAGACGACGTTCACCCACATGACCGGCTCGTCCTGGGTGACCCGCATCATCTCGCTGATCCGCTCGGGCAGCCCCACATTCGAGCCGACCGCGACGTCCGCGGTGTCATTGGTGCCGAGGGCGATCACCCAGCAGCCGCGGAAGCCCTGCTTGATGAGCTGGCTGGCGGCCTGCTGCCCGTTTGTTGTGCCCGGCAGCACCTCCACGACCGAGCGCGCGCCGGTGATGTTCGTGTAGACGCTTTGCACGCCGACATCCTCATACTGGGCGGCCAGCCGCAGGCGCCTCGGCAAGTAGTCGGGCGAGACCATGCCTTCGGAGGTGGAATCGCCGATATGCGCGACCGAGGTGCACGACGTGCGCAGCGGCCCGCCGGGGTCGGCGCTCTTCCCGGCGGCGGCATGTTTCGCCTTGCCGTCGGCGTGACTGACGGAACTTGACGAGTCTGACAAGGCGCCGGAACCGCTGCCGAGGGCCGCGGTGGTTGAGGTGACCGGCACGGTGACAGCGCCCGCGAGCCCTGCGCAGGCCACTACCACGACACCGGTCGCGCCGGTGACGGCCGCTATCTTCGGCACGCCGAGCCCTGCGAACCGGCGGGTGCGGATCCGCTGCCAGGCCCGGCCGATGGCGCCGTGGCGCACCGGCTCCTCGACGAACTTCCAGGACAGGGCCGCGAGCCCGATGCTGACAGCGATCTGCCACGCTGCCCTGGGCAGGTCCTCAGTGCCGTTCGCCGGCGTGGTCAGCACGATGACCGGGTAGTGCCACAGGTAAATGCCATAGGACCGGACACCGATCCAGCGCAGCGGACGCCAGCTGAGCGCCGCTCCGGCGCGGCTGCCGGGGCAGGCGGCTGCGGCAACCACGGCCGCGGTGGCAACCGCGAGCACGACCAGGCCGCCGTGGTACAAGAACGTCGAGTACTGCCCGACTCGCCAGATCATGACCGCGATCACGCCAAGCCCGATTACGGCGGGAACGTCCAGGACGCGGGTGATTGTCCTGCTGGCCCGGCCAGCGGTGCCGCTGGACCACACCATCGCGACCGCCGCGCCGATCAACAGCCCGGAAGCCCTGGTGTCGGTGCCCTCGTAGACCCTGGTCGGATCGACAGCCGGGTGATACATGACCCACATGAGGACAGCCGATCCTGCGGCCAGCGCCAGCGTTGGCAAGGCGAGCCAGCGGATCGCTGGAGCGCTGCGGCGGCGCCTGATGAGATAAAGCCCGGCCAGCAGTACCCAGGGCCAGATCAGGTAAAACTGCTCTTCGACCGCCAGCGACCAGAGGTGATCAAGCGGCTGTGGCGGGGCGAATCTGGAGAAATAGGACTGCCCCTGGACTATCAGGTACCAGTTGCTCGAGTATGTGGCGGCGGCTCCGACGGCACCGCGAAGGTCGGCCAGGCGTGCCCGGTCCAGCAGCGTGACCCAGGCCGTCACGATCGCCAGCATCACGAAGAGCGCGGGCAGCAGCCTGCGCGCCCGGCGGGCCCAGAAGTTGCCTAGCTGCGCTCGTCCCGTGGCCAGCCATCGGCTGAGCAATAGGTCGGTAATGAGATATCCGCTGAGCGTGAAGAACAGCGCAACGCCGAGCAGTCCGCCGGGGGCCCAGCTGAACTGCTCATGAAAGGCGATAACAGCCAGCACTGCGATGGCGCGAAGTCCATCGAGCCCTGGCATGTACCGCTGATCCGAGCCAACCGGCTTCGGCATGTTCCCCCCTGGCGTCGCGACTCCAGCGCGGGGGAACTACCCCGAGTAGTCTATGGACTACGTATTGGTATTGACAAAAGATATACAGGGAACTGGCCAGTTGTTGTCCCCGGTTAGTTGTCGTGACCTGTCTCAGCGCACGACACAGGCGCTGGGGTGCCCGTTCGCCGGGAAGGCCAGGGCAAGTGCGTGCGCAATGGCGTGCGCGCGAATGGCATACGCCGCTGACGTGTAATGGATGCCATCCCCAAGGTGCCAGCCGGGCCGAACCATTGCCGCCCAGTTGAAGATCCGCATGTTGGGGTAGGCAGCGCAGGCCGCGACGAGCTCGCTGTTCCACAGCTGCATGTTGACCCGCGACCATGGCCCGCTGCTGACGTTGGTCTGGGTATTGACCCACATGACCGGCTCGCCGTGTGCGGCAGACATCATTTCCTGGATCCGTGCCGCCAGGCTGACAGGCGATCCGACGGCCACGTTGGCGGCGTCATTGGTACCGAGTGCGAACACCCAGCAACCGCGGAAGCCCGCCTGGTACCAGCCGGTGGCGACGCGATAACCGTTGAGCTGGCCGGACAACTGCTCGACGATAGACCGTCCGCCAGACGCATTGATCCGGACCCGGCGCACCCCGACGTCGTGGTACTGCGCAGCCAGCCGCTCGGCTGGATCGGGCAGCGCCTGCGGCGACACCATCCCGACAGAAAGGGAATCGCCGATATGCCCGACTGACGTGCACGAGGTCTGCTCGGCCCTGGTGCGCTTGCTGGCCGGCCGGTGCCGTGCCGCCACGTCGGCCGGCCCGGACGGGACGGATGCTAGCGACCGAACGTGGGCAGTGCGGCTTCCGGTGAGGGCGCGGCCGGTGAACAGACCAGCCGACGATGCGCTCGCAACCGACGCCAGAACTGCAGCAGAAACTCCGGCGATGACGGCCAGCCTGCGCCTGCCGCCAGCCCCGCTACTTGCGCGCGGCTTGACGGGCAACGTCCCGCCCTTCATGCGGCCAGTGTGACTCGGACGACGCACACCGTAGTTGTTCGCAGGCCTTCGGTGGGCGATTTGCGTGTTATGCACCCGATAAACAACTACGTTGCAAGGACCGCAAGGCGCTAGCCACGCCGTTTGCAGTTGCAAGCAGCGCGGTGCGAAACTGGAGTCATGAGCCCGGTGAACGTAAGCGCCATCGGCGCGTACATCAGGGAGCAGCGCGAGCAGGCCAAGATCTCGCTTCGCCAGCTAGCGCAGTCGGCGGGCATCTCCAACCCTTACCTCAGCCAGATAGAGCGCGGCTTGCGGCGGCCCAGTGCCGACATCCTCCAGCAGATAGCCAAGGGCCTTCGAATCTCAGCTGAGGCGCTCTACGTCCAGGCTGGGTTCCTTGAGGACAGAGCGCCGGGATCAGTCGTCCGGGATGCCGTGCTCACCGATCCTGAACTGACCGAGCGGCAGAAACAGATGCTGATCGAGGTCTACGAGTCTTTCCGCAAGGAGACCGCCACCGCTCGGGCGGAGGCTGCGGAGCTCGACGACGATCAGACTGGCCTGGCGCCCGACGAGGCCGCACTGACCTGGCCGGAGAATCTCAGCCCGGCGTCCCTGGCTGGCCTGCCGCGACGGCTCGCGATCGCGGCCGTCTACCCCGAGGTTGCCGACGCCGGTGACGAGGATGACGAGGATTACCAGGGCGGTCCGGCTGAGAACTACCGGTCGGGCCGCTACTTGCAGGACGTCAGCTACGAGCGGGCGGGCAGCGACCAGAACAGTACGCCGCCGGGGAAGGACGGAGGCCAGGACAACTCGCGGACCAGGCCCCGGCATGCCCCGGAGTCGAAGCGACCCGAGCCCGGCCAGGACGGCACGATCCACCAGTTCCCGCCGCCGGCGGGGAACAGGTAGCGTGTCGACGTGACCATTGTGAACCCGACAGCATTGTCGATCATCAACCTGTTCTTCTGGGTGCTGCTGCTCGGCGCGTTCGTGATCGAAGCCTGGGCATTCGGCGACCTGCTGCGGCGTCCTGCGGCGGCATTCCCCGCGGCCGGAAAGCAGACCAAGCCGATCTGGCTGATTATTCTCGGGGTCGCCTTCGTGATCGGCATAGCGGGGGCGGTCGGTTACCTGTCGCTGATCAGCATCTTCCCCATCGTTGCCTTCGTCGCCGCCGCGATCTACCTCGTCGACGTCCGGCCGAAGGTCAGTAACATCAAGCCGGGCTCCAGCCAGGGCCCGTACGGTCCCTGGTGACAAGCAGTTCTCAGGCGCCCTCGGCTAGGCTCGCCGGGTAACGACATCCGGGCCGGTCACGCAGGTGGCTGTGCCCGCCCGTGGCTTGGCTAGAACCGCCTGGCGAGAACCGGAGTTCTGACATGTCGGATTCTGATTGGCGCACGCACCGGCTCGAGCTCACCGACCAGACGCTGCGAGAGTGGGACGCGGTCGTGCTGCATGCCGGCGAGGACGGCCTCGTACTTGACCGGTCGGCCTTCTACCCGGGTGGCGGCGGTCAGCCGCCTGACCACGGCGTGCTGCTCTGGGGCGGCGTGCAGACCCGGATCGAAGGCGCCAGGAAGGGCGACGACCTGTACCTGATACCCGCCGACGGTGACCCGGTGCCGCCGGCGGGCACCGCAGTGCGCGGCGCCGTCGCCGACGATCGCCGTACCGCGCTCATGCGTACGCATTCCGGCCTGCACGTGCTCTGCGGTGTGGTGTTCCGCGACTACGGCGCGCTGGTCACTGGCGGCAACATGGAGCCGCTGACCGCGAGGATGGACTTCGACCTGCCCGAACTGCCAGACGGGTTCCGCGACGCGGTCGAGGCCGCCTGCAACGCCGAGATCGGTGCAGACCGGCGGATCGACATCCGGGAACTCCCGCGCGACGAGGCGTTTCAGTTGCCCGACATCATCAGGACCGCCACGAACCTCGTGCCGGAAGAGGTCGCCCGGGTGCGCATCGTCGACATCGTGGGGCTAGACCAGCAGGCCGACGGCGGAACGCATGTTGCCAGTACCAAGCACATCGGCAGAATCGAAGTCGCCAAGATCGAGAACAAGGGCCGCGGGTTCCGCAGGCTGCGGATCCGGATCGCCGACTGACCGAAGGGCCGCTGGCTTTAGCGATACAGGAATGGGCGGACCTGCCGGGCCGGCCGCTCGTCTACCCGTCGAGACCGAAGCTGAGAACGCGCTCCGGATAAATGCGGATTATCTCCGCAGAGAATCCTTGTGGCTGCCCCACCTGCTGCCGCAGTGCTTCTGCGTGCCCGCGAATCTCGACGCAGCGCACTCGCCATGGCTGGACTGAGGCGATGTCGTCGACGACGAACGCAACCTTCGGATTGCCGGCCAGGTTCGCGAACTTGCGCGTGGCGCCCATGTTGCGCCCGCCGATATCGATCGTGCCGAGTTCGGCGTTGTAGCGGAACCCCACCGGGTTGTTCTGCGGCGCGCCGTGGCTGTCTACCGTGGCGAGCCGGCCGAGCCGCTGCGAATGCAGATAAGCAAGGACTTCGGGACTCAGCGACCGGGTAACTTCGGGCATTACCTGACTCCTCGTGCTCGGCTGCTCTGCCGCGTGCGCGCCGCGAGAGCAGGAAACGATTACCTGTCAGCCACCAACTGCCCGCGGACGCAACTCCTTCCGAAATGCCGGGCTCCGCTCGGACATGTAACCGGTGTCGAAAGAAAAATGCCGGGCTCCGCTCGGACATGTAACCGGTGTCGAAAGGAAGAGTCTTGCTATCTCCGCCCAACGTCGTCACCGCTGAGCGAAGACGCCGCTTTGAGGAGCTGTACGCGGCGCACAAGGTCCCATTGCTCGGGTACACGCTGCGCCGCACGGACAACACCGATGATGCCGCCGATGCGCTGGCTGAAACATTCCTGACCGCCTGGCGGCGGCTCGATCAGATACCGCCGGGCCCGCAGGCCAGGCTCTGGTTGTACGGCACCGCACGCCGAGTGCTCGCGAATCAGCGCCGGGGCGAGCGGCGCCGGCTCGCCCTGGCCGACCGGCTGAAGGCCGAGCTTGCCGTCAGCTACCGGCCACAGGAGCAAGCCGGCGAACTGGCCGATATCGCTGTGGCCCTCCGCAAGATTCCGGAGTCCGACCGGGAACTGCTTGCGCTGTCCGCCTGGGAAGGACTTGATGCCGGGCAGATCGCGACTGTACTCGGCTGCTCGCGTAACGCGGCCAGGATCAGGCTGCACCGCGCCAGGCGCCGGTTCGCCGCCGAGCTGAGCCAGTGCGCCGCCGCGCCGGCCCGCTACACCAATGCCACGAATGGAGTACACCCATGAACCCGATCAGCCAGATTGTCCCGGTCACCGACGCCGAGGCAGCCGGGCTAGCGCAGGCCGACGCGTTTGCGGCCCTCGCCGACGAGATCACCAGCACGGCCCCGGCGGACGCTCGCCTGCAAAGAACTGCCCGCCCGCGGCAGCGGCACAGGGTGCGGCGGAGCGTGCTGGTCGGGGTGCCGGTCGCCGCCTGCCTGGCCGTGGCCGGCCTGATCACTACCTCGCTGGGAACACCTGGCCAGCGAATCGGGCCAGTCGCTGTCGGCCCGGCGAAAGCGCAGGCTGCCGTCCTGTCAGTGAGCCGCCACGGCGGCTACCTCGACGTGATCGTGCGTAACCCGGACGCCGACCCGAAGCGCTACCGTGCCGAATTCGCTAAGTATCACCTCAATATCAGCCTGCGGCTGGTGCCGGCCTCGCCGTCGATTGTCGGCTCCGTTGTCTACGCCAGTTATCCGGCCCGCGACGCGAGCCAGATCAGGCCGATTACTGCCCTGGGTAAATGCTTCACTGGCGGCGGCGGAAACGTCTGCCCGGTCGGGGTCCGGGTGGCGCTGCGCTTCCGCGGAGCGGCCACGCTGGTGTTTGCCCGGGCTGCCAGGCCGGGCGAGCGCTACGAGTCCGCCGGGCAGGCTACCGCTCCCGGTGAGGCTATGCACGGCCTGCGGTTCGTTGGCAAGACGGTCGCCACGGTGCTGGCGATGCTCGCCAGGCGCGGAGTCACAGTGCCGCAATGGCGAGTGCAGCGCACCAACGGCTGCCTGACGGTCAGCCGCCACACGGTGCCGCGCAGCTGGTACGTCTATCAGGCGGTGCCATGGGCTCCTGGCCAGGTGCTGCTGTGGGCCAGCAGCACCTGGCCGGCAGGCACCTGCACGCCGTCGGCCGGTCAGCCGGTAGCGTCGCCGTCGCCGTCTCCGTCTGGCGCGTAAACCGCAGCCGCCGCGCGGCAGCCGGCGCGCAGGGAGCGCGACGAAAAGCGAACGGCAGCGGCCGGGTCCCCGATCGGGGCCCGGCCACTGCCGTGTCAGCGTAGCGGGAGCACGAGCAGCGCTGCGGGGACGGCGACGATGGCAGCCGACGCACCGATGATGACCGCGAGCGTCGCGTTGCTCAGCCCGGGGGCCGGACGCAACAGCCTGATGACCCTGGCCGCTACCTCGCACTCCTCCGTCCGCTGCGCGGCACCGAGGGCACCTGACGGCACGCGCCCACCGCCAGCCGCTCCGACGCGCAGCAGCGCGGTTGCCAGTTCTCTGGCGGAGCGCTGGCGCAGCGCCCGGTCATCGGCGTGCATCTCGATGAGCAGTTCGACGGCCTGGTATGCCTGTCGCGCCACCTCAGCCCAGCGGAACGCACGCAGCAGGGCGAGAAATGGCAGCAGAACGAGGTCGTGCCGCTCGCGCAAGTGTGCCCGCTCGTGGGCGAGGACGGCTGCAAGCTCGTCAGCGTCGAGCAAGTCAAGCGTCCCGGCGCTGACGACGATCGCTGACCGCAGGCCGGGCAGGCAGTACGCCGTGGCGGCCGGATGGTCGACGACGAGAGCGCCAGGAACCTTCGGGTCACCACGTGCCAGCAAGTTAAGCAGCTCGCGCTGCCGCTGCCGGGCGCGCACGACCGAGGCAGACGCCGCGACCAGGATCCAGCACAGCACGCCCAGCAAGACCATGCCGGCGACCAGGCACAACATCCGGAACGCCGCGGCGACGTCGGCGACCGGGGGCAGGCTGCCGGTCCTGACAATGCCGGCTAGCTGGTTGAGTGCGCCGCTGGCGACGGCAGCACCGCGGGCCGTAACGCCGAAGCCGATGAGCGCTCCGATGGCGGCGATTCCCCAGCCTAGGCCGAGAGCCTGCCAGAGCAGGATTCCCGCGGCTGGTGACCGGCGCGGCCAGGACGCGGCGGCGAGTGTGCTCGCTGCCGGAATACAGCCGATCGCGACGGCGGCAAGAATAACGACGGTGGCCGACACTGCGTCACCCTCGGGCAGCCTCGCCGAGCGCTCCCAGGGCCCGCAGCAGCGTCTGGGCCTCGGTG
>Ga0335072_10001565_pt1 | contig 37017 bp, 32 predicted proteins | sample Lox_Sample_21_FD_206725 | JGI IMG/M metagenome (GOLD analysis project Ga0335072, IMG submission 206725) | Soil microbial communities from Loxahatchee National Wildlife Refuge, Florida, United States - Lox_Sample_2.1 | ecosystem: Environmental > Terrestrial > Soil > Wetlands | place: USA... | reverse complement strand
ACGTATCAAGACTGGAGATACTGTTTGGGCACCTCCGGGTACGACTCATTGGCATGGAGGTGATGATGGCAGTTACATGACTCACCTTGCTGTGAGCTTAGGGAAGACAAGTTGGGCAGAAGCAGTCACGGATGAGGAGTATGCTAAGAAAAAAGATTAGAAAATTGATGGAAAAGCATGAAATGATACAAAATCTAGCCGGAATAGGTATTTGAATAAAATCATTTCCATTGATTATGACTTGACAACTACGTGATTGCTGTATTTGAGATTATGAACAACGGTAACCTGTGAATTCTCTAGTAATAAAAGTGACCGGGTATTCAAGAGCGTTGAAAGGTGATATACAAAGCAAGTCTTGCATCTTCAACGCTATCGCCACGAAACGAGCGAGCAAGTGCAAAACTCCACTACCTGTACTGAGATATGTCAACTTCTTCAATCGATCTCAACAGTGTCTTTCTCATCCGTGGGAATCCGCTCATAAGTAACATTTCGGTTTCGGAGTTTGTTCAACCAAAACTTGGCTACAAAAAAGAGCACTCCAAAGCATGTAATGCTCAGAGATATCGTATGCGACAAAGATATTTTGAAGAATGAGTTTGAGAACTCCGCAAAGAACGACTTGCAGTGATGCCAGTGAGGATGATGATGAGTATGGTTGCCATGCGTTTGGTTGCCGTGTGTTTCGTTGTCATGTGTCTTATTGTGGCAAGGAGGCTTGTGACGTGGAGGTCCATGAGGTGGTGGAGGCCCATGAGGCGGTGGAGGTCCATGAGGCGGTGGATGAGGTCTAGAAGGTGGTGGTGGAAGTTCATGATGAGGTCCGTCAAAAGGTGGAGGAGGAGGTCCATCGAATGGAGGAGGTGGCGGCAGAGGCCTACGATGAGGTTTACCCTGAGGAGGCTGCTTTTCGGGAGGATTTGGCTCTCCATGGGTTGGCTTCTCTACACCATCTTGCAAAAGTTCTTCGAAATTCTCCCAATCGAACTCAAACTCTCTATCTGTTTCACCATCCGGCGTCCAGGGTTTACCGGGAAATGGTTCTTCGTCATGATCCGCTTCCGGGTCTACTCCAATTGTGACTGATGCAACTAGAATGTCATTCTGCTCTTTGACCGTAATAATCTGTTTGGCACCATCGCTGTCAAGGAATATGCGATCTTCTTCATTGGTCCGAGGCTTAAGTTGCTGTCGGAGTGTTTTGTATGGTTCTTTAGTTTTGCTAATATCGGACACAAGGTCGTCATCGAAATACAGCTGACCGGTGTGTACCGTTTTGCCGTCGCCTAGGAGAACACCGTCTTCGAGAACGACATTTCCAGTGTGGATGCGAACGTGAATGTGAGTACAGCGGAAGGCGTACCAGCCAGGAAATATGGTGTTGAATTTGACTTGGCCATTCTCATCAGTCTGCTGAACGCCGCGAAGCCAACGAGACTCTTCGATAGGATTACCACGTTTCACGAGCTCCAGTGAGGCGTCGAGATATGAACTTGCCCAACCAGAGTAGACACCCATCGCATCAGCGTGCCAAACATCGACGACGACGTTGGAAAATGGTGAGCAATCGCTGACATTCACGACATTTATGGTAAGCTCCATTGGTATTCCCTGTCGATCTTCTGTTATGTTTGACCTGACGAGAGGATGCTCAACATAAAATGGGCCTTCCACGGCCTCTTTAGTGAGGATACAATGGAAATCTTTGGCGCAATGAGTCCTGACATGGCGTATTCGTGCTTTCTGCTTCTCGTTGAGAGGACTGGGAGTGTGCGCCGTGCATAGCGCGATAAGAAGAGATACGAAAAAGGAGATGTGCATTCTAACGGCGATGCTCACATAAAGGAGCAAAATCGAAGGGGAAGAACTCTTGCATGATGGTTGGAGATGAGGTGACACCTTTTAAAGCTGCATTATCGTACGCGTAACCTCCGATGTGGAGCCGTAAATGCTAACTACAAAAGATATCAGCCAAAGTACGCGCGTCACGAACCTCCCTCCAGAACTCATATTAAGTTATTGTTGATAGATTTCAATCAAATGATCTTGTTAAAATCGTCAAACGAGGAATGATTCCAATATGTGATCATAAAATTTTCCACTACTGGAGACTAGTAGCGGAAACAAATGGCGAAGAGGGTCGAAATGCAAAGGATATCTCCAATTTGCTCTCCAAACCCTAAGCGCTGGTATTACGCGTTATCGCTATTCCATAGTACGAGTCCGAATTGAGGGAATTGCATTCCATTTTCTATTTGAATCAACATTCGCGGGCATTTGCTGTTGTTTCTTCAGGCGCTCGGAATTAAGTTCACAGTGGAACTCAATACTTTTCATTATTTTCACAAATCTTCTCGAAAACACTCATCGTGTGCTTCCAAATCTTGTCCTGTGTGCCGTCTTCTTTTAGTTTGGTCAACTTGTTGATGTTTCCGGTCGGCTCGTTTTTTGATCCAAGTAGCACGGCCTTGCCGGATGTCAAGCTCGCTACTGTACCAGACCAAACTTGACGTTCTCCAGACTCTTTGGCTGAAATAAGCCACGGCTTGAATATACCTATGCCATTGAGGCCATTCATGAGCGTGCTAACGAATCCCGGCAGTTCACGATTGATGTTGGTTCCTGCAACTCCGCCAGGTTGGCTGTGTATGAAAACAACGTCCTTATTGTCGGTAGCGAGTTGTTCGAATGCCATTGTGTTCATGGTAATGGCGTGGTCTGCGCAAGCACGTAGACCATAGTTCGATTTGAGGGCGAGATCGTTCGTGTTCAAGGAAGTTTCGAGTCCGGCTCCTAGGACCGAAATCACCCTAGCTGGTGACTTTGGTTCTGAGCTTCCAGCTTTTTTGAGGAGTGACAAGAGATTCTCGGTAAATCGTAGTCGGGAATAGTAGTGTAAAGAGAATTTTTTGTCCAGACCTTCAGATGTCTCCTCATGTTTCGTTGTTATGATGCCTTGTGAGAGAACGAGAAGATTGATCTTGTTTTCGTTGGCTTTGATTTCATCGCAAACTTTGTCTACGTTCTTTAGTAATGATACGTCGCTTTGAATGAATTGGAACTTGGTTTCCGAGTTTAGTTCCTGGAATTCGGCTTTCAGACTGTCTGCTTGGCTTGCGTTTCTGCCGACAATGTAGACATGCGGTTGCGAAGCGTATCTAACAAACTCGCGAGCTGTATTTTCTCCAATGCCGCTTGTACCGCCCACTGTTTAGTGATGAGTGAGTCAGTTTCTAAATTGTACTGTTGACACCTACCGAAGACGGCCACGAGACCTGGACCATATGTCTTCAAGCGCGTCAATTGACTGCGCACTTCTTGAATTGCAACCATTGCCAATCGTGATTAAGATTCGGTAAGTAAAGGTAGACCAAGTCTGAGGAAGGGTGTGGGATGAACACGCGACAATTTTAGATGAATTTATATGGCTTGATTGAACGGCGGCCGCCGTCCGGATTTGGTCCGGTACCAGCACATCAGGCATCAGAGCCTACGTCGGACAATCTAAAAAGAAGGTTTAGACTTATATGAGGTAATTTAGCGGGATTTTCGTAGTCCGAGGTGCTCTTCTGTTTGTTGATGGATGGAGATGGAGTGTAAGGGTGAAATACGAGACAAGAGGTTGATCGCTCTAAGCACCAGCCATAGACTATACGGATTAACATTCACAACGGCACATGGACTTGTAACATTTGATTTTTGCAAAAATATTCACATATGATATGCTCATAGAATCTCTATGTAATGGTCTTGACGACCCGGGATGCTTTTCATACAGATCTATATCTATTTGAGTGCCGTATCAACGCCTGCCGTTCAATGGATAGACTCTTTCCACTGTGATTGTTTCAACGCCCACTCCACTGCATCATAAACGTCATTCGCAATGAATTTTGGTTTCCATGATGGCTCTTCTCCTTGATATACACCAGTTCGAACAAGTACTGATTGCCATTCCGTTCCAAATGGGCTATTGAATGTGTTCGCACCTCTGATATCCGAGTCTGTCACTCCATTAGTATGCTCTTTCTGACTCAAAGCAAGGAGACATACCGGGATTATCTCCAATCATGTAAACTTTTTTCAACTCTATTCCAGGAGGCCTATCAAATAGTTCATTCCGATGCTCTCTCAATCTCTTTTCCGCAAACTCGTAGGTCTTGTAGAAAGGTTTGCCAATTACTTCTTTGTGCAATGTAACACCCATTCTCTCACCACCAGTGACGGCAGTCCACAATCCTTCGAATGCTTCTCTGAATCCTCCTTGACCCAATCGCGGCAAATGGTACTTCGCCGCCCACCACAAATCAGCATTGCTGTAAAATAGCTTCGGTTGTCCATCTTGTAAATAGCCTTGATTCGGCAATCCCGGATTATTGATTTTATTTGATTTTGTACCCATGATGCCGTTTTCAGAAAGTAGCAAATCGAGCATAATGGTTGCGTCAAGTCCCCAATCCCGAGGATCGTTGTAGACGAAGATGCCGTCAATCTTGAGCGAGGAAGAAGGTTTGGATGAATCTATCGGCGCAGGAAGTGGACGAGCGAATGGTCGATAGTAGTCTAGAAAAGGATGCGAAAATGGCCAGATATTAGGGTAAGCGACAAGTATATCACCTGGTGTAACTACGCTCTTGAAACCATATCTCAACATGTTGTTAATCCTTAGATGTATTACTCGTACAGAGCGTTACATACCTCTCAGCTACAACTCTGCATTTGTCTTCATCTCCACCAACTACCAAAACAGTTTTGTCTTTGTACTCGTGCAGGTCTGCAAATGGTGTATGACTCTGAATGAACATGCTTGTACTCAATGGTACCTTGAGTTTTGATGTTAGATCTGCAACTCTTTCCGACTCATGTCTGCCTCCTCCGTTGGTTAAGAGGATGAAAGGGATCCTTTGAGATTGGAGAAAGGATAAGGTTTCATAGGCGCGCGGGATAGGATCATGACTTCGAATGAGAACACCATCTATACTGTGGAGATTGTTAGCAAATCTGAATTGCTCGAAGTCGGTAAAATAAATATTACTCGAACGCGAAGGCAAAGTCCGGCGTCTTGGAGCTTGCCGTATGACTCTGTAATCGACGCTGAAAGCATGGCTTTGAATAAGAAAGAGTTCGTTGAGAGATGGAAGAACTAAAACATATAGAGTTAGAGAGAAGCCGTATATACTTCGTAGGTAAAGGAGCAGCCATCAAGGCTGTTGATTCTATGATGAAGTCGAATCCTGAATATCGGAATGACACTACTCCGTAGCAACGGTTTATGGTATGCCTTGTAGCCTTGCGATGCAGTAAAAGCAACTGTTGGTACGGCAATGAGAGTGTTGGGCGGTTGTGAGCGTTTCCGTGGAAACTTTATTTTCTAATAGAAAAAGTCGATGATTCGATTTCCAAGTCATGTACATGGAATATATATCGCTTGAAGAAGTGCATAGAGTATACCACCGTGTCTCGCTTTAGATGAACGGTTGAAATAGAATACTCTACTGCACTTGCGTAGTCAGTTGGCGAGCCCACACGAAATACGTTTAAGCGGAAATTTATTTACTTTGGGAACTCAGCGTTCAGCGGAAACAGTCTTAAAATACTTTTCTGTACCACTGATTACAATAGGTAGATCTCGTGTTTTCAGCCATCCCGAGCAACTTCCATAATAACTTCGCCACTTCATCTCATCGCCGCAGTTTCTTCATCTGCGAACAACAGTGGCAAGAAAATGATCGCATTGCGTACAGTTTGATTGTCTAGAACTTCCGATTCCTCTTCTTTTGTGTTGAATTTACGCTTTGGTCTCTGTATCCGCTGTTTAATATGTTGGATTCAATATTTCCTCGAACCGTACCGTTACGTCAGGCACCCGCGAAGACAACGCATATCAACGAAGAGTCCAAGAAACCGTTTATTCTTCCAGACGAGATATTGGTCCAGGTTACCAACTATCTGCTCGATGAAGATGAAAGCTTCCGATTTAGCCGGCCGCTCCTGTCACCACCAAAGACACAACTGATGTTCGCGACACTATGTCGAACTAACAAGCAATGGTACCGTATCTCGGTTCCTAACTTATATGCAAATCCATGGCTGTACGGCCATAATTACCAACTTTTTGTTCGTACCGTATGTCCGACCTCGAATGAATCCGCGAGACGCAGCGATCTAGCACGGTTCGTGAAACAACTTGACCTACGATTACTGGTACATCAAGGGAGCATAAGCACAACTGCACAATTGATCGGTAGAACCAAAGCGAATCTTGAAGTGTTTCGAGCTCCTAGCAGTACATTCGGAGTAAACTGTTTGGTTGCGCTATCCAAATGCTCCAAACTTCAAATCTTGGATCTCAGTCGACTCCATGCGCAGGTTCAATTTGACGATTTCGTTCGTACTCTAAGCCAACTTCACAAACTACAAGCGCTAGATACACCGAGAATACCAAGAACCATCGCGTCATCAAGTCCTCAGGCCGCGAATAAGGAAATCACTTGGCCTCCATTTCTCTCCAAGCTACGGATGTCAAAGTTGGACGGAAGTGGATTTCTATGGTTGTTTTTCAGTGCTCCACGTTGGATAAACGCCTATATTCCCAATACCATCACAAGCCTCATCATACAGGATGGAAACGTTGAGAAATTTGAAATGATACAAACTTTACAACACGACGTCCCGAGTCTTAAAGAACTGACGCTTACCAATTTGAATCTCATCCGAGGTTTCAATAACGTCCTTCAACATGCTCCAAACCTGGAAAGACTCTGCATCTCCATTAATCTCATTACGGCACAGTTTCCAGTCTTTTCTGTCGAGTATGATGGAAATCATCCGCTGAAGCATCTTGAGATCGCAAGCTGCTCCGGCACAGTTGAGCTGAGATCCAATCCCGCCACCTTTTTCTCGAACTCCCATCTCTCTGAAGCTGTGAATGCCGATCAATTACCCAAACTTCGACGCGTTGATGTTTGGGAAAGCGCTGCGGCACGATTTCGTACTGATGAGTTGGACTATGGGCTGCTTCACGCGGAACTGGTACAATTGGGTATTGAGGACGGATTTGATGGTGCAGGAATGCGAATCATAAGGGATCCCGGCTGGGATGGGATGATTACACTTACATGACTACTTCCGCGTTGAAGGAATAATAATGCTGAGTCGTGGATTCTAGGCTAGTGATGGCTGACGAGTATGAAGAAGAGCTTGTCAAAGGTGTCTCTTGCTCTTATTTCAGAGTTCGAAATTAATACAAAGCTTTCGCAAATTGAAATAGTGTAAACTTGGCAAATTTGATTGGAAGACATCCAAAAGACACATCGACCCGTACCTACGACTGATTGATTCGAACAACAACTTTACCCTTGGCATGTTGACTAGCAACTGTTGCGAAACCCTACAGAAAATTAGTGAATGGGAGAGAATATGGATCAGCAAGTACAAACCTGAAGGACATCCTCCATCGATAGCTCTGAATCTATCAGAACCTCCTTCAACAACCCATCGTCAGCCCACTTGACGACTTCTCGCTGTAATTTACCACTCGGAGCCAGGCCTAAAGACATATACCTTCGAGGCGTACCTCCGAGCCAAGTCGGTAACAAATAACCTCTCAAATGGCCTCGGATTTGCTGTAGTTGCGTACCATGAGCACCGATATTCATGTAAATGCCATCGGGCTTGAGGTAGTTTGCCGAAAACTGGTATAGTCCATCATTGCGAATAGTGTCGAGGATGTAATTGAAAGGTTGATCAAATTTTGAACTTTTCAGATAGTCGTGAAGAGGAGCGTTTGCTCGATAGTCTATGACCTGTCGAGAGTTAATATAATTAAGAAGATTAGATTGATCCTCTTACTTCATCTGCGCCTAATCTCTTTACCATATCAATGTTGGTTGCGGAACATGTTGTGGTGACATGAGCTCCCATTCCTTTTAAGACTTGGACCAAGATTGAACCAACACCTCCACTACCGCCATTGACCAATACTCTATCACCGGGTCTGATCTTTGCCTTGTTCACCATCACAGCTGCAGTTTGACCTGTCATTGACAATCCAGCGGCTGAACGTAAATCCATAGTCTTTGGAGTCAAAGATACAGCGTGAGAAGGAACAAGGACGAACTCAGCCAATGTTCCTCTACCCACTGCAGTACTTGAAATGGTTAAGCATCCGCAGACTTCAACACCAGGATGGAATTCCTTTGGTGCTTTGGGACCAGCAATTTCGATGCGTCCCGAAAAGTCATTACAAGGTATTCGATTCCTTAGCCAAGGAAGCCATGTGGGTAGAACATAGGTCAAGGCGATGTCCGCGGGATTCAATGCAGCATATGATATTTTGACAAGGAGATCTGAGCCGGTTGGTTTTGGTGGAGTTGGATAGTCGTTTCGTAGTGCAAGAACTTGTCCTGGATTTCCTCGTCTTTTGGCGTACCAAGCGCGCATTGTTTTTGGAAGCTTCGTTGACGATTCCATATCGAATGATGCTGATGGATTTTTCTCGTCGAAATAGGAAGAGCAATTGATGAGATCAATTCCAGATAATAAACGCTTTTGCGTGGACGACTCTGCTGCCTAGGCAATGAATATTTAGTATTTTCCTTTCCTGAAACTTGAAGCTGTACGAAGTCTTTATAAATGAGCAGATCACAGATGAAACAGGAGGAACACGAGACCTCGACGGTCACGTGACTGTTCCCGTTTTCTTGTTCTGCGAATGAATATGAAGGCCGATGAGATTAACGATCATAAATGTAGGAATAGAAGGAACTGTAATAGGTGATGGCTTGTAGCAAGCAACAAAATGGATCAATTTGAGGTTTGGGCCGATTCATATGTTACGATAGTTCCGCACCTTAGTGCTACTACTCTAGGAATGGATACGGTACACATGTCAGCACATGGTGCCTAGAATCGCAAGCTTTTGGCTATCACGATGAATTCCAAGTATTAGAAATGTCAACTTCTGAACTATGCCCGTAAAACTTTTAAAATCTAGCATTCATCGGAGTTGTCGCTTTGTCTTTGATATGAGATCTCGGCGTTCAGTATGTCTCCAATGGAGATTACAGCCTATGAATGCAGGTTTAGCAGCGCGTCCAGAGTACTCGCGGAGTACATTCTCCTCTCCAATTTAGCGATCTTATTATTCGCAAATGAATCTGTGTACGCTTCTCTTTCGTACTAAAGTCGATTTCGGAGTATAAGAGGCTTATAAGCTGCGGACTCATCTCACACTCCTTTCTACTCCGTACTTCATTCCCTGAATGACTTCATGGATAATATTCTCAGCAAAGCCTGTCATAACAAGTTGATGTAACGCACTTCCCGCTATATTGCTAAACTGACCATGGCTGCTGAAACGGTTAGCGAATTCCGAGTCGAACTGCAAATACCTTAGTGCAGTAGCTGCATCCTGGAAAATAGCATAACGAGTAGGATATCACATTTCCGGTCCACTCATGATCACACTATAGTGTCCAGATGAAAAAAAAGGACTAAAAGAGATCGGGTAAGCTGTGACTGTCCTTTACCTAGTGAATGGGAACCTTTTTCCATCGAAAACGACTCGTACGAGAGCCAACCCTGTAGTGTGGAATATTGTAACGTTTTTTAATTATCGTATTTCACAAAGACTTTCATCTTTCGATCAAGTCCGTACCTGAATCCCGAGATAGCTTCCGACGTGTACTGTTAGTACTTCCTTCAATATGTCACTCTCATTTCCGTTTGATCACCCTGGTGCAGCTCAACGACCACACTTCTTTAACCATCGTATCGATGAGAATCGACCAATGAAAGTAATAAACATTGGTGCTGGGTTCACTGGTTTAATATGTTGCATACGCATTCCTCGAAGGTTCAAAAATATTGAGTTCGTTTGTTACGAGAAGAACGCAGATGTTGGTGGAACATGGTTGGAGAACACATATCCCGGTGTTGCTTGCGACATGTAAGACACCAATTCACTTCAGAGAATATGTTTAACTTTCTATTAGTCCATCTCATGCCTACCAGGCATCTTTCGAGCCCAATACGGAATGGACTCAATACTATTCGTCTGGAGGTGAGATTTGGAAGTACTTGAAGAACTTGGCTGTCAAATACGACGCAATGAAATATGTTAAGCTCAACATCAAAATGCTCGAAGGTCACTGGCAAGAAAACAAGAAGATGTGGAAAGTAACTTTGCAGAATATTGTCACAGGTATATCGTAGCTTTCTTGTTATCATAATAACTCACTAAACTTGAAATTAGGGGAAATCTTCTATGATGAAGCAAACGTATTGATTGGCTGCTATGGAAACCTGAATCGACCTCTTGTGGCAGACATCAAAGACAGAGATACGTTCAAAGGAGATCTTATTCATCCTGCGAAATGGGATCACAATGTTGATCTGACTGGAAAGACCGTTGCTGTCATTGGTAACGGTAGTAGCGCAATTCAAATTATCCCAGCAATCAAGGACAAAGTTTCCAAACTTGATAACTATGTACGTTCGACAACTTGGATCACATCTGGTTTTGGAGGTGATTTAGTTCCAGTAGATGGAGTTCATGAGACTCGTGCTGCAAGAGGTGTCAATTTCACATACACTAAAGCAGACAAGGTGAAATTCCGAGAAGACAAAGATTACTACAAGAAATACGAGCGAGCGCTGAGAGATGCTCTCTGCTGTTTACATCTCATCACATACAAAGGCTCACCACTGGCAAATAGTGCACAGAAAAGTACTACGGAATTGATGAGATCACACAGTATCAAGAAGCCAGAAATTGTGGAAGCACTGCTACCGAGTTGGACCATTGGATGTCGTCGCTTGACTCCAGGTATAGCATACATCGAAGCTTTGTGTGAAGAGAAGATGACCATGGTTCGAGAACCAATTGAGAAATTCGATGAAACGGGAATCTGGAGTGTGGAAGGCAATCATCGAAAGTACGATGCTATCATTGTTGCGAGCGGCTACGATCTTTCTTACAAGGTCTGTCCTATGTATGGCCGCAATGGTGTTAGTCTGAGCGATATCTATGATGATGCTCCCGAATCTTATCTAGGGTATGCTTCTTATCAGTGTTCAAGAAGATTATGCTTATATTTTCTAGGATCAACCCTCCTGAGATGCCAAACTACTACGTTCCTTCAGGACCTAATGGCATCGTTACGACTGGCTCTTTCCTTCCTGTACTTGAGTACGTGGTCACGTACATAATATCATGTATCGACAAGATGCAACGTGAAAGAATTGCCAGTATGACACCCAAGACATCAGCAATCAAGGCATATCACAAGCATTGTGATGCTTACTTTACCGAAACCGTCTACTCGGAATCTTGTAAGACGTGGATGCGAGCAGCTAAGAATTATCCAGATCGTATTACAGCCATCTATCCTGGTTCATACCTACATTTCCGCAACGTTCTGTCACATCCACGATGGGAAGATTATGACTACGAAATGGATGATGTTGATGATTTGTTCTACTTTATGGGTAATGGATTGACTAGCGACGACGTCTCAATGCAGGGTAACTTCGCACCATATATGGACCTTGAAGCCGAATTTCCAGAGCTGAAAGAGTTTTGGGCTGATGAAAAGCTAAAAGCCAATGGTGTAGATGGTAAGAATGAAGAGAATCAGGTCAAGGGCATGTCATCGACGGTAACTGAGATTGCGAATGGGCATATGACTTGAGTTTTGGTCTCTTGTATTTTGTTATAGTTTCAAATGGCGAAGCTGATCTTGGTTTAAGTAGACGTTCGTCAATATGAGTACCACAATGCAGAAACTCCTACGTTCTAGTGATGGAGCTATGTCACATCCAGACTCGCCATCTGAGAATCCAGCTGAGGATTGGAAATAAACATATAATGGGTATCATTTCCCGTGGATTTCCATATCCCTTACCATTCAACGGACATGATTATTATAAGAAGAGCTTTAATTTCCTTCAATCGAGATATCTAGACAAACTTGTCTCTAAGAAACATACGACAACAATCAAATCCACCTGCTTTCATAATGGCAGATTTTTTCAGAGATAAGGTCATCGTCATTACTGGTGGTGCTTCAGGAATGGGCAAAGAGGCGGCAATGTTGCTGGCTTCGAAAGGAGCAAAGATCTCCATTGCTGATGTACAAGAGAAGCAACTTGGTCAAGTGAAAGAAGAAATCGAAAGTAAAGGTGGATCTTGTCTTGTTTGTATGACTGATGTACGAGACGAAGATCAAGTGAAGAGCTGGATCACCCAGACTGTGTTTACATACGGCAAAATTGATGGAGTTGCGAATCTTGCTGGAGTTATTGGAAAGGATATAATGGTCAAACCCACTGAAGAGATATCAACCGAAGACTGGAACTTCGTCATTGGAGTTAACCTCACCGGAATGATGAATTGTTTGAGAGCGCAGATACCACATCTGAATACCGGAGCCGCAATAGTGAACTTTGCAAATGTAAATGGCCAACGTGGATTCGCCAACAATGGAGCATATTGCGCTTCAAAGCATGGAGTAATTGGTCTCTCAAGATGTGTTGCTAGAGAGCTTGGTCCGAAGGGTATGAGAGTGAATATTGTCGCTCCGTAAGTAGATTCAACCTCAGAATATCGAGATTTCTCTAATGATTTCAATTTTATAGAGGTCCAATCAACACACCTATGATGCGAGAATCCGATCATTCCCGTCCGCATGAAACCGACATGAACTGGACTACTGTCCTATCACTCAACAGAGTTGGAGAGACAATCGATGTTGCAAATCTTATTGAATTTCTTCTGAGCGATAAGTCTGCATTCATTACGGGTGCTGTAATCAACATTGATGGTGGGTGGATCTGAGTATGATCGAGATAGTCAAATGCCAATTGAAGAATTCAACTCAAATTATCTGAAGACTGTTATAAAATGGAGGAAAAGTCGGTTCGCTCGCAATACTCCTTGAAAGAAGTCATCTTGAGACCCAGCTACATTTAAAAGTCAGTGAACTGTAACATATTAGAAAATCAAAGAACTTACATCCTTGGAGCGTACAACAGTAGGATCCTTTCCACCTTCATAGCCAAACTCCATGCCAAAAAGCACATTTTCCCCGAATTCTCTTCCTAATCCTCCCGGAAGGATCTCCATGAAGTCTTTCAGAGTACGCTCATCATATCCTCCAACTGAGACCTTCTGACTCTCGCACCAAGTCTTCAGATATTGATTCCACGACATCATCTCACCGACTGCGAATAGATTCATATCTGGTTTACCTTCTGCTGCTGCTTCGACACATTGACCAAAGTCTTTGCGAACATCTCCGAATGGTAAAGGAACATCACCAGATCCAACTCCTTGAATTCGATAAGATCCATCAGATTGCTACTTTTGTAAGCAATCAACATCGTAGAAACAAGCTTAGATGAACAAACCTTCTTCGGCGTTGTAGGAAGACCCCATTCCCACAAGAGATTGAAGTAAATCGGTGCTTGAACCTGAGAGAACTTTCCAACCAGTTGTGGTAAGCTCTTTGCGTAATCTACTGCTAGTGCTTTTGAATCCATATGGTAGAGCGTTTTGAATTTTCCGTTGCTCCATTTTGTGGCACTAGCCATTGAGCTGAATATGTATCGATGAAGGTTTGTCACTGTGGCAGCCGCATCGGCAAGATTCTTGCCTTGTTGAAGTTCTACCTCAAAGCAGTATTCAGTGACGTCCTGATCAGGCTTCTTCTTCAATTGACTCTCTGGATCCTTGAAGATGGTCCAAAAGTCGGTGACTCCGAATATCAGATTTGCACCTTTGAATGCCGTAATCAAGGATGAAGTGTTGTTTGCATCCGCTTGAACCACTTCGACTCCTTTAGACTCCCAGGCTTTGGCTTGTGATGACGACACATTGCGAGTTAATCCACGTACTCTCCATTCTGGCTTCTTCAGGTAAACTTCCGCTACAGAACTGCCCTGTTTTGGTTAGGTATATCTGCTATAGACATGAACTTTTTGTGGAACTTACTTGGACTCCTGTGATACCGGTGATAACAATCAAATTTGCCATAATGATATGAAGTCAATGAAACTGCAAGCTCGAGAAGATTAAAGCTCTTAGCTTTTATATGAACGTGATGAAAAATCAAGAGAGAATAAGCTCAATTCACATTATATGAAACTCATTTCAAATCTTACGGAAGTTCGAACTAATGATTACATGACCGTGGTGCCATAGATGCGATATTGAATCTAGGGGTGGCGGTTAGTGTCGATCTTGCCAGAAACAGCAAATGCCAACCCTGTCGTGCAGTTGTGACGACACTTTTGCAGATTCAGGCTGATACGGCTACAATTCATCACAGATCATTGAATTCTAACAACTACCATTGGGCATCTGTGCTGTACAGCAAGAGTAAAGTGGTGTCGCACTTTCTCTGAACGAACGTAGCCAGCCATCATTGCCTTGCACGATCTTTTCCACGTGATGGATGTTTGATTTGGAATTATCCATTGATAACGTCTCAATTCAAAAATCGTTGGTGCTCTTCATTCCCTTGTTCTGCTTAAGTAGTCGATAATGGAACCAATACTCTTCGTTTTCTCTGACAGTACACTCATGACCTTGAACGATATGTGAGAAACGAACAGCAAAATTTCTAGGAGATTGTGTATTTCATTCCAGTCCTAGAATGCTCTCCATCACCTCCACTAGCTTTTCTGACTCCTTTCCTTGCATATCGCCTAGCTTCATGCATCACCATGCAACAGTACGATCTGGTCTAACAAGAATACACCCGTCTTCTTCGATTTGTCTTCTCTTCTGCCAATCCAAGTAGACATCTTCCCAGTCGAGTCTCCAGCCGATGGACCAGACTTTGATCTCCAAACTTGGAACTCTAGACTTTCCATGAACTTCCAAAGGTAGTATCGATGTCGCTAGGCCGACTAGGCGATGGTCTTGTCTTTCAGCTGCTTTTTCAATCTCATCACCCTCAAACCCAGATGTTTCATTAGCCGTGCCTGAAATAGATCTGCGAAGTCGTTCTGTAACAATAGCTGCTGCATCTTTCCAGGCACCTCCACCCGCTCCAGTAAACAACGTGAAGTGCCCATGGCCGGCCAAGTCTATTGTAGATATCGGTTTTCTTAGTATTGCCTTATTCAACCACGCGTGAGGCAGCCTGCTACCTGAATAGGTTGAAATATTGTAGTACAGCACTGGATCTTCTGGAAACTGCGGCGGCTGCTGTTGATCTCGAATGAATACCGCAGTACTCTCATAATGTTGATTCATTTCGATTCCCAACCCAGAAAACTCATGTCGGCAACTTTGGATTCCTGATGCAAGCACCTCACGACGTTTCATACCCTGAGATGTTGTGGCAGAGAGTTCTTCAAAGGCCGCTTTCCGTGCTTCACGAGTCGGCTCGAGCATTCCCAAAGAACACCAGACAGCGATTTGCTCCGGTAAAGCTTGATTTGCGCGCTGAACTACTTGCTTACCAATTGGTTAGCATTCCGGAATGAAAGTCGAAAGTAGAGATGGCGAGGCCAGACCTTTCATCACGTACGCGACCTTCCAAGCCAGATTGAAAGCATCTTGGATGCATGTATTACTTCCAAGACCATTGTTAGGAGGATGTCGATGAACAGCGTCTCCCAAGCAGAATATGCTCTGCGCTTCATTGTTGTAAACTTCTGCGTATATTTCATTGATATTCCATTTTGATACACCTCGTATTCGAGCCGGAATGTTTGGATCGCCGATGTAGTCTTTGATTCTCTGTAGATACTCGTCTTCAGTAGGTTCTAGCTCTAATTTCGTTCCTAATGGCGGCAGAAATATAAACATCCATTGATCATGAGGCCGAATGAGTCGACAAATGCATAACCAGTCAAACCGAGGATGTTCAACGTCAGGTTGCATCAACTAGTGTAGATTGGCTCGTCTATTTTCGACAATATGAGACAAATCTACGTCGACTACGATGTTTACTGATAAGGAGTGATACGGTCGTAATGTTCTCGGAAACCAGGTCGAAGAACGTTGCCCATTAAGTCAAAATACATAGCTTCGTCAAGATCATAGAACTGTTTGCCCGCATTGGGATTTTCTTTGCACACCTCATTACAGAAGTGAGCGAAGTCATTGTAGTGCTTTAAAATCTCTTCTTCAACCGCCTTGAGATTCAGATTGTGATCCTGTCATCACGAGACTGTGTTAGACATGAATCACATGATACAGGACTGTCGTGTATCTTACCATGCTTGGGTCTCCTGGAACTTCTTTCAGCAATTCCGACACCGTCGTGAAGGTTTTCTGTAACGTAGTGTCAATTATTCCGTATACCAATGGATCGATGAATATTTACTTCGTCTTTCCAAGTTGACATAGCTGTACTGGGCTCTAAACTGGCGTCCAACAACCATTTTGGCGTTTGATGTAATCTTCAAGGCTCGTTCAACTGTTCCGGAGCTGGTAATGAACTGTTCCGGACCCGAAAGCAAACAAAAACCTTCCGATTCGTTCTAATTCACGTGAAGATACACACTTGTAGATACGGGAGCGATGGGTGGCTACTCGGTCAGCAAAACGAAAGTGCTAATGCCGATTGTCCTGAGCATCGCTATCAAAATAGAGTGTTGTTGAGGATAAATCTCGAAAGTAATCAATAAAACACAGCCTCAGAAATGAACTTTCCTTTCAGTATGGACTCATGGACAACTAGCAATATGCAACTGAGTATTTCTACATACATCGCTTTGGTATTTGTCGTGAGTAGCTTATATCTTAGAGGAGCAAGCTGCTGACGGACTTAGTTCACCGCCATCACTTACCTATGGGTAACTTACGATCCTCGATATAGCCATCTACCTCCTGAACCAAAAGGTTTACCGATTATTAGCAATTTGCTTTCACTGAGAGATACCGACAAAATCCTGGAGATCACCACAGGATAGATGCGAAAATATGGAGAAATCGTCTATACAAAAATGGGTGCTACTCATTTTATATGGCTCTATTCTCCTAGAGTAGTCAAGGAATTGATGGATAAACGTGGAGCCATCTACTCATCGAGACCATATATACCTATAGTATTACTTCCGTAGCTTAAAGTTTGCTGTCACTAACGATTTCGTAGGCGTTCGACGCTGTTCTCAAACCAGAAACGTCAGTTTTTCATGCCATACAGTGAACAACGGCGTGCAGTTCGAAGAGTTAGCCACGCAGCTTTGAATCAAAAGACATCGCAGTCATACATTCCTGTACAGGATTTCGAATTAAAACAAGTTATTTGGGAACTACTTCACGCTAAGAATGACTGGGAATTTTATGACATCAATCGACGATACTCATCAAGTGTGATTATGCTTATCACATATGGCCATCGCATAGCAAATTGGGACGATCCTGTATTCAAAAAGCTTTTCCATGTTCTCGAACACTTTACTCTTATGGCTGAACCTGGAGCCTGGCTTGTTGATGGATTTCCGAGTCTTGCTAAGCTTCCATCTGTTTTGGTTCAGAATTGGTGGAGAGATTGGTAGAGAATGGCATACTCATGACTCGGCTGTCTACCTTGAACTTTATCGGAATCTTGTCAGTCAGATCGAAAATGGTACAGCACCGGATTGCTTTGTAAAGCATTTCTATCTTGCAAACCCAGAGAAGAATGGAATAGACGAAGAAGGAGCTGCTTATGCTGCTGGATCAATGGTTGAAGCTGGAAGTGAATCGACTTCAAGTGCTATCAATACTTGGATTCTGGCTTGTCTTCTATTTCCTGACACTGTGAACGCCGCACAAGAAGAGTTGGATCGAGTAGTAGGAGATGATTGACTTCCAGAGTATTCTGACGAAGCAAATCTTCCATACGTTAGAGCCATTGCAAAAGAAACTCTACGTTGGAGACCAATTACGAAGTTAGGTGCTCCACATGCTAGTACCGGAGATGATTGGTATGATGGATATTTCATACCGAAAGGTTCTGTGGTAGTTCTGAATTGGTGATACGTACTCCGCATATTACCGTATCTCATCAGCTGGTATATCAATCTAACACTAGGGCAATACATTACAATGAGAAGCAATGGAGTAACCCTGAAGAATTCGATCCAGTTCGATATCTTAATGATCCACTTTCATCTGCTGAGGCCATGAATGCCTCCAATCCAGATGATCGTGATCATTTTACGTATGGAGCTGGTCGTAGGGCTTGTCCTGGAGTTCATATTGCACAGAATTCTCTGTTTATCAATATGGCTCGAGTACTACGGGCTTTCAACATCAAAAGGGCTATTGATTCTAATGGTGTCATCGTTGAACCTTCAGCAAAAACTGAGCAAGGATTCCTTGCCGTTCCAGAAAAATTTCCATGTCATTTTGAAGTTCGTAGCCCGAAGCGTGCAAGAATTGTGGAAGAGACTTGGACCAAAGCAGAAGCAGAAGGTTTACACTAGCAGAGGACGAAGAAGACAATGTAGCTGTTTCGTATACGAAATTGATTCCAATTCTCTGCAGAAAGTTTACCGTACAATTGGTTTATGGTTTTAACAGCTGTCTTTAACGGTGAGTAGCCAATTTCGTTCTTCGACTGAAATTATCATCCAGCTCTCATTATAGCTCGGCATATCAGCATGACAATCGCCAATAATTCCGAGCCAATGCAAGGGAAGATGGTAAAGAATAATGACAGCTGCTGCACAAAAGCCGATGATTGCAAACGTTCGAATGGTTCCATGAAGTTGTCTAGGCCAATTCCAAAAACCTCTTTCAATTGGCGATATTCCATTTCCATCATCGTATGCCTTAAGTCTCATTGCTGAGAACAAACAGCCCAAACTCGCCACAAATACAGACTGGTAAATTGGAAATTGATAGACCTTTCTGGGAAACAAAGTGAGCGGGCCGTATGTCTTTGCGAATCCATAGCCACGTGTGATTCGAATAGCCAGATTCTCCACGACAAAGTCGAAAGCGAAGTTGAATAGCCATACAATCGTGTATATACCAGCATTTGTGAGGTATGGAAAATGTCTTCTCATTCTGGTAGCAATTCCACATCCGATCATTCCAATTCCGGCACAGAAGTAAACATACATTGGTGGTCCCCAGAGTAGAGATTCGGCATAACGAGAAGAAGCGTTGTAGTGATGGAATGGTAAGAACTTAGCCCAGACACCGAGATTGATACTGTGAGAATTCCACATGAAGATGTATTGATAACAATCCAGGAGTCCGTCCACAAATACGGCAATCAAGCCTCCGACGACATAGCGACCATCGAGAGAAAAATAACCTTTCTCTTCGGTTTGACGGAAATTTCGAAGTCGTGGAAATAGAGGAACGAGGATGAAGAACCATATATGAACAGCAAGAACTGCCATACTAATGGTTTCGAATATATCCTGAGACGGACTAGACGCCATGTTTCCATTTCATCAGGTCCAATAATGGGAGCTGGTCGAAATTCGATTGGTGATGAAACCCAACGAATGAAAGCTTGTAGAGATATAATGGTCCAAATGATACCAAATGTAGCAAAGAAGGATGCGATACCATCTCTAGAGTTTTCAATGTCTTTTGGGCTGTTCAATAGTGGTTCTTCTTCATCCCGACCTGATGAACCGTGACAATCATTTCTTGAACTAGCTGTACTGTAATTTGACATGATGTAAAGTACTTTGTGAATATCGATATTCTGATATGAATGACTTAAGTCTAGATATTGTGGTATCTATGTAAAATGGCTACGTTTTGGTGTTCGGATCTATTACATCCGTTTCCGACCATAGGGGGTTGAATGAGATCTAGAGTCCGGAACTCCTAGGATAGTAAGTCGAAATACAATCAATGCAATTCGGAATAGACATGTAATTTGAAAATTGATTGAAAGATGCCCATATTACGCTGTGATAAGCCGTCATTTCCTCCGGAATCCGATGTTTTCGACATTGATTCAACTTAGCAGAACATCATTCTCATTGTACCGTAGTCATTAGTTGTCTCAGTAAGTTGGACCGAATCTACTCCTACTTACTACATATCGAAGTAATAGCATCTCCCAAATCCTCCAATTCTCGTCAAGCCACCAGAAATCGCCAAAGTGGTGCGTTATGGGTTTGGAGTGTTGCTGGAATGACCATCATATTGTTATTTGCGAACAATTTGATCCATTGGCTTCGATCTCCAGACTTTGTTCGTCCAGATCCAGGTCCAGATCCTTATCCGTATCTTTATGTCCTACGTGTCACGGAAGCAGTCAGTGTTGTACTGTTTCTATATATCGGAAATCACGTTCTTCTTCAGCCGTGGATTAAGAATGGATACCCAAGTCTTGATGGCAAGATGTTCATTGGAGGGTTTTTTGCTTCAACGCTGGATATTCTGTTCGCCATCTTCAATCCAACATGGGCAATGAATGCCTATAGGTTCTCGTACGGATCATGGGCAAATCCAATCCCTGGTTGGCCAAGTCCAGGTGCCCATAAGATTCCCTGGGGACTTCTATGGTGTCTTCCAGCGTATATCTGGTTAGGAGTTGGAGCAGCGATCTTTGGATGTGAAATTTTTAATCTATTGAGACGAAAATTTCCTAGAATGGATACCATGACCATGTATATTGTTGGATAACTATGTTACATGATCATTTTCTCCTGTCTGGCCACCATGTGGAATCGAACTCAAGTTTACACTTATGTCTCAGTTCCACGAAATTTAAGTCTCTAGTACGGTGAGACTTATCAACTACCTCTATATGAACCATTTCTGATTAGAATGTATTGTATGGGATATACATGGCTACGAGATACACGAGATTTAAATGATCGATGCGCCATTGATCGAGAAGTTGATCAACTTCGTTACAACAAGTTTACGAAGGAACTCATTTCGACATTGACAATCTGTGGATGGGCTACTGCAACAACAATATGTGGTTATTTTATTCCATTTTCATGGTTAGCAATGACAGGAGATGGTCATCCATTATTGCCATCATATTTGCAAAGCGGAATTTATTGTGGACAACCAGGAGGTCCATTATGTCCAGGACAACATTTGTATCAACTTCGAATTGAAGAACTTAGAAGCGTGAAGTAGTTATATTCTTCGAATATCAATAGTATATTCAAAGTATGAATTACTAGATCACCTAACTCTCACCGTCTTTTCTTTCATATGCGTAGCGACGTCAGAGCCAGCAGTTAGTAAGCTGTTGTGTAGCGGAGTTTGCAGCTATACTATCCAATGCTCTGCGAGCACGATTAGGAGATGCTAGGAGAAGATGACCGATCTCGATCTGCCGCATGAAGATAAGAAAAGCTGAGAAGTTTTGGTAGTCATCCAATTTACGTTGCTGCTACAAATTCTTCCTTGAGATTAACTGGCGTGTTGCCGCGCAGTCTGGACTTAGAGTATAGTCTTTGTATGAGAGCAGTTCTCGGCGTATCCGAGCACGAGATCAAATCTTTGTCAATGGCAGCAAATACTTCTAGTACCCTTTCAATCACTTGCGCAGAGAATATTGCTCTTCTCCACTTTCTACATTCCGTTCCAGCTTTACCATCACCAAACCCGGCAGCAAAGTCACCGATACCACGAGAGAGATATTCTCTTTCATTTGAACAAGAGAGGAGCTTAGCTGATACACTAGCTTTTCTTTCAAGTACAAAAGACGATCCCGGCTACATTCCAGCGGTTTGCGTTGAAGAGGAACCTGAGTCAACCTTAACAAATGTTCTGCTTGCCGTAAATAAAGTCGCACAGTGTGACGGTAATGAAATCTTAGAGAGCGTCAGACAAAGCTTCGACGCACTCTTCGCCGTTTTGTCTCAAGTGTCGGATGGTGAGTGGTACATATTCATCCTTATCATATACTGACAGTCGGAAAAGAAGATCATCTAAGCATGGAAGGAGATGTCTTTACTGCCATCATATCTATGTGTTCCGCTCGCATTCTTTCTCGCCTTAGGTTTGCTCCTAACGCCCGTGGAAATACGAAGCCCTCTTTTGACAACGTGCTTCAACAGGCAGTGGATTCTCTGGAACAACTTATGGACGATGAATTCAAGAAGTTATTCTCCATAGCCACGGTATTTGAGAAAACGGCGAAGGAGGTGATAAAGCTAGCGGACTCATGGCGGAACGATCCGACATTAGATCAGCTGCGGGAGCTGGTTAATGGAATCTATGGCTTGAGGCAAGTGGGAGAGATCAATCTCCTTCTAGAGACCATACCGAGTAGACTCATGGATCCAAGTTCGGTCGAAAGTCTATCGAATATCATTAGCAAGGTCTCAAGGTATAGGGAAGCCGCAAGGTTTTTGTACCATACAGCAAAGAAGTTTCGCCTGGTTCGAAACATGAAGGTTGTTCTCGTCAATCTGCCTGAAGAGGCATTCGACAAAAGCTCAACATTCAAATACAATCCAACACTAGCATCGACGATATCGCGTATTAGCTCGGAACATCACCAATGGAATCTTACCAAGGTTTGCTCTCTACTGAATACCACGGAACGGAAAGCGAACAACAATTTCTCCCAGCGAACATTCGATACATTAGAGAATGCCAAGATCCACGCGGAGATACAGCTTCTTTTCTATTGTGAACGAAGTCTCTCTAGATTACCATCCCGAGTAGTCTGCTCGAGCAAGGACGCTTGCTATCTTTGCAATTTGTTCATTCTGACGCATGGGAAGATGCACACACCACGATGCCATGGGAGGTTATATCCTCGGTGGTGCTTGCCTCGACTTCCAGCATTCAGTGAAATCGAACAAAGATTTAACCAAGTGTTGGAGAATGATATTGCGAAGAGTCTTGAGATGTTGTTCTTAAAGAGGAAGCAAACATTATATCCGATACCAAACGAGAGTACTCTTCTTACACTCCTTGTATCATCGTCAACATTGCATAGCTTAACCGTACCCAATGGTATCACCACTGTGAACCCGGAAGCCAAAATAAAAGCCGTAACTGAAGCGACGGACGAAAACATGGATATTCGCCCACAAAATCAAAGACTGCCATCCGACAGTACCTTCGATCACAGTAGCGAACTCATTCAAGGTCAGATACTATCGAAAAGCATTGGACTTCACGATATATCACGATGCTATACTGCTGGATCTCTCAGAGTTCAAATCGAATACTCATCAGGATCAACAAGTGATAATTCTCCAAGAGAACTCGAGTATGGATTAGAATGGCTCACGTTAGAAGACGTACAGAGACTTGAACATCGTGCAATCTCTATCATTGATGCAGAATCAATAGAGAATGAAACGACGTATACTTTAGATGATCTGAATTATCTTTACATTGCAGCACGAGGATCTGTTGTAAAGATTGTTGTTCATCAAAAAGGATAGAGTTACGGCTCTAGAAAGCATTAATTAAATAAATCAAACCTCGAAATCACTTCTACTGATTGCTAAGCTTACAAACTAACTCCAAAACTACGTTCATAGCTCGACTCAAGTGGAAGTAGTGGAAGAATTCTTTAGAATGGTTGAACCATCATGGTCCTAAGGGGAGCGAAGTAACCTCGTCGATTCATTGAGAACGTTTCTCGCCGGTTGTAATCGTGTCGTTTGTTTCAACTTCGGGAATAGGTCATTGGAGTAGACGGAACACTAGTTACAAATGTGTAAGAATTTCGATGGTCTAGAACCTGTGGACTACCTCGGCGCCAGTTTTCTAATATGAGGAGAGCTCTGTACGGCTATCTGAAGTGCGTCGAACCAGCGCTAAGTATTCGGAGTATAAAATGGTCTTATTATCCACTTCGAAAGTCTGAAACTACTTCGAAAGTCTGGACTGTACTTCCACGCTCCATCTGATCAATATGGTTCTCACAGTTCACCATCTTCAGCGTTCTCAATCCGAGCGTATTGTTTGGTTATGTGAAGAGCTTCAAATTCCTTACGAATTGAAGCTTTACCAACGATCTCCATTGCTTTCACCACCCGAACTTAAAGCAATCAGTCCAATTGGAGCAGCACCGCTGATAGATGATGAAGATCCAGTGTCAAAGAAGAATATCCGGTAGAGATTTCACTATGGCTATCAGAATTCAAACAAAATCGCTTACAACTTTCCAGACTTGCTGAATCCGCTGCCATAGTGGAATATATCATCAACAAACATGGAAATGGTCACCTAGCTCTTGGTTCAGATCATCCTGACTACGCTGACTACTTATATTGGTTTCATTTTACCAATGGTAGTCTTCAACCTGCACTTGGACGTGTTATGGTTGTTGCATCATTGAATGTTGATGATTCGAATCCAATGAAACAAAATCTGAACACACGATTGGAAGATGCATTGAAGTTGGTAGATGAAAGAGTAAAGAAGAACACATGGTTGGCTGGTAAAGAGTTTACGGCTGCAGATGTGATGATTGTATTTAGTTTCACGACCATGAGACTATTTACTTCTTTGGATTTGAGTTCATATCCAGGTATTTTGTCGTATTTGAAGAGAATTGGAGAGAGAAAAGCTTATAAAACAGCAATGGAGAAAGGAGATCCTGGGATGAAACCATTGTTAGGAGCAGAATCTCCGGAATTGTTTGAACCCTTGAGACTTTTACGATCAAAATAAGACACACTTGATTTCACAGATGAATATGAAAGATACGATGTATTGATTTTAGATTGAATTCTATTCTCAACTGATATTTAATCTATTTCTTGATGTATCCAACAATTTCGTGGGTATACCATCAAATACGATGTCTTACATCCTGACAACGTTTTGCTCCGCTAATGTAGATAAAATGTAAGATCCATATGTGTTAGCCAAGTAATTAAATACGGCTAGATGGATGATTGAATATATTAGTAGTAAGGATGTTGATGGTAGCATGGGATAATCCAAGATATACTGCTCTTTTTTGGTTTGGATAGACGATAGAAGTTGATACTTGATAGGAAGAAATATTGATCCAACCAAAGTATAGTAATCTTTCGGTCTTTGTAGCTATTAGTTGTTACTATTTTGAACATAGAATATCTTAAGCAAGCAGAAACCTTATAATTCGCTCATTACGAAGCCAATGACTTTATATCAAATAGAGTAGTGTGGCGCTGATTCTGAAATGGCGTGGTGGAGACAACGACCCATCATTCTACCATAAAGTCAATCACTTCTCGCATAGTAGAATAACTTCAGCTTCATTGTGATAGTTGAATTCTAACATTTGAACTCGAAAATCAAGAGTTGCTTCTCAAAATATAACATCGATATTATTTGGACAGATCAATGGGAAGACTAGACGTTAAACGCGCAAACCATGGCTGAAACTATTGTTGATTCAGCCAATTAAACACTGTATGAGATGTATTTGAACATGGAAACGATCTTGAGAGTATCAGAGCATCAATTATTCGTAAAACGTGGAAGTACAGAATACTTCAACCTAGTCCCAACAAATCTATCATCAGAGATAACAAAGAAGTTGCCATTCTTGAAATTACCCATTGAAGACTTTATATCTTCTACTTGCCTACAGAAAAGCTAGGATCCGGAGAAGATCAACAGACAGAGATAGGTTTATTGACGTTTTAAGAGTGATGATTGGCATCCGGATCACAGAAATGAAATTAATGAGGTTTGAATTGCAGAGTTTGGTGTATTCGGTACTGTACTTATTAATCTGCTTCAATTAAACCGTCAAATTCATGAAGAATCAACGAAAAGCCTTTGTGGGAAGCTCAGTATTAGTATCAAGTCCACGGTTGGATTGAAATTGTTCGATTACTGACTGAAAGAACATTCATTTCGATTTGTGATAGCCATTATCATAGAATGAGAATCATACTTTACGAGAATGTAGACAAGCTACGTTTGACTTTGCAATACTAGCTAATACGATGTCAAATTCCGACTGCTTTCATTCGTACACATTTCCAAAGAAGTAAATTTAGTATTCGGACAGCAAATGCTACTGTAGTCCGAGATAACGAATATTAAAGTCATACTTCATTTCGAGTACAATGCGATGACTTTCATTTCTCCGTCTAATCTTTCGGTATGAGAAGAGGTAATACTAGAGCCTATTCAGTTTCTAACAGAAGAAAAGTTTGTGTTTACGAAACTAAGTGATGATGAACTTAGATTTGCGTTTTGGATAGGAAGATATTGTGGTGTTGATAGTCTCGTCAACAGTTTTCTCCAACCCATGACGGAAAGTGATGAGATTTGACTCTCATCACATATTTCAACGTCAGGCGGTCTACTTCTAAATAGCAAACGAAGCATGAGAAAGTCAGATTGTAGGTGTTCCGCACATTCAAGGCCCAGATACAACTACTATGAGTCTAGAATGCCTTTCAAGTCGTAAATTATGATACTCAGAAACGAAAATGAATGGAAGAAGCCAAAATTCGGGTCACTGGTCCAATGTAGTCATAAATAGTCATCAGTAGAAGGAACATCGAAGCTAGAAGGATCACAGAAGTTGTCGTTCATGCCTGCAAGGTCTATCACACTGGAAATACATATGATAGCCATGCATTATACAGAGAATATAGTTCAGTATACGGAGCACGGAAGGAAAACAAGGAAAAAGATTACGGAATCACTTGGATATCTCTATGTACTCATTATGGAAGTACTACGAAATCTCTCATGTTCTGACTTCGACATTTCTGTTTTCAGATTCGTTGACACCTCTCTGGTTTTAAACTTCTAGACAAGCTCATAACACTACAAATGTAAAATCTGGAAGACAAGAAGCGGGATTACTTATGGTCTGCTGATTATCAGAAGTGGACGAATCAACCCGTGAGTATATTGCACAATCTCTTTTATCTACAAAGGACACGAAGTCGACGCATAAAGCAAGGTCATCGCATTCCTTTGCATATATGTTGCTATCGTTACCTGCGGAACCCGTAACTGAAGAAAATACATAATCAAAACCATCCTCAGTATAGTACTAACACTCACAAAGCCCGTAGGGAATTTTTTGTTCATGGAGTGGATTCAACGTCAATAGAAGTCGAAGTAGTCGAAGTTGTTGTTGTGGTTGTTGTCGTAGTCCCGACAGTTGTTGTAATACCGGTTAGTTTTGTAGTAGTGGTCCCGGTGACCATGACTGAAGTGCTTGTACTTTTGATGGTCGTAGTCGTAACAGGTATCGAGGTTGTAGTAGTCTAATTTGGATTATAAGTGTCTCAATCTCACCTCACTCGAGGAAAATCACAACGTACAAGGCTAGGGACTGGTTTCTCAATACAACTGCAAACTGTAGACAAAACATTGGCAGCAAGTACCTCCAACGAAGAGAGTAAGGTTTCAATAGCAGATTCTTGTACTTCCACGGTACGTTTCGAAGGTCCACCAACGGGGACAGTGGATGTGGTCGTAGTGGTAGTAGTAGTGGTAGTAGTAGTAGTAGTAGTCGTGGTGGTAGTAGTCTCTGAAGTTGAAGTGGTAGTGGTAATCGAAGTTGATGTTGTTGTTGTAGTAGTCAATGAAGTGAAAGTAGAAGTACTTGTAGAAGTGGTATGAATCGTACTGATGACAGTTGCTGGGAATTTACTGGAACAAAAGCTTTCGGCTGCGGGAAAGTTGGAAAGTGGTAGAAAAACGATATATGGAAAAGAAGAACAGACGTCACTTCTCTCCACGAGTACCACAGGATTGGGAAAAGCCAGAACTTGTATAGCTGAAACTAAAGCCAAGTAAATTATACCCTTCAACATGTTAATATTTGAAATGTTGATCTTTTGGATAGGTATAGGTAGGAAGAACGATTAATGGACCTTTGAGTGTCGTAGTTGAGTTAGAACGAAATAAAATTTATCAGTGAAAGCCACACTAGAAGTAGAAGTTATGGATTAAATGGTTTATTGTCTCGTAAATGTATGACATTTCAGCTGAAAATCTGGACTCTGCGATAAAAGCCAAAGATGTGATAGTAGTATGCACATTGTATCACGACCTATCCAGTCGAATGAGGTAGAGTGTCACACTACCATGGATGACCTGGTCCAGTACTAAGCGAATTTGGAGGGACTACATGGTAGATAATCATCTGATTTGTTGATTTTATGGATCAATCTGCAGGTTGAGGTTTGTATTTGGATAAAATCTGGATGATCCCGATGAGGCTGGACTTTTTCTGCATATGAGCGAGTCCCGAAATGACATATAGCTAGAACGCCACTGTACAAAAAGTGAGACACTCATAAGTTTGACTCTCCCATGTATGCATATATCCGAGCCGTTTATACATCCGAGCCGTTTCAATATATGGTCTTTCTCCACTAGTATTCAGCTTTACGCTGCATGAAGATTTTAGTAATCGAGTAATTGATTCCGTTGAAAATTTTCCTCTTGTTATTAACAATTTGCAGCGCAGATACCTATACGGGAGCGGTTAACGCCGAGTTGTTCGTCATTATCAGATTATTTTAGATAGTAGAGATCTTTTCAAGACGAAGATACTGAGTTCGGATTGTTCTGAATATAATATCTTCTTCCAATGAACTCCAGAGAATCATTCATAGTAACCAAAGTTGGGAAATTCGGTCCTAGAATATTTCGAAGCTTGATATTGTTCCTCCATGTAACAAACATACCTATAGTCGACTCTGGCTCAAGATCTCGGAAGTGTATCAACTATATAACACATCGTAAGCTAGGAGTTAATTTGTAAAGAGTCAAAGTCGGACAGTCGTAGATATAGAACGTCCAAATTATCGCTAGACTGTTTAAGCTCAACCAATTGAATGTTAAACCTCCTCCAATTCCGAACTTTCCATTACGAAAGTTGAATCAAGATCTATAATCACCGATTTAGGAACGTATGCAACTGTTAATGTTTGGATATACTTGAGGCGAGCCGCACTTATACACTGTAAGGAAGCTACATTCCGAATAACAAGGGAAGAGGTGAATTCAAGCTCTTTTAAGTAGAGATTTTCCAACAATAGGTCGTTTAGACTATATATCGATCCTTCAAGTATGTACTTTCGTCCGTAAACCGTCAAAAAGAGCTAATATATCCGCTAAAGTTCCAGGATGATGTTCCCGTATAAGTTGACAATGCTATTTTCTAAATCATTTTGAGTAGCAACATTGAGATCGATTGAGTATTATGATTATCTAATATTAAGATTTCTTACAGCGAGGCCAAAGAAACAATGAATATGTTTGACAGAGAACAAAATGATAGTCAGTCCGCTTACAAGTCACTGAGAAATATTCGGTATACATCTTTGACGCTTCGAAGAGTAATCATGGCATCATCAGATAAAACAAAAGACTAGCCGACTATAATAGATGTATAGAGAATACCTTTTTGTGTTCTAACACGCCAAATCCTCGTGAGTCTAACCATGATCTGAAGATAGAGTTCACCCGGCACACTCTCTCACATTTCTATACCTCATCTAATTGAAAAACTTAGTTTTTAGAGCCGTAGCGCTCTTAAAATGCAGAGATGTATAGCTTCGGAGTCGAAATATCTACAAGCTGAGAGCATTTAAGAGCTATTGAAGACGAGCAAGGTAGACGAATAAAATTCAGCTCATTTTGGTTAATTCTAAATCGGATCAGAGCTCATATAGACGTAAAGATGTGTAAGTAAACTTGAATGCTTGTTAGTACTACAAATTTAAAAGAATTGGCGCTAAAACATGTAGGAAACATCCGTTGTAATCGTTGGTCACAACCCATAGTTGCACCGAGCTATGTAGAATGCCGTTTCGATTTCTCACATTGAAAGTGAGCGCAAATTCCTCTCCTGATCCATCTGACGAATTTGTAGAGGATGAGAACGAGGATGAGAACGATAACGACCCTCTTAGAGGGAGAAGCGATCACGATTTCTCACAGAAGCCATTGATATATGGTCATATCTTTCCATGAATCGAATTTGGTATTACACTCCCCAATCAGTCAATCTTATGAAGTCAGAGAACTCATATCAGCATCCACACTTTCAGGATCTTCTCTTCTTGATTTCCAGCCAAATTTCAAAGCTTTAGACCGAATCCAATTCCGTGATCTACTGAGCCACCCTACCGGAGCACTTGTGCTTTCTATCTCATCTGTTATATCATCTGCTATTGATATCCTTGATATCCTCGATGTTCTCGATATCCTTGATGTCGTTGATATAGCTGATGTTGTTGATGTCGTTGAACCAGTGCCGGTTGAGGTCGAAGAATGGTGGTAAGATTTCGACTTAGTCCTAAGGTGTAGATTCGCGAGTTTTGTAGCCAACATTTGCCAACGAATATCCATGAAAGGAACTGTAACCGTTGCAACGATAATGACAACAATGATCGTCATCATGCTCTTGAATCCAATATCAAGATTTTTATGTTGCCAGATAAGCAAAATCGGAGTTGTAAGAACTGCCATACAGACAAGAGGTAGAATCCGATATTTGAGTGATCTGTTACTGACTTTGAAAGGTAATACCGATGCGACCAATGATCCAACGTATGAGAAGAATGATCGAGTAGGAATTGGCATTCCAGCTGGAATATTTGCATGTAACCGAATTTTTCGAGCTTGTGATCTTTCGAAAGAACGTACTGCAGAGCTACGAAGACCAATACGAGCTCCATATGCAAGTCCAACAGCAATGATAGCACCAGAAACAAAAGAAGATAGCGGTACATGGTTTGAAAGTTCTTCGATCTGCATACTGAAAAGTGTAGCAACACAAGAAATAGGAATGAAGATGAATCCAAGTTCGGTCAATTTTCCAATGCTTTCGGCTTGAGCAATACTTCGTTTATTTTCAAGAGATCCTAAGTCGGCACGTAGAACAGTTGTAGCTTTTTCCGTTTCCAAGTTCATTCTTTCCAAAGCATTGATTGTAGATATGATGAAAGTATTGGCATAACTCATATCTTCAAAACGTGAAATGAATGAACATAGTTCTCGTAATGATTTTGCCATTTCTGGTAATTCGGTTTGAAGTCTTGCAAGAATTCCTCTCCAGTAAGTGAGTCTTTGTTCCATAAGATAGTCATCTCGAGACATTGTACCGATATCTTGAAGAACATTTGACGCAAAGTGGATGAAGCCGGTAACATCTCGATGTATGATCCATAGTAGTCCAGTCATCATATTCATACGTTGTGAACCAATTTCTCTTACAGCATTTAACCAGAATGTAAGATCATCTCTTGTACTTTTTGTTTCATTTAGATGAGGTCCAATTCTGATAATTTCGTGATCTGATAATCGAGTTCCATCAAAGAATTCATCTAATCCAAGACCAAATCCTAAAGGTGCTCGACTAAATGATTGTTTAAATAAACAATCACGGGTTTCATGTTGCTTTTTCCAATCTCCAATTGAAATCCATTTGAATTCAGGAAGAGGATCAGTTAGAATCATTGCTGTTGGAATTTCTTCTTGTCGAGATGTGTAATATATTGTAACACGTTCTTCCCAAGCTACAGGAAAAGATTTTGTTTTCCAATTATTAGGGTCGAAGTCGTTCATATATGCTTCATCTGGATCTGAAACAAGTGCGAATTCTTGTCGAAAGATATTATTTGGAAGTTCAAATGTATATATCTTTAATTCTTTGCCGATAGATACTGTCCACGTATAAGATCCAGAATTGAGAAGTTGTTCACGATCTTGTTGTGTAAGTGGTTTGACATGATATCGATATACAGGTCGAAACCATTTGAATGATATGAAATTTTTTGGAGTACCGTATGTCATCCAATTACTTGGTAGACTATCTGAATAAGATACTCCAGTATGACCTGATCGATTGAGATGTTCTTCGAAGAATTCTGGATTCATCCAAAATGTACAACCAAGTGCTGTAATGATTGATGGTGATAAATCTTCGACAATTATGAATCGTTTCTTTGGTCGATTTCTTCTTTCATGTTGATATTGTCCAAATCGTAGGTAATGTAGATGCGATACAGCAATAATTGGATCTGTCAAAGTATCGTATGCCAATGTAACTTCAAGTTTAGGTACACTGTTGTTATGTCTCATTTTATAACAAAACAATTTACCAGAAACTTGATGTCTGAATGTAGAAAGTCTTTTTACATTTCGTAGATGAGGCATATATGTTGACAAACTTTTTATCATTGCCATATATTGATTTGGATCGGAATTGAAATCAGATTGATATGATTGTGGGATACCGAATCGTGGTATAGTATCAGGAAGTTCATGTACTGTTACATGTCGCATATCAGTACCTCTCGATTGCCGTGGATCCGAAGGTCTTGATACTCTATCTTGAACAAGAGATGGTTCAGTTTGAGTTTGTCGTTGACCGAATTCTTCGAGAAACCTTATAGCACGAGTTTTTGAAACTGGTCGAATTTGAAGTGGTAGAGGTTTTGTGTTGTTGTCCTTTTCTCGTAATATACTTTTGAGTTTGTCCTCTACACGTTGCAATTCCTTTATCAGGATCTCTTGTTTTTCTTGGTCATGAGATTTGAGTGCCTCCTGATACTCACGATACAAATTGTCGCGCTCTTTACGGTACAAAGTCTCGAGTCTGGATAATTCTTCATTGACTTCTTTGCCAGAGGTCGGTTTGAGGATTGGTTTTCCTTTTTCGAACATATCTTGCTGAATTGGTAAGGCTGTTTGACTTGCAAGTTCAAGAACAATGGAAAGAGCTGAATCACGTCCTTGAAATCGAGCTACTCGGGAACCTTTTTCTATTATTTCCCAATACTCTTTCAACTCGGTTTCTCTTCGTTCTCCGACGGTTACTTCCACTTGATCCCAGAATGAAGTCACCAAAATCATCTTGCTTGATGCATTTGTTCCACATAACTTTCGGAACATGAAGAGGTTACGTCTGATAGATCCTTCCATTCGTTCATTCTTGATTGGATGGATATAGACAATACCACTCAATTTGATCCCATTGTGAGAATGATCGAGCCATTCGGCGATATCCTTGAGTACCTGTGTTTCGGATCTATCGGTATCGTTGAAGCCGGGTGTATCGATGAGCATGATGTTAAAACCACCAAAGTAGAACGAGTAACCTTGAATTTCGGAAGTACCTTGCAGAAATATAAGCTATTTGATTTGAAATATCGTTTGTTAACCACTTACAACCGGCAAGTGAATCTCCAATCGGTATATTATCATCGCCACTGGCAGCTTTGATAAATGTACTCTTTCCAGCTCCCGTAACTCCAACTACGGCTATGAAAGCCCATGGAGCATGATTATTGATTGTTTGAAGTGTAGGATTCATTTTTCCCAGGAAAGAAAAAGAATCCGTTGCAGACAGAACCTCATGTTATAGGAGCTCGACAAGCAATTTCAACCGCATAAGAAGTTTCCTACGAGCGACATCAAGTGGATATAGGTTGTATTTGATCCGTTTGATCATAAACCTCGTTGTCGATGTTGCCAAATGTGGTTTTGAATGGTTTTCGACATTGCAATGCGGCAATGCCGCCTGTGTTCCGCATTCAACGAACACCGCGATGTCACACAAAGAGCCCACCGAGATACGGAGATATTTTGGAATACAAGAGACGTTAAATTTACAGACGTCGAGCCGTCTGCTTCGCTTTATAAAGCAGAAAGCAGCTGAAAAGGGGCTGTGTCCGCATCCTTTCACTAGCTCATGCAACTTCAGCTCAGCCACACGCCGTCGTTTTTGCTTTTTATGCTTTCCACCCGTATTTTTCCATGAATTCCGAACTCACCACTTCACATTTCACTCCTACCAACTACTCGTTGCTATCGTATGACTATTTGAATCCAAAATGGCTCGTTTGAGCATTCCGCAGCTTCCTATGATGAAACTACCTGCATTCCCACGTCGATTATTGTCTGCTATTGGCTATCATCATGTTGTGATGCTTGTATTGACTTTGGCAATCATATCCAATGGTAACTTATCGAAATAGATCATTGTACACCACTAACCGTTCGTAGGACTTCTTCTTGCTGGATGTACATCTTCATCATCATTTGGACGTAATATGTATATCCTTTCTTTGTCATACAAAGGAGGTGGCACTTCGGTTGAGTCGTCTACAATCTTGGATGAAATTTCGCAAATCATCGCCAATGCCACAACAGGCGAATTTGAAGTACGAACAAGTTATTTCGGTCTTTGTATTCGTAATATAGAATCCTGGAGCTGTCAAAGCAAAGCTCTCACTCTTGGATCTTCCAACTCCGATCCTCTGCAAATTCTCGGTATGGTCCACACTTTCAAAACCGAAGTCTTGTTTCCTGGATTATTGTACGTTCCGCATCACCTTAACTCCGTAAAGATCATTAATCGTCTGTAGAATTGGAAGCGCCGTCTTAGCTGCATTTTCCTGGCTTCTCCTAGCCACTTTTCCCGGTTGGCATTCGGAAATAGACGACAACGGCTCAGAAATTGACGTGAAGCCGTTTCCAAATCGAACCGTCGTTAATATAACACTCGGAACTACCACGCTTGCAATGCTCTTTGCATTCGTATCCGCAGTGTGGCAACATACCTCGACCGCAACCGCATCCACGCTTATTAGAGTCTCAGCATTTGGACTTTTGCAAGCAAAAACAGGTCCTATCGCTACCGCAATGGTCTGGATCAATTTGTCTTTACTACTGCTTGCTACTTTAATGATGGTTATAATGATACTCTCGTTAAAAGCTATGGATGGCATCCTCGACCGCGGAGATGAGGAGAAGCTTATTATCGAAGAAGAAAACATGATGTCGGGTAGCATTCAAGGTAAAAAGGGGACTCCTCTCTCCAATATTAAAGAAGAGAAAGCGTATTCATTCTCTGATAATCGTAACTACCCAATGAGAATGCCACCACCACCACCACCACCATCCGATTTCAGAACTGGAATGCCTCCTCCACCACCACCTGGTTTCAGGATGAATATGTCGGCGCCTCAGCCCGAAAATACGCGGTTTCCAACGTATTCCACTGGTCCAGTTCAACCTGTTGTGCATTCTCCGGCTCAAAACCCGTCTGTGAGAGATTCGCCGGGTCATGACCAGTCTGCTCGAGATCTTCCAGCCCAAGATCCGCTTGTTCAAGATTCTACTGTTGAAGACTCCGCTTCTCGACATGTTCCTGGTCGAAATGATATATCAGATCTTACGGACCGACATCGACAAGACAGCGAAACTCGCCCAACGAACGCTTCAACATCAAAACCAGAAACCAATGCGCAAATAGACGCAACCGAAGCTGAGATAGAAGAGCTGGAAGCGTCTTTACAGAGACTACAGACTCAGGAGAAGCGTGTGTCAAAGCAATCAGTTAGCTCGGATGAAGAAACACACGAGGTTGGCACTCAGCGCCCGCTCCTTCTGCCACCTCCACCAACATCGTCTGTACAAACGACGGAAACCAGACCACAAAGAACCGCAGGACACGTCGTTGAATTAGAAGAGAATCTGCTCAAACAAACTCCCAGCAACACAGCTCCAAATTCGCCAGTGACAACGACGGCTCAACAACCACAAGCAAACCAGTCCACTCCTATCGAACACGTTTTAAACGACGCACAAGTCGCTCAAACCCGTGAGACACGTCCAAACGAAACCTTCGATGACCTTTACGACTTGTCAGACTAAGTTCGTCCTGTGGATCAAAGAGTAATGGCGCTCTAACCGCTATGGAACGATTAGGGAACCTATGGAACCGTTAGGGAAGCGGTATGGAACCACTAGGGAACCTCGAAGGTATAGAGTAGGGTTTCAGGTATAGGATAGGTATAAGGGCAGTATGGGGAACACATCCCCAGAAGGACCTTTAAGGAGGTTTTTTTCGGGTTTTTTTTTCGGTTTTTTATTCTGAACTACTATTCTCGCGGGATTTAAGCCGTAAGTCACTTTACACTGTGTGGGGGGTTTTGACCCCCACTTTATACTTATTAATAAAAAATGGGCCACCACCACCCACCGCCACCACCCACCGCCACCGGGCGCCCTACAATAAAAAAACCGACATATCAGACAGCCCGGCCATTTGATGGCGCGCGGTCAAAAGGCTAACTAAAATTGGTGGTCCGTGCACCAAAAAAAACCGTCAAACCCGTGTCCAATAACTTCACAACCAGGTCGAATTAAGCAATAAAAAGACAAGTAATAAATAGCCACAGGGTAATATAAGAGCTAGATCAATTTTTAGATTAAAATATGGCTATTTGGTGTTGATTTGGGTGGGTTGAAAATGTCGATTTCGGTTAGTTAGCTAGGCCTTTGTGTAGACCCATATACAGCCATAGCTGACGGAATTTTTGGCTTGCAACTTGCAAATAAACATTGCTATCACGATTTCCATGATTTCCATCATCAAATAAGCCATGGAAACGGCTTTACTGAGGTCAATTGAGCTCAATACCGATGTAGGAGTGACTGTATGTGCAGAACACGGCTGTTGGTATACTCTGGCTAAGCTGGAGGGACATTTGAGACAAGGTCACGGTATTTTGACACAGATTCGATGTCAATTGATGGAAAATGGGCAAATGGAGGGTATTTTAGGCAATATGGAGGCGGTATGGAAGGTATGGAAGGTATGGAACGGAATGGGAAGGTATGGAAGCGGTATGGAAGCGGTATGGAACGGAACGGAAACGGCTAGGGAACGGCTATGGAACGGGACGGGAAGCTACGGAACGGCTATGGAAGCGCTATGGGACCGGTATGGAACGGCTAGGGAACGGCTATGGAAGCGGTATGGAAGCTGGAAGCGGTATGGAAGCGGTATGGAAGCGGTATGGAAGCGGTATGGGAGCGGTATGGAAACGGTATGGAGACGGTATAAAAGCGGTATGGAACGGCTAGGGAAGCGGTATGGAATTTGGAATTGTTATGGAAGTGGTGTGGAGTTGTTATGGGACCGCTAGGATAACCGTTAGGGTAACCGCTGGGATAACCGCTAGGAGAACCGCTAGGAAAACGGTTGGGAAAACCGTTAGGATAACCGCTAGGAGAACCGCTAGGAAAACCGCTAGGAAAACCGTTAGGATAACCGCTAGGAAAACCGCTAGGAAAACCGTTAGGATAACCGCTAGGATAACCGCTAGGGTTAGGGT